>MDSW01146591.1_pt1 | contig 15742 bp, 9 predicted proteins | sample 811171 | NCBI WGS metagenome assembly MDSW01 (sample SAMN05326641, study PRJNA326480) | marine metagenome | isolation source: seawater | place: Atlantic Ocean: North West | collected 2012
AGTGAGCCTGTGTCCTTCATCTATAACGAGATCTGAGGCCAAAATCCTGAGCCAAACCCGAAGAAGCCTTATGACCGGACGGACTGTTGCACCCTGCCACCCGAACAATCGATCGATTCAGGGAGTCCCGGGAACCATACTCAGCAGCAACCGGACGAAATCTTCCATCCCGATGCACATCAGAACCAGAATCAGAATGAGTGTCCCCTGAAGAATTCTTCGCACGGCCAGGTCCGGATCGGCCCCAAAAGAGAGTGCTTTGAACGCGCACATCGCAAGCCCATAGATCCCAATGGGCACGGGAAACAGAATCCCCAGCAAAACTGCTCGACGAATCCGAACTCGGCGTTCCTGATCCGGATTTGATGCAGGGTCACGGGCCGCCGGCTCATCGGCAGCCTCCTCGACAGACGCCTGACAGGCCCAGCAGAGCTCAAATGCAGCGCCGTTTGGCTCTCCGCAATACGAGCAACACCAATCCTCAGTCCGGCCGGGCTCCGTATCAGGCGCACTCAGGACTTTTTCTGCACGTTCACGATCAGACGCATCGACATAGAGCTCGACTCGCGTCACTGCCTGCCCGTAGTACGACAACATCGAAGCCAGGTCGGCCCCGGTCGTTGTCGAGTGAATACCCTCCACCTCCAGCGCAAGTTTTGCAAACTCAGCCTGTTGAGGTGATGTGAACCAACGAAGACGAACCGGTCGGGGAACTTCTGTTTTCATCAGGTTCTCCCACGATCGAATCCTACACGCGACCAAACACCATGATCGTAATGTCGTCGTTCTGGGCACGGCCATCTGCATGCGACCGAACATCGGCCAGCATTTCACGCCCAAGCTGTTCCGGGTCGGTTGAACCGTTCTTCACAAACTCGACCACTCGATTCTTTCCGTACAGGTCGCCTGCCGGATTCATTGCTTCGTCCACGCCGTCGGTAATCAGCGTAAAAATGTCACCCGGCTCAATGTCCTGTTCGACGATCTGATACGGATAGCCATCCATAATGCCGATCGGAATCCCAATCATGTCGTCATCGAATTCTTCGATCGACCCATCGGCCTTACGAATCACGGGCGACATGTGACCTGCATTCGTAAGCGTAATCCTGTTCTTCTTCAGATCAATGACCCCCAGAATGTATGTCACAAACCGTCCTTCGACCATGTTGTGACACATGTGATCATTGATCCTCTGAATGGCAACTTCCACGTCGTCAGTGAACGTCATCGTATTCTGAACAACGCTGGACATTCGTGACATGATCAGCGCGCCGGGAACTCCCTTGCCTGCGACGTCACCGAATGAGACACAAACCTTGTCTTCTCCAATCATGAAGCAGTCAAAGTAGTCACCGCCAACTTCCGCTGCCGCATCATAAGATGCATAGAATTGATATCCTTCTACCTGAGGCAGATCACTTGGCAGCAATGCCTGCTGAACACCGCGGGCGATGTTCATTTCCTTATCCTGCTTTTGTTTAGCGACGTGACTCACGAGCAATCGAGCGTTTTCGTAGGCACTGGCGGACTGACTGGCCACTGCCAGCAACAGCTGAAGGTCGTCATCCGTAAATCGCTTCATCGGATTCTGAGTGTCCAGATTGATGACGCCAAACGGTTTCTCATCGAGGTCCAGCATGGGAACACACATCATGGAATGGATGGTGAGGCTGGAGATTGACTCACTTGCGCTGAATCGAGAGTCGCTCGCGGCATCCGCAGAAAGAATGCCCTCTTTGTTCCCGAGGACTGTTTCCAGAATCGTGCGACTCAGCCGAACCGTCTCGTCATTATTCTCGTCACGATACTTTTGCGCGACAGGTATCAGCGGTGCATCCTGGTGCTCACGAATCAGGATGGAACAGCGGTCGGCCTGAGGAAAGATTTCGAACAGTGCCTCGATGATTCTTGGACTGATATTCCGAATCTCAACGGTCCCGGCGAGAGCCTGATTGATCTTCAGAATGCCCTTCAGCTTATCTTCCGGGCGAACATCCAGAAGTCCATACCCGCCTGCCGCAGCAGATCCCATGATGGTGCTGCTGGTGTCGTCATCCACATCCAGCCCGTAGGCCACCTGCAGCCGGGAATCATCCGCATTCTCATCTTCATAACGGAATTTGACCGGACCAAGCTTGATGCGGTCGCCGTGGCTCAAAGGAATGGGAGTATTCGCGTCCAGCGGCCGACCGTTCAGAAAAGACCCGTTTCCACTGGCAAGGTCCTCGATCGAAACACCCTCATCAGCGTCAACCAGCTGCGCATGGAATCGCGAAACCATGGTTGATTCCAGCTGAATGGCGCAGTCCGGATGACGTCCAAGCTGGACCGGGTATTCATCGAGGTCATATGGAATCGGCTGACCATCTTTCAGTAATACAAGCCGTGGCATGGCGAGATCACTCCGAGTGTTCCGTTAACGAAATTCCAATGGCAGAATGACTCACACCAGCGTTTTTTCAAACAAAAAACAGCTGATTCCATGTTCACAGCCGACGGAACGCCGACCGCGCTGATCACTCTGATTATTTTTGCAGAGTGATATGCTAGCTGATGTCAGGCGCATTTCGAGGTCCAGGGGCGTGCGTCCGGATTTGCCCGGAATCTCCTCAAATTCGGCAATTGGGAGAATCCCTCGCTCCGCAAATCACTCAGTCAACTGCCGAATATCGATTCTACGTTGCCCCGCAATACCTGCGTGCCAAGCTCGACTGCCTTTTCCGCAGACCAGCCCCGCTGGCCCACAAACTCCTCAGCAAGGATTCTGGCCAGAATTCGTCGGTACATCGCAAACTTCGGCAGAGCAAATTCCAGCTTATACATGTCGCTGTAGTACCCCACCTGTTTCGTTCTGGGAACGGCCTGCAGCCTGGCCCGTGTATCTCGCTCAATGAAAACGGGGATATTGGAATACCACCAGTGCCCATTCGTCACAACGTTAGGAAAGATCCATGCGTAGCTGACGAGTTCCTGGTTGCTCGTCTCAGACAGAACAGAGACTGGAAAAGTGACCTGAGGGAAAGCATTGAACAGTGCTTTGTACTGAATGAGGGAAACTCGTTTGTCATACAGGTCCTGCCCCTGAAATACGCCGTCTTCATAGACCCGACGATTGACGCCAATCATCAGATCAAACGGCAATTCGTATTCAACACAGAACTCAGCGAGCGACCAGAAGACAAAACGGCTCAGAGACGTCTGTTCACATTCGGTCAGCTCAGCACCGCTGAACACTTTGCCCACGACGGTATCTGCAGTCGCAGCATCAACCTGCTCCGGAGCAAAGAAGGGAGGCAGAGAAATCGCACAGGCACGCACATTGTTCGCTTTGAAGTGCGCAAACAGCTTCCCGATTGCGTCTTTCAGTCCGGCGGAATCTGATGGAGCAGAATCAGTAGCCTTCTGGAATCGTTCTCGAACGTCCGCTTTCGAGAGGTGGAAGACCAGATCGTCTGTTCGCAGGCAGGGAACATAGAACGACGTGTCGAATCCCGTGAGCGGATCGTCAAAGTCATTTGTGAGATAGACGCCGTCCAGCCCACTACGTTCCAAAACCTGTTGTTCCCAGTCAGACTCATCCATCTTCGTCTTTGCTGAGTCATACAGAGCTTCCCAGTTGGCCTCTGTAATTCGATCATCCTCAAAGCCGAAAAACACCTGACACATTTCCAGCAGCCAGCTGTATTGCGCCGTGTTTTCGATCGTGGAAAGCAAGGGCACAAGACGCCCGACCTTCTCTTTGGGAGTACTCCCGGGTTCTTCAATCTGGTTCTTTGCGAGACCAGACGAATGAGCGAGTTCTGTGTAGTAGTGGTACCCGAGAATATCCGCCAGCGTTTCGGATGCAGCCGAGTGCGGATTGATGTGCGTGTGGGGGTCGATCAAGCGGAGGCTTTCGAGCTCCGACAGGATTTCTGCAGTGGCAGACATGGGACATTCTTTCTGGCGAAATACGAGATCAGTCACGTGACCGGGCGGGCATCTTAACGCCGCGGAATCCACCGCGCAAGCAACACACAAACGGATTCGGGGTGATATAGCGACGTTCTGATACGTCAGAATCTACGTACGGGACCCGGAACCGTCCGGGTAACAGACCGTCAGGCGCCCTTCTGCATCTGACGCAGCCGGGTGAAGAGGTCTGCAAATCGGCTCGACTCAGAAAGAGGCTGCTCCGGAGCAGTGACTCCCGGCGCCGCAGGTGGCACGTCCACGGATTCAGAAGCTGGAGACTCAGTTCGAGGCTGTACAAACAGGAACTCAGATTCCGAGTCATCTGCATCACTCACAAGGCGAAGCGCACGCTCCTCAGCCTCAGCGAGAAGGCGCGGCTGATACAGCTGTTCCGGTTCTGTAATCTCGGGAATCGGGTCGGCAGCAACCAACGGCTCGTCGACAGGAGCCTCCTCCACGAATTCAACGGAATCAGCCACCTGATCAAGTTCATCAATGGTAGAACCTGAAACCCACTCAAAGACCCGCCCCGACTCGTCCAGCTGAGTCTCTTCGCCGAATGACGGGCATTCGAAGATCTCAGAGTGCAGCATCTCCTGAATCTGATCGATTGTCAGCTGCGTATCACACTCTGACCGAACCCCGACTTCATCAAACGGAATTGCATCACCATCATGTACGAGCATCAAAGTATGTTCGTCCTGCTCGACAGAATCATCTGCTGCAGCTTCAGCGAAGACGACTTCAGTTTCGTCTGTCGCTTGCCCCGAAATCTCGGTGATGGTGTCTTTCGGAACAACACCCTCAAGCTGAGGCGGCCACAGAATCTGCTGCAGTTCGTCAGCGACCTGCATGACCAGTGTCTGACCATCGGCCTCCGGCACCGGCTGGGTGCCTCGTTCCAGTGCGGTGAATCGATCATTGACAGAGACCGCCTCGAACTGGCCTGCGATTGCAGAGCCGGATATCTCAGGCTGCGTGGGCAGTTGTGCTGGAATCTCGGCAAGCTCGGTCCGCAGATCGGAATCGGAAACAACCGCCGGCTCGATTGATGCCTCGTCTGCTTCAGATGAGCTCAGATCCAGCGATGCCAATGTCTCGTCCATCGGTGAAACATACTCTTCAGCTGGTTCGCTCACGCCGGCTGCAGTATCCCACTCACCTGCGGGCTTCCAGAGCTCGAACTCAGTGAGGCTTCCAGACGGACCAGCCTGCTCAACAAAATCAAAATCCTGCTCATTCCCCACAAACTCGAAACACTCATCAGGGGTGTCCGGATCTGCTTCAGCATCTGTTCCCGGTTCAATGAATTCAAAAACAGGCTCATCATCGTCTGCGGGACCGGCGACCTCAATGACGTCAGCAACAACATCGTTGTCGAGCTGCGCAACAATTGACGCTTCAAGGTCAGCATCGATCTCATGCGGCTCATCCTGAGGCAACTCGACGACCGGTGGTGGACCGCCAATTTCAATCGCCCCAATCTCTATCGCCCCGATCTCAATCACGCTGCCCTGAGAAGCACTGCCACTGACGCCTCCGATCTCCACAACAGAATCGACGGTATTCACCGAATCGTTCTCAACTTCTTCAGACTCGGTCATAGCGACGACATTCCACGTCACTGGCAGATGCTGGAGACGTGAGAGTGCTTCCTGAACGTGAGCCGACATAACCTTCATACAGGTATGCTCAGCAGCAACCACCATCGCTTCATCCGTCAGCAGATTCAGGCATCGTGGAAGTCCGTCTGCGGCAGTGACGATCGATTCCACCGCCAGCGGCTCAAAGATGGATGCAATTTGTGATCCTGCACACGTAAGCTGATGATCAAGGTAGGCAACTGACTCTTCCGTACGCAATGACGTCAGGAATCCGTGGGTTCGGATTTTCAACGCGAAATCGGACATGGACGGTTCAGCAAGTGTTTCTTCCAGCGATAGCGGACCAGCAATCAACAGGCGAATCAGTTTTTGTCCGCTGGCCTCTTCTTCCAGAAAAGTTCGCAGCTCTGCAAATACAGACCGATCCAGCAGATGAGCGTCGTCAACCAGCAGCACCAGTGGCCCCCAGAAATCGACCGCCCGCTCAAGGCGTTCAATGACATCCCAGCGCTGCACCTGTCCGGACATCGGGTCCTGCTGTTCGCGACTGATTCCTCGACTCAGCGCCTGCAGAAACTCAGGGACGGTCCGCAGTGATCCTCCTCGGAGCAGGACTGTACGAGATCCTCCGTCCAGCTGACGGCGAATAGCTTCCAGCGCGGCTGTCTTGCCACACCCCGACGGCCCCGTCAGGACCGCAACACCCTGATCAGAACTCAGCGCATGTAAAACCACAGAAGACACTTCTTCGAATGCCTGCGACCGAAAATACTCCGAATCATGGGTCGCTGACTGGAAGGGCTTGCGATTCAGGCCGAAGTGGTTTTCGTACATGTAACTTCCTGTCCATGGTTCAATGGCCGGCAGCCGAAGTCGCCGGACTCAGCACCTGCAGAATACGCTGAATGTGGTAACACACACGCAGAAACGGCCTGTTACTGCAGCGCATGCCGGGCTGAAGTGGGTTTCCGGACGGACCGGCTCCCATCAGCAAAATCGAACATTGGACAGGGATTCTTGAGTGATTCAGCGGCACAGTGGCGGCGGTTGCAAATCCGTCCGTTAGATTCAGTTTACGACCAGCAACGCTCGTCAAATCGGGTCAATCACGAAGGGCAGATTTCCATTACCGTATGGTCTCTCGTTCCGGTTTCATTAAGATGGGAATCCCTGCCTCCTTCCCCCACACCCTGCACCTGCCTCTGCGATGACTCGCCCGACGATTCTCGGCCTCTGTTGCCTCAGTTTGTTCGCTTCATCAATCCCAGCTGACGAATTGACGAAGCCGGACCCGGCGGCCATCGAATACTTTGAGAACAAGATCCGCCCGGTCCTCAGTGAGCACTGCTACAAGTGCCACTCCAGCGACGCAAAAAGTGTCAAAGGCGGTCTCCTTCTTGACACGCGCGAGGGAACTCGAAAAGGAGGCGACTCCGGTCCAGCCGTCGTGCCCGGTAACGTCGACGAGAGTCTGCTCATCGCAGCGCTCACATTTGAGTCCTTCGAAATGCCGCCAACCGGCAAACTCTCTGACTCCGTCATCAACGATTTCAGAAAGTGGATCGAGTCCGGGGCTGCCGATCCCCGGGACGGAAAAGTGGCCTCCTCATCCATCGACTTTGAAGAGGCACGCAGGTTCTGGTCTTTCCAGCCCGTTCACAGACCAGGACGACCATCCGTCAAGAACGAATCGTGGGTCAAGTCTGAGCTCGATTACTTCACACTGGCTCAACTGGAGCAGCGCGGCCTCACACCGGCAGGGCCTGCAACAAAACACGAGTTAATTCGCCGAGCCACATTTGATCTGACGGGGCTGCCACCAACTCCCGAAGAGGTGAAAGCGTTCGTCGCAGACGAGTCTCCAGACGCATTCGCCAAAGTCGTTGACCGGTTACTGGACTCACCGCACTACGGGGAACGATGGGGCAGACACTGGCTGGACGTGGCACGCTACGCGGAAGATCAGGCCCATACATTTGCCGTGCGAGCTAACACGAGCGGATTCCGTTACCGGGACTGGGTGATCGACGCCTTCAATTCTGATCTTCCGTACAACCAGTTTGTACGCCTGCAGATTGCAGGCGACCTCATCGGTCCTCAGACAGAAGGAAGTTATGACCACCTCGTGGCCCTCGGACTGTTTGGTCTCGGAGCCCAGTACTACAAAAATTCGGATGCTGCTCGAGCAGCCGCGGACGAACTGGATGATCGCGTCGACACACTGACTCGGGGATTCCTCGGGCTTACGGTCTCCTGTGCACGTTGTCACGACCACAAATTCGATCCGATTCCCACCCGCGACTATTACTCACTCGCAGGCATCTTTCGCAGCAGCAAACTGCACACCGTTCCTCTGTGTTCCCCCGAAGACCTCAACAAATACAACGAGGGCCAACAACAGATCAAAACGTCTGATGCCGAGTTCAAGAAGTTTGTTGCGGACGCCAGAGCGACCGCTGCTGAGCGGAAAGTCGACGAGATCGCTCGTTACATGATTGCCGTATGGAAGCACCACTCGGCGCAGGCCGCCGGAAAACCAGTGAAGACATCTGATCTTGCCAGGCAGGAAAATATCAGTGAATTCCTGCTGAAGCGGTGGATCAGTTTTCTGGATCAAAAGCAGAAGGGACAAATCGCAGCACTGAATTCATGGTACGAAGCCATTGACAGTCTGCCCAAATCAAACTCCTCCGATGTGCCCGCACAGATTCAGCAGGCAGCGTCCGAGTTTCAGAGTCGAATCAGTCAGCAAATTGATATTCGAGACGGAGTCGCAACTGCGAACCTCGTCAAACCTGACCCCAATCGACCGCACAAGCCTGGCAGCCCACGATTTGTGACTCCCCTGGTGACCAAAGTTCGACCAACGGCAGGAATCGATGTCGACATCACTGGAGCCAAAGAGCTCTTCCTCGTCGTGTCAGACGGAGGCAACGGAAAGAGCTGCGACCACTCAGACTGGCTAAATCCGGTTCTGGTTGGCGAGCAGGGAACACTCAAGCTGACGGATCTGAAATGGAAAAAACTGGAAGGTTTCAGCGGCGGAAAGATCAATAAGAACTACACGGGGCAACCGCTCCGCGTCGGCGGGAAACAGTACGAAAACGGGATCGGTGTGCATGCTCCAACGCAGATTGTGTATGACATCCCGGATGGCTACACACGCTTCAAAGCGGTCGGCGGACTCGACAATAGTGGTTCAGATCAGGGCGGATGCGGCGAAGAAGCCAGCATTCAGTTCAGCGTCTACACCGAACCGCCAACCGAGGGGCCGGCGACGCCTGGACAGGATCTACTGACAAAGGTGCTTGGAAAAGACGGGCCATTTGCCGTTCGTGATGAGGATCTCGGGAGTTTTCTGGCTGGAGATCAACAGGCTGAATACAACCGGCTGAAGACCGCTATCGACGAGGCACGAAAGAACGCCCCTCCTATGTACGCAGTCGCACACTCCTACCGAGAAGACCGACCGGCAGACATGAAGGTGTTTGTTCGTGGGAATCCTGCCAACCAAAAGGAAGTCGCCCCGCGCCAGTTTCTTCAGGTACTCGCAGCTGCAGACAGCAAACCCTACCAGAACGGCAGCGGACGGCTTGAGCTTGCTAATGATATTGCCAATTCAGCCAATCCCCTGACCGCGCGTGTGATGGTCAACAGAATCTGGCAAAAGCATTTTGGGCGCGGAATCGTAAACACTCCGAGTAACTTCGGTCACCTCGGAGAACGCCCCACGCATCCTATGCTGCTCGATTATCTCGCGTCCGTGTTTGTTGAGTCCGGCTGGTCCATCAAGACGATACACCGCGAGATCATGCTCTCAGCAACCTGGCAGCTGAGCTCTGCCCCGGACTCACGAAATGCTGAGATCGACGCAGACAACCGATTCCTGTGGAGAATGAACCGACGTCGCCTGGACGTTGAATCGTGGCGGGACGCACTGTTGCAGGTCTCCGGACGGCTCGACCGCAGTATGGGTGGCCCCTCCACGAACCTGGCTGACTCAAGCAACACTCGACGCACCGTCTACGCCAAAGTCAGCCGCCATCAGCTTGACAACCTGCTGCGCCTGTTTGATTTTCCGGATGCCAACATCACAGCGTCAAAACGAAGTGAAACCACAGTTCCGCAACAGCAGTTGTTCGTGCTTAACAGCGACTTCATGGTGAATCAGGCGAAGTCATTTGCTGTCCGTCTGCAACAGACTGAAGGGACAACAGCAGACAGGATTCGACTTGGGATTCTGCTTGCCTATGGTCGACCGGCGACAGAACGCGAAGTTGAACTGGGACAGCTGTACCTCGCATCGAAGGATGACGAATCGGACAACAGCAATCGACTCAACCGCTGGCAGCGGTACACTCAGGTGCTGCTGGGCGCCAATGAGTTCATGTACGTTGATTAGAAACGCATTCGATTCCTGTGCGTGGCCGGCTTCATTGTTCACCCGCTGCGTGACAGGAAATTGCATCCATCGTTGTCACTGGCTGCAACGATCAACTTTGCTGCCTGAACTCCCTCTTATTAGCGGAAGTGCGCAAGCGTTCTGCCAAACCACCTTCCGAGTTCGAATTGACTAATCCGGCAGCCAACTCGTAAGCGTGCGCGGCTCACGCCGCTCCGCTGTGAAGCTGTCATTAGATAGCCAAAGGCCAGGGCCTGCGGCATCAACGAGCAGCCAGACAATGCGTTTTGCCCGGACGCTGGCGCGTCTCGGATACCTGAGAAGCTCCAATCAGCCGTCGGGCTTGCGGAGGCCGGCTACAGTCCTGCCAATTCAACCACCAGATCTGCCACGCCGGTTAATGGAGTACGCTGGCAGACACGCACATCCGCAGCAACGTCATCGTCGGTAATGACCGCTGCAATACCTTCTGTTTCATGCGCGTATGGTTCCTCGCTGACCTCCGATCGCCAGACCTCAATGCGAATCGCATCGGACTGCAGGTCGCCCTCCACCAGAATCACATCACAATCCGCAAACATCGTCTGGAATGTCGCATATCGATCGACTGCTTCCCGCGGCCCGGGAACGAAGGCGGCAGTCATCTGAGGCGAAAGAATACCCACTCCAGCCGCGCCTGCCTCTCGGTGTCTGTGCGAGTCTTTCCCTGGAGTATCCAGTTCATGGTTGTGATGAGTGTGCTTTACCGTCGCGACGCGGAAGCCGCGGTGAATGAGTTCTTCCACCAGTTCGCACACCAGCGTGGTCTTGCCCGAGTTCTTGCGTCCAACAATGTGAATGCGGGGGACCTCTGACTCTACACCCGTCATGCCCGTGACGCCTGCTCAGCAGTAACACTGACGACCGCACTCTTGAAACCCGGTGTCCTGGAGAGTGGGTCCGTGGTGTGCGGCACCAGCACATTGGCCTCCGGGTAATACATCATCACATTGCCCGATCGAATGTCGTACTCTCGAACAAGGTACATTCGAAGTTCACCACATTCACTGCGTATCCGAACATGGTCATTCGTAGTCAGCCCCTGCTGTCGCATGTCATCACCATTCATCAAAATGACATCGCGGCGCTCCTGTCCGCGATACACGTCTTCTTCATCGTACACGACGCTGTTGAACTGTCCCTCAGACCGCACAGTCATCAGGCGATACTGATTCTCATCGATTCCTCGATCAGGCATTGGAGGACTGTGAAATTTTGCTTTACCGGACTCGGTCGGAAACTGGTAGTCGGACACCGCACGGCCCGCCACATGAAATTCCTGTTTATCCCGATCCATGCCCAGCATGCTTTCATAGCCGGGTACCAGTTCGCCAATCAGTTCCCGAATCTCGGCATGGCTGCGCAGCTCTTCAAAATCGACGGGACAATCCGGGCCAAACACCCGAATCGCCAGTTCCGCAAGAATCGAAACTTCACTCCGCGGCCCCGCCAATCGTGCAGAACCTCCGTCACTCAGCCGAACATAGGAAAACATAGATTCCTGAGTCGTCGGCTGAGGTTCTTCGTCCCGTGGAAGGACGGGCAGAATGATCGTGTCCTCGGAGCCACGACCGAATGCATGCCCCGTGTTGAGGGTGGTGGACAGGTAGAGCACTGTCCGGATTCGGCTCATGCACTCTTCTGCGTATTGAAGATCCGGATTGCTGGCATAGAGGTTGCCTCCCAGACAGAACGCGAAGTCCATCTCACCGCGGTGAGAGGCTTCCATACAGGCCATCGTGTCGTACCCCGGGCTGATCGGCACCTCTATCCCGAGTTTTGCTTCGAGCTTTTCCAGCATACCGGTCTTCAGCGCGGGCGTGACGCCGACAGAGCCAAGGCCCTGCACGTTGCTGTGACCGCGGATGGGCATTACTCCCGCTCTGCGACGGCCCACCATGCCCCGCAGCAATGCCACATTGGCAATCATCTGCACGTTGTTTGTCCCGTGCAGGTGATGCGTTATTCCCATACACCAGCCGAACACGACATTCTTCGACTGCAGATACTGGTCCGCGATGTCGGTGATCTGCGCGCGTGACAACCCACTTTGCTGTTCAATGTCATCCCACGAAGCCGCTTCGGCGAGCTGCCGAAACTCGTCAAAGCCCTCCGTGTGTGCTTCCAGAAATGCATCGTCCTGCCCGTCGCGTTCGAGCACTTCTTTCGCAACTCCCAACAGCCATGCGAAGTCTCCACCAATATGCGGCTGCAGGTAGGTGCTGGCAATTTCAGTCCCCATGAACAAGCTGCGCATGTCACTGGGAACGCGGAAATTTGTCAGGCCCGTCTCTTTAACCGGATTGACGACGATGACCCGACCGCCGCGGCGACGAATCTCCATCAGCGCCTTCATCAATCGCGGATGATTGGAAGCCGGATTCGCTCCAATGAGGACATAAAGATCCGTGTGATCCAGATCGTTGAGTCGGACTGTTCCCGCGCCTGTGCCGATACTGGATCCGAGCCCAACTCCACTGGCCTGATGGCAATAGTAACTGCAGTTATTGACATAGTTGGTCCCGTGCAGGCGAGACATCAGCTGCAGAAGAAAACCAGCTTCATTCGACGACCGACCACTGGCATAGAAGAAGCTCGACTCCGGCCCGGCTTCCTGCATCCGATCCGCGATCAGCGTAAACACTTCGTCCCACGCGATTGGTTCGTAGTGATTAGCGCCCGTTCGAAGAATCACCGGTTGAGTCAGCCGGCCACAATGTTCCAGCTGGCGGGAACTCATCGCCCGCAGCTGTTGAATGCCTGTACGGCTCCAGAAAGACTCAGGAATGCCTCCCTGGAGATCCGACGCCATCGCCTGAAAGGACTTCTTACAGACCTCCAGAGCGTGCCCGCCCTCGTTCACCATGCCTCCAAGCTGGCCCCCCATGCCAACTGCACACGTCTTACACGCATTATGGCTGCGCATCGCCTTCCACATATTCCACCAGCCAACACGACTGGCCAGCTTCAGACTGTATCGGATGGCCTGCCAGCCACCGCCGCTCCTTGGTTTCTTCAAGACTTTACTCCGTTTCCAGCTTCGCGACCGCTGCGGCAAACTGTTTTCCCAGATCAATGTAGCCCGGCGTGTCGTAGTGCCAGGGATCGGAATATCCGTAATCGTCTGTCGAGGTGACCAGAGCCGCCTTTCCATCGGAATCTGTCCATGCCTTTTGAGCGGCCCGAACAATTTCACCGTGCTTCCAGGAAGGAGGATCCTTCTTCGCATATGAGATTCGACCGATCACGACTGGCAGATCATCGGTGCGCAGAGCCGCACGGATCAGATCCATTAATCGCTTGAGGTTCGCTTCGTAACGACTGGCGATCTCAGGCGTATAGTGAGCATCGCTTTCCCCCTGCATCCAGACAATCCCAGCAGGAATCAGACGATCCGCTTCACCGTCTCCGTCGATGTCAGTGACTGCAAATGCTCCGCGAATCGTCGCCAGAAAGTGGTCGTACTGATTGACTCCATTTGTTCCGACGAAATCAGGTTCCCAGCATCCAAAGTTGCCGGCGGCATCTGCAGCAATTGATGTGCCCCCTCTGGAATACTTGATGATTGCGATGCGGCGATCCAGGTGCTGCGCGGCTATTGTGCGAGCAAACGTCAACTCCACACCAAACCGACCGGAGTACCTATTGGTCTTCCCGTCCGAACTGAATCCCACTCCGTGTCCTGGCTGCAGTGTCGACCACACCCCACGTCCATCAACCGGCTGGTTATCACGACCGGGATTGCCATGAAAGACCGGGATCCCCTCCACCGGCCCCTTAAGCTCGTCAGGAAGTTGATTGACATAACCATATCCATCCATGTTCGACTGCCCACCAAGGTAGTAGACGTAAAAATCAGTCGCGTGGGCCAGACCTCCGCACAGCAACGCAGCGTATCCAGACAGGAAATGTTTCATGGGTGACTCCGGAGAGAAATGACCTCTCTGATTAATCAACGCCTGATCAGTTGATTCTCGACGGCCTCAACAGACTCTTCGTGTCTCTTCTTCAAACCACGAAGACGTTCAATAACGTCAGCGTGATGGGCAGCAACGTTGTACTCTTCGCCGGGGTCATGTCCAAGGTGGTATAGCAGTGGTGGATCGTGCACTTCGGCCTGTTTCTGGCCGACGTACGAAGTCTTGGTTTGAAAGTGAGCCTTAAAGGCTCCGGACCGCACCGCATAACACTCCTCACCGTGGTAGTAGTACATTTCCGTGCGAGGCGAGGGTCCACTGCCAAACAGACGCGGAGAGAGATCGTAGCCGTCCATTGTTCGGTCCGCTGGTGCCTTACTGCCGGAAATAGAAGCAAAGGTTGGCAACAGATCGAGCGTGCTGCCCATATCCATCACGACGCCCGGTTTCACTTTACCAGGCCACCAGAAAATGGTGGGTTCTCGCATGCCGCCTTCCCATGTCGACCCCTTACCGTCACGCAGCAATCCGGACGATCCTCCCTGCTGACGAAACACGCGCCACGGACCATTATCCGAAGTAAACACGACCAGCGTGTTCTCTTCGAGACCCTCTGCCCGCAGCGTGCTCAGGATTTGACCGACCGACCAATCGATCTCTTCGATCACGTCTCCATAGAGACCACGGTGGCTGACATCGGTGAAATTTTCAGACACGAACAAGGGGACATGCGGAAGATTGTGGGCAAGGTAAATAAAGAAGGGGTTGCCCTTCTCCTGCCTGATCAGCCGCACGGCTTCCTGGGTAAACCGTTTCGTAATCGTATGCTGATTCGCAGGACGCTCCACGATTTTTTCATCCCTCATCAGGGGGACGTTAAAGTACTCCGGCTTAGGATCATTAAACTTCGCACGGCCTTTCGGAGCTGACGCAAGAGCATCCATATCGTTGGAATACGGGATGCCAAAATACGAATCGTATCCATGACTGGTGGGCAGATACTGAGGCAGATGACCAAGATGCCACTTGCCGATTGCGTGCGTGGCGTAGCCATTCGATTTCAGGACTTCCGCAATCGTCACCTCGGAAGCAGGCAGCCCTCCCTTCGAATCGGGAAACAGCACCCGGCGTTTGCTGGAGCACATACCATTTCGAATCGGATACCGCCCGGTCTGAAGAGCCGCGCGGCTCGGAGTACACACACATGCCGCAACGTAAAATTCCGTCCATTTCTGCCCTTCCGCAGCCATCTGGTCCAGATTCGGAGTCGCAATAGAGGGATGTCCAAAGCAGCCCAGATCGCCGTAACCAAGATCGTCACAGAAGACCACCACGATATTTGGTCGGGTAGCATCAGCAGCCCACACCAGTGGAGCCGCGCAGCACAAAACTGTTAATAGTCGAAGCATCTCACCCTCAAATCGGATCACAGAGCGAGACTCTGAATTGTCTCGCTTTAAGAGGCATTAGACCAAACCCACTTCCTGCGGCAAGCAAGCCCGCCGTTTGGTATCGGACACAACGGCAGGCCAACAGCCCGTCCCGCGAGGTCGAATCCGCCACTTCGCGGCAGCACTGTACTAATAAGCGAGCCTCGGCCGCAGTTGCTGTGTCAATCCTGCGGAGGTATCAAACATGCAGATCTCACTCGCTGATGCTGCGTGCATTGCGCTTGATTCCATTGAGCAGCCGGAACTCTGGCAGACTCTCGTGATTGATCGCCGAAAGCCAATTACACACCGTGCATGGATCATGCATGGAGACACTCGAATCTGCCTCCATGGTTTCGAGCCGTGCCAGCGCGAAGAGGCATTCCTGCATCC
>MDSW01116333.1_pt1 | contig 15739 bp, 18 predicted proteins | sample 811171 | NCBI WGS metagenome assembly MDSW01 (sample SAMN05326641, study PRJNA326480) | marine metagenome | isolation source: seawater | place: Atlantic Ocean: North West | collected 2012
TCATCCTCAAATTGATAGCCGGGACCGCCTGCACCTGTACCGGTTGGATCTCCTCCCTGAATCATAAAATTTGGAATCACTCTATGAAAAGAAATGCCATCATAGTAACCACGTGAAGCAAGATTAAGAAAATTAGCAGCCGTAATAGGCGTGTTTAATGCATATACTGTAAGAGAAATATTCCCCTTATTTGTCTTCATTGTAATCTTGATGTCTTCAATCATGTGTTATTAGGATTTATTTTGAACTAACCTTTATTCAATAAATTAGAAAAGAAAAGGGATCTTTACATCTAAAACCCTAGTTCTTTCCTGATTTCTGCGACACTCACGCCTGATTCTCTTAATTCTTTCAATGTTAAACTCTGGTTACTCTTCGAATATTTATTACCATCAGATCCTTTAATCAATTTATGGTGAGACCATTCAGGCACCTGCAACCCCAATAAAGATTGTAATATTCTATGGACATGAGTGGATTCAACTAAATCAAGCCCTCTCGTGACACAGGTTACATCTTGAAAATCATCATCAATTGTAACAGCCATATGGTAACTTGTTCCGATATCTTTTCGAACAAGCACAACATCACCCAATTCGTCATAATTAACTTCATGACGACCAGTCGTTTGATCATTCCAAAAAATTTTTCCGGTTTCTTCTTTTGCTTTATTACTGTTAAGTCTCAATGAAAAAGGAACACCTTGAGACTTTTTCTCGGCTACCTGTTGATTAGTCAGCCTCAAACATGTTTTTGGATACAATCCTTTTTCTCTATTTAATCCTTTTCCGTTAATATTTGCTAACTCCTTACGGGTACAAAAACATGGATACAATAATCCCCTCTGCTCTAGGATTTCTGCCTTTGTAACATAAAATTTCAGGCGGTTAGATTGGACAATCACTTCGTCATCCCAAACAACTCCAAGCCACTCGATATCATCATATATGTTTTGGATGTACTCAGATCGACATCGTGTACCATCAATATCTTCAATTCTAAGAAGAAATTTACCTCCCTCTTCTCGAGCAACTCTTTCTGAATACAATGCAGAGTATGCATGACCTAGATGTAAGTTACCGGTAGGGCTAGGAGCAAATCTTGTTACTGTCATTTCCAATTCTAACCTGATAGTATATCTTAATGAGAATTATTCATGAGTAATAAAACTCGAAGCCCCTTTTATGACAATGCCTTATTTTTAATGGGCATCACACTGTGCTTTTGGATCATCACAATAATCGATCAGAATACGCCTCAATGGAATCTTACCTTTGAATACGGAATAAAACCAAAAGATACCAACGGGATACTTGGAATTTTTACTGCTCCATTAATTCACGTCAATTATGCCCATTTAATAGGAAATACCCTACCATTCATGGTTTTAGGGGGAATGGTTCTTTTTAGTGGAAAACGTAAGTTTATTTTCACGACAATTGTATCAGGATTAATTAGTGGGATAGGCATTTGGCTTTTTGCTAGAAAAGGAACAGTCCACGCTGGATCAAGCACACTTATCTTTAGCTATCTTGGCTTCATCATCATTCAGGCATGGATAACTAGGAGTTGCCTATCAGCAACATTGGCAATAATATCTGGCACCTTATATGGCACACTATTACTAACACTATTAATCAACCAGAATGGAATTTCCTGGCATGGACACCTCTTTGGTTTATTAGGAGGTTTATTATCTGGCTTGTTAATAATTTCTTCTCCTTCTAAAAAGAAACGCAAAGCCATATTGAAAATAGATTAACTACTCAAGCCACCATACCCTCTCCTCTTCGAAGTAAAGCAACCATCACTCCTTGAATGACAAGCTCCCTCACGGGAACCAAATCCGGATATAGTTCATTTTCAGCCTGAAGGTAAGGCATCCCGTCTTTAATTACATATCGTTTAAGAGTCGTTTCACCATCGATCAACGCGGCAACGATATCTCCTCTCCTAGGCTCCTTAAGTTCTAGTATCACACAATCCCCTGACATAATATGCGCATCGATCATTGAGTCTCCCCTAACCTTCAACGCAAATGTCTTGGCTGATCTTGGCACACCTAGAGTAGCAACATCAATTGACAGGCAACCTTCATTATCTTGTTCCGTTTCCGAAGCCATACCTGCAGCTATTTGCCCATAAATCGGGATATCAACGATTTCTTCTCTTTCTAGCTGTTCGGGAAAAACTAGCGCTCGGGCCTTTCCAGGAACTTTTTGAATGACCCCTTTTTTCTCTAAAGCCCTAAGGTGGCTGACCGCTGCGGTCTGACTTGCAAAACCAAAGTGATCTTGAATCTCTCTGGTGGAGGGCATAAGCCCATTATTAGAGTGATATTCTTTAAGAAATTCCAATAATTGTTGTTGTCTCTGAGTAAGCATATGAACAGTGTTCTTAAGAACAGTTTCTTTCTTTTTTTCTTTATTGCAAACTTATTTTCGATTTTATTATCATTTAGTTATTTAAATATTTAATAATTCTTAATAAATAAAGTGCTTTCTATAAAACCATTAATCCTATTTTCCCTTTTTTTGCTTGGTATTTGTAATCACAGTTATGCTCAGAATTATAAATCCCCTGGTAAAACATTCCTAGCGGCTAACCGGTCTTCTCAATCGCTTGGTATATTTCGCCCAAAATCGCCTGCGCCAACTATTTATGGAAAATCAGCTATCGTCATTGACGCTAGAACAGGCTCAGCCCTTTTTTCCAAATCTGCAGACCAAAAACGAGCAGTTGCAAGCACACAAAAATTAATGACTGCGCTTCTCTCCCTTGAAAAGGGTCACATGCACGAGCCAGTCAAAGTTGCCAGTACCGACACTCATGTCGAACCATCGAAAATCTATATTCAGGCAGGTCAAACATACAGAAAATCTGATCTCATTGCTGCTCTCCTCGTAAGGAGTGGAAATGATGTTGCGAGGTGTCTTGCTCGAAACCATTCAGGTTCGCAAAAATCTTTTTCGTATGCAATGAACCAAAAAGCAAGAAGCCTTGGTATGCATAGTTCAAATTTTTTGAATCCCCATGGGTTGACCGCCTCCGGACAATATTCGACCGCTCGGGATATGAGTAAACTGGCCCGGGTTGCCTATTTCCATAGAACGATCAGATCCATTACATCCCTAAAAAAATTACCCTTCAGATTTGCTAATGGTAAAAGAAAAACATTTAACAACACGAATAAACTTTTATCAAAATCTCCTTACTGCAACGGACTCAAAACTGGGTACACAAGAGCAAGCGGAAATTGCCTTATAAGCTCTGGTAAAAATGGTCCTCGAGAAGTAATTGTTGTCGTGTTAGGAAGTAACTCTTCGAATATATGGAAAGATTCCGAAAAGCTGATGCACTGGGCTCTTGGGATTTAAGTCAATGCAAACAAACATACTCATAATACATCAGGAAAATTAATCACAATTAAACTGTAGGTTTATATGCAGACTCAAATTGATACATACACATTCACCTGCCCAGAATGTGCTGTGTTATTGAGAGTACCTCAAAACAAGGTGGGCATCTCTGGACCTTGTCCTAGTTGCCAAAATGTGATCAGTTCGCCCAATAAACTCAAAAAAAACCCCGACGTTAGGGATATTGAACCAAAATTGGATGAACCATGCGAGATTATCAGAAAACCCTTATCCTCGGTTGAAAAACGATCAACAACAAAACAAGAAAAGGAAAAGATTAAAAATGAAATTCAGACCAAGAAAAGGGTAAGCCCGCATAATGCATTAGTATATACGGCTTCGGTTATAATTATTTCTTTATCAGCATTCGTCGGCTTTAAAATTTTAACTGAGGAAGAAAATTTAGTTGAGAAAACTCAGTTAGAAAAAAAAGGCCTTATTGAGGATACACCAAACCCTGTAGATTCATTGCCTATAAATGAGTCAACCACTATCGTTGAAGAGACCACAAACGAAAAACCCATCACAATTGATGCAGCTAAAATTAGCCTCGAAAAATTTTTATCAGCGGAAACTATTAGCGACAAAGCAAGATACATATTGAACGCAGAACGGCTATTACCAAAAATTATTGAATACCATGAAAATCGCCCTGCTTTTGAAGAATCCTTAATTGATCAAAAAGCAACCAACCAAAACCTTGATTCCCAATTTCGTATTTTTTATGTAACAACAAAAAAACAAAAAATATCGTTCCCTGTATTCTTAGAAAATACAGATCGGGGCTGGAAGGTAAATTGGGAAGCCTTTATCCAGTACAATGACAATTCTCTTGGAAACTTTCTTCAAGAGTTTCAACAGAAGGGTAAGAACTTTTACGTTAAGCTAGAGAGGTCTCATTACTTTGGGTCTAAGATACCCGAATTAGGTTCAAAAATTTGTTTTAAGATTGATCCGATTGTAAGCGGCCAAGCTTATGTTTTTTCTGAAAGGAAGTCAGCTATGGCTGAGTATGCTGATACTGAATTACAATGGGAAGAGGTTTACTACCCAATCGTTCGCCTTGAATGGGACAATGGAAACCCGACAAAACCTTTTGTTAGAATTGTTGAAATTGTTCAAAAAAACTGGCTTTCACCCGATAACCAAAGATCAACTCTTAGTTCGACGAAGTCGAATTAATCTTCAACAATCCTTTCTCAAGAAGAGCACTCTCTCCCCCTTTGAGTATATAAACTTCAGAAATACCGACTGTTTCCTTTAGCTTTTTTGCCACTTTGCGACTGGCAAGGCATGTTTCAGATGAGCAATATACAATGAATGGTAAATCTGCTGAATTCTGAATCTTAGCCCATATTGGTTCAAGCAAACTATAGAAGTCCTCAATTTCATTAAGTAAATAAGCACCCTCTACATGAGATTGATCGTAATTCGCCCGGCTTCGTGCATCTATCCATACAACCCCTTGATCAGCTTCCCACTCAAGAACCTTTTCCAACAACACCTCATCGTCTCTTAATTGATTGGGAACCAAGTAAAACGCTGGTCTGTCAGGATGCCACTGGTACATAGCCCAACCTGAAAGTGCGACCATAAAAAAAATTATCAAGAGCTGGTAAATAAACTTCATTTATCTCCGAGATCTTGACCGGGCTATACTAAAGAAGGCCAACTTTTTTTGGTGCTTCTTTATTTTAGAATCAGTATCTATTTTCATCATCCCAAGCATCGGTGACGAAGTGCTGAGTGGTTTAATTCGGATTTCATATTCGCGTCCTTTTTTAACTTCCTTCCATGAAAAATTAAAACCTTCCCTTGAGCAGGTGACCCCTTTAATACTAATTGGATCAGTGTGTGGAACTTTTATAGTAAAAACCTTTTCAGCGGGCTCCTCATTCACCTTCCACTTAATCAACTCGGGCTCAATAGTGATAACTTCTGGAATTGTTAAAATTGCCAGCAATGAATCTCTTGTTTTTTCTTTGCCGTCTTGTTGACTTGTTAAGGTCATCGATTTTCTTTGAACACCAGTAAAGCTACCGATCGAAAAAATTGCTTCAAGCTTGCCTGATTCTCCGGAACTATATTTTTCCTTGTCTGTTTTCGCGCTAAGACACGAACACGTTAAATTAACATTAATTATTTCTACAGTCTCATTCCCCGAATTTTTAAAAGGGAAAACAAACTTAACCTTTTCTTGGTCTGCTCTCGCCGTTATTTCTATTTCTTTATCCTCGAAAGTAATTTGTGCAAAAGTCGTCAAAGGCAAAGAAACAAAAAAACAAACCAGTAAAATTCTCATAATCTTATTATGCCTGAACTATGGATTTGTCACAAGAGACTAAATCCCCTGATTAGCCGACTGGTGGAAACCATTGATATAACATAAAATAGACAAGGACTCCTGTTACGGAAACATATAGCCATACAGGATATGTCCATTTGGCAATTCGTTTATGTTTATCAAATTTTCTCCTAATTGCCGGAATGACCGTCATAATAATCATAGGTAAGGACAATGCAGCCAAGGGAATATGAGTAAACAAAATAATAAAGTAGATTAATTTTGGAAACCCTTCGTGAGTAAATTTTGTTGTCAGATTAGAATAATGATAAATCAGATAACAAGTAAGAAACGCAGCTGAGACAACGAGAGCCGTTATCATACAAATAGCATGAGCTTTCTTATTCTCTTTTTTTATAAAGTAAATTCCAGCTATTATAAATAGTGTAGCTGTCGCATTAAGACTGGCATTAACAGCGGGTAGATCCTGAATTGTCATTGGCGGTTATTTTACCTAAGACTTTGCCTCATTAAGAGCAATTTGCAATTTCTCTCGAAGAACTTCACTTGAACGTTTATCGAATGGGTTGTACCAACCTTCAATCTTTAGCTCGTGATTAATCAAGGCAACCATGGGTTTGTGAGCAAATAAATCGTCGTCGCTGGTCTTTTCAGATTCTTTTTTCTCCTGAGCTGATAGGGAAAAAACCTCCATCATGTAATTGTTTAATTCATTGGCTTCCCCTGTAAGAAACCACCAGTCATCTGAATCAAAACCGTGTTTTTGCGAAAATTCTTTGAGATGACTTGGAGAGTCATGAGCAGGATCTAAAGTCACTGAAACAAAATGAAGTTTGTCCTTATCGTTGATTTCTTTTCTGAGTTCATCCAAAACAACGCAGACACCTGCACATTGTCCAGGGCACCGTGTAAACACGTGACTAATCAGCCACACCTTACCTTTCAATTCCTTTAGTTGCCTCATTGATCCATTGGAATCAGTCATAGGCATGTCTCGATCCACGTATCTAGAAAAATCCGCGGATGACATATTGCTGCTCTTATAGGCTTTTGGAGAACTGAATTGGAAGAGAACTATGAATCCCACAACGAGAAACAATGCAAAAACAATGAAGATGCCGATGATTTTTTTTTCCTTATTCAATTTTTTGTTGGGTTGATTTATTTTTGTTTGCAGTCAGATAAATAATATCATCAGTGAGAGTCTCATCGTTTTTTACTTCCCCTTTTCGAATCCCCTCCCAATAAACTCCCCGTATGAAGGCCTCCTCATCATCATCAGACTGAAACACTAAAGAAATCCTAAGCTCTCTCGCATAAAGATCAGTTTCAGTTTCTCGGTACTCGTCTGGTTTTTGGTGACCCGGGTATCTGAAGAACTTATTCATGTATGTTCTAATTCTGTCTCTGTCACCAGTAACAAAAATCCAATCCTCTGAAGTATAGCCATTGTCATTGGCGAACTTTTTGAGTTTTTCCGATGTGTCCAATTCTGGGGCCATTGAAAAACCCACTAACGTGACATCAGTGACATCACTTACTGAATCTCTCATTTTTTTCATTCTTTCACAAACAGCTAGAGCCTCTTTTTCATCACCAGCATAAAAATATCCAACGAGATAAAATTTGTTTTTTGTGTCAAACAGTTCAACTGCTTTACCTTTGTGCCCATCGGCTCGAAAACGATCAACAGGTCTCAGTAAAGGGGGTTTTCCATCAGCATACTGACGGTGAATGGTTTTGAGCCAACTGTAATAAACTAATATGCCTGACAGCATAATCAGAATAAGCACCCATACAGTCCAAGGGTTAACTTTAGGGTTGTCAGACTCACTCATTTCAACGGATTTATTACGGATACACGCCAATGAAAGATTTATAAACTCATTTCCAACCTAAAATCAAAAGAGTTAAACTTGCGGGCAAATATAAAAGTGTAAAAAGAAATAGCTTCCTCGCCTTATCTCTGGAGGGACTACATTTGAATTTAAGGGCGAACCATACTTTCATTAGAGTTAAAATCACCAAACCTATTATTGCTAAAAGGTTAATGAAATTAGCAAACAAACACATCAAAATTAAACCGACTAAGACTAAACTAAAAACTATAGCTAAATTGGCTGTTTTATTCCCATTGAGATCATTATTTGACCACATTATAAAACCTGCAGATTTGTACTCATCACGGTACATCCAGTTGATCGCAACGAAATGAGGTAACTGCCAAAGAAAGAGCAATCCAAATAAAAAATATGGAGCAAATGAATCAAAACCTCCTTCAGCTCCAGCCCATCCAATTAACGGTGGCAATGCTCCTGAAACAGCCCCAACCAAAGTGTTTGACCCCGTTTTCCTCTTCATCGGAGTATAAATGAACATGTAAACAAAAAGTGTCGCTGCTGCAAAAGCACAAGACAAAGTATTCACCTTCACTGCGAGGTGAACTAGGCCAATAGCTGCAAAAATCCACCCCATCACAAATGCAATAGCAGGTTTAATTTTCTTTGACGGAAGCGGTCGAGATGCCGTTCTGGACATCTTAGAATCAATATCAATTTCCATTAACTGATTAAAAATAGATGATGCTGCAGCCGCAAATGCGCATCCAAGTATCGTATGAATCAATAACCACCAATCAATGGCCAATCCATTCGACTTTGTCGCTAATATAAACCCAACGACAGTGGTTATGATGACTAAAAAGCTCAGTCTAGCTTTTGTTAAGAGGAGCAAATCATTCCTTGTAAAGACCAGGCTTTTCTCTTCCTCTTTGGATTTATATGAACCAGTATTGGACACAGTTAACACGCTAAATGTAACGCTACACTAGTCGTAATAGTGTTGAATGCGAAAGAATAAATTTGAGGGTAATTCTGCATAAATACCCTAAAACTAAAATTCTTCGACGGTTCTAGCTATTTTCCTTGGCCGTCGCTACCCCTTCAGGCTCTTTATCCTCAGTCAATGCCGGAGTGTTTTCCTTAAACCAAGCATCGTAATCTTCTTGAGACATCACCTCCATATAACCAACCATTCCCGAGTGACCTGCACCACATAGCTGACCACAAACCGTTTCCCATCTCCCAGTTTTGATTGGTTTAAACCAAATGTCGGCGATTGTTCCTGGAATAGCATCTTGACCAATTCTCATGGGATGTAATGACAGGTTGTGAATGACATCCTTCGAAGTAATTGTAACGATACATTCTCTATCTTTGGCCAAAACAAGCTCAGTAAAAACAAAATCATCTTTACCATTAGGGTCTTCTAAATCTCTACCTAGTGGATTTTGACCGCTAATCAACTCTGGCTTTGTCATTCCAAACGTACCGTCGGGACCTGGATAATGCATCGTCCATTTAAACTGCTCACCAACGGCTCTGACTCTGACAACGTCATCGCCTGTCGGAAACTCAGAGCTTCTTACGGCCCATAAAGGAAAGGCAAAACCGAGAAGCAAAATAGCCTCTACAACAACAACCCCAATTTCGACGTGGGTAGAAGCATGTCCTCTGACACCAACATAGCTGGCCTTGGGATTTCTTTTTTGCCTAAACCTCCAAAGGCAAAACACAAAAAAGGCAGACCAACCGATCAACAAAACCGTGATTAGCCAGTGAACCATTTCAAGCATATGATCAACCATGCTTCCGTGTTCAGACGCTAACTCTGGTAAACCAATGAGTTCATTTATTAATCCTAGTATTTGCATTTTCTTTTCTTAAAAAATTTTCAATTAACGCCTTCCAGCATTTTTCTCACACTTCGAAAGATACCTCATAAACTTAAATATTCCGAAGAACACAGAAAGTAGAATGACCAACATGAAAAGAATGGCCATGCCTGCAGCGTAAGATGTAGCTTCACCTTTACCGCTCATACAAGTAAAACATCCTAGAAGAAATGTAGACATAGAGTTGATTTATATTTGTGAAACGTTTTCAGTTGGTTGAAGGTTTTTGATTTTTTTTACATAAAACCACCTTCCATAGATGAGTGTAAACACAGCAAGCGTTACACTGGTTGAACCACTCATTATTCTTAAACTTTCTCCACTTCCAGGATCTGAAAAAATCGATGAACCTGTGTAAAAACACCACACCCCAAAACTTAACAAACAGATTGTAGAAAGTGTAATGAAAAGGATGTGGAATTTTCTTAATGACATATTTAACGATTGAAAGGACTAATTATAGGATCATACAACGCAAGGAGAGTTAAAAACATCATCCCGATGGCAAAGAAAACGGTGTAAACAAGCACCTTGTATATCATCGGCTTCTCGGAATTTAAGTGCATAAAAATCAAAGCTACTAAACCCGCTTTGAAAGCCGCGATTCCTAGACCTAACCAAATATTATCTCCTATTATTGGAATGTATGTGACTCCTACAGTGAGTACAGTGCAAAACAACAGAACGTAACCAACTTTCCAGTAAAGTTTGAGATGTTTTTGTATTTCTTCAGGTGTGTCCGCCATGATTAATATTTACATTAGGTATAAAATTGGGAATAGGAAGATCCATACAAGATCAACGAAGTGCCAGAAAAGACCACCCACTTCAACACGGTTCGCCATGTGCTCAGGGTCTTTGTCATATAATTTTTTTCCAAACAAAGCAAACCAGAGAAGAACGATAGCACCAATAAGAACGTGTAGTCCATGAAGTCCTGTCAAAGTAAAGTAGATGGCATAGAATGTGTTCCACTTTGGTGTGAAGTTTGAATATAATTTAACGTCATCCCATGGCACCAAAATCGGAGAGTAACTTTCATATTTTTCTCCGTCCTTATCTTTCCATTTTTTTACATACTGATTGAGAAGCTTTTCAAATTCAGCACCTTCCTCTGAATCTGCATTATCTAAGACCTCTTGTCTTGATCCTAGAAAAATCTTTCTAGCTTTTTCAGCCTCTTCTTTTGGATCATGTGCGTCACTAATGTCAGCACTTTTTTGGTATTCATCATTGTAACCTGATCCTTCGTGATTTTCTTTTGAAGCGACTTTCTTACTCTCCGTCTTGTAGGGCGAGGTATTACCAAGGTAATTCCATACGAGAGAAGACGTTTCAGGATTCTCAGAATCTGTAGCTCTGAGGTCAATTCTATCGACTTGAGCAATGTAAACACCAGGGGTTTTTTTGGAGATAGTTCCTTTGATGGATGTTTGATCTCTAAATTTTACAGAATCAGCGAATGATTTTCTTAATTTCTTCCTTTTGATTTTGATAGAGAACTCGTTTTGGGCAATCAACGAGATTTGCTTGATTCCCATTGCGGGTAGCCAACGAATAACTTTCGCTTCACTGTCATTTTCTAGTTTTTCTTTGTTACTCGCTTCATGCTTACTGCGCAGCTTAGCATTCTCTTCTTGAGCGATTTCTTGGACTTTAGCAACACTCAATTCAAAGGCATCGCCTTGAGCTTTACCTTCGGAATCGACTCGGAAGAACTTTGGAGTTTCACCATCAATCTTTTCCAAGAATTGACCGTTAAATCTGGCCACATCAATGGTTGTTTCCTTAAGGCCCTCATAAATTATTGTGTCATCTAATTTATATCCCTCGACAATAGAATTGTCTGAAAGCTTAATCCCATAATGAGTAAACTTGGATTTATACTCGAACCCTTTGTTGACCAAAAATATAAAAGCGCAAGCAACGACTGCGAACATCCACATCTGGAACTTACGGAAATTTCTTAATTTTAATTGAAGCCAAGCAACGACCACAAAGACTGAGGATAAAATCAAAATTAAAGTGTTAAAAAAACCAAAAGGAACGCTCAAAATGTCCTTAGGCCAAAAGTAATCTGGCTCTCCACCAGCTCCTAATCTTAGGAAAAGATAACCTGAAAATAGACCACCAAATAGCATGACCTCAGAAGCTAGGAAAAGCCATATTCCAACTTTGGCATTCCATAATCCTGTGTCAGGTCTTGGTTTAACTGTGAATGGAATTTCCATATTCGTGAGTAAGATTTATTAGGGGTTAATGCGCCGGTTCGGGTTCGGCAATGGCGTCTTCAGGATCATCTTCCTCGCCCAAAATGATTCCATCCTTTCCTCTTTCAAATTGAGTGCTGAAGTCAGTATCGTGTCCTGGAACGCTATATTCGTAAGGACCTCTATAACAGATTGGCTCTTCTAAGAAATTGCCATGGCCTGGGCAGTTAGGCGCCGACCATTCGAGTGTTGTTGCTTTCCATGGATTGTCGCTGACCGCCTTACGGCCTTTGAAAATACTGACGAAGAAATTGAAGATGAATGGGAATTGCGCCGCCAGCAAAATCCAAACAGAAAATGTCATTACGTGGTTCAAGTGAATCAGTTGAATCGCTTCACCTGACGGAATGCCAGGGAACATTGATAAAAATTTAGCAAAAATTGAATTTTGTTCAAAAATCACTTGGCTAGCGATCTGTTCATAGTTGACTCCACCATCATACCATCTTCTGTGGAAGCCTCCCATACCCTGCAACATCATTGGCAGAAAGATTCCATTCATGGCCACAAAAGATGGCCAAAAATGGAGATGTCCCAAGAAGTTGTTCATCATTCTTCCTGTTGCTTTTGGAAACCAATAATAAATTCCAGCGAAAAGTCCAAATATTGTTCCTGGTGCCACGATGTAGTGGAAGTGACCAATCACATAATAGGTATCGTGTAAGTGAAGATCGATGAAATTAAAAGCTAACGGCAAACCTGTTAATCCTCCAAACCCAAACATTGGTAAGAAGGCCAACGCCCAAAGCATTGGAACTGTAAATCTTATGGAACCGCCCCAAAGCGAAATAAAAAGACAGGTTAGAAGGATAACAGATGGGATCGAAATAATCACCGTTGTCGCTTGGAAGAATGTGGAGACCACATTTCCCATTCCTGTGAGGTACATGTGGTGTGCCCACACGATGAAGGCAAGAAAACCAAGAACCATAACAGCATAAACCATTGATTTATATCCCCACATTGGCTTTCTGATGTTTGGGGGGATAATCTCACCAACTATGGCAATGGCTGGTAAAATAAGAACGTAAACCTCAGGGTGCGCAAGGAACCAGAATAAGTGTTGGTAGAGTAGAGGTGAACCACCACCAGAAACGTCCAATAAACCAGCATCAACACTACCTGCTCCCGTAAAGTTAAGACCGGTAGGAATGAAGAAACTAGCACCAGCCAATCTATCCATAAGCTGCATTATGGCTGCAACCTCAAGTGGAGGGAAAGCCAACAGAAGAAGAAAACCCGTTACAAGCATTGCCCAAACGAAGAATGGTAGCCTCATCCAAGTCATGCCCCTGCATCGGAGATTAATAATTGTTGTGATGAAGTTTACGGCCCCCAAAAGTGAGGAAGTAATCAATAACACCATTCCTAACAGCCAGAATGTTTGCCCGGTGTACCAAAGGTTAGGCTCATCAAGCTGCGCCGTAGTGGCGATTGGAGAATACATTGTCCACCCCGCCTCAGCAGCACCTGAAGGAATAAAGAAACTAGCGAACATGACAATACCACCGAGCAAATAACACCAGTAGCTAGCCATATTCAGTCTTGGGAATGCCATATCAGGTGCACCAATTTGCAGCGGTGTAACAAAATTCCCAAAAGCGCCAAAAGCCAGAGGTACAATACCAAGGAAGACCATGATCGTACCGTGCATGGCACCAAACATATTATAAAGATCACCCGTTACCCTTCCGTCTTCTGACAGCCAAGCATCGTTGAGAAACATAGCAAGAAAACCTGGAAGCGGTTTATCAGGAGTAGCAATACTCCAACGCATCACCATCATTAGGTAAAATCCAATGAAAAGGAAAAGTAGAGCCGTTATTCCGTACTGATATCCTATGATCTTATGGTCACAGGAAAAAACATATTTTTTAAGGAATGGAGGATCATGATGGTGGTCATCATGATGGTCTGAGTTTGAATGTGCAGTTGTTGATGCTGCTCCCATGGCAAGCTTATGATTATGGTTAAAACTTATGATTTAATTTGTTCAGGGTCTATAAATATTGCCGCTGAATCACCCTCAGCTTCATTAGCTTCAGTATCATCAGATTCTGGGGATAGCCAATCGGGCTGGTCTCCCTCGAGCATGACATCTTCTGCAGATAGTTCACTTGCAGTGTACTGGTTAGCTTTGTCTCCAAACTTCTGTCGAGCTAATTCAGCCATTTCTTTGGTCACAACTGAATCTGAAATATTGCCAAATTTGTAACGAACGTAGGTCATTACTTGAGCAACCTGTTTATCGTTGATCGCACCTTTCTGTGCGGGCATCACTGCTGCACCGTAAGAGGCTCCTTTAACTGTAATGGGGCCTGTCAGACCATTTAAAACAATCTGGGCAAATCTTTCGGTTCCTTGAGTGATCCACTCAGATTCAACTAAAGGAGGGATTTGGCCCTGTCCTTGACCCGTAGCTTGATGACAACCATTGCATACGGCTTTGTAAACCGCTTCGCCTGCGTTGACATATTTTTCAAATTCACTCAATTCTGGGGCCTTACCTGTTAAGCCAGCTGGAGCACTTGGCTCATATCCAGATTGCAGACTATTAGAAAAACCAAATCCACCGTTTGAAGTTCCCAAAGAATAACCTCCAATTATCATCAAAAACACAGAGACTAGAATTAACCATACTGGGAAAGGCTCTTGGCCTGAAGTAGGTTTTGGATTTTCTTCTGAAGATAAATTTTGTCCAGAAGTAAACCCACGAACACTGGCCTTATGATCGTAATCTCGGTTTTCCTGTTCTTCACTCATCTGATATTGAATCTAAATTATTTAACGTCAGTTTCCTGTTCTTCGGTTGCATTAACTGGTCCAAAAGGATCATCTTTTTTTAGGGTCATTATATACCCCACAAGAGCTTTGGCTCTTTCAGTAGGCACTATCTCATAATTTTGAGCATCATTTTCGTCCTCCCAATCTACGTCTTTTAAAGCAGACTCAGATTTCTGTCCTCTAATCTTTCTTTTGACATAAAGATGCCTGAATGAAGGCATCATAGAAAAATCTCTTTTCGACCGAGGTGAGTAAAGGTGCTCGTGATGCCATGATTCGTCATGTCTATAACCAGCATTACTTAAATCAGGCCCAATTCTCTGATTTCCAAGATAGGCAAATCTTTCCCCGTCATAATCACCAATTCTAGTTTCTCTAGTTCTTACTGGCTCTTCAATGGTTCCCTCTTTACCGAAATCTGGTCTCCATGATTCAAAGCCCATATAGGTTGGCCTTATCATTTGAGTATGACAAGAGGCGCAACCTTCCTGAGCATAGATGATTTGACCTTGTCTAAAAATATTAGGTTTACCTGCAGGAAAAGCATTCAATTGTCCAGTGTCTGGGTCGGCCCATGTTTTAACATCGGCATTCATCTTTGCACTAGGTAGTATAACTAAACACAACCAAGGAAAGAAAAAGCATGCCCCAATACCCAAGATAAATTTTCTGAATGAAGTCATTTACCAGCGATCCTTATTAGGCAATTCCTTTATTGCGGCCAACAATGTTAGATGATATTTCCCGGCGGCCAGTCCGAAAAAGTAGTGACATTAGGTTCAATGAGAACCTTAAAACTGATATCAAAATAAAAATCCAAACGACAGAGGCTCCAATAGCATAGGGCTTTCCTGCAGCAATCGCATTTTCAAGAGGTGCATCAAACTTAGCGTAAGCGCCCGCTTGCCATACTCCACCAAAGAAATGAATCACCATGAGTGAAACGATTGAATAGATGGATATGACTAAATGTGTCTGAATCCCACCAAGGTTACTCCATTCAGATCCGGTAATTCTTGGAACTATAAAATAAATGGCACCAAAAACTATCATGGAGAAAAATCCATAAACGGCCAATATTTGTGACCCCACTGATGTGAAACTAATCTGAGTGTATTTCCCAATGGAGAGAAAAGATCCAAGAGCTGATAGGATACAGAATAAGATTAAAAATATTACTCCAGCGGTTGTAAACTTTAATGTAGGACTAGAATTTATTACTAATGGA
>MDSW01169429.1_pt1 | contig 15739 bp, 11 predicted proteins | sample 811171 | NCBI WGS metagenome assembly MDSW01 (sample SAMN05326641, study PRJNA326480) | marine metagenome | isolation source: seawater | place: Atlantic Ocean: North West | collected 2012
CGAGCCGCGGCTCAAAAAAGCGCGGCCCCTTTTCGTCGTCGTCAAGTCGCAACCAGTGTCAATTCGTCAATCCAAAAGCTCATCGTGTCAGAGCACTCGTCTCGACTCTGACGCGCGCCGCTGACGCGACCGAGAGACCGAGAGGGTTTGCTTGCGCGCCTCCGCGCGCGCGCCTTCGCGCGTCCCGGCGCAGAGCGCCACCGCGCGGACGCGGGCGGGCGCACGGCGACACCGCGCGGGCGTCGAGCTCGCGCGCGCGCCCCCCTCGCCTCCCCCCCCCCGCTCCCCCCCGCGCCGCCCCGCGCGGGCTCGTTGTTACCGCGCCTTTTCCCCCGTCGCCCCGTCGCGGCTCTCATCGCATCAGATGCCGTTCGGGCAGCTCGCCTTCTCCGAGCTCGGGTCGCTGGAGCTCGCGGTGCTCGTCGTCGCCGGCGCGCACGTCCTCGCGCTCTGCGTCTGGGTCTACCTCACCGCCACGCAGAAACCCCCGAGGGTACGCGACCGCGTCGATCTCACCAAGGCCGAGTGAAGACCGAGCGGGGTGGTGATGGACATCGGACGAAATTGTACAATGTGTTCAGGACGCCGCGCGAGGTGTTGTTGTTCGAGGAAAAAAAACCATCATCATCGCACGCTCTCGCGCGCGTTGCTCGGGATCGATCCACTCGCGCGCTTCTCTCGTCTCCTCCTCCTCCTCCTCCTTCCCCCGCCTAACCCTCACTCACGGCGGTCTCTCTCACTCCTGCATGGCGGCGGCGCCCTTGTACGAGTCGAGCTGCGCGTCGAGCTGCTCGGCCGTCATGGGCGTCGGCTTGGGTCCTGCCTTCTTCCCTCGGCCGCCCTTTTTCCCCTTGACGTCGCCGGGCTTCTTGGCGGCGTGGGGCCTCGGCACGACCTTGGCGACGACCTTACGCATTCCGCGCGCGGCCACGGGGCCCTTGTTGCCGCCGGTGACGACGACGCGCGCCTGGCGCCCGCCGCCGCCGCCGACCTTGACGCCGCTGACGACGACGCCGCTGCTCAGCACGTTCCCCGAGGACGCGGCGCCGCCGACGAGGTCGATGCGAAGGGGCTTGCCGTCGAGCTTGACGCCGTTGTACGTCTTGATCGCCTTCAGGGCGTCCGCGCGGGAGGCGTAGATGACCTCCGCGGTGCCCTTGCTCTTGCCGTGCTCGTTGAAGTTGAGGCCGGACTTCTTCACCCGGCCCACCTGGCCGAAGAGCTCCTGATCGATCGATGAGGGAATCGTGACGTGAGAAAAGGAACGCGACGTTTTTTAGAGTCTCTGGACGATGGGAACGAACGAGTGGGCGGACGATCTCATCCGGATCGATCGCGACGGAGGAGGCGCAGGCGGTGTCGAGGAAGGTCTCCTCGGGGAGGGTCGTCGCGCTCGCTCCCGCATCGCCCCGATGGCCCCGGTCGCGCTTCGGGGCGATGCGGAACCCCCCCCGCGTCGGGATCCCGTCCGCGATCGCGAGATCGCGCGCGATCCGTCCGTCTCTCCGCGGCCTCTCGGATGAATTATCGCCGGGGCGCGCGCGCGCGCGGTCGCCCCCGGGGCGGCTCGTCCCCACGCACCCTGACGTCCTGGTTCGTGACGTTGACGTGAAGGTTGGACACGGCGAGCTTGGTGGCGCCGCCCTGGCCCTGGAACTTGTCGTGCGTCCACGCGCCGTCCACGGCCATGGCGCTCGCCTTGGGGCCGCGCCTGGGCTTGGCGATCACCTTCGCCTTGACGCCGCCCACCTTGTTCTTCGGCGCCGGCGCCGCCTTCTTGGGCCGCTTCTTGCCGCCCGCGCCGCCCTTCTTCTTCGCGGGCGCGGACTTGATCATCGCGTCGAGGGACTGGTCGATATCCATCGTGGCACGAGCGAGGCGAGGCGAGGCCGAGGCGCAGCGCGAGGGCCGGAGTGTGGGACGATTCGGAAAGGCCGCCGAGTTTGTTGCCGACGAGCCCTGGGAAGTTTTAAAGTGCCCCGCGACGAATTCGACTCCCCTCCCCCTCGATCGCTTTTCATCCGGTCCACTTGGCACACTTCCGCGCGCGGGGCGCGATCGCGTCCGAGGCTCGGCGATGGCGGTCGACCACGCCCCCGCGCCCTCCCCCTCCCCTGCGCCCTCCCCCTCCCCCGCGCCCATCACCGCGCGCGTGTACGTCAACACGTACTTCTTCAGCTCGCTCACGATCGACCGGTGGCGGTTCCTCGGCGGCCTCCTCCCCCTCGGCTGGATCCTCTCGAGCCTCGCGGAGTGGCTGGGCGTGCCCGTGTGCCACTCGAACGTCCAGGTGCAGTCCGTCGCCGACCCGCGACGCGTCGTCGAGTTCGGGTTCGAGGGCGGGCCCCAGGCGGGGCGCACGGGGGTGTACCAGTGCGCGCCCGGGATGAACCCGCACCTCGCCCTGACCCGGCAGCAGAGGTGCTACCTCGGCGACGCGCGCCTGACGCACGCGGAGCTCGTCGCGATCGTCGACAAGCTCGAGCGCGCCTGGACCGCCGGCTCGTACAATCTCCTCGACAGGAACTGCAACCACTTCTGCGACGCGTTCGCGGCGGCGGCGCTGGGACCGGACGCGAAGCTCCCGGGGTTCATCAACCGAGGCGCGAGGCTCGCGTGCTGGTTCCCCGCGCCGAGGCTCGCGCCCTGGATCGTCAAGCGGTGGTTCGGGGGGGGGAGCTGGACCGCCGGGATGGTGTGCGAGATGGCGCGCGCGGAGCGATTGGCGCTGGAGGAGCGGGACTTCGAGACGCGAAGAGACTTTTTCGACGAGACGAAAACGACGCTCCGCGGCGACGCGCCGAAGAGCGACGGGGTGTGCCTCCGCGGGGATCCGCTCGCGGCGCACAAGACGCCCGTGCCGCTGCTGGGGGAGAGGAGAAGAGGGTGGTGAGCGAGGCGGGAGAGAGGGAGCGAGAAGGCGTCGTTATATTTACGTCTCGTACGGGGAAACAGAAATTACATTTATTCCTTCATTTTTCTTCACCGCAGTCTTCGAGACGCAGTGAGCCTGATGGGTCATATGGGTCGTCTGATCTCGCCCGTCCTCGTGACTCACACGTCCAGGAACCCCGCGGAGAGCCCCTTCACCTCGCCCACGGCGTGCGCGCCCGCGCGCGTGTGCTTCTCGACGAGGGCGTCGTACGCGACGTACGGCGCCTCGAACACGATGGCGGCGGTTTTGATTTTCTTCTTCTCCGGATTCGCGGGCTCCCGGATCCGAAGGCCCCCCTCACCACCCTCATCCCCCCCCTCCGAATGCTCCGAACGCCCCTCCTCCTCCTCCTCGACTTCGAGCGTCGCGGTCGCTCGGTCGGCGTCGATTGCGAACGGCAGCGCGACGCGGTGGTTCGGGCGACACCCCGGGATGTCCAGGACGACGCCCTCCGTCACCGCGCCGATTTTGACGCGCTCAACGTCCGCCGACGACGGGACCTCGACGCGAACCCGGACGGAGGTCACCGGCCGGCCGACGAACGACACCAAGAACGAAGGCTCCGGCGCCGGCGCGAAGTCAAACTGACTACTGGAGTGCTTCTTCGCGGCGTAAGAAGCGCCGTTTTCGTTTTCGTTTTCGTTTTCGTTTTCGGCGGACCCCTGGGTTCGCGCTCGACGCGTCGCGTCGTCGGAAGACGTTTCCCCGACGCGGTGTATTTTCTCTTTCTCCCCCCCGGGTCTACTAAGACCGGGCCCGGGGCTTCCGGTGCCGGTCTTCTTCTTCCTCGTCGGAAGAGGTCTCGGCCTGAGCGCGAACGTCGGCTCCTCGTCCGGCTCGTTGATCTCCTCGATCATGCTCTTCTTCTCCACCCGTATCCACTGCGGATGCGGCCGATCGGGTCCCACGTACCTTCGATGCGGCAGTTTGACCTTGGGGTCCAGATTCAGCGCGTACTTCTGCGCGATCCACTGGAGCGTCAGTTCCGTCAGAAAGTTCTTCAGCCCCCTGTGCGCCATCGCCTGCGCCACCACGTCGTCGTTGAACACCACGTCGTACGTCGTGCACGGGTGACCCGATTTGTCGAGCTCGTTCCTCGCGTCTCCGACGCTCAGCGGGAACCGGAGCTGCTGCACCGCCTCCGGGTCCTCGAGGTTCGCCAGCGCCTTCTCCACGTGCTCGGGGATCTTCCCTCCGGCCCACTCGGACCCGGGGGCCTGGATCTTCGCGTGCGCGCAGACGTTGATGAACACCTTGCGCCCGGCGTCGTCCGAGGTCTTCACCACGAACCCGGGCGAGGGGAAGATCTCCTCGCGATCCGAGGGAGGAGGCGCGGCGGCGCGGGATCCGGGTCTACCTCCGGATCCGGCGGGAGGTCCTCCGGATCCGGCGGAAGAAGCGCCGGCGAGGTCCGCGGCGTCGCCGGCGAGGAGCATCTCGCGGAGCGCGCCCACGCCCCCGGACCCCTCCGCGAGGGCCCGGAGGACGGGCGCGAGCTCCGGGGGCGCGGCGTCGGGCTCGAGCGACCCGCCCATGGCGACGTACTGCTGCAGGAACGCGAAGAACTCGTCGGGGGACGCGGCGGGGGACTCGGCGCTCGACGACCCGGGGCCGGACGCGCCGAGCATCCCGCCCACGAGGCGCTCCATGGATCGCGGGGTGGGGGGGGCACGCCCCGCGGCCGGGCTCGACCCGACGGACCGCCGACGCGAGCGCGGAGCGCGGAGTGACGAGCCGCGAGCGAGACCGAGCGAACGAACAAGAACCGCCATGTGATCGCGCGCGCCGGCGGTTCTTCGTCCAGCAGACTTTGACCGAGTCAGACCAGGGCTCGCGGCTCGATCTGGCGCTGCTTGTTTCGATTATTAAAAAACGTATGATACCTTCGTCGCGCGTTTGCATCCCCGCTCCCCCCCCCTCCTCTCCCCCCCCGCCTCCTCTCTTCACGGAAACACGTCCAGGGGCCCCGCCCCCCAGACGACCGCCTCGACGATGAACCCGAACGCGGCGCACATGGCGAGCCTGCAGTGCGTGATCTCGATCGTCTTGAGGATTCCCAGCTCCTCGGCGCTCACGCCCTTCCCGATCTCCAGCGGGTCGAACAGCCTCCCCCCCGGGTACATCCTATCCAGCCCCTCGAACGCGGGAATCTCGTACCGCCCCGTCCTCAGGAGCTCGGCGATGAAAAACAGCGGCAGGTGAATCACCGGAAGCCACGCGAGCGTCCAGGGAATCACCTCCCCCAGGTACGTCAGCCGGGGCACCACGTGGGCGCCCCCCCCCGGCGCCGCCGCGTCGCCCCACTCCACCGCGGTGTTCCACCAGTGCTGCCCCCGCTCCCCGAAGACGCCCAGCCGCGCGGTGCACTCCGGAACCAAAACGCCGACCGCGGCGAGCATCGCCCACCGACCGTGGATGAGCTCGCGCTCGCGGAGTTTCATGATGTCCCTCTGCGCGCCCATCTGCAGCGGGTCCCACCCGAAATCCCCGGGCATCTCCCCCGTTAAGTAAGGGGGGACGATCCGGTCCGACCCGCCGGCGACGCGAAGGAGCGCAGCGGGGAGAAACTTCTTGCGCTCCTCGCCGTACAGGTCCGTGACGCTGAGCCCCGTGCGGCGAACGGCGGAGGTGACGAGGACCGCCGCGGAGCCGTTGGACCAGTACGCCATGGACCCCTCGCCGCCGCCGCGAACCGACCCGGAAGAGCCGAGGCTGCTCAAAGACGGAGATGGAGACTGGGAAACCGAGGCGCGCGACGACGCGCTCTGCGGCTCGGGACGCCGAATGGACTCCGCGGGCGTCGCGCCCATCACCGAACTCGCCGCCGCCTCCGCCTCGCGAGTGATCGAGCTGGAGTTGTCGTCGTCGGAGTCGTCGGAGTCGGAGTCGTCGTCCGATTCGTCGTCCGAATCTTTCGAGGGGTCCGCCTTAGAGGACGATTTCGATTTTGACGTATTCTCGTCAAACGCCGCCGCCGCCGCCGCACTCGGCGCTCGTTGGTTTCCGTCGCCGACGGCCCACCAGTCCTTCCCCTGGAACCCCGGCATCATCCCCTGCGCCTCCGCGGAGAAGAGATCCCGGGCGAAGCTCGTGAAGTTGGGCTCCTGCGGCGGCTTCTTCCTCTCGATCGACCGGTCCTTTGAAGCCACCAACCCGCCTTTGAACGACCCGCCTTCATCCCTCTCTTTGAGCCTCCGCGTGAGTGGATACGCGTACGCCTCCGCCAGCCTCACCCCCGCGCCCGCGCTCGCGAGGTGCGTGAGCAACAGCGCCCTGAGCTCCCAGTTCCCCTGCACGAACACGGTCAGCGCGAACAGGAGGAGCTCGGAGGAGCTCAGGTCGTTGGACAGGAACCCCGCCGAGAGCCTCGGCGGGAGGCCGAAAAACGTCCGGAAAAAGACGCGCATCTGCTCGATGCGAAGCGACATGAGGAGCTCCATCCCAAACTGGTAAAAACCAACCTGGCGACGCGGCTCGTCGCCCCAGAGCACGTCCCAACCGAGCGCAGAGGACGCGGGGATCATACCCGAGTTCGAGTTGTTGGTGATCGGTTTACCTCCTTCTTCGGGTCCCAATCCTCCTTCGCGCTTTTTTAACCCCTCGACGACGGCTTGGGCGAACCCTGGGGCGCGCCTGAGCGAGTTGACGATGCTGTACCCCGACGCGGGGTGCACGAGCCCCGCGGCGGCGCCGTACGCGAGCGTCCTCTGCGGCGCCACCGGCGGAGTGCCCCCCAGCGGGATCCAGCTCGCCTCCTCCTCGAGGATATCCTCAAGCGTGACGCTGAGGCCCATGCGGCTCAAGCGCCGGTATAAGCGCCGCTTGAGCTCGTCGAACGGCACCTGCACCCGCGCCACCAAACACGTCTCCTCCACGAACACCGTGTCCTCGTCCACGGGAAGGACGTACAGAAAACTCGGCACGCGCCACACGCCAGACTCGGCGGCGAAAGTGCCGTTTGACCCAGCCTCCACCTCGGGGTCGCTCTGCCTGAAGTCCATGAACACAGCCTTATTCACCGCGAACGGGTGCCCGGGCATCTTCACCTCGATGCCGTACGCCGTCTGCCAACCGGGGGGGGGACCCTCGCCGTACCGAAGCATGTCGCGATTGTGCCCCGTCGAGCAAATCACCGCGCGACCGCGAAACTCAAATTCAGACGAAGACGAAGAGTCCGCCGCCGACGGGTTTTTAGGAGTTTTAGGTTCCTCCCCCTCCTCCGCGTCATCATCATCCACCCTGGGGGGCCCGCGCTTGAGCGTGCCTCGAATTACGCTCGGTTCGTCGGACCCCGAATCCGCGTGGGTCAAGCTCTCGACCAAACCGGGCGCGTACCGCACCCCGGCGTCTTTACACCGCCGCAGAAGCTCCTCCCTCAGCCTTCGGCGACACACCTGGCCGTACCCGCGCCCGAGCCCGATCCCCTCCGCGGGGTCCGAGTCGTTGAACCACACGAGCGCGTCGTCGTACTTGTGCAACAGACAGTGCTCCAGCCCGAGCTCCGCGAACTCGTCCAACCACACGCCGTAGTTATTCACGAAGGGGGTGTCGGGCGCGACGAGGCCCACGGAGACGCCGCGAGACGCGCACTGCGCGGCGACGGCCAAACCCGCGGGACCCGCGCCGACGACCAAGACGTCCACGGAGGCGTTCGGGGGTAACGGGTTGAGGACGTCCGCGATCGGAAGCTGGTCCTCGAACACCTTGCGCTGCTGGAACTCGATCCACTCGCGGTCGGGGCGCAACGCCGAGGCGGCGCGGGGGGTGTCCATGTCGCCGCCGATCAACGCGCTGAAATCCAGAGGGCTCGACGTGATGGGCGACTCGCACGGGTTCGACGGGTTCGCGGACGAGGAGGAGGACCGCCGCGAAGGGGTCGGGATCGGGCCCTGGCCGGGGATTGAGCGCGTTTCCGTGGAAACGTCACCGCCGCCGCTCTTCGGGACGCGCCTCAGCTCCATGCCCCCCCACCGGTCGCTCTGGAACTCGTTATCCGCCGTCGCGAAGGATTTCACGAAGCTCGCCATGAACGGCAGCGCCGACCACACGAAGTTGAAGCGCATGTAGTTGGAGAACTTGACGAACAGGACGCCGCCGAGCTTCACCAGGCCCAGGGGGCGGATGCGCCAGGATAAGAACCCGCCCCATATGTCCTGGGGCATCTGGAAGAACGTGTCGAAGAACTGCCGCGTGCCCTTGATGTCCAGCTCCATCAGCGTCTCCATCCCGAAACACATGAACGTGCGCATGCGGAGCTCGTCGTCGGGCCACACCGACCGCCACACCCGCTCGGAAGCCGCCGCCGCGTCGAACTTCGTCATCGCGCCGCCCGTCTCGCCGTCGTTCCCCCCGCGAGAAGAAGACCCCTCCTCCTTCGCCCGCGTCAGTTCCTCCGCCATGGTGTCCACGAGCCCCCGGACGCTCAGGAGCGTCTTGGAGACCATGAACCCCGTGCTCGGGTGCACCATGCCCGCGGTGCCGCCGACGCCCAGGACCCTCTGCGGGAGCGTCGGCAACACGCCCCCCATCGGAATCAGGCAGTACTCCTCCTCCTCGACGCTCGCCACCTCGATGCCCATGTGCGCCAACCGCTCCTGGAGCTTCACCTTCAAATCGTCGAACTCCAAACCGGGGCGCTCGACCAGGCTCGTCTCCTCGAAGAAGATCTTGTTCGGGCCGAAGGGCATCGCGTACAAAAACGTCGGGTGGTCGTCGTTCATCCGCTTGTACCGCGGGCTCAGGTGCGCGTCCCGCCAATCCATGAAGAGCATCTCGTCCTCGGGGAGGCCGTGCGGCTCGACCGTCTCGCACAAAATCCCGAACGCCGCCTGGTACCCGGGCGTGAACTCGCGCTCGAACTCAACGAGCTTGCGGACGTGGCCGGTGGCGTCCAGAACGAGAGACGCGTGGATCTCCGACCTCCTCTCCGTCGACGCGTCTCGTTCCTCGTCGTCCGTCGGCTTGGCGAACACGACGCTTCCCTCGTCCTCGTGCTCGACGGCGTCCACCGCGAGTGCGCCGAAGACCACGCCCGCGTCCACGCACCGCCTGAGCAGCTTATCCTTGAGCTTGATCCTGTCGACCTGCGCGTACGGGCGGTCGAGGCGGATGCCCTCGGGGGTCTCGTCGTCGATCACGACCCTCGCCTTGGGCCAGACGTGGTTGAAGCAATCCTCGAGGCCGAGCTCCTCGAACTCGTCCACCCACACGCCGTAGTTGTTCCTCCACCGAGCGAGCGGGTCGGGGTCGATCAGCGCCACCCGGAGACCCTTCGAGCTCGCGCGGTCCGCCGCGGATAAACCCGCGGGGCCGCACCCCACGACGACGAGGTCGTAGCGGTCGGAGCGGGAGGAGGGGAGGAGGGGGGGGAGCGCCATCTCGTGCGCGGCGACGGCATCATCACAGCTGGCATCGGCGGCGGCGTCGGCGGGGCCGTCGTCGTCGCTCGGCGCGGGGGGTTTCTCGGACGTCGTCGTCGCGCCGGGGTCCGACGACGACGCGGCCGCCGAGCGGGCGAAGCGGCGGCGGCGGCCCTCACAGGATGTGCGCAGCGCCGAGGCGGGCTTCGTCGAGGAGGCCCGCGGGCGGACGGCGCCTCCGCGCGAGCCGGGATGGGCGACCGCGGCGACCGCGCGCGCGCGGCGCGAAAACGCCGGGGCCCCGAGCGCGCGCGGCATCGTCGTCGCGACGGGCGCCGCGACCGCGGCGTGGCGCATGGCGGGAGGCGTCGGACGGGCGAGCCGCGCGCCGCGGTACGCACTCGACGGGACGGCTATCGGCGACGAGACGCGTGATATATCCGTCGCCGCGCCGCACGGACTACACGCGCGCGCCGTCCGAGAGGAGCCCGCTCGCCGCCGCGCGCGCTCGCCCTCCGGGGGCCCCGGCGCGCGCGAGGGAGCGTCCGGGCTCCGAACCCGAGCTCGCGAGGGAGGGCGGGCGGGGCGTGCGGAGGCGCCCGGGGAAGAAGCAGCACTGCCGCGCGCGTCGCGGGCGCGTCGTCCGGTGTGGCGCGCCGCGCGCGACTTTGGGCGAGGACGGCGGGGGGAGATCGCGGGCGCTCGCGCGTTCGTGATTGGTCGAGCGCCGCCGCGGGTCAATGACCCGTCAGCGTTTCAGATCTCGACGCGGCGAAGAACCCGGAATGAAATTCGACTAATAAATTCTCCCAGTCAAGATCGGGTCGCATCAGCTGACGCGAGCAGTGAGAACGACGACGCGAAAATCGACGCTGACAGTGAGTGACACGGCGCCTTGACTGGGCGCACGCACGCCGCGCAGTCCTCTCGTAATAGTAGTCCTCGTTTGGGCCGAAGGCATTGGGCTCGCTCGTCGCGTCACTCGCGATGGGCGCGCTGGACGCGGGCCCTCGCGCGTCGCGCGGGCGCGCGCTGCGCGCCGTCTCCTGGCGCTTCGTCTCCCCGGACCGCTCCCCGACGCGCGAGCGTCCGAGCCCGCGGAGCTTCCGCGGACGCGTCCAGGTCGGAGGCAGGTACGGGCGCGTGCCGGGGCATTTCCCCCCCGCCGGGACCGGGACCATCACCAGCCCTCGCCGCGACCGCGACGCGTCGGCGTCGGCGTCGGCGTCGCGGGACGGCGGCGGCTCCCCCGCGTCGTCCTCGTCCCCGTCCTCCGGCGCGTCGTCCTCGTCCTCGCGCCTCGACGACCTCGACGACGCCGCGCTCGCCTCGCGCGCGCTCGACGCGCTCGCGCGAGGGGAGGAGGAGGCGGCGCGCGCCCACTCGCGCCTCTTCGCGGGCGGCGTCGCGCTGGACGAATCCGTCGCCGCGCTCGCGCCGTACGCGCGCGAACCGGGCGCGATCGAACGCGTCGTGACGGTGCGCTCGGCGCGAGCGAAGACGAACGCCCCGCCGCCGTTCGCGGTGCTCACCCCGGAGGAGAAGCTGAACCTCACGAGGCTCCTAAGAAGAGCCGCCAAGCACGCCCTCGCCAACCGATCGGCGGCGGCGGCGGCGGCGGCGGCGGCGGCGCGGGGTGAGAAAAACGACGACGCCGACGGAGGTGCGGGAGCGACGGGAGCGGGGAAAAGACGACGACGACGACGCGCCGCCTTCGCCGTCGATTTCGAGGACGTCGTCGACGCGCGGCGTCACGGGGGCGGCGGCCGCGCGAGACGACGCGACGCCGACGAAGCCGCCGACGAGTATTCGCGAGCGGACGCGGTCAGAAGCGGAGGGAGGCTCCCGCGACGAACTGACGCGAACGACGACGACGCAGCCGCGTCGCCGGGGATGAAGAGGACACAGCCGCGTCGTCGGGCGGCGGCGGCGGCGAAGAAACGGTGGGATCCCGCGCGCGACGCGTTCGCGTTCGCGAGGGAGCTCCGAGCGAAGCTCGCCGAGGCGAAGAAACGAAAGGAAAACGCGGCGAGGGGGGAGCGAGATCGCGCGGCGGCGGGGAAGGAAAGAGACCCTGGCGGCGGCGAAGAGGATTCCGGCGAAGAAGAGGACCCCGGCGGCGGGAGCCCGCCTCATGAGCATGAGCCGGCGGCGGCGTCCGCGGGCGTCGGCGGCGATCCCTCGGCGACTTCTCGGCGACCCCTCGGCGCCCCCCCCCGCCGCGTCGTCCCGCCTCGCCGCCCCCCGTGGCTTGGCGGTCGTCCACGCGCGTCGCGCTCGCGACGGGGCTCCCGCTCGAGCTCTTCGAGGACGACGACGACGCGTGCGACGCGCGCGTGCTCGAGGCTGAGCGCGGGCTCCGCGACGCGCGCGTCGCCACGGAGGCCTCCGCCGAGGCGAACGCCGCGGACACGCGAAAAGCGGCGGCGGCGGAAAAAAATATTTCCACCGAGGGTCCCCGAAACGCGGTCTCGAACGCGCGTCGAAACGAACCGAACGCGTCCGCGGGGAACGACGACGACGTCCATGCGGCGGACGAGATGACGGAGGAGGACGCGGCGCGACTCGCGGCGCTTCGCCGCGAAGCTGCCGCGAAGCTCTCGCGGCGCTACGACGCCTCCGTCGCGGCGGCGTATTCTTCTTCGCGGGAGAGAAGACTCCTCCCCGAGAAAAACCGCGAAGTCGTTCCGCCGCCGATGCGTTTCCGCGACGGGTTCCCGTCGCGCCCGCCTAAACCGGGCGCGCGCGCGAAGGCGGCGCGGTACGCGGGGCTTTGGTACGCGCCGATCGGCGCTCGGTCGGCGGAGGGCGACGCGAAGGCGCGGGGGCTCTGGGCGGATCGCGCGACAGGGACGGAGAAGGCGGAGAGGGCGCGGGAGGCGGCGGCGCGGCGCGAGGCGCTCGACGAGGCGTGCGCGGGGGCGTACGCGACGCGGGCGTACAGGAAGTACCTGGAGGAGACCGTGGACGTGGAGAGGGAGAGGGTCCCGGCGTACGTGCGTTGATGAGGGCGGGGCGAGGCAAGGACGAAGGGAGACGACGAGTCGCGACGTGTACCTTTCGTATGATATTTCGTCTCGCACAGCTGTGCGGGGTACTTACGAGAAATTCTCGGAACGAACGAGCCGGGGAAGCGCTTCGGAGGCCCTCCGCGCGTCACACGCCGCCCGCGCGCGCGCCGCGCCCCGGAGAGGTCTCGGGCGGTCGCGCGATGGAGAGGGTTTCGCCGAACCCCGCGTCCTCGGGCGAGCCCGCGGTGGACGCCGAGGCTGCGCTTTCGCGCGCGCCGCCCGTCCCCTGGTCCAGCGTGGAGGCTTTCTGTTTTCACCACGCGCACGTGGCGACGCACAGGCACATCGTGACGCGCCCGCACGCGCCCCCGCTCGTCCCCGAGGCGGCGGCGGTATCGGCGGCGGCGGTATCGGCGGCCGCGGCGCCGGCGCGCGGGGGATCGCGCCTCGCTGCCCCCCGCGAGGGCACGCCCGGCGCGGGGAAGGGAGCGAGGGGAGGTTTCGAAACGACGAAACCTGACGCGCGCTTCACCCTTCCCCTGCGCGGGTGGGACCCGCCCCCGCCCGAGCTCGCGCAGCTCGAAGGCCGACCGACCCCGAACGAGACGGCATCCCCCCCGCGTCTTCCGCGCATCGTCGGATCCCTCGTCGACCCCGCGTGCGACCACCCCCCGCGCGAGTTCGCGGACGCGGCGCTCTTCGCGTTCGCGCCCCTCGCGTCCTCGACCATCGCCTCGACGGCGCGCGCGTTCCACGACCGAGGCCTCGTCGAGGAGGCCGCGCTGCACTGGAACCGGTCCGCCCGAACGCGCCTCGACGAGACTCGCGGTGCGGACGACGCGAGCGCCGCGCGCGCGATCATGGCCGCCGCGCGGTGCGTTCGCGCGTCGGACGCGGCGCGGGAGCCCGGGCACTCGTTTTACCCTCGTCGGCTCGCCGAGTCATATCGCGCGCTGGCGAAGGCGATGCGAGCGAGGCTCGGGCTCGATTCGATCCACGTCGACGTCGACGGCGGGGAGGAGTGGTGATGGGAGGTGCGGGGGTCGAGAGACGCGAGGTCGACGAGAGGGAGGAGATACAAGTAGAGTGTTTGAAGACGACGACACAGCTGTGTTTTTTTCATCTCGGCGAGTGTTCGAATACGACGAAATCTGCGATCGTAGGAAAACTTGGCACCCCCCAAGGAACCTGGCACTCCTTCGCGCGCTCCGGCACGCGCGCGCCCTTAGACACCCCGAGCGCGAGATCGACGCCCCGCTCTGAGACATGTCGCGCGAGGACGAGGACCCGAGGGTGCGCGAAGACCCACGAACGAGCGCGCGCGCGCGCGCCCGCGCGACGCGTTTCCGCGCGCGAGAGTCGGCGTTCAAAAACAGCCCGTTTCGTTTCTTCCCCCTCGCCCGCCCCGGCCGGACGCGCGCCGCGACGTCGCGCGCGACGAACGACGAACGCCACTGACGCTCGCCCTTCGCGCGCGCACCCGCTTCTCACTCGCGCGTAGGAACACCTCTGCGAGTACGAGCTCCAGCGGCAGCAGAGGGTCGCGAGGAACCACCTCATGATGGCCGCGCTCAACATCGGCATTCTCGCCAACCAGCTCAGGAAGGCTGGCGAGGACGCGGCGGCCGCCGCCTCGGCCGACTCCGCCGCCTCCGGCGGAGGCGCGGGCCCGTCCACGTCCGCGCGCGGCGCGAGGCGCCAGGCGTCGCCGCCTCCCGAGTTCCACATGGGCCTGCGCGAGCGCAAGCCCGTGGACTACAAGGAGAAGAGGCTCGCGAACGAGCGCCCGCGGCGCGCGCTGTCGTTCGACCCGCTCCCGCCGCGCGTGATCCCGATGCCCGTGCTCGTGGACCGCTCGCGCCGCACCGCCGCGGGCACGAGCGCCGGCGGGTCCGCGGCGGGCGGCGCCGCCTCGGGCGCCGCCGCCTCCGCCGCCGCGGGGTCCTCGTCCGCCGCCGCCAACGTTCCGCGCCGCAAGCCCTTCGGCGACTGGAACCTCGAGTTCCTCACCCTCTGCGCCTTCATGGCCGCCCACCCCCAGAGGGCCATCGATGCCCTCAGGCGCTTGGTGCGCGACCCGCTCGGCCCGAACGCGAACCGTGCGCGTGCGTTTGTCCGCCATCCGAACCCGTCGCGCGCGCGAACGAACGCGAACCTCCTTCGCGTCGCGGCGCGACGCTCGCACAGCTGTATTTCCCCCCCGCGCGACGCTCACGCCGACCCTCTCCCCCGTCCTCGTCGCAGGCGCTCAGGCTGTGGAAGGACGGGCAGGAGCTCTTCGTCGAGTCGATGAAGGAGCCCGGGGGGCCGTTCCAGCGTTGCCTCGCGACCTGCGCGAGGGAACGCGCGGCCCGCGAGGCGGAGGAGAAGGAGGCGAAGAAGTTCGAGGAGTACCTGTACGCCAACGTCAACCTCGAGACGGGCGAGATGCTCGCGCCGGAGGAGGCGCCTTCGCTTCTCCCCGCGGGCGACGCCCCCGCCGCCGCCGCCGCCGCCGCCCCCGCGTCCGACGCCGTCGCGCCCGCCGCCGCCGCGCCGAGCGCCAAGCGCCCCCGCGTCCCCGACGGCGGCGCGAGCGCACCCAAGCGCAGGCGCCGCGAGGGCGAGCAGCGGTGCTCCAACCCGACGTGCCCGCGCCCCGAGCACACGAGCGATTGCTGGCGCTCGTCGCGGGACGGCTCGGGGGAGGTGCTGTGCAAGCGGTGTTACTATCGCCAGGTGGGTTCCCGATCGCGCCCGCGTCCCTTTCACATGCGTACGCGCTTCGAGATTCCCTCTTCTGACTGCCTCATCTTCCGCTTATTTCTCCCTCTTCGTCGCAGCCGCCGCCGGGGGTCACCGCGTGCGGCAAGTGCGCCCGGGTGGAGTCGTCCCAGTGGCGCCACTCCCGGGCGGACTCCGACCTCGTCTTGTGCGTCGTCTGCTTCCGCAAGGAGGTGCGTGCGCTCACCCCGACCGACCGGGTTCCGATGCCCTCTCCGCGCGCGATCGATCGCTGACGACCCGTCTCTCCCCTCCGTTCCCTCGCAGCCGCCCTACCCGGGGTGCACGTGCGCCGGATGCGGCGCCTCGGAGACGAGTGAGTGGAAGACCGCGCCCACCGGGGAGCACGCGGGGAAGCCCGTGTGCAGGACGTGTTATGAGCGCGAGCGGAAGGCGAACGCGAAGAAGAGGGGGTGAGGGGCGAAACGAAGCGACGCGCGACCGCTCGACGAGCGGACGAACGATCCGCGCGACTCACGCGACGACCTCTCGCGAACGACGAACGAGCGCCCTCCGCCGCGCGACGTTGTAATCGAGAGACGCGCGAACGACGCGTCAGATAAAAAGAACCAACTTCATCCTCGAACTCGTTCTCGCGCGAGAGTAGATCCACCATCCCGCGTCCCCGCTCCTCTCCTCTCCTCTCCTCTCCTCTCCTCTCCTCTCCTCTC
>MDSW01093620.1_pt1 | contig 15737 bp, 8 predicted proteins | sample 811171 | NCBI WGS metagenome assembly MDSW01 (sample SAMN05326641, study PRJNA326480) | marine metagenome | isolation source: seawater | place: Atlantic Ocean: North West | collected 2012
CATATAAAGAATTATCCTCGGCGGGGACTCCTCCCGGCCTTGGCGTCACATTTCAAGGCAAAGCAGAAGTTCCACCCCATCCCCCTGTCGGTCGCAGCGTGGTTCGCCGGGAGCGTGCGGTCCGCGATCGACTTCGCGTGCGGGTCGCAGTGTCGCCAGGCGTCCGCGTTGGACGTCCTCCTCGTCGCGCTGCTGCCGTGTGGGTACGTCACGACGCACCACGGGGACCCTCCGGTGGCGTTCGCGGAGCAGCCGGACCGGAGCGCGTTCATCGAGACGGCGTACGTGTTCTCGGAGGACGCCGCGCTGCCGTTGGCGCACTGGAAGAGTTGAGCCGAGCGAGCGAGCGTTTTTTCTCGGCTCGTTCTATCGTTTTAGTCATCACGAACCACGACACACGTTCCGAGAAACGCGGACGCGACCACGACACACGTCCACGCCCGCTCACGCGCGCGCACGCTCTCGCCAACCACCTCACCTCGCTCTCCCTCCCTCGAACATGTGCCCGATCAAGCCCGGCGCCGCGGTCCCGACGAAGCCCGGGGTGTACTGGCGCGACACCAGCGCCTGGGTGCGCTACGCGGACGCGTCCGCGACCAAGATACGCCTCGCGGAGGCGCAGGCGTCGCTCGCGAAGAAGGAGGCGCCCGGGAGCCCGCGCGGGCCGCTCGATAGGGCTCCGTCCCCGGCGCCCTCCCCCAGCGCGAGCTCGTCGCCGTGGCTGTGCGAGACGATCGTCGACCTGGGCGACATCGGACCGTCGTGGCTCGGCGGCGGGTCGTACCGCGTCGACCTCGCGCGCCGCGAGCAGATCTCCCCGCGCGGGTTCGTCCGGCCGCTCCTCATCGTGGATTGAAGAACCAAAAAACCAAAAAAAAAAAAAACCGAGCCGACGACCGGAAGGCGCGAGTCCGCCCGAGTACGACCACACTGCAACGAACGATAACGCGTCGCGCGAAGAGACGCGTGTGTACCACCACCGACGAACGAGAACGCGACACGTCATCAGAACTCGACACGACACGACACGACACGACACGAGACGAGACGAGACGACGTTGTGAAAAAAAAAGGAGAAAGGAAAATACAGAACCCCCGCGGCTCCCGATCTATCTCTCGCCACCCTTCCCTCCGCCGTCCTCCTCCTCGCCGGGCTTCCTCATGATCATCGTCTTCGCGACGACCTCGTCGTTCTCCCTCGCCCGCAGCACCTCCTCTCTCTCCCGCAATCGCGCGTCGTCGTCCCTCGCGAACGCCTCGGAGATGGGCGTCCCGCCCGCGGCGGCGGCGGCGCGAACCGCCGCCGCCTCCGCCGCCGCCTCCGCCGCGCGTCTCTTCTCCACCTCTTCCTCGTCAAACTCCATCACGGGCTCCACCGCGCTGCCGACGAAGAAGAACACGTGCGCGAGCGTCTTGCGTCGCATGTCTCGCACCATGTCCACGAAACTCCGCGCGCCGTCGATCCTGTACTCCTCCATCGGGTCCAGCTGGCCGAACGCGCGGACGTTGACTGAGTTTCGAAGCACTTGCATCTCCACGAGGTGCCTCTGCCACCGCTCGTCGATGGCGCGTAACACCCACACCCGCTCCACGGACTCCAAGTCCGCGCGGTCGTAGTTCTGCGACAGGCGCGCGAACCTGTCGAGGTAGAGCGCGATCGCGGACTCGCTGAGGTACGTCCGCAGCAGCCGCGCGTTCGCCGCGTTGGGACCTACAAAGCGACGTCGGGGTGGAGTTCAAAGGCGTCAGAAGCGGAGTTGAAAGGCGTCGAGGGCGGGAATTGAAAGTGGGGTGGGCGGAGAGATGCGACGGGCAAACGCCTTAAGGATCGGCGTTCACCACGCGGACGCGGTCGTATGGGGACCAGTGTATAGAACGCACCTCGCCGGCCCTTCTCCTCGAGGCTCGCTTGTCCGCGGGAAAACTCCATGCGTCGCTCCACGCGCGCCGCCACCTCCTCCTCCCTCGCCTCCGGCTCCGTGTCCGTCACCTTCGCGGGGTTCGTCAGCGGGTTCATGTCGACGATCTCGACGCCCTGGAGCGCGGCGGTGATCACTTCTGGCCTCGCCTCCAAGCCCGGGAGCGGCGTCTGAAGCGGCATCGCGTCGCCGGCGATCAACGCCGTCTTAATCGCGTCCCCCGTCGCGCCCGGAAGATAGTGCGGAAACGCGCCCATCTCGCGTCCGCTCTCGTTCAGCCACTGATCCCGTCGCGACGCGAACACGGTCCGCAAGTCCGCGAGCGCGCCGTCGACGTCCCAGTCCTCGATCGCGCGCAGGCCGTCCACGCCCGCGCGTTCGCACGCGTCGTCGACGATCCACTCGACGTAGCGAAACAGACGCTCGCGCAACGGCTGCTGCCCTTCGAGCAACACGCGTCGTCGGACGTTATAAATCGCGTCGCGCTGCCCGTCGATGATGCGATCCGTCTCGTACGTGCTCGTGCGATGCGACGCGTGGAAGTCCTCGATGTTGGCCTGTATCGACGCGAGCTGGTTGTCCACGACGGAGGAGTACAGAGGCATGTCCTCGTCCATGCCGCTCCAGTCCCACACCGAACTCGAGGCCCACCCGGGGCAGTAGATCGCCATGAGCTCGTCCTCCATGGACAGACAGAAGATCGTGCTCCCCGGGTCGCCCTGCCTCCCGGCTCTGCCGCGCAGCTGGTTATCGATCCGCCGCGAGTCGTGCAGCGCGGTGCCGATGACTTGTAACCCGCCCTTCTCGCGCACGTGCACGGCTTCCGCGTCGCACTGTGAGGGCCATTCCATACAAAGCGATGTCGGGGTGGAGTTCATAGGCGTCAGTTGGAGTTGAAAGGCGTCGAGGTCGGGGGTTGAAAGCGAGGGACCCTGGGCGGAGAGACACGCCGAGAAAAATCCTTAAGAAACGGCGTTCACCACGCCGACGCGGTCGTATGGGGACCAGTGTATAGAACGCGCCTGGGTCTGCGCGTCCGCGAGCAGCTCGATCGCCGCGGCTCTCAGCGCGTCCACGACCGGGTTCGGCCCGCCTCTCGCGCGCTCTTGGTCTTCCGCGACCTTCTCCGCGGCGGCTTTCACCGCGCCGCCGCGCAAGATTTGCTCCGCGTGCTCAACAGCCTCGGACACGAGCGCGAAGACGCTCTCCGCGGATACCGGCAACGCGTCGTCGCTCTTCGCGGTGAAGAACGCGAGACCGACCGCGGCTTGAACGGCCGCGTCCGTGGCGTTACGCGTCTGCACGTGCGCCATGGGGTTCGGCTCGAGCGCGTCGTCCGCCTCGAGCGACCCGGAGGACAGTTTCGGGAGCAAAAGGCGCTCCAGGTAGAGACGCGCGAGCCCCGGGGGGTTGCCGCCCAAGACGATGTCGGTGCCGCGACCCGCCATGTTGGTCGCGATCGTCACCGCGTGCTCGCGCCCCGCCTGCGCCACCACCTCCGCCTCCCTCGCCGCGAGCTGCGGCCGCGCGTTCAGAAGCTTGTGCGGGACGCCCTGCACGAGCCGCCCGTCCGAGGCTCGCCACCGATACTCGGACAACAGAGACGATAAATACTCCGAGTGCTCCACCGACGTCGTCCCCACGAGCACCGGCCGCCCCTCCCAGTGACACGACACGACGAGGTCCGCGACCGCGTTCCACCGCGCCGCCGCGGTTCGAAACATCGCGTGCGGCTTATCCACCCGCTTGCTCGGCCGGTGCGTCGGGACCGTGATCACGTTTAACCCGTACGTCGTGTAGAGCTCCTCCGCCTCCGTGGACGCGGTGCCCGTCATCCCGGACAGCTTCTCGTACAGCTTGAACAGGCACTGGTACGATATCGACGCCACGGTCGTGTTCTCGCGCTTGATCTCCACGCCCTCCTTCGCCTCGACCGCCTGGTGAATGTTATCGTTCCACCGCCGGTTCGCCTGCACGCGCCCCGTGCTCTCGTCCACGATCATCACCTGCCCTTCCCGTACGATGTACTGCACGTCTCTCAGGTACAACGCCTTGGCCTTCACCGCGAGTAAAACGTACCGCCCCCACGGGTCGTACGTGTCCCACACGTCCTCCACCCCCAGAAGCTGCTCCGCGACCATCATCCCGCGCTCGGTGAGGTCCGCGGTCTTCTGCTTGCGGTCCACGGTGTAGTCCAGCCCCTCTCGCATCTGCGCCGCGACGCCCGACGCGACGACGTACTTTCGCATCTCGTCGTCCCCCTCCGTCGCCGGCCCGGTGATGAGCAGCGGGTTCCTCCCTTCGTCGATGAGCACGCTGTCCACCTCGTCCACGATCGCGAAGTTGACCCGTCGTCGCATCACGAGCTCGCTCGCTTCGGTCGCCATGTTATCGCGGAGGTAATCGAAGCCGATCTCCTGATTCGTGACGTACGTGATGTCCGCGTCGTACGCGTCCCGCCTCTCCTCCGCGTCCATGTCCTGCTGTATCACGCCCACCCTCAGACCCAGCGCTTTGTGCACGCGCCCCATCCACTCCGCGTCTCTCCGCGCGAGGTAGTCGTTCACGGTGACGACGTGCACGCCCTCGCCCGTCAGCGCGTTGAGGTAGGCGGGGAGCGTCGAGGTTAACGTTTTTCCCTCCCCGGTGGCCATCTCGCAGACGCATCCGTCGTGGAGCAGCGCGCCGCCGACGAGCTGGACGTCGAAGTGCCGCATGTCGAGCTCGCGTCGCGCCGCCTCGCGGACGACCGCGAACGCCTCGACGAGGATGTCGTCCAGGGTTTCGGACGGGGGCGCGCCGTCGGGTCCCTTCGGGGAGATCCGTCGCTTGAACTCGATCGTCTTGGCTCGCAGCGCCTCGCCGCTCAGCGCTTTCATCTCCGCCTCGAGCGCGTTCACCGGGACGACGACGTCGCGGACCTTCTCGCTCATGATGCGCGACGCGCCCGTGGGGATCGCCGCCGCGACGTCGCCCGCGAACTTGACGGGGTTCTTCAGGAGGTCCGCGACGGACGGCGCGGAGCGGCTGCGATTCGACGCGAACGCGGCGGCGACGTCGCGCTCGGAGGCGGCGGCGCGCTCGGAGGCGGAGGCGGACGACGGGTCGTCGTCCGCGTCGACGCTGCTGAGGACGTCGTCGTCGTCGTGGTACACCGGGGTTCGGCCGCCGCCGGCGGACGCGGACGCGACGGCGCGCGATCGGCGGCGAGCGAACGTCGTCGTCGTCGTCGTCGTCGTCGTCGTCGTCGTCGTCGTCGCGGACGCCAATCTCGACCTCGCCGCCGCGCGCGCGGGCGCCGCCGACGTCGCGGGCGCTCCGCGACGGGGGGTGACCGTCGGCATCGCCCTCGGCGTCGCCATCGCGCGTGAAGCCGCCATCAGGCACCGGCGCGCTCGTCTCTGTCGTCGCTCGACGGTGGTTGTCGCACCTCCGCTGGCGCTTCAAAAAAAACTCGCTCATCAGGCCTCGGACTAAACTGAGCGGAAGAAAGCGGAAATCTGCCGTTCAGAAGCCGCTCTCCCGATCGACCCTCGGACTAAACCGAGCGGAAGTTTAGGGTGGGGCCGACCGACCGCGACGACGACGTGTCGCCGAAGATCTCCCTCTCGCGAGCGATAAGAGCCAGAGATCGATCGCGCCGGCGGCCCGCACAACGCGCACGCTCCCGCGCCAGGTCCAACGATGAGCGCCTTAGCAGCCGTCCGCGGCGCGCCCGCGGTCGCCGCCCGCGCGGCGACCGCGCCCTCCGCGTCCTCGCGCCGCGCGCCCGCGGGCCCGCGCGCGTCCCTCCCCGCGCGCCGCGCGGCGGTCGCCGGGACGCCGCTCGCCATGATCTCTCGCGGCGCGGCGTCGAGACGCGCGGCGAGCGGGTCCCGCCGCCGCGTCCTCACGCGCGCGGACGCGGTCCCCGAGAGCGAGGGCGCGGGCTCCATGTTCGAGTCGCAGTTCAAGAAGGTGGCGAACGACAGCGTGATGATCGACCCCGTCGTCGGCGCCAAGCGCTTCAGCAACTACTTCTGGGCCGGCGTCGTCTCCATCGGCGCGACGGGGTTCCTCATCACCGGCGCGTCGTCGTACATCGAGCACAACCTGCTCTTCTTCCTGGACGCGAGCGAGATCAAGTTCTTTCCGCAAGGGCTCGTCATGAGCTTCTACGGCGTCGCCGGCTCGCTGCTCGCGACGTACTTGTGGCTCACGATCAACTGGGACGTCGGCGCGGGGTACAACGAGTTCAACAAGGAAGAAGGCATCATGCGCATCTTTCGCTACGGCTTCCCCGGGAACAACCGGAGGATCAACCTCGTGTCGTCGCTCGCGGACGTCCAGGCTGTGCGCGTGGAGATATCCGACGGCGTGAACCCGAGACGGGTGGTGTACGTCCGGTGCAAGGGGAAGAGCGACATTCCGCTGACGAGGATCGGGCAGCCGCTCACGCTCGCTGAGGTGGAGAAGCAAGCCGCGGACCTCGCGAAATTTTTAGGCGTCCCGATCGAGGGGCTCTGAGCGAGCCGTCGCGGACGGGACGACGGACGGACGGTCGGACGGATGATTTTTTACAGCGCAAGCGCGTCGGAAGAGATAATACTAGTATATACAAGAACACGTCATAAATACACCACCACGGAAGTACTTCCATCCTCCTCGCCCGTCGACGTTTCTTCACTCCGCGAGACTCGTGATCATCGCCGCCCCGCGCAGGACCCAATGATCGCTCGGCGCGTCCGACGGCACGTCCATGAACATCACGAAATTCGTCGAGTGCCCCGTCGTCGCGAGCTCGCCCCTGCGCTCCTGCGTCCGGTACACCGGGCACCGATACGTGTTGGCCGCGGCGGCGTTCTCTCCCTCGGCGGCCGCGTCGGCGTCCGCGTCCGCGTCGGCGCCGGCGCGTCGCCGCCGCGGCCGCAGCCAAAACACGGGCGCGTTCGCGAAGAGAACCTTCGGCGCCGCCTCCCTGAGAACGCGCCGCTCGACGTCCCAGTCGCACCCTTCCAAGAAGAGCCCGCGGACGTACACGCCCTCCTCCGGCGCGGCGTCGTCGTACGCGTGAGGGTCCATCCCGAGCGGGGCGAACTGAAACGACACCTCGTCGATCGGCGCGCGCGTCGCCCGCGCGAAATTTTGCAACGCGGCGGTGAGAAACGAGTGCACGAAGAAGAAGCCGCTCATCCAATGCACCGCGGGCGGGCCGCGCTCGCTCCATCTCTGGAACGTCTCCACGCGCGCGCGCAGGTCCGCGAGGTACGACGCCGCGGGCTTCAGCGACGGGTAAGACACGTGGCGCCAGGTGATTGGCACGGCGTTGACGCGCAGCGCCTCGCACGCCGCGTCGTTGTCGCTGGACATGATCGCCTGACCTTTGATCGCGGCCGCGATCGCGGTCAACGAGCTCCGAATGACGTCCAAGAGTCGGTTGAAGCGCGTCATCTCTTGGGTCAACACCGCGTTCATGGACTGCTCGTACGTCGCCGGCCACCGACGGCGCGCGGCGTCGACGTCGAAGTCGTCGGGGAGCGACTCGAGGAACTCGTGAACGACCGCGGAGACGTTATTTTGGCTCTTCCCGGCGCCGCCGCCGCCGCCGCCCTCGCCCTTCCCGCCCTTCCCGCCACCGCTCCGCGTCATCAACAGCAGCGACGATAGCATCACGCCCGTGTCCGCGTTATCTTTCGTGATATCCGCGTTCGGGTGCATCCCGAACGCTTCCGGCGAGGGCAGCGCGGGCAACGACCGCACGTACTCCGTCATCGTCTCCATGGACGGCGAGACGCACGGCAGGACGTACAGACCGCTCTCCGTGAGCGCGTACTCCCCCGGGGGTTTCTCCACGATGTCCTCGCAGTAGCACTTGGACAACAGCGCGTTCAGAAGCACGCGGTCTTTGTCGTCCGTGACGCGCCCGCCGTAGTTGCACTCGCCCGTGGCGTATCGCAACGCGTCTAGGGGGAGGCTATCGTTCTCGTCCACGAACGCGCGCAGTTGCCGCGCGGAAATGCGCAAGTCGCCGTCGTCGAACCCGTACGGGATGTTCCATCCCAACGGCCCGAACTTCCTGCGCTCCTGGACGACGGCGTGGAAGAAGCACAGACCGAACAGGAGCGCTTTGAACGGCTTCGGTTTCGAGCATCCGTCGAAAAAGTCCAAGTTGCCGATGGGCTCCGCGCGCAGCGTCTGAAGCATGTTCGCCCTGACGCCTTTCGGGGGCTCGTTCGTCATCTTCACCGAGTTTTGAAGGATGTTCACCGGGAAGTCTTTCGACGGATACGCCGTCATCCACAGCCGGAAATCCGCGTGCGCGCGACAGCTGGCGTCGTCCGCGTCGCTCACCAACTCTTCGACGATGGTATCCAACGCCGGCATCCACGACGGCGCGAGGTGGCAGTTCTGCAACACGACCCAACTCCCCGCCTCCTTCCCCTCGCGTATCATCGCCGCCGCTTTCGGGCCCTGGCCTTGCCCGAGCGATATGTAGGAGATGCGATCGGACATCCCGCGCTCGTCCGCGAACTGAAGCAGACCCGCCATGGGGTCAGACCCCGGGGAGAGGACGAACACGAGCGGCGTCGTCGACGCGCTGTCGTCGTAGCAGCTCTCCAAACGAAACGCTGGCGGATGCGCGTACCTCTCCCCGAGGTGCCGCCGCACGAAATCCCTGACCGCGGGGACGAGCTTATCCGGGCGAACGCAGCGCACGAGGAGAAGCTTCTGGAACGTCGTGAGCGCGTCCTGGAACGGCGACGGGAACGCCGACGCGTGCGGCGCGTCGTCGTCGTACACCGCGCGCCACGCCTTCGGGTCGTCGGAGACGGACGCGGCGACGCCTTCAAACGCGGGGAGCTTCGAGACGCGCGACAGCTCGCTCCGGCACTTTTGCGTGATCCACGACGTGTCCTCTTCGGAGACGTCGTCGTCGTTCAGTTTCGCGCTGCTGGTACCGCAGGCATCCTCGCCCGCGCCGCCGCCTATGCCGCCGGTGAGCAAGAAACTCCACTCCTCGGCGTCGATCTCCCCTCGCGCGCGTAACACCTCGACGCACAGCGAAAACGCGAACAACAGCTTGTCCTTCTCGAACAGCGACCGGCACACGTTCCGGTACAGCGCGAAAAGGAAGTGGGTCTCGATGTGCTCGAGCCTGGTGCGCACGTCCTCGGAAGCGGTCGCGGCGGCGATGGACGCGATGAACAGCCCGATGAACCACCCCAACGAGTACTGATACATCGGCTCGACGTTGGCGAGTTCGCTGATGGCGAAAAACAGCACCGCGGAGTACTCTCCCGCGGGTTTGTAGCTCCCTCTCGCGGCGTCGATCTCGCGCTCGGTCTCGTCCGCGATCGTCTGCGCGGTCGCGATCTCGTTCGAGACCGCCTTCGCGTCCGAGATGGCCTTGATCGCGGTCTCGTCTTCTAAGATGTTCCCTCGCGACGACGACAAGACTTGAAGGATTTTGTCCTCGATTTCTTTTAGCCGTCGCTTGTTCCCCGCGGATCGCATCACGAGGTCGTTCTTCGCGGTCTCGAGGTCCGGCCTCTCTTTCGCGACGACGACGCCCAAGAGCTGGTCCCCGAGACCTTCCGGCGTGAGCGTGAAATTCAGAAGCGTCACCTTCACCGCGGTCTCCGGCAAGTAATGCGGGTTCCGTAACTTGGACGTGACGTAAAATCGAAAATCCGCGGAGTACTCGACGACGGCGTCGCCCAAGCGCATGCACTCCACCCCGGCTTGTTTAAACACCTGCTTAAGAAGCAACGGCTCCAAGAGCGGGTCCAGCTCCTCCCCGACGTTCTCAAGAAGCACGGGCAGCCCGAACGTGATCGCGTTCTCTAACGTCCGGACGTACCCACCGTCGTTCGGCGAGAGCTTGATGACCTGCAGCGTGTTCCCGCGTTCTTTCCGCTTGATCCACGCGTTGGCCTGCTGCTGCGGGTCGATCATCAGCGGCCACCGCCGCGCGTTATCGACGATGATCCCGTTGTCCACGCTGAACGAGTCGTTCGGCAGCCCCGCGATGTGCCACTCGCGTATCTTCACCGGATCCCCGAGCACGCCCGCGAGCGAGAAGGACGGCGACCGCGGGATGTTCTCCCGCGCGCACGCGTCGACCCACCGCGACGTCATCTCGTCGCGATACGTCCCCGTGAACGCGCCGAGGTAGGATATGACCCCCGCGCAGACGAGGACGTCGCCGGTGAGGCGCGCGTATCGCTCCCCCAACCGCGTCGCTTCCTCCGTCCACCGAGCGTTCTCGCCGCCGAGCCCCGCGATGAGCTTTTCCGCGCGCTCGAGCTTGACGGTGCACAGGTCGACGTCGTCCGAGAGTTGGTTCTTCTTCTTCGTGTTTTGCTCCAGCTCGCGCTCCATGCCCTCGAGCTTGTCCACGAGCTCGCGCAGTTCCGCTTGCGTCTCTCTCAGACCGGTCATCAAGACGTCGTACTCGCCCTGCGCCTCCGCGAGCGCTTCTTGCTTCGGCTTGACGAGCCTCGATACTTTCTCGTACTCGTCCATGGCGCACACCCACTTGCACAAGCCCTCCGCCGCCGCGGAAGCGTTCGCGGCCTTCTCGGGGGTGAAGTCCTCGTTCGAGGTGTACTTCTCGCGAATGCGCGCGATGACCTTCGTCGGGATGTTGTCCTTGTCGTAGTTCTTCAGCGTCTCGAGGAAATTCTTGTCGTTCAGGAGCCCCAACGACGGCTTCCAGTAGTCCACGATCTCTCGGTTGTCGCCGTCCTTCGACCGGTTCGGTTTCACCTCGAGCACGACGCAGACGGCCTCCATGACGAGCTTGATCGTGGCCGGGGGGTTCTTCAGACCTTTCACGTAGTTGATGTCCGCCGGTTTCAACGTATCCAGCGCCGCGATCGCGGAATTGAGTATGGGCATGGCCTTCTCCAGCATGCCCTCGCACTCGTCTTTCACCGCTTTCGCTTTCGCGGCGCCGTCGGCGGCGACGGCTTCCGCCTCCTTGGCGGCTCGCGTCTTTGGCTCGACGACCTCGACTTTTTCTTTCGCGATCTGCGTCATCAAGATCTCGACCTCGCCCACGGTCTTGATGAGCTCCGGTTTCAGCGCGTTCAGCTCCGTTTGCATCGTCGCGACTTGCGTCGACGCGGAGGCTATCTTTTGTAACCCAATCTCGTACCGCGACTTGGCGTTTGAAATCTCCGCGCGCTTCGCGCGTAAGAGCGCGTTGAACGACGTCAGAAGCTCCAAGTACGACGTCGGCGTGACGTAGTTGTGCCTTCCCTCCTCGCGCAAAAACCTCCCGGACGCCTCCGCGACGTCGCCGTGGAACTGTTTACACACTCGCACGAGCGACCGTCGGACGTCGTCGTCCAAATCGTCGACGTCGCCGACAAACTTTTTCGCCACCGCCTCGAGCGCGTCCACGGGCCACGGCCTAAACCAGTCGATCGTGCAGCAGTTCACGAGGCTCGGGAACTGCTTCAGACGCTCCCTGAACGCTTCCCCGATCGGGGACGTGCAGAAGCACACGTGCGTGAAGTCCTTGCACCGCCGCGTGAAGAACCCCCAGAGCTCGAGCGGGGATTCAAACCCGGCGGCGTTCCCCGCGGGTCTTATGGTTTCGATCAACGCGGCGCGCTCGTCCGGGGTGAACATGCACGGCACCTCCCCGGCGTTCAGAAGGTTGTTCACGTCCTCCACGAACGCCTCGGTCTTTATCTGCGCGTCCGAGAGGAGGAAGACGACGTGCTCGCCCGCGCCGCCGGAGGCTCGGAGCATCTTTTTCAAGTCTTCCCTCCACTCCGCGACGCCGTACGTTTTCGAGATCTCCACGCGCTCCAGTCGCATACCGCACACGTGCGCGGACAGACGCGTGAGCGACTGCCTCCCGGAACCGCCGACGCCGACGAGGAGCAACGACCCGCCGGGCTGCCCCAACACGCGCGTGATCCTCGACACGTGCTCGGCGGTGTACAGAAACATCGCGAGGTTCATCGGCGACGTCGACGCCGCGTTGTGCGAGTCGAGGTACCGCTCCAGGGTCTTCACGAGCGCGTCCACGTCCGTGATCTCCGCGTACGCGCGGCGACGACGAGAAGACGCGACGACGATCGCGTCGTCGTCCTCGACGCAGCCGTCCTCGTCGCCGCTGCCGTCGTCGTCGTCGTCGTCGTCGGTCGCCGGTCCGCGCATGTAATCGCCGAAGACGCACCGTCGCATGTCGTCCGTGTCGATCGTCGTCGAGCCCGCCTCGCGCAAGCGCGACATGAGGTCGTCGAAACGCACCCCGAACGCCTCGCGCGTGACGTCTTTCACCCTCGATAGCAGCCACGCCACGTCGTCGTCGTCCGCGAGCCGGTCGCCGAACACCCTGAACGTCTCGTGCACCCACAGTCGGCGATACAGCTGGACGCCGTCTTCGCCCCCTAGAATGGAGTTGAAAGGGTGGAGTTGAAAGTCGTCAGTTGGAGTTGAAAGGCATCGCGGGCGGGGATTGAAAGCGATGGGTGCGCGGAGAGATGCGCCGGGAAAAGTCCTTAAGGATCGGCGTTCACCACGCCAACGCGGTCGTATGGGAACCAGTGTGAGAAGAACGCACCTTGGTCGGTCGCGGTCGCGGTCGGGATCGACTCGCGTCGCATCAGCGTCACGCCCTGAATCACGCGCGCGAAGTCGCGCAGGTTGAACGTGTAGTGCGACTTGGCCGGCGTCGGGAGAAGCGACGCGAGGCACGACTCGTATATCGACAACGTCGCGGTCACGATCGAGGGGACCAGGTTTTTTATCGCGTCGTCGAAGCCGCCTTGATCGTGGTACCACCGCAAGATGCGCTCGAAGATCCCTCTCAACGTGCCCCCCGCGATGTCCGCGACGGCGAGGAGCGAAAAATGCCGCAGGTAGCGCTCCGTGACCGGGTGCCGTCCCCCGCCCGCGGGCGCCATGGCGGCGACGAAAGACGTCTGCACCACGCTCCTGAACGCGTTATCCCGCCCGTACCACCCGCCGTGGTCCTCGAACTGCCTTAAGAGCTCGATCGGCGGCTGCGACCCGTACGCGTCTCGAGCCGGGAGGTTCAAGTCGTCGACGAAGAAAATCGCGCGTTTCCCCGGAGGCGGCCCGTACTCGCCTCTCCGCCGCTTATCCAGCCGCAGATCCACCTGCTCCTGCGTCGCGTTCGCGGACGTGCGCGCGCTGAACCCGATCACGCTCGCCTCGTGCGTCTCCTTGTCGAGACCGCGGAGGTACCGGGAGACGTACGCGGTCTTCCCGGTGCCGGTGGGGCCGCACAGGAGCAGCGGCGCCTTCGAGCGATGATATCGGAGTGGAGTTGAAAGGCGTCAGAAGCGGAGTTGAAAGGCATCGAGGCGCGTCGGGATTGAAACCAGCGAGGGGTGATGGGCGGAGAGAATCGCCGGGAGAGAAAGTCCTCAAGGAACGGCGTTCACCACGCCGACGCGGTCGTATGGGGACCAGTGTGAGATAGAACGCGCCTTGGCGCGGCGTGTCGCGACGTCGAGGAGGTACGCGCAGCGCGCGCCGTCCGCGGTGGGGACGAGGATCGAGCCGAAGGAGGAGCCCGGGGGGATGATCTCGTCCGCGGGTTTGATCGTGGACGTCCACGGGATCCACGCGAACTTCGTCGCGTCGCGCGGGGACGCGCGCTTGAGGACGTAGTCGAACACGGTACTCCCGGTCGCGGCGGCGGCGGCGTCGTCGTCGGCGGCGGCGTCGGCGGACGCGCGGTCGCGGCGGAGGAGCGGCGGCGGGAGGTCGCACCGCAGCGTCACTCTCTTTCCTCCTCCCTCCGACTCCGAAGCAGGGGGGGTCTCGCCGTGCACGAGCGCGCGCAGGGCGTCGTCGAAGACGACCCTCCCGGCGGCGTCCGTGCACGCGCCGACGCTCCACGTGAGCGAGAAGAGGAACACCGCGTCGATGACGGGCGCGACGAGCGCGATGTCGATGAATTTCGACCCTCTCTTGACCCACTTCGACGCCCTCTCTGAGACCGGCTCTCTCGTCGCGGTCGCGGTCGCGGTCGCGTCGCCGTCGCCGTCGCCGTTCCCGTCGCCGTCGTCGTCGCCCGAGACGTCGACGTCGCCCGCGGCGTCGTCGTCGCCGTCCTCGTCCTCGCGCGCGGCGCCGATGCCGGTGAGATCCGCCAGCAGCGCCTCGGGGTCGAGGGTCCGTACGAGCGAACGTCGGGGTGGAGTTGAAAGGCGTCAGACGGAGTTGAAAGGCGTCGATGGCGGGGATTGAAACCGAGGGATGGGCGGAGAGATGCGCCGGGAGAGAAAGTCCTTAAGGAACGGCGTTCACCACGCCGACGCGGTCGTACGGGGACCAGTGTGAGATAGAACGCGCCTTAAACAGCCGGCGACACGACGCCGCGAGGTTCGCGTCCGACGCGGGGGACACCGCGCGGAGCGCGCGCTTCTTGACCGCGAGCATCGGCGGAAGCGCCCACTCGAACAGGCCCTCGACGCGCTCGATCGACTTCCGCGCGAGGCGACCGTCCATCGTGCGAAGCCACGACTTCAGCGCCGGGCGCCAACCGAGCTGCGACGGCTCGAGGTAGACCATCCCGCACCGAGACACCGTCGCCGGGGACGCGACGGCCAGGTCGGACACCTCGAAGATCATGTTCATCGCGCCGCGCATCGCGATGATCTCCGCGTTCGGCAGGCACAGCTTCTTGTTGTCGTCCAGCACCGTGTTCATGTTCTCGATCCACAGCGCGTCGACGGGGCCGTCCATGACGAGCCACTTGCGCTCGTCGGCGCGCGACGACGCGAGCTTACGAAATTGCACGGCGAGCACGCCGTCGCGCCACTCCGCGGTGATCGGGTCGCTCTCGCCGTACAGCTGACCCATCGTCACCGCCTTCGGGTTCAAGAACACGCACGTCACCGGGGTCTCGCCCGGGACGTCCGCCTCGGAGAGCGACGTGAGCGACGCCGCGAGCACGCGCAGCGCGGTCGTCTTCCCGCTGAACGGCTCGCCGACGAGCATCAAGCCGTGTCGAACGACGATCATCTCGCGAAGCTGGACGCACTTCTGAAGAAAGTACGGATGCGGCTGCGCGTTCATCGCCTCGCACGCGCGATTGAGCGCGTCGTCCAGCGCACCGTGGTCTGGCGGCGGCAGCTCCACGCCCGGGAACAGATCGCGGACGATGCCGTTGAAGAGCGGCACGTCGTGCGAGAGAAACTTACACGCGTTGACGTCGACGATGCTGCGCAGCGTGAGTTGGAACTCGTCCGCGTCCGGGTGCTTCCGCTTCAAGTTCCCGGCCGCTCGCAACACCGCGATGACCGCGCGCATGCCGTAGTCGTAGTGGTCCTGCGACGAGAGCTGCTCGCTGCACAGGCGGTACGTCGCGACGATCTTCCGGGCGCAATCTCTCGCCTGGAGGTAGCCGTCCGAGTAGAGTAAAATCTCGGAGATCAACGCGTAATCTGGAACCATCATCGCCACGGTGCGAAACAGCGCCTTGAGGTTATCCGGCAGCTCCGAGCGCCCGGCGTACCCGGGGTTCATCGTTATGAACACGTTGCAGCTCAGTCGCAGCGGAAGCTCGCTGCCTTCGAACACGAACGTCTTGACTCTGTTCTTCACCGCGATCTGTATCTCCAACACTTGCTGCGCCACGACGGAGAGCACCTCCAAGTTTATCCTGTTGAACTCGTCGAAGCACGCCCACGCGCCGCTGGACGCGAGCCCTTTGAAGAACTTCCCCATCGTGTGGTAATCCAGCGAGTCCGAGCAGTTGAACACGACGCACTGCCGCGCGAGCGCCTTGGCGAGGTCCTTCGTCGTCTCCGTCTTGCCCGTCCCCGCGGGGCCCTCGGGGGCGCC
>MDSW01131076.1_pt1 | contig 15735 bp, 14 predicted proteins | sample 811171 | NCBI WGS metagenome assembly MDSW01 (sample SAMN05326641, study PRJNA326480) | marine metagenome | isolation source: seawater | place: Atlantic Ocean: North West | collected 2012
GATTTACATATATTAGTTTTTATTATAACTCAATCTTAATGAATATCTATGATTGTTTCATGTACTTTGATGAGGATCTACTTCTCGATCTTAGGCTGAATATCTTAAATAACTATGTAAAAAAATTTGTAGTCGTAGAATCATCCTACCTTCATAGTGGAAATAAAAAAAAATTAAATTTTGATATTAAAAATTTCCCAAAATTTAAAGATAAAATTGAATACTTGGTTTTAGATAATCAACCAAATGAAATTCAAGAAGTTTTACCTAAAGATAGTGAAGATATAAGAAATGAAAAAAAATTAAAAAATTCTGTTAAACGGGAAAATAGTCAAAGAAATTATATTTTAAAAGGATTAGATAAAGCAAGCGATGAAGATTTAATAATTATAAGTGATCTTGATGAAATACCAAACCCATCTAGCTTTAACTTTAAAAAAAAAATTAATTTATTTATTCAGAAAATATTTTATTATAAATTTAATTTAGTACAGCAAAACTTAAATTGGATAGGCTCAAGAGCATGTAAAAAAAAATACCTTATATCACCTCAGTGGTTAAGAAATATAAAAGATAGACCTTATCCATATTGGAGAATTGATGCTTTATTTTCACAAAAAAAATATTGGAGTGTAAACTTAATACCTAACGGCGGATGGCATTTTACTAACATAAAGAGTCCAGAAGACATCCATTTTAAACTATCAAACTTTTTACATCATGTTGAATTTGAATATAGTAAGCTTACAGTTTCAGATATGGAAAAAATGATAAAAAATAAAGTAATTGCATATGACCATAGTGTTGATAAGACGCAGGATAAATATTCTGGAAAACAAAAATTGACAAGAATTTCAGATGAAATGCTACCAGAATATATTAAGATAAATAAAAATAAATATAAAAAGTGGTTAGATTAATTTTTAATTTATATTGCTGCCAACTGAAGTCTTTTGATTATTTTCTTTTGTAATTTGTCCTACTTCAACCCATTCTACTCTAGTCAAACTTTTGGTTAAAGCTATCTTCAAAACTTCATCAACATTTTTTACAGGTATAATCTCTATATTTTTTCTTATTGATTGAGGTATTTCAATTAAATCTTTTTTATTTTCAAAAGGTATTAAAACTTTTTTGATACCAGCTCTATGAGCAGCCAATAGTTTTTCTTTTAAGCCACCAATGGGTAAAACTATACCTCTAAGAGTAATCTCTCCAGTCATTGCTACATCTTTATTAACGGGTATTTCAGTGATCGCAGATATAATAGATGTAACCATTGCTATACCTGCTGAAGGACCATCTTTTGGTGTTGCTCCTTCGGGAACATGAATGTGAAAATCTTTTTTTTCAAAAACTGGAGGTATAATTCCATATTCTAAACTTTTTGATCTTATGTAAGATTTTGCTGCTTTTACTGACTCTTGCATTACTTCTCCCAGTTTACCGGTAATTTGCATTTTTCCTTTACCTGGCATTATTACAGACTCTATCTTTAAGATTTCGCCACCAACCTCCGTCCATGCAAGACCAGTAACAACACCAATTCTATTTTGCTCTTCAATTTCACCATAATTAAATTTTTTGACTCCAAGGTACTCTGCTAAATCATTCTCTTTCATTGGATTGTTAATTTTTTCTTTAGCATCTATTTTTTTTACAGATTTTCTTGCAATTTTAGATATCTCTCTTTCTAAATTTCTTACTCCAGCTTCTCTAGTGTAATTTCTTATTATTTTTCTGTTCACATTTTCATCAATTTTCCATTCATTAACTTTAAGACCATTATTTTCACTTTGTTTTGGAATTAAATATTTTTGAGAAATATTTACTTTTTCATCTTCTGTGTATCCTGGAATCCTAATGACCTCCATTCTATCAAGTAAAGGTGGTAAAATATTTAATGTATTTGCTGTAGTCACAAACATTACATCTGATAAATCATAATCTACTTCTAAATAATGATCATTGAATTCTTTATTTTGCTCTGGATCTAAAGCCTCTAAAAGAGCTGACGAAGGATCGCCTCTGTAATCGTTTCCTACTTTGTCTATTTCATCTAACAAAAAAAGAGGATTTTTTGTTCCAACTTTTTTCATCATTTGAATTATTTTTCCTGGTAAAGAACCAATATAAGTTCTTCTGTGTCCTCTAATCTCAGCTTCATCCCTAATACCTCCTAGAGAAACTCTCACAAATTTCCTTCCAGTTGCTCTAGCAATAGATTTTCCAAGAGAAGTTTTGCCTACGCCAGGAGGACCTACTAAACATAATATCGGTCCCTTCATCTTTTGTATCCTTTTTTGTACTGCTAAAAATTCAATTATTCTCTCCTTAACTTTTTCTAGACCAAAATGGTCTTCGTCTAATATTTTTTGAGCAATTTTTAAATCAGTGTTAACTTTTCCCTTAACACTCCATGGTAGCTCTGTCATCCAATCCAAATAATTTCTCACGACTGTTGCTTCTGCTGACATTGGGCTCATTGATTTTAATTTTTTTAATTCAGAAAGACATTTTTCTTGGACTTGTTTTGGCATTTTTGCTTTCGCTATTGCTTTTCCTAAGTTTGTAATTTCATCTTTTCCTTCGTCAATTTCGCCTAATTCTTTTTGAATGGCTTTAAGTTGTTCATTCAAATAATATTCTCTTTGTGTTTTTTCCATTTGATTTTTAACTCTTCCTCTAATTTTCTTTTCAACTGAAAGAACACTTGATTCCTTTTCAACAAATTCATAAATTTTTTCAAGTCTTGACTTCAGATCTGATAATTCTAACAATTTTTGCTTTTCAAAAATTTCAATATTAAGATTTGATGAAATGTTGTCAGCTATTTGACTCGAGTCTTTTAGCTTTTTAATTCCACTAATAGAATCTGTTAAATCTCTTTTACTTAAAATAAGAAGTTTTTCAAATTTTTTTAATAAACTTTGTGCGTAAAGGTCGGATTCTTTAGATTTGTTTATATCCTCGACAATTTCAACATTACAACTTAGATATTCATTATTCCCTTTTTCGATTTCTGAAATTTTAACTCTTTTTTGTCCTTCGACTAATACTTTGACAGTTCCATCAGGTAACTTTAATAACTGTAAAACTTTGCTAAGGCAGCCAAAGCTAAAAATATCTTTTTCTTCTGGTTCATCCACTTCTGGGTTTTTTTGAGCTACTAGAACAATTGATTTATCTGTCTTCATAACCTCTTGTAAAGCTTTTATAGATTTTTCTCTTCCAACAAATAAAGGAACAACTATCGAAGGGAAAATTACTATATCTCTTAAAGGTAGAAGTGGTTTTTTGTTAATTGTTGCCATAATCAATATATATGGCAATTAATATTAAAAGATCAAGAAACTTATTGCCTTTTAGGCAGCAGATGTTGATGTTTTTTTACTATATGTGATAATAGGATCACTTTTTCCCATAGCAGCTGACTTGTCTACAGTAATTTTCATAACATCCTCAAGTTCGGGCAAATCAAACATTGTCTTTAAGAGTATATTTTCTAATATTGATCGTAAGCCCCTCGCTCCAGTTTTTTTGTTTATAGCTTTCTTTGCTATTTCTCTTAGAGCGTCTTCGTGAAACTCAAGTTCAGTATTCTCAAACTCAAAAAGTCTTTTATATTGTTTTATTAAAGAATTTTTTGGCTCCTTAAGGATTTTAATTAAAGATTTTTCATCTAAATCATTAAGAGTTGCAATGATAGGCATTCTTCCAATAAATTCAGGTATTAATCCATACTTTATTAAATCTTCTGGTTCTAAAAGTTTCATAGTTTCTGATAAAATTCTTTCTTGGTAATCTCTTACCTCAGCCCCAAAACCAATTGACGTTCCTTTGCCTCTTCTATCAATAATTTTATCAAGTCCTGCAAAAGCTCCACCACAAATAAATAATATATTAGTCGTGTCTACCTGTAAAAATTCTTGCTGAGGATGTTTTCTTCCACCTTGTGGCGGTACACTTGCAATAGTCCCTTCCATTATTTTTAAGAGTGCTTGTTGTACTCCCTCACCTGATACGTCTCTAGTTATAGAGGGATTTTCTGATTTTCTGCTAATTTTATCAACTTCATCTATATAAACTATTCCTCTCTGAGCTTTTTCAACATTGTAATCTGCAGCTTGTAATAATTTTAATATTATATTCTCAACATCTTCTCCAACATATCCTGCTTCGGTAAGAGTAGTTGCATCTGCCATAGTGAATGGTACATCTAAAATTCTAGCCAATGTTTGTGCTAAAAGTGTCTTACCACAGCCAGTTGGTCCTACTAATAAAATATTAGATTTTGATAATTCTATATCTTTATTATTTTTTACCTCATGATTTAATCTTTTGTAATGGTTGTGTACTGCTACAGACAAAACTTCTTTTGCAAACTTCTGTCCAATGACATAGTCATCTAAAACATTGCAAATTTCCTTTGGAGTAGGAACTCCATCTTGATGCTTTATTAGAGAACTTTTATTCTCTTCTTTAATAATATCCATACACAATTCAACGCATTCATCGCATATGAAGACTGTAGGACCAGCAATAAGTTTTCTTACTTCGTGTTGGCTTTTTCCACAAAAAGAACAATATAATATATTTTTATTATTTTTTTCTGACATAACGAATCAATTACTAAAGAATAAATGTTAAGTTTTTTTTTATCAAGTATAAGTTGTGAAGAGAACTAGATCTTGTGTGTTATTTTCTTTTTTCTACCACAGAGTCTATTAAACCAAACTTTTTAGCCTCATCAGCTGTCATAAAATTATCTCTCTCTAATGCTTTTGCAATTTCATCAACAGATTTGCCAGTATGTTTGGAGTAAATCTTATTTAACCTCTCTTTTAGCAAAAGAATTTCTTTTGCGTGTATTTGGATATCAGTAGCCTGTCCTTGAAATCCTGCTGAAGGTTGATGGACCATAATTCTGGAATGTGGAAGTGAAAATCTTTTTCCTTTTTCACCTGCGGCTAATAAAAAAGAACCCATTGAAGAAGCTTGACCTATACATAGTGTAGAAACTGGTGAATTAATATATTGCATTGTATCATAAATTCCTAATCCTGCTGTGACTAAACCACCAGGACTGTTTATATAAAAATTAATTTCTTTTTTAGGGTTTTCAGACTCTAAAAACAAAAGTTGCGCTGTCACCAAAGAAGCAACATTGTCATTGACCGGACCAACTAAAAAAACAATTCTTTCTTTTAAAAGCCTAGAGTATATATCATAGGCTCTTTCACCCTTTCCTGTTTGTTCAACAACCATAGGAATCAAACTGTTCATTTGTTCTTCAAATTTTCGAATCATGATTATGGTTTATACAACTATTGATTACTTTTTACTAATTTTTTTTGATTTAGCTTTATTTTTTGAGGATGATTTAAGATCTTTATTATCTTTTTTTTCTGGCATTTTTGATTTTTGAAAATTTGAAATTATTTTTTCGGCTTCTGTGATTGATATTTTTTTTGTATTTATTTTTATTTTAGATTTGATTAATTTTACAATTTTATCTTCATAAATCATACCTTTTAAATTTTGAGATGCATTAAGATTTTTTTGATAATGTTCAAAAACCATTTTTTCTTGTCCTGGCATACTTTTCATTTGTTTTTGTATTTCCATTTTTACTTCTTCTTCACCAACTTTAAGATTATTTTTTTCACCATATTCGTTTAAAATTAAACCGATCTTTATTCTTGACTTAGCTAGTTTTTCATTCTGAATCTTGTTTTTTTCTTTTTCTTCTTTTTTAAGATTTTGAGTCATTAAAACAATTTCATTATCAATTAAATTTTGAGGTAAATCAAAATTATGAGCTTTTTCGATTTGATCAAATATTTCTTTTTTAGTAATTGACTCCAAAGCTTGTTTGTATTGGGAAGATATTTGTTTTTCTATCAATTTTTTTAAATCTTTTAAATCTTTTGCTCCCAAATGTTTTGCAAAATCATCGTTGATCAAATTTTTTTTTGGTTGTTTTATTTCTAAGATCTTACATTTAAATTTTGTTTTTTTATTCGCTAATTCTTTTTTTGGATGATTTGCTGGCAAGTTTACTTCAACAAATTTATTTTCTTTTATTTTTACTCCTATAAGCTGTTCGTCAAATCCTTTTAAAAACAAATCTTTTCCTAACTCTATTTTTACATTTTTACCCTCGCTCCCTTCAAATTTTTTTTCATCTATAGTAGCTGAGTAATCAAAAGTGATTTGATCACCTTTCAAAGCTTTTTCTCCATCTTTTTTATCTATAAAATTTTTATGTTGTAGTGCTATCTCTTGTAATCTTTGATCTATAGTTTTTTCTTCTACATTTATTTGATACTCTGTTGATTTAAAATTTTCAAAAGACTTCAATTTAATGTCTGGTAAAGAATCTACTTCTAGTACATAGTTTAGATCTTTTCCTTCTCCAAAAACTTTTAAATCAATTTTAGGTTGTCCAGCGGCTTTGATTTTTTTTTCTTCCAAAGCTTTCATGGAACTTTCTTTTAATATTTTATCTATAACTTCACCATATACAGCTTTTCCAAATTGTCCTTTAATAACTGTTGCTGGAACCTTTCCAGGTCTGAAACCTTTTAAGTTTACTTCAGATTGTAACTCTAAAAGTCTTTCATTTAGTTTTTTTTCTATGGTCTTTTTGTCAACTACTATTGACAAATTAGTTCTAAGTCCTTTTTTAGATTGTATTTCTATTTTCATATATCTTTGGTGGGCAATGAGGGAGTCGAACCCCCACATCTTGCGATATCAGATCCTAAGTCTGACGCGTCTGCCAGTTCCGCCAATTGCCCAAAATTATTCAAGTGAGATGTTTTATATATCAATTTACTTTTTGGTGAAACTATAAATTCTTAAATAGAATATAATGTACAAAATTAATAAAGAAAAAAACCAATATCTACAAACTAACCCGTTATTCTTAAAAAAAATTATTGGCAACGTAAAAAAAGCATAAATGAGGTTAATGAATAGTGAGTTTATATAATTTGGATCTATAAATTTACCTGACTTTTCTAAATATTTATAAAAAAGCATATGAAGATGTTTATCATCTGGTTTTAAAGGTGATTTTTTTAATACTAATTTTCTAAAAAAAGAGAAAAAAACTTCAAAAAATAAATAAAATAATATTACACAGAAAAAAAAAGATGAAATTTCTGGATTTTTGTTATTAGTTTCAATGACATTCATAACAGTTAACGAACCAAATAAATAAGATCCACTGTCTCCAAAAAACATTTTAGCTTTTGGAAAATTAAACAATAAAAATAAGAAAAGTATTATTATTTGTCCTATAATTAAAAATATAAAGTTTTTATCACCGTTAATATTAAGTGATAGAATTACCAAATTAATAATTAACAAATGAATGACAAGTAACCCATTAAAGCCATCTATTAAATTAGAACCATTTATAATAAAAAGAAAACACAATAAAATAAAAAAAGTTTGAAATATTTTGTTTTGTAATAAGTTCTCTAAAAAAACTAAGTCTATTCTCTCTATGTCTATCGAAAAATATGTAATACTTGCGATTAAAATAACTATCATCAATGCTAATCGAATATTAGGATTAATTTTAATTTTAATATCGTCTAAAAAACCAAGAATAAAAAAAGCAATACATATCGTGAAATATTGATATAAAAAACTATTAAACAACAAGTAGTACAACATTAAAAAAATACTTAATAATATTATTGCTACTAACCCACCGCTTCTTGCAATAGGATTTTTGTGGAATGCTTGAGGTTTTAAAAAATCTTGATCTAATAAGATTCCTTTGCCTATTTTGTCTGAAATTTTGTATATTAAAAGAGTTACAAAAAAACTTAATATTGAGAATAAAGTCAAAAAGCTTTGAATAGTTTGTTCCTCTTGCATTTTTATCTTACCAATTTATCATTTTTTTTAACAATATATATACCTGATACTATTATAATTAATGAGACTAATACCCTCCAGGTGATTTGCTCATCCATAATTAAATATCCAAAAAAAACACCAAATAATGGTATTAAATAAGCCACTTGAGTTTGGAAAACTATTCCAACTTTTGTTAACAGATGGAATCTCAACATCCAAGCTACACCTGTAGGAAAAATTCCTAAATAAATTAATGCCATTGTAGACTCAATAGATGGATTTAAATTTGACCAGGGTTCTTGGGTTAAACAAAGAGGGAAAAGGAAAATTAAGGACCATATAACAGTTGATGTCGAAACATTTTCATTTCCTTTATTTTTCAAAAATCTTAATGTCAATAAACCTCCAATTACATAAAAAGTAGATCCACATAATATTATAATTGCATAAATAAAATTATTTTCAGATATTATAAGTTTATCAAAAAATAAAAAAACAACACCGGTGAATCCCATGATTACTCCAATAGATTTTAAAAAATTTAGCTTTTCATTTTTAGTAAAAAAATGAGCCAAAATTGTTCCACTTAAAGGAGTTGTGCTCATCAAAATAGCAGCTAAATAACTTTGAACTTTATTTGTACCATAAGCAATTAAAAGAAAAGGAATAACAATGTTGCAAACTCCGACTATGGCATACATTTTCCAATCTTTTGAAAAAGCCATTATTTTTACATTTTTGTACTGACAGTATAATGCAAGAGCTAAAGAAGCAAAAAATATTCTAATGAAAACAAGAGTGAAAGTATCATAAGAATATGTAGCTATTTTAATGTTAAAAAAAGCCGAACCCCAAATTGCTGCAAGTAAAATTAATAATAAAACATCAAAAGAATTAGCTTCTTTTTTCATTTCAAGCCTAGATTGTATGTATGTAAATAGTGCATATCAGTCATTCAAAATATTATATTATTGAAATTATTAAATCTGTTATGTTTAATACAATTTTATTAAATTAACAAAAGTAATTTTCATGAGTGCTAAGGAAGTTTTAAAGTTAATCAAAGACAAAGAAGTTGAATTTGTAGACTTAAGATTTACAGATCCTAGGGGAAAACTACAACATTTAACAATGGACTCAACTATTGTTGACCAAACAATGTTAGATGAGGGGGTTTTTTTTGACGGATCTTCTATAGCTGGTTGGAAAGCGATTAATGAGTCAGATATGATTTTAAAGCCTGACTTGTCTAGAAAAATTATAGATCCATTTAATTCTCACACCACGTTGAATATCTTTTGTGATATTTTAGACGCAATAAAAAAAGACCCATACGAGAGAGATCCTAGAGGTACAGCAAAAAAAGCGGAGTCATATTTAAAAAAATCTGGAATTGGAGATAAAGCTTTTTTTGGACCAGAGCCAGAATTTTTTGTTTTTGATGATGTCAGATTTAAAAATGACATGAATGAAACAAGCTTTATGATTGACAGTCCTGAAGGTCCTTATAATACAGGAAGAAAATATGAAAATGGAAATATGGGTCATCGTCCTGGAATTAAAGGAGGATATTTTCCTGTTCCACCGGTAGATAGTGCTCAGGATATGCGTGGCGAATATTTAAAAGCATTAAGAGACATGGGTATTAAGGTAGAAAAACATCATCACGAAGTAGCACCTAGCCAGCATGAGCTTGGAATGTATTTTAACACACTTACAACTCAAGCTGATAACGTACAATTATATAAATATGCTGTTCAAATGGTTTCTCATTCTTTTGGAAAAACAGCAACGTTTATGCCTAAACCGGTTAAAGGAGATAATGGTTCTGGGATGCATACACACCAATCTATTTGGAAAGGTAATACTGCAGTTTTTTCAGGAAATAAATATGCTGGTCTTTCTCAAGAAGCACTCTATTACATTGGTGGAGTTCTAAAACATGCTAAAGCTATAAATGCTTTTTCAAATGCAACGACAAATAGTTATAAAAGATTAATTCCTGGTTTCGAAGCTCCTGTTTTGCTTGCATACTCCGCTAGGAATAGATCAGCTTCCTGTAGAATACCAATAACATTAAACAAACAAGCTGCGCGTTGTGAAATAAGATTTCCAGATGCAGCAGGTAACCCTTACCTTACTTTTGCTTCAATGTTGATGGCTGGCTTAGATGGAATTAAAAATAAAATAGACCCAGGAAAATCTCTTGATAAAGATTTGTACACTTTATCAGAAAGCGAAGTTAAGAAAATACCAACCGTCTGTGGATCTCTAAGAGAAGCAATGGAATGTCTAGATAAAGATCGTAAGTTCTTAACTCAAGGTAATGTATTCACTGATGATCAAATTGATGCTTACATAGCTCTAAAATTTGAAGAAATTTATAAATTCGAGCACACTCCGCATCCGATTGAATTCGAGATGTACTATAGTTCTTAATTAAAGTTATTTTTTTAAAATTCTGTCGTCAGCTATTTTATTTTTGTTTACACCCTCTTTTATTGTGTAATCTAAAGTACCGTTTGCACCTTTCTCGACAGCTTTTATTTTATTTTTGAAAAGTTTCTTTTCTTTCTCTTTTTCCTCTCTCTCTTTTGCAAACTTTTCTAAATGTTTAGTATCTCTCATGTTATTATTATACCTTAAATGACTCTCCACATCCACAACGTTCTGTTTCATTGGGATTTTTAAAAACAAATTGTGATGAAAATTGCTCTTTTTTATAGTCCATCTCGGTTCCTAAAAGATACATAATAGCTTTAGGATCAATTAAAACCTTTACACCTTTTTCCTCTATAACTTCTTCATTGGGTTTAATCTCTTTTGCATATTCCATCATATAAGAAAGACCCGCACATCCTCCTGATTTTACTCCTACTCTCACACCAATAGTAGATGTGTCAGCTGCTGACATGATTTGCTTTATTCTTTCAGCGGCACTATCACTTAATTTTATAACTTGTTCACTCATAAATTTAACTCTAGTTTTGCAGCTTCTGACATTTTTGATTTATCCCATGGAGGATCCCATACGAGATTTAACTCTACATCAGAAACTTCTTTAATCTTTAATATATATTCCTTAACCATTTTTGGCAAACTATCTGCTACAGGGCAATTAGGTGTTGTTAATGTCATGTCAATGTTTACTACATTTTTATCATCAATTTCTATTTTATAAATTAACCCTAACTCATAAATATTCACTGGAATTTCAGGATCATAAACCTTTCTTATTTCTTGTATTACTTTTTCTTTTAAATTAGGCATAAATTATTTTTCAGTATTTACTGTTTCTTGTTTTCCTTCAACAGCGTGCATAAACGTGTGCCAAGCCAAAGTAGCACATTTAACCCTCATTGGAAATTGTTTCACTCCTGAAAGAGACATCATTGTTGTATTTTCATCCTTACTAAGGCTATTAATGTTTAATTTTGACCCCTCTTTCAGCATTTCTAGAAAATTTTCTAAGATTTTTTTTGCTATGTTAAATTCTTTTCCCTTTATAGTTTCCGTCATAATAGAAGCTGATGCCATAGATATTGCGCAACCTTCTCCCTCAAAAGAAATATCCTCTACTTTTTTTTCATTATTTATTTTTAAAAAAACATGAACTTTGTCACCACATAAGGGATTATTTCCTTTAGCATGTTTATTGAAACCATCGCATTTTTTTTTATTTCTTGGATTTTTTCCATGATCTAAAATTATTTCTTGATATAATTCTTTTAAATCCATTTAAATATTAAATAATTTGTTACATTTTTTAATTGCATTTGTAAGAACATCTATATCTTCTTTAGAATTATAAATTCCGAAGGATACTCTAGCTGAAGCACTTATTCCCATCTTTTCATGCAAAATTTGACAGCAATGATGACCCGCTCTTATTGCAACTCCATCTTCATCTAGAATTGTTGCAATATCATGAGGATGGATTCCTTTTATTGTGAAAGATATTATAGAACCTCTGTTTTCTGGATCTCCTATAATTTTTACTGAGTTATTTTTTTTTATTTCTTCTAAACCGTATTCTAAAATTTCTTTTTCATGTTGCATAATATTCGTTATTCCAACATCTTCTATAAACTTTATAGACTCTGAAAAACCAACTACTTCTGCAGTTTGCAAAGTTCCTGCTTCGAATTTTGTTGGACTTTTTGGAAAAGTAATATTATTTTTTTTTACTTCCTCAATCATTCCTCCACCCCCTTGATATGGTGGTAAAATATCTAACCATTTGTTTTTAACATATAATACACCAACTCCAGTTGGACCGTACATCTTGTGGCAAGAAATTGCATAAAAATCACAACCGAGTTCTTGCATGTCAATTTTCAGATGTGGTGCTCCTTGACATCCATCTACAAGAACTGGAATTTTTTTTTCATTAGCAAGATCTACTATTTTTTTAACTGGCATTATTGCTCCAGTTACATTTGATAAATGAGTAATTGCGATAATTTTTGTTTTATTTGAAATTAATTTTTTAATTTGGTCAATTTCAACTTCACCTTTTTCATTGCATTTTGCGAATTTAATTATTGCACCCTTTTTTTCTCTTAAAAAATGCCAAGGAACATAGTTAGCATGATGTTCTAGTTCTGTAATCAAAATCTCATCATTTTTTTTAATAAATTTTTCTCCATAAGAAGAAGCAACTAAATTAATTCCTTCAGTAGCATTTTTAGTAAATATAATTTCTTCTCTCGATTTTGCATTGATGTATTTTTTCATTAAATCTCTTGTTTCTTCAAATCTGTTAGTAGCTGTAACTGCTAGAGAATGAACACTCCGTCCGATATTTGAAAATTCTTTTGAATAGAACTTAGAAATTCTATCTATAACATTTATAGGTTTTTGAGATGAGTTTGCACTATCTAAGTAAATTAATTCTTTACCGTTTATTTTATTTTTGAAAATGGGAAATTGCGATTTCACTGATTTAATATTCATGAATTTGTCTTTCTATTTTTTTTTGCACAAATTCTCTTATTGAATTATTCTTAATCATCTCAATAACTTCGTTTAGAAAACCATTTACTAACAATTTTATTGCCTCTTTTCTGCTTAAACCTCTAGACATTAAATAATAAATCGAGTCCTCATCGATACTTCCTGAAGAAGAGCCATGAGAACATTTTACATCATCGGCATAAATTTCTAACTCAGGTTTAGAATTAAATTCAGATTTGTCACTTAACAACATAGCCTTACTAAGTTGGTAAGCATCAGTTTTTTGAGCATTTTCTTTAACTAAAATTTTACCTTGATAAACACCTTTACCTTCAGAGTTTAAAACTGTTTTTACTTTTTGATAGCTTTTACAATTAGGAGCTAAGTGATTGATACTTGTTTTAATTTCTTGGTGATCATTGCTATTTGAAAAAAAAGCTGATTGTAAATTACATTTACTTCTTGGTCCTTGCAAATTAAACTCTAAATCTAATTTGTTAAATTTCAATCCAGATGGAAAAATAAAAGAAGAATAATTAGAATCAGAAGCTAAATTACTTTTACTGAATTTATGAAAGAAACCATTGCTTTTTTCATTTTGAATACAAATATTTTTATAGACTGCTTTATCCTCTAAAATAACACTTTCATGAACATTATTAAAAAATTTATTTTTTGAAAGATTGATTACATAATCAATAGTATGAAGCTCTGAATTTTTTTTAAGAACTATTTTATTCTTACTATTAAGAATATTTGCCTTTAAGTTTTCTGTAAATAGATTGTAAATAATCAGAATATTTTTAAACTTATAATTTTCTTTAACTTCTAAAGAATACCCTTTTTTAAATAAAGCATGATTGAGATTTAATAACGAATTATTTTTTTTTTCTTCAAAAAAATTTTTTTCCTCAAACGTTTTTATTTTCAAATTTTCTTTTTCCTCATACTTAAAGTTACTAGAATTAAGCTCCCCGTTGATAAGTACTATATAATTATGTTCAAAATCTTTAATAAAATTAAAATTTTTTTTTATTATTTTTTTTTTTATTGGAATAAGTTTATCAAAATTTGTTGAAATTATTCTTTTTAGATCAGAAAACTTCCAATCTTCATTCTTTTTATTTGGAAAACCAGATTCATTAAAAAGACTCAAGTTTTTAACTCTAAACCTTTTTTCTTCTTTTGAAATTTTTTTAATCTTATTTATTTCCTCGGTTTTAATTTTAAAATTATTTAACATATTAATTTATTTTTTTATAACCTGTTTTTTCTAATTCTTCTGCTAACTCCATACAGCCAGACTTAACAATTTTGCCATCAGATAATACGTGAACGAAATCCGGGCTTATATAATTTAGCAGTCTTTGATAATGTGTAATCACTAGAAATGATTTTTTTTTATCTCTTGATGAATTTACTCCATTAGCAATAGTTTTTAATGCATCTATATCCAAACCAGAATCTGTTTCATCAAGTATAATTAAATTAGGATCCAAAATTTTCATTTGTAAAATTTCATTTTTTTTCTTTTCACCTCCAGAGAATCCTACATTCAGCTGTCTTGATAACATTTTTTCATCTATTCCGAGTTCTAATGATTTTTCTTTTACAATTTTTAAAAATGATAAAGTATCTAATTCTTTCTTGCCTCTTGCTTTCCTTAATTTGTTAAGTGATGTTCTAAGAAAATTATTGGTATTTACTCCTGGAATTTCTGTAGGATATTGAAATGCTAAAAATATACCTTCTTGTGCTCTTTCATCCACTGGAATCTTGATAAGATTTTTACCTTGATACTTTAATTCACCTGAAATGTCGTAGCCATTTTTTCCAGATAAAACATTTGCTAAAGTACTCTTGCCTGAACCGTTAGGTCCCATGATAGCATGAAGTTCTCCAGGTTTAATTGTTATATTTAGACCTTTTAAAATGTTCTTATTGTTAATTGAGGCTTTTAAATTTTTAATCTCTAACATTATCCCACACTTCCTTCTAAGCTGATTCCGACTAATTTTTGAGCCTCAACAGCAAATTCCATAGGTAGCTGTTGTAAAACTTCTTTACAAAATCCATTTACAATCAGACTTACTGCTTCTTCTTGATTCAAACCTCTTTGATTACAATAAAATAATTGATCTTCGTTAATTTTGGAAGTTGTGGCTTCATGTTCCACTGTAGATGATGAATTTTTATTCTTAATATAAGGAATAGTATGCGCTCCACACTTATTCCCCATTAATAGGGAGTCACATTGAGTATAATTTCTTGAATTTATAGCTTTTTTACTTATGTCAACCAGACCTCTATAAGTATTGTCAGCTTGACCAGCAGATATACCTTTAGAGATAATCTTGCTTTTTGTATTTTTGCCTAAATGGATCATTTTAGTCCCGGTATCTGCTTTTTGATAATTATTAGTAATAGCGATGGAATAAAATTCTCCAACAGAATTATCTCCTTGTAAAATACAACTTGGATATTTCCATGTGATTGCTGAACCAGTTTCAACTTGAGTCCATGATATTTTTGAATTTTTTCCTCTGCAAGCTCCTCTTTTAGTGACAAAATTATAAATTCCACCTTTTCCATTTTTGTCTCCTGGATACCAATTTTGTACAGTAGAATATTTAATTTCAGCATCATCTAAGGCAATTAGTTCAACATTAGCAGCATGTAATTGATTTTCATCACGCATAGGCGCTGTACATCCTTCCAAATAACTTACATAACTTCCTTCGTCAGCGATTATTAAAGTCCTTTCGAATTGACCTGTTTCAGAAGCATTAATTCTAAAATATGTAGAAAGTTCCATTGGGCATTTAACTTTTGGTGGTATGTAAACGAAAGAGCCATCAGTAAATACTGCAGAATTTAATGTTGCAAAATAATGGTCTGTTA
>MDSW01105441.1_pt1 | contig 15729 bp, 15 predicted proteins | sample 811171 | NCBI WGS metagenome assembly MDSW01 (sample SAMN05326641, study PRJNA326480) | marine metagenome | isolation source: seawater | place: Atlantic Ocean: North West | collected 2012
ACCGCCTCTAGAGCCGACCTAGTTTTTGGTTCAAATTCAATTTTAAGATCTTATGCAGAGGTTTATGCTCAAGATGATAACAAGGAAAAATTCATAGAAGATTTTGTTAAAATTTGGACAAAAATTATGAATGCGGATAGACAGAATTATTTAAAATTAAACTAAAATGACAGAATTTACAGCAGGTATTTTTCAAGCTTCCAAAAAAATCTACAATAACAACAGGGGTTCCATCGCTAGAACTATAATATATACAATTGGTCACTTTATAATTGCAATAGTAGTTTTAAAGTCAGTAGCCGATGTATCATTAGAAGAAGCTATGACCGATGCCATAGTTGAGCCTTTAGCAAATGCAATATGGTATTTCATATTAGACAAATTCTGGGCTTCAAAAATAAAATCATAATCTTCCCTTCAGTTTTTTCTTCTCAATCCACCCTGTATATTCTCCAGTTTTGATCTTGCACCAATTGTTTTTACATTTTTTGATTAAACACAGTCTTCCTTTTTCTAGAATAGCTACAGGCTTTGAATAAAAAGAAGATTTTTTAAATACTATAGATTTTTTTTCAATATTTATTGCTGCTTTTTTTTTTGATAACTGAGTAATGTGTATCCAGCCAGAGTTATTTTCATGATCTAGAACTTTTCTAAAATTTCCTGATTTTTCTTTAATCAAAACTGGTAAAAATTTTTTTTCATAGGTTAATTTCACAGAGTAATCAAAAGAAGGTCCTTGTCTAAGGTTAACTTTACTGTTTCTTAAAGTTAAATAATATTCTTCTTCTGAAGATGCAAAACCTGTAAAAAAAAAAGTTAAGTAAAAAATAATATTTATTAGAGCAATTCTTCTAAACATGCATAAAGTTATTTTTACACTTTGGGTTACTTTTTAATCTTACTTTTCTAAAATTTAAATTAAGAGCATCAAAAATCATAATCTTTCCAGCTAAATTTTCTCCAATATTTAGAATTGATTTTAGCACCTCATTTGCTTGTATTGATCCAGCAACACCAGCCAATGTAGACATTATGCCATCAGATTCACAACTCATATTTCCATTTGGAGCTTTAGGCATAAAACATCTTAAACACGGTGTTTTTTTTCTAAAATCGAAGTTAAATATTTGTCCATCAAACCTGTTGATTGCACAAGAAATTAATACTTTTTTATTCTTCATACAATAATCATTTATTAAGTATCTTGATTTAAAATTATCGGTTCCATCACAAATTATGTCATAATTTTTGGCAATACTGTAAATATTATTTTTCTCTATTTTTTTAGAGAAAGTTTTTATATTTATTTTTTTATTTATTTTCTTTACAGATTTTTTTGCAACCAAAACTTTAAGTTTTCCAATATCTTTGGAGGTAAACAAAACCTGTCTACTTAAATTGGACAGTTCAATTTTGTCATGATCTACGATTCCTAAATTTCCGATTCCAGAATAGGCCAAGTATAAAATTAGAGGACAACCGAGACCTCCTGCCCCAATAACTAATACTTTGGCCTTTATGATTTTTTTTTGTCCAGAAACTCCAATATTTTTTAGAATTAACTGTCTGTAGTATTTTTTAAGGTCCGTATTAGTTATCTTCATCTCTAATTAATTAGTTCCAGTAGATCCAAATCCACCAGAACCCCTGTTACTTTCCGGCAGTTCTTTTACATCTTGTAACTGAAATTTTTCTACAGGACATAGAATTATTTGAGCTATTCTTAGCCCATTCTTTACTACAAAATCATTTTTACCCAGGTTGATTAATATAACTTTAATTTCACCTCTATAATCCGAGTCAATTGTTCCCGGGGTATTAAGAATGCTTAAATTATTTTTTGCGGCCAGACCGGATCTTGGTCTAATTTGAATTTCAAAGTTTTCGGGAATAGAAACCGCAATACCGGTGGGAATAATCATTTTTTCACCAGGTTTAATTATTATATCTTTTTCCAAGGAGGCGGCAATGTCCATCCCAGAAGATCCCGGGGTTTCGTATTTAGGTGTTGGTATATTATTTTTTAGTTTTTTAATTAAGACTTTTTTCATTTGATAGAAACTTTTTTGCAATTTTTTCTGCAATTATTGAAGCAATAAATTTTTTAGAATTTTTTTTAATTTTTTCAGTTTTTCCATTTTTGTATATAATTACAACCTCATTAAAGTCACTATTAAAACCCGATCCTTTTTTTGATACGTCATTTGCAATAATCATATCACAAAGTTTTTCCTCCATTTTTTTTATAGAATTTTGAATAAGATTTTCTGTTTCTGCCGAAAAACCAATTAATAATCTTGGTTTATATCTATTACTTTTTCCCAAAAAATCCAAAACATCGGTATTTTTTTGAATCTTAATTTCATTTAAATTAGACTCTTTTTTTATTTTATTTTTTTTTTTTAAAGCAGGTTTAAAATCAGAAATCGCTGCTGCACAAATTGCAATATCAGTTGGCAATCTTTTTTTTACAGCTCGAAGCATTTCATTGCCAGAAGTAACTTTTTTTAATTTAATTTTTTTGCTGTAATTAAGATTTGTTGGACCAGACACAAGTGTTGTTTCAATTCCCAGTCTTGATAATTCCATAGCTATCTCATAACCCTGCTTTCCACTAGACTCATTAGATATATATCTTACCGGGTCTATGTACTCTTTTGTGGGCCCTGTAGTCACAATTGCATTTATTTTTTTTTTCTTTAAAAAATCTTTATTTTTAAAATGTTTTTCTAAAAAAGATAAAATATATCTAGGGCTAGACATTTTGCCTTTTCCGTATTCTCCACAAGCCATTTCTCCATCCATGGGTCCTATAAATTTATAACCATATTCGAAAAGAGAATTTATATTTTTTTGAGTCGCTTTGTGTAACCACATTCTAACGTTCATGGCGGGAACTAAAAAAACTTCTTTGTTTGATGCTAAAATTACGGTAGAGGCAAGATCTTCCGCACTTCCCCTGTTAAGCTTTGACATAAAATTTGCAGTTGTTGGCACAACTAAAATTAAATCTGCCCAACGAGAGAGAGAAATGTGGTCCATTTTTTCTTTATTTTTTTCATCAAATATTTCTTCAAAAACTTTGTTTTTCGAAAGGGAAGAGATAGACAGTGGAGTCACAAATTTTCTTCCATTTTTAGTTAGTATAACTTTTACCGAAGATTTTTTTCTCAAAAATAACCTTATTAAATCTAATGATTTGTAAGCAGATATTCCGCCTCCAACTATTAACAAAATTTTTTTATTTTCTAAACCCATACTTAATTAAAATACTATAAATAGCCCTATTACAATACCTAAAAAAATTATAATCATATTGTTTCTTAAATTTCTCAATTTTAATTCCTCAACTTCAAAACTTTTTCCATTCAATGCGTTTAAATTCAATTTTCCTTCAGCTATCATCTGTAGAGCGGTGTTGGCATTATCCATGACATTAGGTAAATCAGGAATTCTTTCTAGGAGATCTCTAGATAGTTCTATCGTCTTATTAATTTTTGACTCTGGTCCTTTTACGTTTTTTATCCAATTTTCTAAAACTGGGCGTGAAACTTCCCAAATATTGGTATCCGGGTCTAATTTTCTGGCCACACCTTCAATAACCACCATTGTTTTTTGAAGCAATAACAACTGTGTTTGTGTTTGCATATTGAATTTTTCTGTTATCTCAAAAAGCTGTCCTAATAAGTTCCCACCCGAAATATCTTTGATTGATTGACCAAAAATAGGCTCACCAATAGATCTTAAAGCTTGTGCAAAGTCATCTTTAGAAGTATTAGCGGGAATAAGTCCTGCTAAAAAATGCATTTCAGCTACCTTTGTATAATCCCTTTTAATAAAGCCATAAAGAATCTCAGCTAAATATTTTCTGTTATTTTTATCTAATCTGCCCATTATACCAAAATCTACTGGTATTATATTTCCTTCTTTGTCTACAAAGAGATTACCCTGGTGCATATCTGCATGAAAAAAACCGTCTCTTACAGATTGTTTCAGGAAAGATTGAATTAAATTTTCTGAAAGATTTTTGAGGTTAACTTTTAAACTTTTAAGTTTTTCTATGTCTCTTATGGAAACAGCATCAATCTTATCAAGAGTTAATACTTTTTTTGATGTATAGTTCCAATAAATCTTTGGAACCTTAATTCCTTTATCATTTATAGTGTTTTCTCTAAGTTCACTTGCAGCTGCTGCCTCAAACCTTAAATCCATTTCTACATTAGTTATTTCCTTTAATAGATTAATAACCTCAACTAATTTAAGCCTTTTTGTTTTTTTAAAAATATTTTCAATTAAATAAGCAAGAAACATCAATGAATCGAGTTCTTCATTAAATATGGAATGTATGTTTGGTCTTAGAATTTTTACAGCAAGCTCCTTTTCGTTGTTATCGATTTTTATTTTTGCAAAATGAACCTGAGCTATAGACGCAGCTGCAACGGGTTCGCTTAAAGATATAATATTTTTAAAAGATTTATCTCCAATTTCCTTATTTAAAATTGCCTTTGCCTCATTCATGCTAAAAGCTGGCAGCTTGTCTTGTAGTCTTTCCAATTTTTTTGCTACTTCTTCGCCAATTATATCTGGCCTAGTGGCTAAAAATTGACCCAATTTAATAAAAGTTGTACCCATGCCTTCAAGGGCTTCACACAGTCTATCACCCGAACTTTTATTTAAATCTTCTTTATTTATTTTAAAGCCAATTGAAAAAACAAAAAATATGAACTTTAAACTCCCTGGAATAGGTTTAATTTCATTTAAAGTTTCTACAGCACCAGAAGTTGATAGTTTTCTTAGAATTTTGAATATATTGTAAATTTTTTTTAACATTTCTAAATTTTCCAACCAGAATGAATTGCAACTATACCCCCCGAGAGATTTCTATACTCAACTTTTTCAAAACCGTTTTTTTTAAAAATATCTGAAAGTTCCTCTTGGTTATAAAATGAGTCAATGCTATCAATTAAATATTCATAAGGCTCAGATTTTCCCACTATGTATTTTCCTATATATGGGATCGATCTAGAATAAACTTTGTAAAATTTATTAAGAATTTCGTTATGAATTTTAGAAAATTCAAGACAAAATATTCTACCCCCTGTTTTAAGCACTCTTCTTGCTTCCTTTAAAGAAAGATCCATATTCGAAAAATTTCTAATACCAAAACTTACAGAATATATGTCAAAAACTTCCTCTTTAAAGGGGAGCTTTTCAGCCATAGAACAGTGCCAACGAATCTTATTTAGATGCTTAAGTTTTTTCTTACCCGATTCTAACATTAATTTGTTTGGTTCTACGCAGGTTACTCTTCCATCGAATTTTAATCTTTTTAGAAAAGCTCGCGCCACATCCCCGGTACCTGACGCCATGTCAATCAGATGATCTCCATTTTTGGGACTCATCCAGTCGATCAATCTTTCCTTCCAAACACGATGCACCCCCAAGGACATTATGTCATTCATCATGTCATACCTATTAAACACATCATCAAACACTCGCGATACGCGTTTAGTTTTTAGCTGTTTAATATTTTTCATTTTTTATAATGTTATATGTCAAAAATAATTAAATATTGACCTAAATATTCCAAACATATATACGTTTGCACGAATGCCTAACACTAAATCAGCTATAAGAAGAGTTAAAAGAGTACGAAAACAGTCGTTGGTTAATAAACTGAGGAAAAACAAGTATAAATTAGCCATAAAAAAGATCCAAAAACTTCTCGAAAAGAAGGATTCAAAGGAAGCAAAGAAATATTTTCCTGTTTTTCAGTCTGTTATGATGAAATCTGCCAAAACTGGCGTTATAAAAAAGAAAAATGCGTCAAGAAAAATTTCAAGAATCTCCAAAAAAATAAAAAATCTCAAGAGATAGTTGTAATCAATTAAAGGTTGTTAAAAAATTTTTAATTTTTTATTTTAAAAAATAAAATTTTACCAAATCTAGATTAGTAATATCTAAAGTTGAATTTTTTTATTTATTTGAAGTTGAATTTTTTTATTTCATCTTCTGCGATTATTATACAACCAAAGTCTATTTTTTTTTTTCTTTTTCAAAAAAAATATTGAACTAAACAAAATTAGGTTTTAAAAATCAATTTCATTTTAAATAATCTTATGGAACAGAAGTTTTTAAAAACAAATAAGAATAACTTTTTAGAAGAGAGTGTTCTAAACTGGGAGTCTGTTCAGGATAATTTTAAAAAATCCTTTGGTACAGAAATTTACTCAAGCTGGTTAAAAAATATATCATTAATTAAAGAGTACAATCACTACGTGATTCTCGGTGTACAAACTAGATTTTTTAGAGATTGGATTACATCTAGGTATGCAGATAAAATTTTAGGGGAGCTTAAAAAGCATAAGATGAGCATAAATAGAATAGAATTTAAAATAGAGGGAGAACCAGTAGATAATAGGTCTGTTTTTTCAAACACTTCAGAAAATAAAATTACAGATATTAAGGATTCAGTTTTAAATTATAACAGATTAAATCCAGATCTAAATTTTGATAATTTTGTTGTTGGCAGAAGCAATAAGATCAGTTTTTTGTCTGCCAAAAAGATATGTAACGAGCTTTCCAGATATAATCCTTTATTTATTTATGGCGGTGTTGGTTTAGGAAAAACTCACCTTATCAACGCGATTGGCCTGGAATTAAAAGACACTAACAATGTAATGTTTATTTCTGCTGAGAGATTTATGTATCAATTTATTAAATCGATAAAGAAAAATGAAATGGTTAGTTTTAAGGAATTTTTTAGAAAAGCAAGTGTTTTTATAATTGATGACATTCAATTTATAAGAGGGAAAGAGGGTTTGCAGGAAGAATTTTTTCACACATTTAATAGTTTATTTGATAAGAAGGCGCAAATTATAATCTCTTCAGACCGTCCACCTAATAAACTAGATAGAGTTCAAGATAGAATTAAATCAAGATTGTCAGGAGGTCTAGTAGTGGATATAGGAGTTCCTGACTATGAATTGAAATTGAATATTTTGAAAAAAAGAATAATTCAATTTCAAAAATCTTTTAAAGAAAACCCTAATTTGGAAGATGATATAGTTAACTACATAGCGAAAGATACAAGCTCAAATATTAGGGAACTAATTGGAATATTTAATAGGGTTATTGCTTTTAGTAAAATGAACAAAAAACCATTAACTATTAATGATTGTAAATTAATTTTAAAAGATGTTTACAATAGTGCCAAAGTTATAAGTATTGATAAAATTCAAAATATTACATCAAATTTTTATAGTATCAATTTGAGCGAAATGCTTTCCCAGAGAAGATCGAGACCATTAGCCAGGCCAAGACAGATTGCAATGTATCTTGCCAAAAAACTTACAACACGGTCATTACCCGAAATAGGAAGAAAATTTGCCAATAGGGATCACACAACAGTAATCCATGCAGTCAAAACAATAGAAAAACTTTTACAAAATAATACAGAAATTAAGAAAAATGTTGAAGAATTAAGATCATTAATCTTAAAAGATTAGAATGCAGTTTCAAATTAAACGCGATGTTTTACTAAAGTCTTTAACCATAGCTCATAACGTCATAGAGAGAAAAAACACACTTCCAATTCTTTCTAATGTCTTACTAAGAATAAAGGATAAAAAGCTAAGTATAACTGGCACTGATCTAGATCTAGTTTTTTATGACGAGATATCAGATTTAAAAACAGATAAAGAAGGAAGCACCACTGTATCAGCTACGGTTTTATACGACCTTTTAAGAAAACTTCCTTCAAACCTAGATGTTACCTTCAGCTTACAAAATCAAAATAAATTGAACATCTCTGCAGAAAATTCAAAATTTAACCTTTTATGTTTACCTGTAGATAATTTTCCAAATTTTTCAGATGATTTTGAAAAAAACGGAGTAAATCTTCAAAGAGAAAAATTCTTGTCTTTATTGAATAAAACGAAAATATCTATGTCTAATGACGAAACAAGACATTATCTAAATGGAATATATATCCACCCAACTGTTTCTAATAAAAGATCATATTTAACTGGTGTGTCCACAGATAGTCACAGGCTATCTTCAAGTAGTATGTTTGTTGAAAATATTCAAGAATTTAAACCGTTTATATTACCCAAAAAAACAGTTTTTCAGCTATGTAATTTGCTCCAGGAAAGTAAAGAGAATGTTGTTCTTCATTCTAGTGATACTAAAATTCAATTCAAAATAGGTAATTCAAAAATAACCTCCAAGACTATAGACGGAAAATTTCCCGATTACCAAAAAGTTGTTCCAAAAAATAACAATAAAACTCTATCTGTAAATGTCAAAGATTTAATCAATTCAATCGAACGAGTTATTACTGTATCGATTGACAGAAAAGAAGGGGTTAAAGTTACTTTAGGCAAAGACAATATTCAATTATTTGTTAACAGCTCGTCCTCGGGAGAAGGGAAAGAAAATCTGAAGGCAAATTATAGTTCCGAGGATCTTACGATAAGTTTTAATTCTAGATATTTGCTCGATATTGCATCAGAAATCGAGGATGAAAAACTGATTATGAATTTAAATGATTCAGTTTCACCAGTTTTAATTCAGGATAACAAAGACAAAGAAAGTTATTTTGTAATTATGCCAATGAAAATCTGAAATATTTTGCATTTTAGAAAAAAAAATAAATTTATCCATTATTATCCTTGCTCATCAACGATAATTTCATCACACTTTATAGAGCGATTTCATATAAGCAATAAAAAATGATACAATAGTCTTTTCCATTTTAAAAATGACAAGCAATAAAAAAGATAATTCCAACCAAGCTTATAAAGCAGATTCAATTAAAGTTTTAAAAGGACTTGATGCCGTTCGTAAAAGACCTGGTATGTATATTGGAGATACAGACGATGGATCTGGTTTGCACCATATGGTTTTTGAAGTTGTAGATAATTCTATAGATGAAGCTTTAGGAGGATTTTGTAAAAACATAGTAGTAACAATGCACAAAGATAATTCGGTAACAGTTGAAGATGATGGGCGAGGCATACCAGTTGATATTCACAAGGGAGAAAAGAAGTCTGCCGCAGAGGTAATAATGACCCAATTACATGCAGGAGGTAAGTTTGATCAAAATTCATATAAAGTTTCAGGAGGTTTACACGGAGTCGGGGTTTCAGTTGTGAATGCCTTATCAGAAAAACTTGACCTAACCATATATAGAGATCAAAAAGAGTATTTCGTAAGATTTGAAGATGGAAAAACAGCAAACCCAATTAAATTTATAAAGAAGACTAAAAAATCAGGTACAAAAATTAAATTTTTACCTTCCAAAAATATTTTTTCAGCCATTAAATTCAGCGCAACAACTCTTCAAAAAAAGATGAGAGAGTTAGCTTTCTTGAATAGAGGTGTTCAGGTTAATTTAATAGATGATACAAAGGCCAAAGCCAAAGTTTACGAAAATAAATATGACGGAGGAATTAGCGAATTTGTTACATTTGTTGATAACAGTAAGCCACTTTTAATTAATAAAAATGAAAAACAAGTATTTAAAAAACCGTTATATATAAAAGGTGAAAATAAAGATGTAATCGTTGAATGTTCTTTTCAATGGAATGCGGGTTTTTCGGATGAAGTCTTGGCTTTTACGAACAACATACATCAAAGAGATGGCGGTACACACCTGCTTGGTTTTAGAAGCGCATTAACAAGAATCATAAACAAGTATGCGTCTGAAAAAAACCTTGGCAAAAAAAACAAAGTAACTATAGGAGGTGAAGACATCAAAGAAGGTCTAACTGCAGTTCTCTCAATTAAAATGCCAGATCCAAAATTTTCTTCTCAGACTAAAGACAAGTTAGTTTCTTCAGAAATAAGACATATTGTTGAAACCATCATAAATGAAAAAGTTACAGTTTGGTTTGACCAAAACCCTTCCATTGTGAGAGTAGTTTTAGAAAAAGTTTTACAAGCTGCGATAGCTAGAGATGTTGCAAGAAAAGCTAGAGACAGTGTAAGAAGAAAAGGTTCACTAGAATTATCAGGATTACCTGGAAAACTGGCAGACTGCCAAATGTCGCAAATGGAAGGCACAGAATTATTTATTGTAGAGGGAGATTCTGCTGGAGGTTCAGCAAAACAGGGCAGAAAAAGAGAATTTCAAGCCGTCCTCCCTTTAAGAGGAAAAATTTTGAATACATATGTTAACGAAAATAAAAAAACAAATAATGGAGCAAATGGCGCCCACGAAAACAAGACCCTATCTAAAATGATGTCATCCAACGAAATAGTTACTTTGATCAATGCTTTAGGCACAGGTTCTAAAGATTTTGACATAGAAAACTTAAGATACGAAAAAATCATTATTATGACGGATGCGGATGTAGATGGATCTCACATAAGAACTTTGCTCCTTACTTTTTTTAATAATCGACCCTTTAGTGAATTGATAGAAAAAGGTCATCTATATTTGGCTCAACCTCCTCTGTTCAAAATTACCAGAGGAACAAAAAGTCTTTATATTAAAAATGAAAAAGAGCTTGAAAAATATATTTTAAAATCTTCAGAGAACGGAGCTAAAAAATTAAAAGGGTCAGACCTAGATAAATTTATTGATAAAGAAAAACAAAAATTAAACATACAAAGATTCAAAGGTTTAGGTGAGATGAACCCAGAAGAATTGTGGCAAACTACTTTAAATCCAGAAAATAGAACTTTATTAAGAGTAGAGTATTCAAAAGGCACTAGAGACAAATCTAAAGAAGATCAAAATATTATTAAAATATTGATGGGAGATGAAGTTGCTCCTAGAAAAGATTTTATCACAAGTAATGCTCTAGAAGTTGAAAATTTAGATATTTAATTAAATGAATCTCTCTCGTATCTTCTCAAGGGAAGAGAATTTATATTTAGAAAAAAAAACCCTAGTTATTCTAAGATGGATCGCTATTATTGGTCAAATAGTTACTATATATGTAGTTTATTTATTTTTTAATTTTAAACTGCCTGTCGTCTATTGTTCTTTAATAATTTTATTTGGAGGAATAACCAACATCTATTTGCAGTTTTGGTTTAAAAAAAATCAATTAACCACTTTAGATTCAACATTTTTTTTATTTTATGATCTTTTCCAGTTAACATTTTTATTGTTTCTAACTGGCGGAATAAAAAATCCGTTCATAATTTTTTTAATTGTACCTTCTATAGTTTCTTCTACTTTGTTAACTTTAAAAAGTACTTTCATATTATCATTTGCTACAATATTATTTTTAACAGTTATTTCATTTTACCATCTTCCATTACCTCATCCTGGAAATATTCATTTTCATGTTCCAGATTACTATTTATATGCAATACCTACTTCAATAATTATTGTATTGGTTTTCTTAACTTATTTTGGTGCTAGATTTGGACTTGAATCAAGAAAAAGGGCTCAAGCTTTAAAAGAACTAGAATTGGTATTAGCAAAAGAACATGAGTTAGAATCAATAGGATTGCAGGCAGCCGCAGCTGTACATTCCTTGGGTACTCCGTTATCGACAATAACAGTAATTGCAAAAGAATTAAAAAAAGAAACCACAAAAGATCCAAAATATACAAAAGATATCGATTTGTTATTAAACCAAGCCAAAAGGTGTAGCGAAATACTTAAAAAAATATCTACATCTAAAATTGAGGATGACAAGTTTATTAGTGAAGTTACCGTACAGAATTTGCTTACTGAAATTAAAAGATCATTCCAAGAAACTTCACAAAAGACAATTACCTTAAATTTTGATAAGGCTAAAAAAGCAATATTAATAAATAGATCTGTGGAACTAACATATGGAATTCGTAATTTTATAGGAAATGCATTAAAATTTTCAAAAAGTGAAGTGAAGATAAATTTAAATACTGATTCTAAGCACGTAAAAATAAGTATTTCTGATGATGGCCCTGGCTTTCCAGAAGATATTTATGAAAAAATTGGTCAGCCCTACATTAAAACAAGATCAGAAGATATATCCTCTAAATCTGGTTTAGGATTGGGCACTTTTATAGGAAAAACACTCCTTGAGAGAAAGAAAGCTTCACTTGCTTTTTCAAATTTAAAAAAAGGAGGTGCTTTAGTTACAATAACTTGGAATACCTCTGATATTATAATTTAAAATTTATAAACCTATAAGAAAGAATTTTATAAGCTAATTTAGCCACCAAAAAATTATAACTCGAAAATCCCTTTATGGGCGATAATTCATTTATGTCTGCACCAACTATTTTAGAATATTTGGATGCAATTTTTATTATTTCAATTGTTTCATCCCAGAAGAGTCCACCCGGCTCTGGAGTTCCGGTTGCTGGCATTAAACTTGAGTCAAAGCCATCAACATCAAAGGTAATATAAACATTTTTATTTTTTATCAATTTTTTAAAAAGATTTAAATTCCATTTTTTTTTGTCCTTTGCCCAAAAAATATTTATTCTTTTTTTATTTTTTTTTAAATAAGCCACTTCAGGGTTGGATATATTTCTTATACCAAAAGATACTATGCTTACATTATTGTAATCCAAACATCTTCTAATTGCCGAGGCATGAGAGAATTTATTTCCATCATAACTCTGTCTCAAATCAGCATGAGCATCAAAGTGCAAAAGGCAAAGTCCATTAAACTTTTTTACAAAAGGTCTAATACATCCTGGCGTGATTGAGTGCTCTCCTCCCAGTATCATAGGAAATATATTTTTTTTCAATAAAGATTCATTGATTTTCTCAATTTGTTTTAAAGCTTCATTCATTTTTTTTTTTATTGGAAAAGGTTTGATTGTTCTAATACCAATTTTTTTATATGGATCACAATTCAAGTCTTCATCGAATAATTCAACTTGGTGGGATGCTTTAATTATTTCTTTTGGCCCATATCTAGTTCCGCTACCATAGCTAACAGTTTTTTCTAATCCAAAAGGGACAATTACAGCTTTCTCTTTTATTTTGAATTTGTTATCAATTCCCAAGAAACCTTGTTTGTTAGATAAATATTTCAATTTTTATCCGAATAGATTTGAAAAATTTTTTCTTTCTCTATTTTGCCAAAATCTACGGTGATAAGCATCACTTGCAATCAAAGGTAAAACACTTGTTGCTTCAGCAAAAACCATTTGTTCTTTAGAGGTGTCAACCTTACCCCAAGAACTTGCTTCTTTTAAAGTTGAGCTGCTGCATGCTCCGTCTCTTGTGTCGGCGACAGTTATTTGAACAGCATACTTATGCATATCAACTTTTTTTCCCAAAAGTTCAGCACAGACAACTGTATCTTGAACAAAATTTTTTGGAACTCCACCTCCAACCATTAACAAACCCGAGTCTTTTGATTTGAGCTTAATTTCTGTGAGTTCTCTAAATTCTCTTATCGAGTCTATTGTAATGTGCTTGGAAGGATTTTGCTCTTGATGCATAACCAGGCCAAAACCAGCAGAGCTATCAGTAAATGCCGGACAAAATATTGGAACATTATGGTCATAAGCAACTTCAATTAACGAATTTTTCTTTTTTGCATTTTTTTTTAAATATTTTCCTATTTCTTTGATGAATTCTCTAGAGGTATAAGTTTTAACAGGTAATTCATTAGCTATTTCACATATAGTTTTATCACAGATTTGGAGTTGTTCTTCATCAATGTAGGTGTCATATATCCTGTCTATATAATTATCTCTTAAAATCTTATCATCTTGAAACTGATCTCCTTGATAATGTTTAAATCCTAATGCCTCAAAGAAATCCATATCAATAATTGATGCCCCAGTAGCTACAATTGCATCAACCATGTTGTACTTAATCAAATCAGAGTAAAGCTTCATACATCCAGCAGCTGAAGTTGAACCAGCAATCGTTAAAAATATCGAACAATTTTTATCCTTTATCATCTCATTATAAATCTCAGCAGCTTTTGCTGTATCTCTTGATGTGAACGACATTTTTTTCATGGACTCTATAATCTTTCGAGAGTCAAAAGCAGTTATGTCGATATGTTTTACTTCAGATTTTAATAAAGATTTTTTATTGTGCCCTAGGGTAGGACCGTTTTTTTTATTCATTACGCAACCAAGTAATCAAACTTATCTTTAAGATCGTACATTGAAAGAATAGGTTTGTCATCTACTTGATAGATTGCATCAGAGTAAAAACCATTAAATTTTGTTCTAAATGTAGTTCCATAAGCACCAAGTTGTCCAAGTTCGATATAATCTCCCTCTTTGATATTGTTAGGTAACAGGAAAGGCCCTTTCATATAATCAAGACTATCACAAGTTGGCCCGTAGAAATTAAAAGAGGTTAATTTCTTTGAAACAATCCTTCCATTCGTAATCATTTTTGTAGGTAAAACAAAATTTGGGACTCCTGCATCGAATAAAGAACCGTAAGTCCCATCATTAATGTAGAGCTTTTGCTTTTTTTTTAAAACAACTTTAACAACAGTTGATCCAGCTTCTGCTACAATTGCCCGGCCAGGTTCGCAAAATATTTCTGGCATTTTTTCTAATTTTAGATTTTTCAGACTTTTTTTAATTTCTTCCAAATAATTTTTTAGTGGTTCAGGTATTAAATCTGGATATATAGAGGGGAAACCCCCACCTATATTTATAACATCTGGAACAATTTTTGTTTTTTTAATTATATTTCCAATTTCTGCTATCCCTTTAGAAAAGGAAATTTTGTCCATACATTGAGATCCTACATGAAAACTTAAACCTACTTTTTTTCCATGTTCTTTTGAAAGTCTTAATAAACCTAAAGCTTCGCTAGACAAGGCTCCGAATTTTCTAGATAAGTCAATTTCCGCATGTTCATTAGAAATCGCCACTCTTACATATAAATTTAAATCTTTGGCATTATCTGTAGATTCAAGAATCTTAAGTAGCTCTTCTTTAGTATCTAAAGCAAAATCTTTTACGTTGTATTTAAAGTATGCTTCTTTAATGCTTTCTCTACTTTTTACTGTATGCATAAAATATATTTTAACTTTACTATCAATTTTTCTTATTAATTTTACTTCGCTAATTGAAGCCACGTCAAAATTTTTAATTCCACTATTAATAATGATTTTAATGATTTTTTCGTTAGGATTTGTTTTTACAGCGTAAAGAACTCTTCCAGGAAAATTATTTTTAAAAAATTCTACGGATTTTTTTATTGAATTAGGCCGTATACAGTAGATCGGATCTTCTGGTTTTAAAGTGTTAACTAGTTCGTCAACGCTACCAAATTTTCGCATTGTTTGTGCTTCCCTCGTTTAATTACACAATAAAGCTTCATAAAATTTAATAAAAAAAGCTATCTAATTTTTGCTTATAAGGTTTTTGACCTTTATGTAAAGGAAATAATGCACCTTTGTCGCATTTCAAATATGACAAACATAACTACATAGTTTATCATGAACGATATGATTGGAACGAAACAAACACCTCCAGGTTTAAAGATTTCTGATTTTGAGGACAGATCTTTGTTGATCGTCGACGACGACGATCCTCTTAGGCTTAGGTTGGCAAGAGCTATGGAGAAGAAGGGATTTCAGGTAAAAGACGCAAAAAATGTTGAAAATGCTATCAAAATGATCAAATCTTCTGCTCCAAAATTTGCCTTAGTGGATCTTAGATTGGAGGATGGAAGCGGTCTAAATGTAGTTGAGGAGATTAATAAGGTCAAAAAGGATAGTAGAATAGTTATGCTCACTGGATACGGGAATCTACCTACGGCTGTTGCTGCGGTGAAGGCCGGAG
>MDSW01152731.1_pt1 | contig 15729 bp, 12 predicted proteins | sample 811171 | NCBI WGS metagenome assembly MDSW01 (sample SAMN05326641, study PRJNA326480) | marine metagenome | isolation source: seawater | place: Atlantic Ocean: North West | collected 2012
ATTCGTTAACAGGAGAAATATCAGGAACTCCAACAACTCCTCAATCAGCATTTGTTTACACAATTTGGGCAAACAATACTGGTGGCTCTAACACATTCAACCTTACATTAACTGTAATTGATATTCCTGCAATAATTACGCCTTCAGAAAGTACAATCATTGCAACAATCGGTGAACCAATCGAAATCGTTCAGATCAATGTAACCGGAGGAGAAGTAATTGATTGGGGAATTCATCCTGAATTGCCGGATGGTATCACATTTGATATCATCAATAGAACAATATTCGGTGCCTCTACAGTTTTGAGTCCAGAAACAACGTACACAATTTGGGCCAATAATTCCGGAGGTTCTCAATCTTCTTCCATCACCATCACTATTGTGGATATCCCACCTACTATGTCGTATGATGAAGAGCACGTATTCTACACCAACACTACAGTTGTGAATATTGAAGCAATACTTGGTGGTGGAGCAATAGAAAACATTTCAATTTCTCCAGAATTGTCTGAAGGATTGATTTTCAATGCAATAAATGGAACAATTCAAGGAATTCCTTCAGAGGCAATTCCTAAGACACAATTCACCATTACTGCAATCAATTCTGGAGGTATGTTTACTGCTAGAATTAACATCACAGTACTACCTAATGCTGGATGTACTGATTCATTAGCAGAAAATTTCGATCCAATAGCATTGGAAGATAATGGCTCTTGTATCTATACCGATTCCGACGGAGATGGTGTTTTCGATATCAATGAGATTCCAGGGTGCACCAACCTCACAGCCATCAATTATCAAACCACAGCTACTGATGATGACGGTACTTGCATACCACGTTTGGTCATTTCATATCCAGATTATGAAATGGAATTCATTGTAGGACAGAAGAATATCTCTGTGATTCCAATAGCCATTGGTCAAACGGTTGAAACATGGCAGGTTGAGCCACCTTTGCCTAAGCCTCTCGAATTCAATTATCTCGTTTCTGATGGTATTTTGGTCTTGAATCGAGGCACCATCTCGGGTATTCCTTTGGCTCCTTATCCATTGACTAATCATACAATTACTGCAATTGATGAAGATACGAATCAAACAGTTTCAGTGAATATTTCAGTTCGAATTTTGAAGGATACTGATGGAGATGGTAAGCCAGATGTTGGCACATCCAATTGGGTTGAAGACCTTGATGATGATGATGACGGATATCTTGATTCAAAGGAAGAAGAATGTAATACTGATCCGCAGGATCCCACAAAGTTCCCAGAATTGGATGATGAAGGAAATTGCGTTCAGGAGGGGGTTACAACAGATGATCCAATTACTCCTGATAGAACTACAAATGTCTATTATTGGTGCATTTTACCATTGGCGATAATTTTGGTTGTTTTGTTCTTCACTTTGATGGCCCGAGAGAGAGAAAAATCGTTGAAGAAAGACGAAGAAAAAGCAAAGGAAGAGACAGACTAAGATTTGCAAATCTAATCTATACTTTGATTCCAAGAAGTATTAACGCAACACCAAAGATACCAATTCCATATCCAATGAATGGAGTAAGTTTCACATTGTATGAAAATTCAATATTTACAGTCTCTTTTTCTCCACCCAATGAATTACCTACAACTGCTCGTAGATCTCCTCCTGCTACAGACCATTCGAGAGATCCTTCTGCATCTGGACCTCCTGCTACGAATTCAAGATCTTCAGTATCACAAACGAGATATCCATTCCCACCATCAATACATTGTTCGGCATATTCAGCAGATACAATCCCTACCCACACATCGTTTGAACCCCATTCAACGTTCACATCTGCAGAGATTAAAGCAGCAATAGCTGTTGGGATTGTTATCCCATCATCCACCATTATGGCACTATCACATGCGTCAATAAATGAGATCCCAGAATCACATGCTGGAATGTCTGCAGATATTGGGGGCAAAGACCCACTGTAACCTACGAGTCCTGTAGGAACAAAAATGAGAATTAATATCGCTCCATTTACTATCCACTTGAGTTTCATGAAGGCTCCTGAACACTTCACCCAAATGAACTTCCCCGAAATTTGGTTCTTGATACAGACATCCTTGGGTGATACGGAAGTGCTCGGTAAGCCCAATCCGTTGATATACAGGAAGAAGGTGCAAGGCTACTTCCTAGGTGAGCGGAGCATGCAGGAACAACTACACATACAAACAAGAATGAAGAATTTACGCAGCAGGATTTCGGCAACGACTCTTGTGCTATTGATGGTAATGAGTACAACACTTGCGATGATGCCTGTTGGCGCAGATTCTACATCCAATGGCTCGGGTATTTTTGCCACAGACGAAGATCGCACTCCTTACCAGTTAGCCGAACAAGGCGGTACTCAACAAGGCGGTGCTCCAGTTCCAGGTGCTGTTGATAGATCTCATTTCACTCACCCAGCTCTTCGCGACCCATCATGGAATGACCTATTTGCAAGTTCAGGTAAGATTTCAGATCTCTCCGCAATTTCATTGCGATCTGAAGCCTACGCCTTCCTTCTTGAGGAAACCAATCTAGGAGATCACGACAATGACGGAATTGGTGATTTGGATGATTTGGATGATGATAACGATGGAATTTACGACTTGATTGAGCGCTTCGATGGATGTTTTGGAACAGACCCATTGGATCACGATAATGATGGCGTGGTAGACGAATTCGACTACGATGACGACAACGACGGTATTCTCGAAGGTCCAATCGATTACACTCAGGGAGCAGATCCTCTGAATGTTAGTACCGACCGTTATGTTATCCCATCCACAATTCATCCTTGGACCGGAACTCAAGTTGGGTCAGGATATCTAGTTGATCAGAACCCATTGGATAGAGACAATGACGGCGTAGATGACGAAGATCCAGATGGAAGTGGACGTGAATCATTCGATGAGGACGATGATAACGATGGACGATTGGACCAGTTCCTTTGGCCTTGCGATTTCGATGGTGATGGAATTCAGGATTACTTGGATGATGATGATGACGGCGATTCAGTCATTGACCATGAGGACGCAGACCCCTACAACAGTTCAGTAACTCAGACTATGGTTGCAGCAGCTGCAGCAAGCTCAAGCGATGACATGGTGTTTGATGCAGCCCAAACTTGGACATTCAACAGTTATGCTACCTATTCTTTCAGCGTTGATTATGTTGCCTTAGAAGCATTGTACCATCCAAACAATCCAAGTTTTACTACCATCTTTGATGGTGATTTAGATGGAGATGGGATTCCGAATTTCTTGGACCCTGACAATGATGGCGACGGCTTACCTGATTCATCAGATACTGATGATGATAACGACGGTCTTCTAGATATGTGGGACCCCGATGACGACAATGATGGCGTCAAGGATGTTTGTCTCCGAGTCGATACCAATGGCGATGGAGCAATCGATTATCCTGGAATTACTGGAGCACTTGAAACTCCTGGAACAGATTGTGAAATGGATTACGATCAGGACTTAGATGACGATCGATGGAGAGCAATGGATTCCGATTATGATCTTACCATGGATTGGTTCGATGAGGACGTTGGTGGAACTCCAAACCCAGACAATGATTTGGGGCCACCTGCAATAGATATCAACGATAACCCATGGGATTGGGATAATGATAACATTCAGAATGAGAATGACTCATTCATGAATGCATCAAACTCTGTTTTGGTATACAATCCATCTGGATGGAATTGTCCAACTCCAACCAACAAGAATCCACAGAATCCAGCACCTGAGTGTATCACTGAGCGAAAATCGTATGTTGGAAACAACGATTGGGATGGAGACGGAATCAACAATTGGTACGATGTTGACGATGATAACGACGGATTACCTGACTTCTTAGATATCGATTGGAATTGTGATTTAGATGATGATAATGATCTCCATTTAATCAATGGTTCTCGATATCGAGACGACGGTCCGAATGATATCGATGCAGATATTGATGGAGACGGATTGCTAAATGATGAGGATTGGGATGATGACAATGATGGAATCAACGATCTTTACGATCCAGATGATGGAAATTGTGGAGAACTAGACGTCGATAACACCGATGATTTCTCTCAGCCATATTATCCAGTTCAAGATGGAGCCTCCATCACTGGTTCTGGTGATAGTCAGGCCTACAACACCAATATGTCTGATTTCTGGAACATGAGTCATACCACGAATCCATTCACTCTAGCAAATGGTTTCGTATTGCCATACAATGGTTATGATGCTACAACGAATCCAATCACAAATGGTAGAATTCCTGAATTTTATTGGTATTACATTAGTCGATGGAGTCCATGGAATGGAGACAATGCTTGGGATATTGATTCCGATGGAGACTCATTGATCAATGGTTTAGACGTGGATCAAGATGGAGATGGATTGCCAGATGGCTGGGATCAAGATGAAGGAAACGATGGTATTCTGGATGTTGACGATGTTCGGATGGGCGGAACATTCGACTACGATCGATGTGGATGGAATGCAGTAGGTGGATACGTATGTGGATACGAGTATGCTTTCAGTTACATGCTTCCGTTGGATTCTGGAACCAACTTCCAGTACACCAAGGCATACAGTATTCGTCCTGATTCATCTTACACAGACGGCCAATATGATGGCGCCAACAGCAATGGAAACTGGGATTGTTTCGAAGCGAGTTGTTGGCATTTCGAATTCAACGGTCAAACAACTGCAGCCGTAACATACGATGAAATTGCACACAACAGAGATCTGGTGATTGCATGGCGAGGTCTTGGTGAAGGCCTATTCAGTTGGAATGCAGATATCAATGGAAATTTCTTCCCCGATGAATATGCGGATATGCTGAATGATAGCGTAGATCCTGACGATGATTGTGGAGCACCAAACGCAGGCACTCCAAACCCACAATGTATGTTCAATGATACTGCAGATTTGGACGATGATTTCGATGGAATATACGATCACTGGGATGTCGACGACGATAACGATGGAATTTGGGATTATTTTGAGATTGATGTGAATGATGATCTTGATGATGATGCAAATACACAACCTCCTGGTAATTTCTTCATTGGAACAAATTGTTTCGATAACGACGATGATGGAACGGATACAGATCCGGATGAAGACGGCTTCTTCCAAGCTGTATGGGACAAAGGAGTCCTTGGACAAGGTCTACTGTTCCCTGAATACTACGATGTCGATAATGACAACGATGGAATTGTGGATGCAGAAGATCCCGATGATGACAATAATGGTGTTTTAGACGTCACCCAGGAATTGACTTGTTTCACTGGTGAAGAACAATCTCCTTGGGATCACGATAACGACGGGATTCCTGATTGGAAAGATACTGATTGGGACATGGACGGTCTATCGAATACGATAGAAAGAGGAAATGTTTCGCCTTGGATCGCTCCATGGGATCACGATAATGATGGAATTCGTGATGACGTAGATCTTGACGATGATTCAGACGGAATGCAAGACAAGGACGAGATTCTACTTTGGCCTCAAAGATACAACAATGAGTCAACAAACCCATGGGATCACGACGATTTCGGTGGAGGTCTAGGTATTGCTAATCCAGCGGATCCATCTACTGGTCCCGATGTAATCGACAATGACGATGATAACGATTCTCGAGTAGATTCTGATTGGGATCACATCGAAGATTCTGAATTGTCATCAGATTGGGACTCTGATAACGACGGAATTCTTGATGAAGACGACAAAATCCCTACTCGCGTAAATATGAGTATTCCAGAAGTAATGTGGATGGATGGAAAGAAAGCTGCGATCTTCTCGGGTTCAGTATCTTGGTTAGATCCGGCTCTGGGTCAGTTTGTACCTGCGCCAAATTTGCCAGTTCAAGTTACGATTGAATGGGCAAATAATGGTACCATGGCCCTTGAGACGATTGACGTACTATCTACACAGTTTGGTGGATTTACTGTGGGCCAGTTCTTGTTGCCTGAGGACCTAGATGTTGGTCCAAACACAACATACAATGTATATGCTGAAGTTACTGAGATGTTTATCCATGATGGTAGTCAATCGGATCTCTATCCTTTAGAAATTCGAGCAAACACAACATTCGATTATGTTGCTCCTGAATATCTCAGAAGTGGAGAAAACCCACTCTATCTTGACTTCAAGACCCATTATTCAGCAGATTGGGATCGTGGTATTTTCGATAATCGAATCAAGTATGCTCCTGTTGCATTCAATGTAAGTGGCGGACCATTTGGCAATCGTCAGACTCCATCAAGTTTCGATGGTGCAGGGCAAGGATTCAGAGCAGATTCAGGCGGATATGTTTCCTTGACTTTCGTTCAATCTGCGGGTGCGCAAGGCGAATGGAAACAAGTTCGATACAATGCATCATTGAATAACGGCCCAGGAACAATACCTGGTGGTTATGAGGAAATTATCTGGAACGCATTCTTAGGTAAGCATGATGTTCTTGCTCCTTACACATATTCCAATACAACTCTTCCAAAGGGCAATTACGAATTTACTGGCCGAGTGGATATGAGTTATGCTGGAAACAATGAATGGCCATTCCCATGGCTTGAGGGTAGTGAAACGGACACATTCATCATCAAATCCATGGAAAGAATGTACATTGGTTCTCAAATCATAGTTCCATCACACAACCCAGTATTCTTCTGGGACGCTCAACAATTCACTGGAGCAAGCTTTGGAGCATGGAGGCCTATGTTTAGTGAGCAGGGTCTAATCAATGCAGGTTATGATTTGGATACATCCGGAACCATTGAACAGAATGAATTCGATGTCGTAGCTAGTGGCCGACAATATGCAGTTCTCTGGAACGATAATCTTGCTGATCTGCCTCTAGGTGATGCAAACGAAGGAATTGACTCTCCACTTCGAGATTTCGTCAGTACGAACAGTACACATTGGTTTGTATCTATGTTGAACGGTGCAGACCAAAATGCACCACCTTGTGGGCCCGTAAATCCACTAGATCCAGACAGTCCAGTGCGATGTGAAATTGTCCCAGAAATGAACACTGGGGAAAGATTACAGACAATTGGAGATGTCAAGAATCGAACTTTTGATCCTTGGACAGAAGGCAGCATGGTACTGCAGGTGGATTTGGATCAAGACGGCGTCTTTGCTGGTTCGAGAGAGAATACCAACGCAAAGACCCCACAATTGGCTGGCGGTCAGGCTATGGTGAATTTCACATGGGATTGGTATACTACTTACGAAGCATCAACATACACAGTTAGAATGAACTTTGTTGATTCCAATTTCTTCTTCACTGGCAATCAGACATTCACCCTGTCTCCTACGGGAGCATATGTCAATGTCAGTGTGGTTGGAACCACAGACTTCCAATTGAATTCTGTACCTACATTGTACAGAGGAATGAATACTACATTGGAAGCCAAATTAATTGATAACGCAAATCAAGCAGTTCCATTCCAACCAGTCAATTGGACATGGTCAGCGAATGGTTCGTCAGGACTTGCTCAGACAAATCAACAAGGAATTTTCAAGATTGATTTGAACATTAGTAAGTCTCACGATCTTGGTAATTTCACGATGTCTTTTGGATTCCCTGGAACAAGCCGTTTGAAGAGTTCTGCAGTCAGTCAGGACCTTTGGGTGGTTAGTCGTACATTCATCAATATTGAAGCTAGTACTAGTGGAGAACGATCAAGTGGAGATGTTTGGTCAGTATCTGCTCAAGTTACCGATGATAATAGAACACCATCAATTCGTGACCTTGGTCAAGCACTTGATGGACAAGGAGCAAATGGTGGAAAGGTATTGCTAATTTTCGAAGGAACAGATTTCGAAAATAGACAGCATCGGCAAATCATGTCTACACTCTATCCTAATGCGGGTTCTGTGTATCATGAAATGTTACTTGATCCTCAATTGCTTCAGGATGATCCTCAGTCATTCTTGCCTGATGGTTTCGGTCCAGTGAATGTTATTCTAAGATTCGAAGAGAATCTACCTCACGAAGGATGTGTTGCACTAGAGGAATATATGTTGGATATGCAGGGTGCATGGGATCCATGTTCATCTGTTCCGAACAATGAGCATTATCGAAGAGAAATGCAGTACAATGTAGATGGGTTCTACCTAAAGGGCCGCACTACTCTGGATGTGGATGATCAAATTGTCTACACGAGTGAAGTCAATCCAGTAACAGGTGAAGTGATTGAGAAGCCAATGACCATTACTGGCAGATTAACTGACGAACTAGGAGGAAACCTATCGAATCGTAATATTCAGGTGAGTTACCAAATGACCGGTTCTGCAGTTGAAGCTCCACAATGTCAACAGGGAACTACAGATTCTGATGGATACTTCTCCATTGATTGTCCATTGAATGGAGTTATGGCTGGCCAAGCACAGGTAACAATACGATACGTATCAGATCTGAATAATGATGGATATCGATACAAGGATTCGACTGTGATCAAGAATTTCGCAGTATTTTCAAACAGTACTCTGATTATCGAAGAAGTAGGTCCATTCCTAACTGATGTGGATAGATATGTCTTCCAAGGAAATGGTACAAGCATCCCAGTATTGTATCTAAAGGAACCATTCCACGTGAATGCGTTGTTGCAACAGAGCAATGGAAATACTCTTGGAGGCCGTTGTTTGAACATTTATCTCAGCCCAGAAATTAACCCAAGACCGATTGCATCTGCAGTAACAAATGATGCCGATGGCCGAATAGAATGGTATTCTGGAGATCCAGAGCAAAACCCAAGCCGTAGAGGCGTTGAACCAATTGGTGGTTCAGGTCTGGAAGGATTCAGAACATTGAGAGTGGCATATGAGCCTAAACTTGCAGTGAATGGCGGATGTAGTCAGGAAGCCAATGCAGTTGTTAACGGATCTCATATGGATATGACCGTACTAGTCAGAAGCCGCGTCGACATCATTTTGCAAGACACTTGGTCAAGAGCAGGTGGGTACCAACCTGATGATTGGGTAAATGGAACAGTACAAATCACTCGAGATCGATTGGATGTTCCAGTTTCAGGTGAAGAAGTAATTTTCATTAGAGAATATTGGAATGGTTCTGCTTGGGTGTTAGAAAACGTCGAGTACGTAACCACATTGGATAATGGCCAAGCATCCTTTGCATGGCAGTACACAGGTACAGACGTTCCAGGAGCAGAAGATGGAGTTACTGCAGTAAGTGGTAAATGGAGAATTGTCGTTCAATTCCGAGATTCACCTTTCTTTGAGGAATCTTTCCTCAACAACACTCCACAGATTGAGTTGGGCGATCCTCCGTTGATGGAACAAACAGGAGGCTTCTTCCAATTGCAGTATATTCTGCCGTTAACAATCGCGCTTCTACTGGCCGCATTGATTGGTGCAGTGATGTATCGAAACTATCAGGAGCGACGAAGAATAGAGATTCTACGTGGTATTCTAACGGATTCACTCATGTCCTTGAGAGCATCCAACGAATACATCCAAGCAATTTTCAATTGTTGGAAGGAACTTGTAGCATTCTTCCGTAGTAAGGGTGCTATGAAGAAGGTCTACGAGACAACTCGTGAGTTTGAGGATGCAGTGAACAAGATGTTGGGCGGAATTACCCCTCCACATGAGTTGGATGCATTCTTGAGCCTCTTCGAAGAGGCCCGATACTCTGACCACAATATTGGAGCAGCCCAACGCGATCGTGCAATTCAGACTTTGTCGGCAATCGTGAATAGCTTGACTCTAGCGTTGGGCGAAACCCAACTCAGTCGAATTGAAGTTGAGTCTGATCTGTATGATAACTTAACCAAGGCTGGAGAGTTTGTTGACTCTGATGGAAATGTCCGCCAAGCTGGACTAGAAGAGGAAGGCGCAGACAACTTCTCACTTTGATTAGTGATTTGATGTATGCGAAAAACCCCAATAGCGTAAGCTTTACCGTAACAGGTGCCGGTGTAGAAAGTAAACTAGGCAACTTACAGGTTATCGGCTGTTGTCAAAACAACCGCAAATCAAGCCCAAAATGGTATTTTTTCGGGCGTTTTTATATACTGTATGGCTGGATACGGATACTAATCCTTAGGAAAAGGAGTGAAAAAAATGGAAGAAGAACTTGATACAAGAATGATGATGACTGAATTGATCGGCTCGCTAGCAGTCGTTTACTTCGCAGCGCGCTTTGCTATGCCTGGCTCGCCTACGATGTATAGCGCAATGGCAGCGGGATTGGTCCTAGCAGTAATGATGATGACCTTTACAGGCGCCATGATTCTGCCATGGATCACGATTGGAAAGATGGCAAATGGTGACATCACATGGCAAAACGGCGCACTAGCCTTTGCTATGCAGATGCTCGGTGCTGTCCTAGCATGGACGATTAACATGTGGAGCGCTGGTGTACTAGACCACGCTGAGCACATGTGGTCCGTTGCGGAAATGGATGTACAAACCGGAGCTATGACTCTAATCGGCGGTTTCCTGCTGATGATTGTCTACAACCGTCTTGCAGGCGATGCAATGGGTAATGCTGCAACTGGTATCTTTGTATGGATGCTAGCAGCTGCGGGCCTAAGCGTTGTTAACGCAGGCGATGTAGGTGGAATGCTGATTACTTCAGGATGGACTAGCGCTAACATGATCATGATCTTCGGATCAATGATTATTGGTGGTGTTGGTGCTACTGCTGCTCTTATGTTCGGGGACATGATCCTCGGCGAAGAAGAATAATCTTAGCATAATCTGAAAGTCCAATTGGACACAGAACTGATCTCGGGGTGAGGAATCGGCAAATGCCCTTTCCTCATCCCGTTTTTTTTATTTTCAAATCTTGACTTGAACGTACTCGCCTTCAATTCTAGTTTCGTATAGAGGCAAATCTTTCTTCTTCGAAAGTTTACCAATCATCTTTCCATATGGTGGAAATAGTGGAAATGGTGACCATTCTACTAGAGATCCGTCTTCGAGTTTGTGAGTTGTTTGATGTAAAGGACAGGTCACACACCCGTCTTTCACCTTTCCACCCAATCCAAGTGGCCACCTCATATGTCTACAGAGTCCTTCAGTAGCATGATATTCTCCATTATACTGGACCAACATTAGTGTCTTAAATCCAATATTTACCATCTTAGGTTTATCTGGCTTTAATTTAGAAACTCGAATAGCATTCTTCCACTTCATCTCAATTCCTCACTTGAGACATTCCTCCATCGAGATGAAAAACTTGTCCAGTAATATTGTCCGGAGCATCAGTTAGCAACCAAAATATTGTTGAAGCAATTTCTTCGGGTTCATTTATTCGATTGAGTGGAATCATTCCAACTGCGATATCTTTAGCAGCTTCAGATTTGATAATTGATTCTGCCATTCTTGTATTGGTTAGTCCTGGCGCTACAGCATTAATCCTAATGCCTCTCTTACTGTATGTGGCAGCAGCCGAACGAACCATTGCTTCTACGCCACCTTTAGCAGCTGCAATTGCCTCGTGATTAACTAAGCCTAAGCTGGCTGCTACACTTGATGTAAATACAATCCGTCCACTCTGATTGCGAAGCATCGCCTTAGTTGACTTTGATAGAGTTAAAAATGAACTAGTCAAATTGGTTCTAATCACTTGTTCAAATGAGTCGATACCCATTGCGTGCGGAGGTCTTAGTGATAGAGATCCGATTAGATGGGCTACTCCGTCGATTTTTCCTGAACCTAATTCTTTAGCAGTATTTACTGAATAAGTAACAATTTCTTCTTCAAGCCCATCACCCTCAACAATCGTTGCACCTAAATTTACAAGTTCAGAAACCCTTGTTGGGTCTCGAACCAACAAAGTAAGATTATCTCCGTGATCTAAAATTCTCTTGGCTAAAATAAGACCTATATCGCTACTTCCTCCAACTATCAAAAAGGATCTTTTCATATTCTCACATCAACAAATCGATTATTCATTTCGTGGTACATTTCTTACAACTATCAATGCACCCAAAATCGAGATTGTTACTAGTACAATTCCGAATCCAGGAACTGTTGATGGTTCTGGTTGTTCTATGGGTTCAGGGGCAACAACTGATGTACCATTTCCTACTGTTATCTTCCCACGCATGTCTAGTGAAACATGAGGTTCACACATGTAGAAGAACGTATAATCTTCTTCGAATGTGTGCCTAAAATCAACGGTAGTATTGGCTTCACCACTGTATATTCCTCCAATCTTTCTTTCATTATCGCTGTTGGTTTCAGTTTCTGCTACATTGTGAGCCATTGACTCATTCTCCCATTGCCAACAGACGGTATCACCAACCTCAATTGTTACATCAGTTTGATCATATTCAATCCCCGAGCTGGTTATCCCAATAGTCAAGTCACAATCTGGAAGGTTTTCATTTTGCACTTCATCTACGTCAGCGTCTTGACCGCTGACTACCCCAGTCAACAATAGTCCAATCATTCCGAGAACAACAACTAGTTTATTCATGGTCTTGGGATTTTTTTATACTACTAAAGCAAATGTATTGTCTCTTTTTTTTACAAAATTTATGATGTATAACACTGGTTTATACTGCATACATCGTGGCAGTTTGCTCATGGATGCTTACTCAGCCACCAGATTTACACGAAGAACAACTACGAAGTTCGTAGTTCTATTGACCGCCATAACCATGCTAGGAACAGTAGCTGCCGAAACAGCTTTGTTGGCTGCTGGAGACACTGTTGGGACATCCTTTTGGATCGCAACAGCAATGATGTTTGCTGCAACAGCATTTTTCGTTCTTGAACGTGGAAGCGTTGCGCCGAAGTGGCGTACATCAATGACGGTAGCAGCTCTAGTAACTGGTGTTGCATGGTACCATTACACCTACATGCGCGAAGCCTGGGCCCAAACCTATGCACAAGGTGCTGGCCAGAGTCCTATTGTTTTGAGATATGTCGATTGGTTGATCACTGTACCTCTACAAGTTACTGAATTTTATCTAATTCTAGCAGCTGTAGGAGTTGCAACTGCGGCTCTTTTCTGGCGCTTGTTCGGAGCATCTCTGGTGATGTTGATTACAGGATATCTAGGAGAAGCAGAGTCTGGAACAGGAGGCCTCGTTGAAGGAATGGACATGATCATGCTCGTAATCGGATGTCTTGCATGGTTCTACATCATGTACGAAGTATGGGGCGGAGAAGCCCAGAAGAGTGCGGCTACAGCGTCCGAGTCAACTCAGTTTGCTTTCAAGGCAATGGCTGGAATCCTAACAGTTGGATGGGCGATCTATCCTATCGGTTACTTCATGGGTACTGGAGACAATCCTAACGTCGATGGACTAAACATCCTATACAACTTAGCTGATTCAGTCAACAAGGTTGCGTTTGGATTGATGGTTTGGTATGCTGCAACAATGGATTCAGCCGACCATTCTGAAGAATAATAACTGATTTTACCCATTGGGTTCATTTGTCCTCGGGGTGAGGAAACGGTACGCCCTTTCCTCATCCCGAACTCTCTTCTTTAACCCGACATGATTTGCTATTGATTACTCAATGAAATTAAATTAGCGCCGAATCAAATCATGTCGCCTTTAGCGTCTAGAACTTCTACAGTGAGGTTTGCTTCTTCAACGCCAGAAGTAATTTCGTTATGGAGGGAATCGCTGAATTCATCTAGGCTAGCCAATATTGATCCAGCATTTGGGTCTACCAAATCATCGATTAAATGATTCAATACACATGATACTCCATATGATTGACCGGTTCTGAATGCGTGATCTAAATCTCCAGGCTCAGCTCCTTCTGCTTTGGCTCGAATAGTCACTGTTTGGACATAAGCGGAAAGCGCACCGTAAAGAGACACCATTGCTTGAGATACTTCTTCAGAAGATTGCAATAACATTTGCACTTCTTTCATTGCTGCATCTTGGCATTCGGTCAGTAAACGATGAGTTGCCACCACATCGGTTTGGTCTCCAGTCATCGCCGCGGTCATCATGTCCATCCAGTTGTCCATGCCCCTCGCAGGGGGGCTAGAGGGCATGAATGATTCCCTTCGGTATTTTTCTTCTCACAGAGCAGTAATGCGTTCTGACTCAAAGGGTTCATATCGGAAGGGCCGGTCGCCCGAATCCCCATACGTCGAGGGAGTCACATGAAGAGACAGAACGCAAAGACCAATGAGGGCCTATTGGAGTTAATCTCCGATCTAAAGGCCCAGACTCGGTCCACGGGTACTGCGCTGTGGCGAGACGTTGCGCAGCGACTTGAGAAGAGTCGTAGCAACTGGGCTGAACCAAACCTAAGCCGACTGGAGCGGCACATGCCTGAGGATGTAGTAGTCCTCGTTCCTGGCAAGCTCCTAGGTAGTGGACTGGTCTCCGGTAAGCGCACCGTCGCAGCTTACAGTGTTAGTTCCGGTGCTCGAGTTAAGATCGAAGAAGCTGGTGGAAGAGTCCTCTCTATCCGCGAGTTGATGAACGAAAACCCGAAAGGAAAGGGGGTGCATATCCTTGGCTGAAGTCACTTTTGTCTATGATGCATCAGATAAGGTGCTTGGACGATTAGCAAGCCATGTTGCAAAACAACTCCTTTCTACTGTGAAGGCTGGGAATGGTGCTCGCGTAATTATCGTGAATGCTGAGAAAGCTGTTGTAAGTGGAAAGAAGACCGAGGTCCTCAGAGATTACAAGTCAAAGAGAGAACTCAATCATCCGCGCAAGGGTCCATTTTTCCCACGCATGCCAGACCGAATTCTAAAGCGAACAGTTCGTGGAATGCTTCCATATCAGAAGTCCTCATCTGGAAGAACCGCTTTCAAGAACCTAAGAGTTGAAATTGGAACTCCATCCAACCTATCTGGAGATTTGCCAGATAACCATGAATGGGGCGATTCATCTTCGTTTGATCGTGGATTGCCAAATAATTTCGTAAGATTGGAAGAGATTTCTAAATCCCTAGGTGCTGACACTACTAGATTTGGAGGTGATGAGTAATGGCCAAGAAGAAAATCAAGACAGTAGAAACCAGTGGAAAGCGAAAGACTGCAATCGCACGTGCTAGTGTAAGAAAGGGCAAGGGACGCGTTCGTGTAAATGGTTCACCTATCGAGATCATGGAGCCTGAAATGGCTCGTTTGAAAGCCATGGAACCTCTTGCGATCGCTGATGCAATGAAGAAGTTAGCAAAGATCGACATCATCGTCAATGTAGAAGGCGGCGGCATCATGGGACAAGTCGATGCCATCAGAACTGCAATCGCTAGAGGAATTGTTCATTGGAACGGCGGCAAGGAAGGAGAAGATGAGGAACTCCGTAGTGAATATCTTCGCTTCGATAGAAGTTTACTAGTTAACGATCCGCGTCGAAAGGAACCCAAACACCAAATGGGACGCGGTGCTCGAAAGAAATGGCAGAAGTCATACAGGTGATCAAGATGCTAATACCAGTACGATGTTTTAGTTGTGGAAAAGTAATCGCCCATCTTTGGGACAGATACGATGAACGCACCAAGGCCGGAGAGGATCCAGCTGAGGTATTGACTGATTTAGGAATTGAGCGATATTGCTGTAGACGCATGTTCGTCTCTCATGTTGATTTGATTGATGATGTCGCCCCGTTCAGTGTAGCTCGGGAGATTTGATTCACACCCTGTAAACCACGGGTCCGTGGGTTAGCTTGGCCTATACTTGGCGGCTGGGGGCCGTCAGACCCCAGTTCAAATCTGGGCGGACCCACTCAACCACAAACTTTTAGGTTCAGATG
>MDSW01029107.1_pt1 | contig 15728 bp, 9 predicted proteins | sample 811171 | NCBI WGS metagenome assembly MDSW01 (sample SAMN05326641, study PRJNA326480) | marine metagenome | isolation source: seawater | place: Atlantic Ocean: North West | collected 2012
AGGCGAAGAAGGCGAAGGACAAGAAGGAGAAGAAGGACAAGAAGGAGAAGAAGGAGAAGAAGGAGAAGAAGTGACTCTTCCTTCTCCCGCGCGGGGGTCGGGGCTTTGGGTTTTTACCTTGTGATGTAAATGTACGATACGCACACACGCGCGGTTAATTAAAGCGCTCGCCCGTCGACGCGAACGCGAACGGCGTCTGTCGTCGATCGTCGGCCGCGGGCGCCGCCGAGACGCGCGAGCGTCTCGGTTTCGGCGCGCGGCGTCATGCGGTCCGACAGACTGGTTCCCACACAGCACAGGAAACGTTCGCTCGCGTCCGCGTCGCGGGCGATGACCCGTCCCATCGCTCGCCCATCTACTACTTCTACGTCGTCTACATCTAGTACCTATCGCGCCCGCCGCGTGACCTCGCTCACGACGCCTTCGACTCGGACGCGGACTCAGGGCCGTTCTATACAAGCGAATGTCGGGGTGGAGTTCAAAGGCGTCAGACGGAGTTGAAAGGCGTCGAGGACGGGGATTGAAAGCGAGGGATGAGCGGAGAGAAACGCCGGGCAAAGTCCTTAAGGAACGGCGTTCACCACGCCGACGCGGTCGTATGGGGACCAGTGTATAGAACGCACCTCGGCGGCTTTCGCGGCGGCGACGAGAGCGCCGATCCTCGCGGACAGCGCCGTCGGATGCACGTCCGGGCCGAACCTCGCGACGACTCTGCCGTCGACGTCGCACAGAAACTTCGTGAAGTTCCACATGATCGTCCCGGTCTTCGTCCCGGTCTTCAGGTAGTCCCACACCGGGCTCGTGCCCCAGCCGTTGACTTTCACTCGGTCCATCAGCACGCGCCCCTTCCCTTTGAACCCTCGTCGCTCCGCGAACGCCTTGACCTTCGCGTTGGACGACGACTCCTGATACAGGAACTGGACGCACGGGAACGCGACGATCGCGAACGCGTCCGCGCCGTGCGTCTGCATGAGCTCGTTGAAGCCGCTGTAGTGGCACGACGTCTTGCCTCACTTCGACGCGACGTTCGCGACGAGGACGACGCGACCTCGTAGGGTGGAGAAATCGAAGCTCTCGCCGTCGACGTCGCGCACGTCGCGGAACTCGTGGAGCGACGCCTTGTCGCTCTTCTTCGTCCTCGTCACGAGCGAATACGCGAAGTTCATCTCGTCTCGCGCGCGGTGGCGACGCGGCGGACGAAGTCGCGCGGAGGGCGGGGGCGGCGGCGGCGCGGCGGCGGCGCGCGCGGCGGTGTCGACGAGCTCCGCGAGAGATCTCTCGGAGTTGGCCGTTGCTGGGCGGCAATCTTTCGGCACTTTTGGGGGCCGCGGGGCCGCGGACCGGCACGGGACGAGCGGCGTCCTCGTGGAGGCCGGCATGAGTCCATCGCGGGGCGGCGCGGCGCACTCGCCGCGCCGCCCGAGGACTCCGGCGGCGCGACCTCGTTCGACGCTCGCGCTCCTCCTCGCGACGCTGGTGGCCGCGCTCGATGGGTCGTCGCTCGCGGATGCGCAGACGCCTTTTCCGCCTCCAGCGCCGAGCCCGCCCCCGTCGTTCGTGTTCACGTTCCCGCCGCCGTCGCCGCCGCCGGCGACCGCGCTGGACGACTTCTTCCGCGCGGCCATCACGCGCGCGTACGCGTTCGATCGATACACGAAGGAGACGACGGGCTGTTACTCGTGGCTGTCCTCCGGGCCGTCGCTCGGGGATTCGGCCGACCGGAACCTCCTCCTGCCTCCGGGGAAGACGTGGGGCGAGGTCGCGTTCACCGCGTACGGGATCACCGACGCGGACTTTTACAACGGCGGGAGCATCCCGAACGGTTTGGACGAGCTCGTCGTGACGTTCGAGCTGGTGCGCGCGACGCCGACGCGCGGATCTCGCGCGCCCCCGGGACGCGGCGTCGTCGGTTTTTCCAGCCGTTTATTATCCCCGCGCGTTTCGGTTTCGCTCGCTCTTCCATCCCGTTCGTTCGCCCACCCCGCGCGCCGCTGACGCGCCCTCGCGCCCCTCCGCGCCGACCGCCGACTAACCAACCAACCAACCAACCAACCCACCCCAGGTCGCGGTCCCCCAAGGAAGCAACGTGACGACGGACTCGATCCAGATCGTCACCGCGACGGGCGCGGTGTCTAACAGTTCGTTCTTTCGCGTGCTCCCCTCGACGTCGTCCTCGGCGTCCGCGGTGGATACCACGTCGACGCCGTACGCGAAATACAACCGCACGACGGACGCGGCGTTCGCGGACGACGTCCTCGTCACCGCGGACACGGCGGGCGCGGTCACCGCGGTGATCACCCCGGACTTACCCGGGAGCTATCACATGCTCGTGACGACGATCGACGCGTGTAACCGGACGGACCAGGCGAAGTTTAACGTCACGGCGTTTTGCGCGCACGCGCCGACGCCCGCGGTGACGTCGGCCACGTCCGGGAACGTGCCTTGGGACCAGGCCGCGGCGGCGGGGGAAGTGGACGACGAGCACGCGTTCGGGTGGTTTCCGTCGCACGCGCTGGACGCGAGCGCGACGACGCTGAGCGATCTCATGGAGGACTATTACGTCACGCACGCGATCGAATTCAACGAGTACGCGTACGGGGACATAGTGTACGCGCCGCCGCCGCCGCCGCCGGGGGCGGCGAACGACACGCTGTCGCCGCCGCCGCCGCCGCCGCCGCCGCCGTTGATTCTGGAGAACAACACCGCGCTGAAAGATTTGCCCGGGTGGAGCGAGTGGACGTCCGCGCCCGCGTGGAACGCGGATTTCCGCGCCGAGGACGGCCTCGTGTACAGCTGGAGCTTGACCGGCGCGCCGCACGGCTCGCAGGCGTGGCGGACGCACTTCCGAGCCGCCGGCGAGGAGGAAGTCCCCACCCTGACGGACGCGAGCGGCAACGCGTACCTCAACGCGGTCGCGCCCTCCGACGGCCGCGTCCCGTCCGTCGCGGACCCGACGAATTTTCTCGCGTCGTTTCAACCGGACGTCGTCGGAACCTACGCGTTTCGAGTCGACGTCAGGCGCGTTCTTCTCGCACTGGTCCCCGTACAGTACGACCGCGTTCGCGCGGTGAACGCCGATCCTCGAGGACTTTTGTTCCCGGCGTCTCTCTCCGCCCACCCCTCGCTTTCAATCCCCGACCTACGCGATGCCTTTCAACTCCGACTGACGTCTTTCGACTCCACCCCGACGTCGGTCGCTTCGCACGGAATGATGGCCCTCAGCAACGTGTGCTTCTCCGCGTCGCTGACGTTCGAGACGTCGTTCACGTGCAACGCGCCCCCGATGCCGGGGCTGGTCGCGACGCCGCGGGTGAACGGAAACATCTGCCTGCCGAAGATGCGCGTGGAGTCCACGGCGTCGGACGCGGGCGGGGACAGAGTCTACGTGTCGTGGAAAAACGCCGTCGCCGCGGCGTCCGCCGACGTCTTCTTCGAGGACGGCACCCCGAGCGGCGCGCCCGCGGCGTCCGCGGGGTTGTTCCTCGACGCCCTCTCCGGAGACGTCACCGAGTTTTCCCCGGACGTCCAAGGCGAGTACGCGGTGTCGCAGTACGTCACGGACGGCTGCGTCGCGACGTCGGAGACGCACGTCGTGCGAACCGCGTGGACGGAGGAGTGTTTATCGCTCGCGACGGCGGCGGGGACGATGCTCACGCTCTTCCCCTCGCTCGCGCTGTTCGCCGCGCTGGTTTTCATCGCGCGGTGGGCGCTGCGGACGCCGGCGCACCCGTTCAACCCGCTGTCCGTTCGATCGGAAGCCGCGCGGCTTCGGAGGTGGGAGGCGTACAAGATGAAGGTGAAGTTTGAACGGCTCGCGGACAGCTGGCGCGTGAAGAAGACGCGAGACGCCATCGGCGCGGCGCTCGACGACGGCGACGGCGGCGGCGACGACGAGAGGAAGCCGCTGACGCCGCCGGCGAAGCGCGCGGGCGCGGGCTCGGGCGCGGGCTCGTCGTCGGGGAAGTACACCGTGGGCGCGCCGGACCGAGCGCAGGGCCCCGCGGCGAGCGGCGAAGAGGGTAAAGGGAAGAGAGGGTCGAAGAGGCGGCGTTCTGTCGGCGCGAGGGCGGCGGCGAAGGCGGAGCGCGCGTTCGCCGCCGCGCTCGTCGCCGCGGGCGCGGCGACCGAGGAAGGCGCGGAGCTCGTCCCCGCGTCCGCGCACGCCTGGCGGTTCGGACGAGCGGTCGGGATCGCGTGGGAGGGGGTAACGCTCGCGTCGCTGGCGTTCACGCGGAACACGTGGTGGGGCCCCGCGGGCGTCGCCGCGGGGCGAGCGCTCGGGTTGATGTTCGACGACGGACGCGCGTACTCGTACGCGTACTTTTCCTTCGGGTTGCTCGTCGCCGCGGTCGCGACGTCGCAGATGGCCAAGCCGAGGAAAGGGGAGCGCCCGCCGGCGACGCAGCGCGCGCTGCGGTTCACCATCTCGTGGATCCGCGGCGCGATGTACGCGCGGAGTAAGGAAGGGAGGTACGCGGCGAGAAAGGCGCGGATGCGCGTGAAATACGGCGCGCCCCCCGCGCCAACCGGTCCCGGCGGGGTGAAAGCCGGCGCCGCGGCGTCGCGACCCTCCGTCGCGCCACCCTCGAAGCCGAAGTCGTGGGCGAACCGGCGGAACCTCGCGCGAAGCCGAAGCGGGAAGGTGATCGGCAAGGGCAACAAGGGCCCGCTCGCGAAGCCGCTGCCCGCGTGGGCGGTGAGCGCGGGGGGGAGATGGACCGCGGACGACGACGCCGCGCGCGACGCGGCGGCGCGACGCGCGGCGGCAGCGGTCGCCGCGCGAGAACGCGCCGCGCGCCGCCCGAAGACGAAGACGTCCGCGGTGAAACACTTCGCGGCATCGACGCCGCGCGAAATCCTTCGCGCGTGCGTCGCCGTCGCGCACTTCGTCGGGTCGTGGCACGTGTTCCTGTCGTACCTCCTCGCCGAGCCGCTGTTCACGCCGACGATCGCCGCGGGGGTCTCGATGCTGACGTGTAATCACCTCGACGCGCACCGGCCGTACCCGCACCTCGCGCGCGACGACGCGTTCGTGTGCTACGGCGACGAGCACGCGCCGTTGATCTTCATCGGCGTCGTGACGGTCGTCGTGACGCCGTTTCTGTGCGCGTGGTTCCTGACGCGCGTCGCGCCGACGCAGGTTCTATACACTAGTCCCCATACGACCGCGTTCGCGTGGTGAACGCCGTTCCTTAAGGACTTTTGCCGTCGTGTCTCTCCTCACATCCCTCGCTTTCAAGCCCCGGCCTCGACGCCTTTCAACTCCAACTGACGCCTTTGAACTCCACCCCGACGCAGGATTTGACGTCGCGCGAGCTCCCGCATTTCGCGTGCGCGCGCGTCGCGCTCCGATGGTTCGCCGCCGCGATCGCGATCGGCGTGGGCGAGACGGACCTCACGCGCGTCACGCCCAGGGGCGAGTACGGCGTCCCGGACGGCGAACACCCGGGGTTCCCGACGGACCAGCACAAGAACTACGACACGCTGCACCTCTTGTCGCTGTGCGCGTGCGTCGCCGCGTTGTATTGCTTAAATTTTCGGTTCCAGCCGACGCGGGGCAAGGGCGGGACGATCAACTGCGCGAGGGCGGCGGCGTACGCGGGCGCGCTGTGGGCGGCGTTCATGGGTCTGATCGTGACGTGCGCGAGCGCGCCGCCCGCGAGCGCGGACGAGGATAAGACTGGGGATTTCGTCGTGCTGTGGCTCTTCCTTCCCGCGTGGTGTTACCTCGCGTGGAAGCACAACGCCGCGCGGGGGCGACTTTTTTCGTACCCGGACGCGTCTCCGCGCGTCATGCGCAAGAGCGAAGATCCGCGGGTTCGCGCTATGGGGATCCTCGCCGGCGACGCGAGCGACGGCGTCGTCGGGTTCTTAGGGCACTGGGAGGGTTTGGAGCGCCAGAGAGAGGCGTCCAGGGCGAGGGCGAAGGACTTGGACGCCGTGGAAAACGACGCCGCGGGCGCGGGCGCGGTGGACTTCACGCCCGGCGTCGGCTTGGCTTCGCTGACGTCCGAGGCCGAGGACGAGGTCGCGGAGGACGCGCTGATGTGGCAGCTCGTGATGCAAGTCCACTTCGCCGGGTTCCCCGTGCACGTGAACGTCCGGAAGCACTTCGCGGAGGCTGTCGACGCGCTGTCGCGGAGCAAGAAGGGCACGATGGCGATTCAGCGCAACTGCCTGACGCCGCTTCTGAAGCGGTTGCTTCTGGACCCGGAGAGCTCGCTCGTGCGCGTCACCGCCGCGAACGCGGTCGCGTCGCTGACGGCGACGACGCGAGGGGTATCCCTCCTGTGCGCGGACGACCACGACGCGTTCCTCGCGTGCCGCCGCCAGCGCGAGCGCGAGTGGTACCAAGCGCTTATTTTTCTCGAGAAGCGATACTCGCGCGCGGCGCTTCGATGCGACCGCGCGCGCGCGTCCTACCTCACCGGTTTCTGGCAGCAGTACGCGAACAAGTTCCTCCCGCCGGATCGCTTCACGCCGCTCATCGATTGGAACATCATGCCGTGGCTGGACGACGACGACGCGAACGCGATCGGCGACGGCGCGCTCATGGGCGGCGGCGCGTCCGGCGTGGCGTGGATGACGCGGAGAGAACGCAAGGCTTACAAAAAGGCGTCGAAGAAGCGACGATTCGCCGCGAAGAAGGCGAGGAATCGACCGGAGGTGAGCGTCCCGGAGGCGCTCGCGAAGCTTCTGGACGACCGCGAGGACGTCGTCGTCGTCGCCGCGATACGCGCGATCGGCGCCGCCCTGGACGGGTTACGGCGGTCGGACGGACGGAAGATGCCGGCGGACGGCGAAGAGATGACGCTTCTCGACGCGAAGCAAACCGCGGGGCCGCTGTACAGACTCGCGCTCATACGGAAGCTCCCCGCGGAATTTCCGGACGACGACGAGATGCTCGAGAAAGCCGCGGCGATTCGCAAGAAGCACCTCGCGCGGAAGAGCGGCGACAGCGACTACACGACGAGCAGCATGGCGGGCTCTGACGACGACGACGACGACGACGGCGACGACGACGGCGAGAGAAAAAAAGAAGACCGAGGAAAGGACGCCGCGCGCGGCGGCGGCGGCGACGGCGGCTCAACGCCGACCGGGTCCCGCTTCACGGCGTCCGACACGGAAGGCTCCGGCACGGAGTCCGAGGACGACTTCGGCGGGCTGTACGGGAACATGTTCAACCGCGAGCCGTCGCCGATGGATTTCGTGCTGGACGCGCCCGGAGTGCTCTCCGGTTTAGTCCTCTGCACTGCGCACCGATCGCCGACGGTGCGCTCCGCCGCGCACGAGGAACTCGTGCGCATGGCGACGGACGACGACGTCGCGACGACGGCGAAGCGCATCATGGAACTCCTCGAAAACGTCAGCGACTCCAGGGTCCGCGTGAAATCGTTGGAGTTCATAAAGACGCTCGTCTTCGCGCGTCTGAAGGAGCTCACGGACGCGGCGGCGGAAAACGGCGGCGCCCACTTCGGCGGCCGCGCCGGGTACGTCGAGGACGACCCTCTCTTCTCGAACCAGCGCGCGACCGCGGATCACCTCGGCCGCGAGTCCGTGGATCTCGTCGTCGGCGTCGAGTCCGCGCCGAGGGAGACGCCGTGCGTCACCGCGCTTCTCGCGCAAGAGGGCGTCTTCGTCGTCGCCGCGTGTCTGGACGATCGAGACAGCGCGTTGGCGAGAGTCACCGCGTTGCAGTTGCTTCGCGCGATGTGGGAGACGCTCGCCGCGGACGAGGGCAACGTCGCGGACGTCGCCACCGAGGGGAGGCTCGCGCTGTTCCGCGAGTGCGGCGTGCTCGTCAGGCTGGAGAGGTTGCGAGACGAGAGCGGCGACCGCGCGACGATCGAAGCGGTGGACGCGCTCGCGCAGAGAATCCTGGAGAGCGACGCGAACGCAGCGCACGAGATGGGGGTGCTGAGAGACGCGCGCTCGGAAGGTTTCTCCGTGGAGACGCGCAAGGACGGGTTCCTGGAGGCGAAGAGAGCGCGCGCGGCGAGGGAGGCGAGCCGCGCGAGCGACCGCGCGTCGTCGAGATCGAAATCCCCGCGTTCGCCCGCGAACGGCCGCGGCTCCCCGACCGGGTCGTTCGGTCTTCTCGAACCCTCCGGATCCGGCGGCGACGGCGACGCCACCTACCGAAGCGGCGACACGTACACCGAGCGCGCGTCGATGTTCGAGACGACCACGACGCCCGGTCGACGACGGACCCCGCGCGGGGACGTCTCCGAGCGGTCCATCGGGTCCGATAGATACGTCCCGTCGCACTTGGACGGGAGCTCGCGCAAAGGCGGCGGCGCGTCGACGCGTCGCGACGCGGAGACGGAGGACTACGCGGCGAAACGTTGGGACGAATACGTCAAGGCGAAAGCGCCGCCCACCGCGCGGTTCATGCGCGCGAAGCCGGATGCGGACCTGACCGGACGCGCGAGGGAGTCGGAGGCGCGAGAGAGGCACCGCGCGCGGCCGATCGGGACGAAAGCGAGCGACGGCCTGGGACGGTGGGCCGGGCTCGTCGCGAGTAAGAGGCCGGCGGTCGCGACGCGGCGCGCGTCGGCGAAACCGTCCGGCGCGGCGGCGGCGGCGGCGGCGGCGGACGGCGGCGGCGACGCCGCCGCTCGGAGTCGCGGAAGCTCGGAAAGCGGCCGCGGCGACCTCGGGTCCGCGCGCGGGAGCGAAGGTCGCGGCCGCGACCCCTCGCGCGAGGTCCTGGAGCGGCGCGGCGCGTTCGTTCGAGCGCGGATGCCGATCCGGCCGTCGCCCGCGCACGTCGCCGCGGGCGCGCCCAAGCCGGTGTCCAGACGCGCGCGCGGCGAGCCGAGCGGGCCGGGCCCGGACCGCGCGCCCTCGCGGCCGCCGCGCGCGTCGTACGCCGCGGTCGACGCCTCCGCGGGGCGGCGGGGCGAAGAGGAAGAAGTGGACGCGCGTCGTTCGACGTGGCGCGAGCGCGCGAGCGAGTACATCCTCGCGGGCGGCGGCGGCGGACGCAGACGCGGCGGCGGCGGCGGCGGCGGACGACGCGGACCGCACGAGCGCGGCGTCCTGCGCGACGGGCGCGTCGGGCTCGCGGGGCAGCCATCGAGGGCGACGGAAGGGCCGGAGGATATGTTTCCGAGTTACGGCGGGCGCCGAGGCGCGTTCGAGAGCCGTCCGGGGAGGATGGACGACGGCGACGACGACGGCGCGGCGGCGTTACCCGGAGCGCTGCGCTCGATGAGCGGCGACAGCGCGAGCGAGCGGAATTACCGATGACTTAGCTACCTAACCTACATCACGTTTAACGACGAGAACTAGCTACTACTAGTGAGTACAACGTAAACGCCACTGCACGATGTCGAGACGCGCGTCGAGGCCAGCTCTGCGCCGCGCCGACGCGACCGACGGCGTCACCTCCGAGGCGTCGCGAACCGTGGGAGTTCGACGCGAATCGATTCGCCCCCCGCGCGATGAGATGAGATCTCGTCCTCTCATCAACCCCACGCCTGCTGCAGCGCGTAGTTCACCACGAGCTTCCCCTCGACGCCGTGCCACGCGTACAAGTTCGCGACGGACTCGTCGTACGACGGCGTGAACGCGGAGTTCAAGTACACGAACACGCGCTTCCGCCCGAGCTGCGCGGAGAGAAACTGCACCACCTTGGCGAACGGATCCGACGCGTTCACCTTGAACTTGTTCTGCTTCAGTATGGGCGCGTCCCCGGTCGCTTTCAGCAGGACGACGACCTTAGCGGCGGCGGCGGCGGAGGGGCCCGACGCGGTCGCGTCGTCGCCCTCGCGCGCGGACATCGCGACCGCGGCGCCGCGCGTTGACCTGTGGCGTGCGAGATTTCACGAGATTTATTGATGAGCGCGCGGCTCGTCACCGGCAGCGGCAGCGACTTTTCAAAACGGCGATCGGCACCTGTTGGATCAACACAACGACGACGACGACGACGACGACGACGACGACGACGCGCGGCCGCCGCGGGGCCTCCTCGTCGACACCGCCGCGATGGACGACGAGATCGCGCGCGTCCTCGTCGCGAGCATGAGCTCGGACGCGAGCGCGCGGCAGACCGCGGAGGCGCAGCTGACGCAGGGCGGGACCCAGCCCGGGTTCGGCGTCGGGCTCGCGCGCGTGTCCCTGAATCAGGCGCTGCCGTACGGCACCAGGCAGCTCGCCGCGGTCGTCCTGAAGAAGTACGTCAAGGAGCACTGGCAAGAGGGCGAAGGCAGGCACGTCCCGCCGCAGACGTCGGACGAGGAGAAGGCGGCGATGCGCGAGATCCTCCCCGCGGGTTTGGGCGATCCGATCGCGAAGATTCGCACCGCGGTCGGGATGGCGATCGCGTCGATAGCAGCCTGGGACTGGCCGCACGCGTGGCCCGCGCTGACGCCGACGCTGTTGAACGCGGTGAAAGCGCGCCAGAGCGAAGACGCGGTCCTCGGCGCGCTGCGATGCCTCCAGATGATCTGCGTGGACATGGAAGAGGCGCAGATCCCTCAGGTGGTGCCCTCGCTCCTACCGGAGCTCCACGCCATCGTCGCGTCGCCGCCGGAGGTCTTCTCCCTCGCGCTCAAACGCCGCGCGCTCGCGGTGCTGCACTCGTGCCTCACCACCCTCGGGATGATGTCCGGCGCGAAGCAGCGCGCGGTGAGGGACCTGATGATTCCGCTCCTGCCACCGTGGCTGGATTTTTTCTCGCGCGCGCTCGCGACGGCTCCCGCCGCCGACGCCCCGGAGCAGTGCTCGTTCGTCCTCGAGGCGCTGCGATGCCTCGCGCCGACGGTGATGTACTTCGCGAAGCCCGCGGGCGACGCGATCCTGCCTCCTCTGCGCGCCGCGGCGACGCTGTTCAACGCCCTCGCGGGCGCGTACGAGGCGAACCACGTCGACGCGGAGAGCGACGCGGAGCGAGACAGGCGCGTTCTTTTTCTCGCACCGGTCCCCGTACGACCGCGTCGGCGCGGTGAACTTCATTCCTTGAGGACTTTCTCTCCCAGCGCATCTCTCCGCGCACACCTCGGTTTCGATCCCGACACACCGCGCGCGACGCCTTTCAACTCCACCCCTGACGCCTTTCGACTCCACCCCGACGTTCGTCGCTTCGAACGATGGACCCTCGACCCGCCGCAGCGACGGCGAGGACGCGTCCGTCGCGCACGTGGTGCTCCAACTCCTCGAGCTCGTGATGACGCTCGTGGAGCACCCTCGACTCTCCGCGACGCTCGAGAGCGGCCTAGCCGAGATGATATACCGCGCGATCGGGTACATGCGCATGACCGCGAGCCAGGAGGAGAGCTGGGGCGACGATCCGAATCAATACGTCGCGGACGAGGACGACGACATGTCGTCGGCGCGCGCGACGTGCGGGATGTTACTCGACGAGCTCGTCGACAGGTTCGGCGACGACGCGCAGCGCGCCTTGTCCGTCGCGGTCGAGCGGCGGCTGAGCGAGGCGGAGCTCGCGCGAGCGAACGGGGAGGCGAACTGGTGGAAGACGCGCGAGGCGACGCTGCTCGCGGTGGGCGTGGTGTCGGACGCGTTGATCGAGGGCGAAGCCGCCGCGCGTTCGGAGAACGTCGCGCCGAGCTTCGCGGCGTCGGTGTTCCTCGCCAACGTCCTCGAGCGCGACCTCTCGAGCGGCGCGACGGCGGCGGGCGCGGTAACGGACGGCGGCGAGTCGTTTCTGCGCGGGAGGGCGCTCTGGGTCGCCGCGAGGCTCGCGCCGGGCGCGCCGCCGGCGGCGGCGGGCGCCGCGCTCGCCGCCGCGTTGGCGTCGCTGCGACCGACCGCGTCCGCGCCGCTGCGCGTCGGCGCGTGCCGCGCGCTCGCGCAGTACGTCCCGCTCGCGCCGAAGGACGTCTTGCGGCCGTTCCTCGCGCCCGCGTACCAAGGCTTGGGGTCGCTGCTCGAGTCCGCCGCGGGGAGCACAGCTGGCGCGGGGAGCGGCGACGCGTTGGAGGATGGCTACGCGGAGGACGCGCTCCACCTGGTGCTCGAGGCGATGCTCGTCGTCGTGAAAGCGGACGCGGACGCCGCGACGCAGTGGTCCTCCGCGCTCGCGCCCGCAACGTTGCGCGTCTGGGCGGAAAAAGTCGCGGACCCGTTGCTCGCCGCGGACGCGCGCGACGTTCTGGAGGCGCTCGCGGCGGTGCCCGCGTGCGTGCCCTCGCTGCACGCGCTCGCCGTGCCGACGCTCGCGTCCGTGCTCGCGTCGCCGGCGACGCAGCCGCCGATGCTCGTGGAGTCGACGCTGGATCTGCTCGCGGTGCTGCTGCGCCCCGCGGCCGCGAGCGAGGCGCACGCCGCGCACGCGGCGTGCTTCCGCCACGTCGTCGCGATCGCGTTGACGTCGGACGACGTCGGCGCGTTGCAGAGCGCCGCGGAGTGCCTTCGCGCGTTTCTCCGCGCCGGCGGCGACGACGCGTTGCTGTGGGGGGTCGACGGTCAGGGCGGCGGCGGCGACGTGCTGCGACAGTACCTCGACGCCGCGGCGAGGCTGCTGTCGCCGATCCTCGAGGACGGCGCCGCGGTGTTCGCCGCGCCGCTCCTCGGGCAGATGTTGCGCCGGCTTCCGACGCGGATGGCGCCGGTGTTGCCGGAGATTGTGTCGGCGACGGCGACGCGAATTCGCGCGGCGAGGCAGCCGAACCTGATCGCGGCGCTGCTGAGCGTCTTCGCGAGGCTCGCGCACGCGGACGCGAACGCGCTCGTGGCGTTGCTCGCGAGCATGCCCGCGCCGCCGGCGCCGAGCGGCCAACACTCCGAGGAGGGCGCGGATGGGATCCCGCCGCCGACGACGGCGCTCGAGCTCGTGACGCGGTTGTGGATCGCGCACCAGTCGGACGTCCAGGGCGCGTTCGACATCAAGCTCACGACGAGCGCGCTCGCGGTGCTGCTCGCGAGCGGGAACCCGGCGCTGGGGAGCGTCGGCGTGAAGGGCGAGCCGGTGGCGCCGGAGGGAGGAGGAGGAGGGCAGAACGGCGGCGCGGCGATTCGAACGCGCGCGAGGGCGAAAGCGGCGGGGCCGGAGAAGTTCTCGCTCGCGCCGCTCCCCGTGAAGATGCTCGACGCGCTCGCGGACTTTGTCTTGGAGGCGCAGGAGGCGGCGAGCGCGAGGGAGGACGACGAGTGGGAGGACGACGACGGGGATGACGAGGATGATGAGGATGACGACGACGACGACGAAGGCGGCGGCGGCGGCGGCGCCGGCGGAATGTTCGGCGGGGATTTACTCGAGCGGCTGCTGAACAAAGGGCTCGACGACGTGGACGACGACGACGCGGACGAGACGGAGGACCCGATCAGCGCGATCGACACGCAGGCGTTCATCGCGGAGAGGTTGAAAGCGTTGCACGCGGTCGGGCAGCTCGCGCCGTTGGCCGCGGGCGTCAACCCGAGGCGGCAGCGCGCGCTCATGACGCTCTTGCGGTGACGCGAAGCGAAGCGACCCCGCGATTCATTCGAGCGCGCGCGCGTGATCATTCGTTAAATCGCTAAGCACATGCGCACCTCGTGCTCTCTCACTAGCCGCGCCGGGTCCTTCACGACCTCGACGCGGACTTTATCCACGTCCCCCGCGCCGTACACGCGGTAGATGTGGTAGCTCTTCGACACCCCCGGTTTTTGCGCGAAGTCCCACTCCCACGGCGACATCTCGAACACGTTCTTGTCCCCGAACTTGGTCGTCTTCACCTCCACGAAGATCGTCTCCGCGCCGTCCGCGCTCTCGAGCTTGATGTCGTAGAAGCTCTTGGTCTCTTTCTCCTCGTTCATCCACGTGACGCGCCAGCCGACGTGCCGGGAGAGCAGGTAGTGATACACGAGCGATTCGCCCCATCGTCCCACCGCGCGGTTGTCCGATATTTCGACGTCGTTCCACCACGGGCAGTGCGCCCGCACGTCCGCGGTGGAGATCTTCGTCGGGAAGACCGTCCTCGAGGAGGACGCGCTCACGGCGAGCCGGCCTTCGAAAGGGGCGCGCGCGGTCGTTTTCCGCCTCTTCCCCGGAGCCGCCGGTATGTCGTCGCCGTCGCCGCCGCGGTTTTCCTTCGCGTTCTCACCGCGAGCGTCAGTCGTCTCGGGCGCCGCCTCCTCCGCGTTCTCCTCCGCGTTCTCCTCGCCTTCGACGTCGTCTTCATCGTCTTCTTCACCCGCCGACGTCTTCGCGTCCTCGTCCTCGGCGTCGCCGGTGAGATCGAACACCTTCGCGCGATACCTCCCGCCGCCCAGGTGCACCATCGCGTACTCCGTCGCGGCGGCGACCATCTCCTCGTCGACGCCCGGCCACTCCGCGCGAATCGCGCTCAGTGCCTTCGCGCGGCTCGGGCGCCACGGCGTCTCGAGCCGCTTCACGACGCGCGCGACGAAGGCTTTCGCCTTGGCGTCTCGGGGCTCTTTCAGACGCGGCGGCGGCGGCGGCCGCGTCGCCGCCTTCGCGGCTCTCTCCGCGCGTTCCGCGCGCGCCTCCGCGGCTTTCGCCTCGTCGGCGAGCGCGCGTTCCGTCTTACTCCGCGCGTTATCGACGTGCGCGGCCATCTGCATCTCGGGGAAGTCGCGCACGGGCACGTCCCAGTTGATGTACACGCCGTGCTGTTGATCCCAAGTTTCGCTTTCAACGTGACGCCAGACGAGATCCCGGTATGTGTCCCCGTCTGAGAGGCAGTGATCCTCGAGAAGCCCGCGCAGGTGCTCGAGCACGCGCCAGTGTTCCAGCATAGCGAGTGTTCCAGCATAGAGACCCCCTAACTCAAAAATCGACGGGAATCTACTCGCGACCGCGGGGATGGCGAAGAGCGGGCCCAAGCCGAAGTCTACGAAAGAACTGGCGCGCGTCTTCGTCTCCGTCTTCGGCGGCGTCGCTCCGGTATCGGCGGCGGCTGACGTTGACTTCGCGGGCTCCTCGTCAATGACGATCTCTTCGGGATTCGCGTCGTCTCCGTCCGCGCGCGGCGGTGGGAACATCCCGAAGCCGTTCAACATCTCCACGAGCTCGCCCTCGAAGTCTTCGTAGACCGCGACGCAGCGCATCGCGAAGAACGCGGCGACGTGCGCGTCTATGAGCTGCTGCGCGCGCCACACGCGCGCGAGCTCTTTCGATTGTTTCGTCGGATTCGACGCGCCGAGCTGATCGAGGCGCGTCGCCCCGTGCATCGCGCACACCTCCGCGGCGACCGCGCCGTACGAGCAGTATTGCCATCGCCGCGCGATGGCCTCGATCGCGCGCGCGCTGTCGCGCTCGAGCTCGGCGTTCGTCAGCGGAGGCACGTGCGGCGGCGGCGGAGGAGGATGGAGTGGTGGTGGTTCTAATTCTAATGATCGTGTCGGCACCATGTCGATCGACGCGATGCCGCCGCCGGGCCGCTTCGCCCGGCCGCGGGTTTACGTCTGCGTCGACGCGAGTGGTCGCGTTCGCGTTCTATCGTCCCGCGCGCGCGGTGCGCATCTTTACGTCCGAGCGCTCGGACGTGGGCGGTCCGGTAATGGAGCGCGCAACCTCGTTCGCAGAAATTTTGTTACGCGCGTCTCGGAAAATGCAATCCGCCGCGCGTTCCTCATCACTCGGCGGCGCGCCGCGCACGCGCGAGTCGCCGCGGTCGAACGTCATGGGGACGGGCCCAAGAGGCGGGCGGCGCGTGCGCGAGGCCGCGGAGGCGGCCGCGGCGGCGGCGTCGGATGCGTCGCGTAAGGAGGCGGCCGCCGCCGTCGTCGACGCGCCGCCCCTCGCGAAAAAGCCGAGACGACCG
>MDSW01075625.1_pt1 | contig 15727 bp, 15 predicted proteins | sample 811171 | NCBI WGS metagenome assembly MDSW01 (sample SAMN05326641, study PRJNA326480) | marine metagenome | isolation source: seawater | place: Atlantic Ocean: North West | collected 2012
TATATTTTTATAGATGGTATTACTCGTTCGGGAAAATCATTATTAACAAATATTTTGCCAACTTTTGAAAATTTTGAACATATTGATGTAGCTTATGAATTAGAAATTTTAATGCAAAATTATTATTGCAAGAAAATGACTTTAGATGCACTTAGAACTTCAGTGCAAAAAAATTTACTTGAAAAGGCTTACAATAGGCTTCTATCAAGATCTTTAAATCTTAGGAAAGAAGATCAAACAGGATTAAATAATTATCCTTTTAAAAAAAAATATTTACAAAGACTTAAAAATAAAGATGGAGACAAAATAATTATTGAATTAAATAAATCTAAAAACTATTTCCCTTTTCAAACACATGACTTGATGTTTCACAAAAAGGGATTATTGAACCTTGGCCTCAACCTTAAAATTATAGAAATTTATAGAAATCCATTTGATTTAGCAGACTCATGGATAAGGAAAGATATTGAAAGTAGATTGACCACAGATATAAGAATGTGGGTTTATCCAACTTTAAAATTTAAAAATAATTTTAAAGGAGCCTGGTATCATCTTTTTGTGAAAAAATATTTTAGTATCTGGCATAAATTTAACAGATTTGAAAGAACAAGTTTAATAATTATTGAAATGATAAAGAATAGTATTAAAAATCAAAAGCAACTTAAGAAAAATATATCTATATTAACATTGAACTATGAAGAAATCATTTATGATGAAAATTTACTTGAAAAATTGGAAAAATTTTTAGGAGAAAAAAGCACCATTCACACTAAGTCATACTTAAAAAAAGCGAGAATACCTAGAAATTCTATTAAAAAAAATCAGACTAGAGTCAAAAACCTAATTAAAAATAATATAGACAAAAAAATTTTTAATAAGCTTGAGAATCTAGAGACAAAATACAATCAAAAAACCTACGGACTTGAGAGTACTACTTAAAAAAATTTGGAGAATTTTAGACAAAGATCAAAGAAAAGGATCTTATGTTTTTTTACTATTAATCTTTCTAACAACTTTCTTTGAATTGTTAAGTATTTCTGCAGTAATACCAGTTGTTGGAATCTTTTTTACTCAAGACAATCAAAGTTTAAATTTTTTTAATTATGACCTTTCTTATTTATTTGATTACTATAGTAGATATACGCTAATAGCTATTTCAGCTGGTTTATTTGTTATTATTTTTTTAATAAAAAGTTTAATTTTGACTATTGTAAGCAAGCTTGAGTCAAAATTTATTTTCGAAATACAAAATGATATTTCCAAAAGAATTTTTGAAAATATTTTGCAAGAAGATCTAATATTTATAAATAAAAAAAACAGTTCGGAATTCCTCTCAATATTAAAAGAAGAGGTCAGTTTATTCGGAAATGCATTAATCTTCTATATTCAATTATTTTTTGATTTATTTTTAATTTTCTCAATTTTAGTCTTTCTAATTTTTTTGTATCCATCGATAACATTTATAATATTACTAGTGCTTACAATATTTGGAATAATTTTTTATAATTTGGTAAATAAAAAGATAATTCAACTTGGTATGGACAATACCATCGCGCAATCTGAGACAAATAAAAAGATTCTTGAAGCTATATCTTTAATTAAGGAAATTAAAATTTACAATAAATTCGATTTTTTTAAAAAAAGATACGATGTTTTCAACGACAAAAGACATGAAATAGCTGAAAAAATTTATTTTTTTCAAAAATTACCTAAATACTGGTTTGAATTTGCTGCAATTTTTGTTTTCTCTTTAATTTTTTTTATTATAGCGACCAGTGACAGAAACATGGTTGAAGTCACAGTCTTATTAAGTGTTTACGCTGTTTCATCAATTAAATTAGCTCCGAGCGTTAATAAAGTTATTGTTAGTATTCAAGGTATAAAGTTTTCTAATAGTTCGATTAATTTACTAGATAATTTATTATTTTTAAGGACAAAAACAATTCTAGATAAAAAATTAAAAGATAAGAATCATATTAAGAAAATTGACAGTTTTTTAGAAATAAGGAATCTAACATTTAGATACGATAAAAGATTAATTTTAGATAATTTGAATTTAAAAATTAGCAAAGGTTCAATTATAGGCATAAAAGGCTTAACCGGTTCTGGAAAATCTACATTTTGCAATATATTGCTAGGATTAATTGATAGTTATGATGGATCAATCGAAGTTGATGGAGAAAACATAAAAGACAATTTAGAAAATTGGCAAGACTTAATTAGCTATGTTCCACAAAGTATTTACCTTACTGATGAAACAATCGAACAAAATATTCTGTTCGGAGAAAAATTTGATAGCAATAAAAGCGAGAACTACAAAAATATTATAAAAGCACTGAATCTAGATGATATAAAGCATCATAAAATTTATTCATCTGATAAAAATAATGAAATTACTTTAGGAGACAGGGGCGCATCAATTTCAGGTGGCCAAGCTCAAAGAATAGCTTTAGCTAGAGCCTTGTATAAAAATAGAGAGTTTATAATTTTAGATGAATTCACTAACGGTTTAGATAAAGATACTGAGAAAAAAATTCTAAATTTTATTACAAAGTTTAAAAATAATAAAACAATTATAATTATTTCACACAAAGATTCTACTCTAAATATATGTAATGAAGTTTATCTACTAGATAATGCTCAACTTAAAAAAACATCAAGTGATTAAAAAAATATTAACATTAATTAGACTGAGAATATCTTTTAGAATATTGAAAGAAAAAAAATTCTTAATATTCGATGCTGAGGAAAGTAGTCATCTATTTAATTATCTAAAAAAAAACGAAACTGAAATATTGAATACCAGGAAGGAAATTATAAATTTTTGGATTTTATTAAAATGCTTTTTTAACTTTAAATTAAGTTATAAATACTACTTAATTTTTTATATTAAAACTATTAAGCCTAAAATAATAATAACTTTAATAGATAACAATTTATTTTTTTATGAAATTAAAAAATTTTATCAATGTAAAACTTTATCTATACAGAGAGGATTGAGAACTGAGTATAATGATATTTTTTCCTCATACCAGGAAGAAAAAAAAGATTTATCTTGTGATGCTATCTTTGTTTGGAATGAAAAACTTGGAAAAAAATACGAAAACTTAATTAAAACTAAAATTGAGGTTATAGGTTCTTTTGTAAACAATATTGAGAAAAAAATTGAAGGTGAAATTATAAAAAGAGATATACTATATATTTCAACTTTTAGACCTAATAAAGATGAGAAAAAAATTTTTAAAAATTTAACATGGTACGATTTTATTAAAAATGAGCCTAGCTTACTAAAATATTTAAATAATTACTGCAAAAAATTTAATAGAAAGCTATCAGTGATTGGGAGATACGATGAAAGCAATGGTGAAAAAGATTTTTTTTCGAAAAATTTTGATAATGATTTAAGTTTTGAATACGTAAAAAATCATAATCAAAGAGATACATACAATATTTGTTCAAACGCTAATTTAATAATAACGATAGACTCCACTTTAGGCTATGAAATGCTCGCTAGAGGTAAAAAAGTTGCATTTTTTGGATTAAGGCCAAACTTATATCCACTAAACACTAGGAATTTTTTGTATCCAGAAATTAGCAAAAAAGGAAAATTTTGGATAAACACAGAGAGACTATCTGAAAATGAATTCCTAGAAATTATAAACTATCTAAACACTGTAAAAGAAAATGATTGGCATGAAGAACATAATTACATTAAAAAAAATTATATTACTGTAGATCAAGGCAATAACAAATTTTTAAATTACATCAACTAAAATATCATAATGAAAAATATCTACTGGTGCACTAATTGTTTAAACATGTCCACAAGACCAAGGATTACCTTCAATGAAAAAGGATTTTGTAATGCATGCCAATGGATGCAAGAGAAAAAAAATTTAAATTGGGATTTGAGACAAAAAACTTTGTTAAATTTATTAGAAGGTATTAAGAAAAATAAAAAGGGAAATTATGATTGTTTAGTGCCTGTAAGTGGTGGAAAAGACGGTACTTATGTCGCTTATCAACTTAGAGATAAGCATAAACTGAATATATTAACTGCGACTACCAGACCTCCAATTGAGCTAGAGGTAGGAAAAGAAAATCTCAAAAATTTTATTAGCAAAGGTTTTGATCATGTACATTTAACAACAAACTCTAACGCTATGAGAAAAATGAATAAAATCGGATTTATAAAAAAAGGTTCACCTTATTATGGTTGGTTAGTATCAGTTTTTACTTCAATGATAAGATTGGCTATATCAAACAATATTGAATTAATATTCTACGGAGAGGATGGGGAAGTTGAGTATGGTGGCTCTTCAAAAAATAAGAACAACCCTTTTTTTGATTTAAAATTTATGGTCAGCAATTATTTTGAAGGCGAACATAAAGAAATCTGTACCGCAACAAACTTAAGTCGGGAGGAATTATTCTGGTTTACAGTTGATGAAAAGGAAACAATTGATAAGAATCTCAAACTAACTCATTGGGGATTTTTTGAGCCATGGGACTCATATAGAAACTATCTATTTTCGAAAGAAAAATACAAATTTAATGAAAGTAAAAAATCAAATGTAGGAACGTTTACTAATTTTGCTCAAAACGATCAAGCCATTTTTGCTTTGCACACATACTTAATGTATTTAAAATTTGGTTTCGGTCGTGCAACCCAAGATGCAGGCATAGAAATCAGAAGGGGAGCTATGACAAGAGATCAAGCAATCAATTTAGTAAAACTGTATGACAATAGTTATCCAAGAGAATATCTAGATTTATATCTCGATTATTATGAAATGACCAAAAAAGAATTTGATGTTGTATTAGACTCTCATGTTAACAAAGACCTTTTTAGAAAAGAAAATGGCATCTGGGTACCAACGTTTCAAATAAAGTAAGGATGCTAGTTGGTATTATAAATTATGGAATGGGAAATATTAATTCAGTAATTAATATATTAAAGTATTTAGGCATTAATTACAGAGTCAGTAATGATTTTAAAGAAATTAATAAATTCTCATCTTTGATACTTCCTGGAGTAGGCTCTTTTAAAAGAGCAATGATAAATTTAAAAGCATTGGGTTTATCTGATGAGATAAAAGAGTATGCAACAATAAAAAAGAAAAATGTTTTGGGCATTTGTTTAGGAATGCAACTACTTGGAAAATCTAGCACAGAAGATGGTTTAACAGAAGGTTTAGGATTAATTCGTAATGAAGTTACAAAATTTGATTTAAAACAATTAAGAATACCACATGTAGGTTTCAATAATATTACGAAAAAGACTAATAGTTTTAGATTACTAAAAAATTGTAATGAAAAAGATAATTTTTATTTTGTGCATTCTTACAAAATGATGGCTGAAAATAATTCTGAATATGCAATTTGTGAATATGGAACAAAATTCTTAGCTGCTTTTGAACTTCAAAATATTTTTGGAGTTCAATTTCATCCTGAAAAAAGTCAATCTAGTGGAATAAAGATTTTTCAAAATTTTTTCCAAATAAAATGATAAAAAAGAGACTAGTTTTTACTTTGCTATACAGCGAAAATTCATTCTTTCAAAGTAGAAACTTTAATCTACAAAATGTAGGCGATACTAATTGGTTAAAAAAGAATTATAACTTCAAAAATATTTCATATTATGTAGATGAATTAATTATTTTAGATGTATCTAGATCAAAAAGAAATAAAAAACATTTTATCGAAGCTGTTCAAGAAATATCAAAAGATTGCTTCATACCAATTACAGTAGGTGGCGGAATAAATAATCTATCAGATGCTAGGTATTTTTTAACTAATGGATCAGACAAAATTTTGCTGAATACCTCAGTTTTGGACAATCCAAATGTTATCGAGGACATTGCGAGCATATATGGTGAACAATCAATAATTATCGGAGCAGATTTAAAGAAGATTGATGGGAATTATTATCTTTTTACAAATAACGGACAAAAAAAACAGGAGTTAGACCCTTCAAAATATTTGGAATCTTTATCACAAATAAATTTTGGAGAATTATATTTAAATTCGATTAACAGAGATGGAACAGGAAATGGTTTAGATTTTGAAATGCTTGATCTAATCCCAAAAAATTTTAATAGATCTATTATTTTATCAGGCGGCACAGGAAATTTCATGCATATTTATGAAGGGCTGGGAAAAAGAAAAGTCGATGCTATTTCAACTGCTAACTTATTAAACTTTGTTGGAGATGGATTAATTAAGACGAGATTAAAATTAATATCAAAAAAAATTCCTTTTCCTGATTGGGATACAAATTTAATTAAGCAAACAGAAAATTTTTTTAAACAAAATAAATGAAAAAAATTCTAATAGTTGGTGGTTCTGGTTATATAGGTTCTGTGCTGATAAAAAGCTGTATAGAAAATAAATTATTTGTTTATAATTTAGACAACAAAATTTACCAAGATCAGATTAATTTAAATTCAAAAAAAAACTCCTATGTTAAAAATCTTTTCATTGATTTCAGAGAAAAAGAAAAAATTTTAAAAGTGTTAGAGGAGGTAGATAAAGTAATAATATTAGCTGGATTAGTTGGAGATTATATTACGAAAAAATATAAAGACTTATCAAAATCAATAAATGAGAATGGTTTAAAAAATTTAATAAACTTAATTGGATCCAAACAAAATATAAAAAAATTAGTTTTTATATCCACTTGCTCTAATTATGGTTTATCTGAAACAAATAAGTTTTTAGATGAAAATTCTCAATTAAATCCACTATCGTTGTACGCAAAAGCAAAAGTTAATATTGAAAAATATATTATTTCTCAAACTGGTAATTTTAATTTCGATTTTACAATTTTAAGATTTGCTACTGCTTTTGGTTTATCAGAAAGGATGAGATATGATCTAACAATTAATCATTTTTGTGCATCAATGTATTATGATAAGAAATTAGAAATTTACGACTCTGATACATGGCGACCTTATTGCCATGTTAAAGACTTTTCTAGAATAATACTTGAGATATTTAGTGACAAAAATTTTGATAAAGTAAAAAATCAAATCTTTAATGTTGGTAGTGATAAAAATAATTTTAAAAAGTATGATATAGCTAAATTAATAAATCAATATTTGCCAGATGCGGAGATAATAAAAAAAAAATTAAGCGGTTCAGACAAAAGAAATTATAAAGTATCTTTTAGAAAATTAAAAGAGGTACTAAATATTGAACCTGAAATTGATGTTGAGACAGGTGTCAAAGAAATCTTAGATGATTTGAAAAAAACAAAAAATGAAAATTTAAATATCAAAGAAATTTTAAATAAAGGAAATTTTGAAATTTTAAAGCATGCTAATAAGTAAATTACATAAAGAAATTTTTAAAATCAAAAAGTTTTACAAAAACTGCAAAAAACCACTAAATTTGCATGAACCTTTTTTAGATAACTTAGATAAAAAATCCATCCTGAGCGCGATTGGGAATAAAAGTGTTTCTACTATTGGAAATGAAACTATTAAATTTGAGAGAGAACTAAAAAGATTTACTAAATCAAAATATTTAGTCGCAACATCCTCTGGAACTGCCGCATTACATTTAGCATTATTATCACTAAACATTAAAAAAGGTAGCGAGATCTTAATGCCATCTTTGAATTATATAGCTGCTGCTAATTGTTGTTTATATGCTGGCCTTTGTCCTCATTTTATAGATATATCGAAAGACAACATAGGAATAGATTTTAAAAATTTAGAAATTTACTTAGAAAAAAATACCACACTCACTAGCAAAAAATGCATAAATAAAAAAAATAATAAATTAATTTCAGCAATAATTGTTCCCCACTTGTATGGACACATTTATGAAATTGAGAAGCTAAATAGTCTGTCGAAAAAATTCAAATTTAAAATAATCGAGGATGCTGCGGAGGCCTTTGGCAGTTATTATAAAAAAAAACATGCTGGAACGTTTGGACATGCAGGCATATTAAGTTTCAACGGAAATAAGATAATCACAACAGGCGGAGGTGGAGCAGTAATTTTTAGAGAAAAAAAAAATTATCTCAAAGCATTTCATCTTGCTACTATAAGTAAAAAAAAACATAAATACGAATATGAGTATACTGAAGTTGGATATAACTATAGGATGCCAAGTATAAACGCCGCATTAGGACTGTCTCAAATTAGAAAAATTAGACGTTTAATAAGTCTAAAAAAAGATATTTATAAAAAAATTTTTTTAAAATTTTCTAATTCAAAAATTTTTACTATATTAAATGAACCTAAAAATTGTAAAAGCAATTACTGGTTAATAACAATTATTTTAAAAAAACCTTTCTCTAAATTTAGAAATATATTTATTAAAGATTTACACAAAAACCGTATCCTTGTTAGACCAATATGGCGAGCTTTAAATAAATCACCATATTTAAATAAATACGATAAAATGGACCTTAAAAATACTTTTAAGTTAGAAGAAAGAATTATTAATCTTCCAAGCAGTCCAGACTTAAATAGATATTTAAAATAAAAAAATGAAAACAATAATAATTGCTGAAGCAGGTGTGAATCATAATGGTGATCTTAAAAAAGCATTAAAAATGGTTAACATTGCAGCAAGAGCCAATGCAGATTTCATAAAATTTCAAACATTTATACCTGAAAATTTGGCTCAATCTAAGCTAGGTTTAGCTCAATATCAAAAAAAACAAGTGAAATATTCAAGCCAGCTTGAGATGCTGAAAAAATTATCTTTATCTTTTTCAGATTTCAAGAAAATAAAAAAAAGATGTATTACAAAAAAAATCAGATTCATGTCAAGTCCATTTGATGAAGAAAGTGTAGAATTTTTAAACAAACTTAAAGTTCAATACATAAAAATTCCATCTGGAGAAATCACGAATATTCCCTATTTAAGGAAAATAGGAAAATTGAAAAAAAAAATTATATTATCAACAGGTATGTCCAATTTAAAAGAAATTAGAAATGCAATTAACTTATTAACAAAGTCTGGCACAAATAAAGATAAAATTTCCATCCTTCACTGTAGTACAGAGTACCCAGCAACTATCGAAAATTTAAATCTTAGATCTATAAATTATTTGTCTAAGAAATTAAAAATGAAAATAGGTTATTCTGATCATAGCATTGGTTATGAGGCATCTCTAATGGCTGTTTCTTTAGGGGCTAAAATTTTAGAAAAACACTTTACAATTAATAAAAATGCAAAAGGGCCAGACCATAGTTCAAGTTTATCACCTACAGAACTTAGAAATTACATTAATAAAGTCAGGATTTTTGAAAAAAGTTTAGGAAAAGATACTAAGAAACCAAATAAAAAAGAATTGAAAAATTTGAATATTATTAGAAAACAAATTGTGGCTAAAAAAAATATAAAAAAAGGTGAAAAATTTACTATTTTTAATATAACAACAAAGAGGGCCATCAAAGGTGTGCCAGCATCTAATTGGGATAAAGTTATTGGTAAAAAATCAAAGTATACGTTTAAATCAGGAACAAATATTAAAATAATATGAAAATAGCTATTATTACTGGCACAAGAGCTGAATTTTTCTTACTAAAAAATCTAATTCTAGCTTTAAAAAAAGATAAATTTTTCGAATTAAATTTTTATGTGACTGGCTCTCACTTGTCGAAAACGTTCGGTAATACAATTAAAGATATAAAAAAATTTAAGATTAAGATTAACAAGATAGTTGATATTGCGGTAAATAAAGACAGTACCAAAAATATTTCTAATACTATAAGCATTGGAATTAATAAGTTTTCAAAAATTTTTCATGAAACTAAGCCTGATTTAATTTTAATATTGGGTGACAGGTATGAAATACTTTCTTGTGCTATTTCGGCAAATATTAATAGAATACCTATAGCTCATATACATGGAGGGGAGAGGACAGAGGGATTAATAGATGAAGGTATTAGACACGCCATTACAAAACTTTCGCATATCCACTTTGTGACTACTAAAGAATATTACAAAAGAGTTATTCAATTAGGAGAAAACTCTAAAAATGTCCATAATGTGGGTGCCCTAGGAGTAGAGTTAATACATTCCACTAAATTGATGAATAAATCACAACTAGAAAAAAAATTTAAGTTAAAATTTAAAAAAAGTATTGTTTTGATTACTTATCATCCTGAAACTTTAGAAACTAAAAAAAATGACAAAAACCTTAAATGTTTTTTTTCATCTTTGAAAAGGTTAAAAAAAACTACTCTTATATTTACTATGCCTAATGCAGACATGGGTTTTAAAAAAATAGTAAACAAAATTGAGAAATTTGTGAGAAAAAATGAAAACAGTCATTTTTTTAAATCATTGGGGCAAGTAAAATATTACTCTTTATGCAACCTATCAGATTTTATGATAGGTAATTCTTCAAGTGGTATTATTGAAATGCCTAGTTTTAAAAAACCAACTATAAATTTAGGCAAAAGACAACAAGGGAGATTAAAACCACTAAGTGTTCTTGATTGTGATCATAATCTATCTGAAATAATAAGTAAGATAAAAATTGCAAGATCTAAAAAGTTTTTAAGAAAGATTAAGAATATTAAAAATCCTTATTATTTTGGCGAAACATCAAAAAAAATATTGAATAAATTAAAAAAAACAAACTTAGATAATATTTTAATAAAAAAATTTAATGACCAGGTATAAATGAAAATAGTAATAATAGGTTCAGTGATTTTTTCAAAAAATTTAATTGATGACATACTAAAAAATAAGTTTGAAATTAAAGGAATTATTGGAAAAAAGAATAATAAATTTAATTCTGACTATTTTGATATTGTTAAATATTTTAAAGAAAAAGGAATTAATTGTACCTATAGTAAAGATATTAATAATAAAAGAACATACAATTGGATTAAAAAAATTAATCCTGATTTAATAATTTGTCTGGGCTGGTCAAGACTTCTAAACAAAAAAATATTATCACTACCTAATATAGGAGCTATAGGTTATCATCCAGCTGATATCCCTAGTAACAAAGGCCGTCATCCGATAATTTGGTCTTTAGCTTTAGGTTTAAAAAAAGCTGCGTCAACATTTTTTCTTATGAATGAAAAACCTGATAGCGGAAAGATAATTTCAAAGAAATTTTTAAGAATTAATAAGAAATATTATGCAAAAGATGTTTATAAAAAATTGTCTCAAATAGCTAGTAAACAATTAATTGGGATTTTAAAAAAAGTTCATAAACATCAAAAAATTTATTTCCTTAAAAATAAAGCCTTCTATAAAGATAAGAAAGAAAATTTTTGGAGAAAAAGAAATTTTGAAGATGGGAAAATTGATTGGAGAATGGGTTCGAAAGAAATTTTCAATTTAGTAAAAGCTTTGAGTTGGCCATACCCTGGTGCTCATTTTTTCTATAAAAATAAATTAGTAAAACTTTATAAAGTAACTATAAAAGAATATGAAAAAGTTAATATCGAGCCAGGAAAAGTCGTGAAAAAACAAAAAAATAAGCCCGTTATAAAGTGTGGAGATAATGCTATCTTACTAAATAATTTTTATCCAAAAATTAATATTAAATTAAATTCTTATTTAAGATGAAAACACTTATTATTTCACCTCACCCTGATGATGAAACACTTGGCGCGGGAGGGGCAATTTTAAACCGGGTCTCCAAAAAGAATAATTCTGTATATTGGTTAATTCTTACTCATATGCAAAAACCTGAATATGATCGTATTCAAATAAATAAAAGAGACAAACAAATTAAAATAATAAAGAAATTTTTTAAATTAAAAAAGATTTTTAATTTAGGATACAAACCTGGTTCTTTGGATGTGGTTCCTAAAACAAAACTGGTAAAAGAAATTTCTAATGTGATATATTCTATAAAGCCTCAGGAAATATTTATTCCACATGCCAATGATGTTCACTCTGATCATCAGACATTATCAAAAGTAATTTCAACCTGTACAAAATCTTTTAGATTTGATTTCATTAGAAAAATTTTTTCTTACGAAACTCTGTCAGAGACAAATTTTATATTGAAAAAAAAAGATAGATTTACGCCAAATTATTATGAAGATATTACAAAGCAATTAAATAAAAAACTAAAAGCCTTAAAAGTTTATAAATCCGAAATAAAAAAATTTCCATTTCCAAGAAGTCTTAAAGCGGTTGAGGCTTTAGCCAGATTAAGAGGATCTGAAATTAATACTAAAGCCGCAGAGGCATTTGATTTACTTAAGTTAATTAAAAAATGAATCATGCAATTTAAAAAAGCGATATTAAAAAGAAATCAAACTATTAAAAGTGCAATAGCAAATTTACAAAAAACCAGCTTAAAAATTTGTTTTGTTTGTGAAAAAAAAAAATTACTTGGAACTATTACTGACGGCGATATTAGAAGATTTATCCTAAAAAATAAGAATTTAAATTTAGAAGTACAAAAAATAATGAATAAAAATTATTTACATATAAATAAAAGCGATGACATTAATACAGCTAATAGACTGATGAAATTTCATAAAATTTCACAGATACCTCAAATAGATAATAAAAGAAATCTATTAAATGTCTTTTTTTCTAACGGTATTAATATAAAACAAAAATTAAAAAATAATCCAGTATTGATAATGGCTGGAGGTTATGGCAGAAGACTTCTTCCCTTAACCAAAAAAAAACCTAAGCCTCTGCTACCAATCTCAGGAAAACCTATACTAGAACACATAATATATAAGATTAGAGAGGAGGGATTCAATAATCTTTATATATCAACTCACTATCTTGCAAAACAAATCGAAAATTATTTTAAAAATGGTAAATTATATAATTTAAATATCAAGTATATAAGAGAAAAAAAACCTTTAGGCACTGCTGGCTCCCTAGCATACTTATCGAAAAAAAAATTTTCGGATGTACTAGTAGTTAATGGAGATGTTCTTACTAATATCTCCCTTACGAGGTTATTAGAGTATCATAAAAGATTAAAAGCATCAGCAACAGTAGCTGTGCGTCGTTTTTTCTGGCAACATCCTTATGGAGTTATAAAAACTAAAGGAACTAAAATTTACAAAATTGATGAAAAACCAGTGTCTAAATCTTTTATCAATGCAGGGTTATATGTTTTTAAAAAAAAAGTTCTTAAGGAAATTAAAAAAAATAAGAAATTAGAGATGACAGATTTTATTATGAGTCTGAGCAAAAAAAGGAATAAAACAATAGTTTATCAATCAGAAGATGATTGGTTAGATATTGGTCATTTAAAAAATTACGCTAAAGCTAAGAAATTTAAAAGAGATTAAATTGAGAAAAATCAAATTCATTTTTATCGGTTATGGAAATATCGCAAAAAGGCACATTAGTATAATTAGTAAAATTTTACCTAATAGTTTTTTTTATATAGCAGTTAATAATCCAGAAAAATATGTACAGAAGAAAAATATCAAAATTACCAAATTTAAAAATTTAAAAGTCGATAAAAGTATTGATTATATTTTTATCTGTTCACCTGCAACATCACATGTTGATTACATTTCAAGATTGTCTAAATTAAATAAAAAGATCTTTGTCGAAAAACCTTTGGCACATAATCTAATATCTATTAAAAAACTTAAAAATTTATCGCAAAAAAAAAAGAAAAGAATATTAGTAGGTTATGTTTTTAGAAAAAATAATATTGCAAAAAAAATTAAAAAATTAATATCAAGTAACTATTTGGGAAAAATTGTTGAGGTTAATTCAAAAGCCTCATCATACCTACCAGACTGGAGGAAAAATAAGAATTTTAGAAAATCAGTATCTTCTCAAAAAAAATTAGGGGGAGGAGTACTTTTAGAATTGAGCCATGAATTAGATTATTTATTATGGTTTTTTAAAGATATAACGGTAATTAATTCTGAACTTTTTTATTATAAAAAATTTAATCTGGATGTTGAAAGTGGAGCAAAAATCAATTGTCTTATAAATAAAAATTCTTTTTTAAATATTGAAATAGATTTTCACTCTAAAAAAACATTAAGATATTGTGAGATTATAGGTAGTAAAAAAAAACTAATTTGGTACTTAAATAAAAATAAACTGGAAATAATCAATAATGTTTCATTAAAAAAAAAAACATTTCATTTTTTTGATGATATGTACAGGAATCAGATAAAATTTTTTTTATCCAAAAAGAATTTTGGAAATTCTCTTACGGAAAGCATTAAAGTTATAAGCTTAATAAATCAGATTAAAAAAAAAAATATTGGAACACAAAATATATGAAAAAAAAAATATTCGCTTTTATATTTGCTAGAGAAGGCTCAAAAGGGATTAAAAATAAGAATCTTGCTAAATTAAATGGTAAACCACTTTTAGATTACTCAATAGATCTTGCCAAAAAATTGAATATATTTCAAAAAATATACGTCTGTACAGAGTCAAAAAAAATATCAAATTATGCTAGAAAAAAAAAAGTAGATATAATTTTAAGACCAAAGTTTCTAGCTACAGATAATTCACCTGAGTATCTTTCATGGCAATATGCTTTGAATTTTCTCAAAAAAAAAAAGATATCATTCGATGTTTTTGTCAGTTTACCAACCACTTCACCATTAAGAGAAAAAAGTGATGTTATTGGAGCTTTAAATAAATTAAAAAAAAAAACAGACTTTGTAGTTTGTGCATCTAAAGCAAGGCGTAATCCTTGGTTTAATATGTTGATAAAAAAAAGAAATGGTTATTATAGATTAATTAATGATACTAAAAATAAAATTTCAAATCGTCAAGATGCTCCAAAAGTTTATGATATGACCACTATTTGTTATATTTCAACTCCAAATTTTATATTGAAGAATAGCAGTTTTCATGATGGTAACCTTGATGTTTATGTTTCCAAAAAAATAAACTCTATAGATATAGACGAAAAAATTGATTTAAAAATTGCTGAAAAACTAAGAGGTTTGAAATGATTATTATTATTCCAGGTGCATGTGGCAGAATAGGGCAAGCTATTAGTTACCATCTTTTTAAAAAAGGTCACAAGTTAATATTAGGAGATGCAAACAAAATTCAATTAAACAAATTAAAAAAAAGACTAACAAATAAAGATAGAGTTATTTTTTATCAAGGAGATCTGTCAAAACAAATAAATATTAAAAAATTTATTAATTTTGGAGTTAAACACTTTAAAAAAATTGATGTTGCTATTAATTGTCTGTACCCAAAAAGTAAAAATTGGAACAAAAAAATTGGCAAAATAAGAGAAAATGATTTATCTAAGTTTTTTTCAATTAATCTTGGATCAACTCTAATTTTTTCTCAAGAAATTATAAGCATTTTTTTGAAACAAAAAAAAGGAAATTTAATAAATATTTCTTCAATTCAAGGATTTTCTGCGCCTAAATTTTATCACTATAAAAATTTGAAAATGGACTCACCAATTCAGTATTCAATAACAAAAGCTGGAGTCATAAGTATGACTAAATATCTGGCAAAATATTATGGTAAAAATAATATTAGAGTAAACTGTCTGTCCCCAGGAGGAATTAAAGACGATCAACCAAAAAAATTTATTACAAGATATAAATTATCTTGTAATGGATCTAAAGGACTTCTTGAGCCAAAAGATTTGAACAAAGCCCTAGAATATTTGGTGGAGAATTCCGATTACATGAATGGTCAAAATTTAATTATAGATGATGGATGGAGTTTATAATATGAAAAAAGAAATGTGGGAAATTGAAAATAAATATTTTTTAAATGCAACCAGTCAAAGATTTGCTAAGACTATATTTCA
>MDSW01058860.1_pt1 | contig 15726 bp, 16 predicted proteins | sample 811171 | NCBI WGS metagenome assembly MDSW01 (sample SAMN05326641, study PRJNA326480) | marine metagenome | isolation source: seawater | place: Atlantic Ocean: North West | collected 2012
ATTTTGAAAATCTTAAAAATGAAAAAAAGTAAAAAAGTATTGTTGATTTTAATCGTTGTACTTTTCTTATTCATTATTTTTTTATATTCTCCAGATATTAAGTTTGACCATTTGCTAGAGAAATATGAAAATGAAAATTCTAACTTTATCGATATCGATTTAAATAGTAATGATGAAAAAAAGACGATATCAATTCATTATCATTCTATTAATAGTGAAATTGATGAAAAATTAATTCTAATTCACGGGATATTTTCGTCTTCTTATTCATTTACTTCTTTATCTGAAATGTTTAATGATTATAACGTTATTTTGATTGATCTACCTGGACACGGATTGTCTTCTTTGCTCCCCGATAATATTACAAGTATTAATCTTCATACTGAGATAGTTAAACAAGTTATAGAAAAATTAAATTTTAAAACATTTTTTCTAGGTGGAAATTCAATGGGCTCTGGTATTTGCCTTAATTTTGCATCAATGTATTCAGAAATATTTGAAATAAAAGGTCTTATTTTGATAAACTCCATACTTGTTGAAGAATTTGATATGGCAAGATTTGATTTTTCAAGTAGTTTGCCACTGTTTATAACTAATTTTATTTCTAAATTAACTCCTAGAATTTTTTTTCAAATTGTATTAAATAATGTTTATGGAGATGTCGAAAAGCCTTCAAAAAATACAGTTACTATGTACGAGGATTTTATTAGAAGAGAAGGAGTAAGAGACCAAATATTAGAATTAAAATGGCGAAATGAAGAATATGGAACTGTATACGAAAATTTAAACAAAAGTAATATTCCTATTCTAATTATTTGGGGTTCTAAAGATACTGTTACCCCAATATCAAATGCATTTTTTCTTGAAGAAAAACTTGATAACATAGAGCTCGTTATTTATGATGATGTTGGCCATGAGCCTCAAGTTGAGGCACAAAAAATGATTTATGAAGATATAATAAATTTTTTAGAATTAAATAGTCAAAGTTGAAGTTAACTTTGAATTTCAATAACGTCTTGAAAAAAGATGGTATTATTACCTTCAAGTATCAATAAGTTTTTATCTTCGATGATATTTATTACTTTTGATTCACAAGAATAAATTTTTCCATTTTTTAAGAATTTTATTCTTATTTTTTCATTGTTAAAGAAGCTTTTACGTACTTCATAATTAAAAGTATAAAGAAAATCATCAAAAAAATCTGGAAAAATATTAGTGTCAGTCATTACAATGTTAGAAGTCATTTCTTTAAAACCAGATAAAGCATTAAAAGGCATCCATTTTATGATGCCACGGTCATTATACTTATTCATGATGTCCACCAACCATTTTGTTTCTTGATCTTATAGTTGAAGAATCAAGCATACTTGAAGAACGATTGATAAAATTTTTTCCAAACTTACGTTTAATTTCATCAACTTTATGAAAGATGTTATTTTCATCTTCAATTGATTTTTCTTCATAATCAAAAATAGATATTTTTTTGTATTCAAGCTTTTTAAGTTTGGTTAAACCAACATAAATTTTTCTTATTGGAAAACCCTTATAAAATTTTTGAAATAATTTTATGCAGGCTTTAAAAATTTCATTTCCAGACATGGTTGGTTCATCCAGGGTGATTTGACGATTAAAACCAGAAGAAAAATCTTTACTGTAAGAAATTCCCAAACGAATAGTTTGTGTATAGTAGTTAGAACTCCTTAATTTTCTAGTAAGTTCATCTACAGTCTCTCGTATTATGATATAAATGTCAGGAGCGTAATAATCACGGAATAAAACTTGTGATTGACCATAGCTTTTTCTTTTTGAAAAAATATATTTTTTGTCTTGAATCTTACTTTGGTCAATTCCATTCGCATGATAATAGAGTTCTTCTCCGAGAATTCCAAAATGCTCTTTTAATGCTTCTTTATTGTAATGAGCTAAATCATAAACGTTTGTAATGCCAAGCCGATGAAGTTTTTTTTCAAGTCTTGGACCAATACCCCACATTTTAGATAAGCTATTCACTTTCCACAATTTTTCTTTTACAGAATTGTAATCCCAACAAGAAATAAAGTCAGGAGAATCCTTTGCTTCAAGATCAAGAGCAAGTTTTGAAAGCAACATATTCTTTCCGATGCCACATGAAGCATAAATGCCTGTCTTTTTATATATAGATCTTAGTATGTCTTTTGCAATTTCTTTTGTATTCTTTTTATATAAAGATAAATATGGAGTTAAATCTAAGAACGCTTCATCAATAGAATAAATATGTAAATCTTCTTCGGAAATATAATTAAGATAAATTTCAATAATCTTTTTTGCAACAATCATATATTTTTTCATTTGAGGTCTTCTAAAAATGATATTTATATTCTTTGGTAATTCATAAATCCTACATCTGCTTGGAACACCTAAATTTTTAAGAAACGGAGTGACTGCAAGGACAACAGAACCTCCACCACGACTTTTATCTGCTACAACTAAGGGAGTTTTAAAAGGATCTAAATTTAAAAAAGAGCACTCAACTGAGGCATAGAAACTTTTTAAATCTATACAGATAATTTCCTTGTAAATTTGATACTCTTTCATAAAATTTCCTATTTTTTTTGAATATTATATCATCTTTTTTTCAAAAAAAAAAATAAATATAAGGTAAATAAAATAGCTTTGTGAAGATGTTAAAAAGGGAGTATATTTTTTATCACCGTAGCAAAGCTCTTTTTTTTTTAAATTTTTTTTAAACTTTTTTTTGTTAAATAGTATACAATATAATTGTTAACGAAAGTAGGTAAAATATGTTTAAATTAAAGAACTTAAATAAACTTGAAAGAAGCTGGGTTTTATATGATGTTGCAAATTCAGCTTATATCTTAACAGTAATTACTGTATTATTTCCAATATACTATGATATTGTTGGGGGCGCTTTACCTCAGGAAGAACGTTCAAGTCTTTTCATGGTTATTACTGCTATTATAGCATTGATTATTGCGTTGCTGTCACCACTGATTGGCGCATTATCAAATTATCGAGGAAATAAGAAAAAGTTTTTTGTTATATTTTTTGCAGTCGCCATTCTAGGAACTGTAGCTCTTATAGTGCCTAACCTTTCTTATGTCGCTTTATTAGCTTTTTTTCTTATTTCATCTATTGCATATGGCTTAACAAACGTGGTTTATGATGCCTTTTTAATTGATGTAACAACAGAAGAAAGAATGGATTATGTTTCCAGTCAAGGATATGCCTGGGGATATATTGGTTCAATGATTCCATTTATAATTGCGATAATACCTTATGCTCTTGTAACATTCGGTATATTAAATCCTGATTTTGAATATTTATCTATTGCCTTTGCATTCTTAGTTGCGATTGTTTGGTGGTTAATATTTTCTATACCATTTCTTAAAGATGTTAAACAAACTTATAACGAAGATGGTGAGAATAGTCTTAAGAACAGTCTCAAAGAAATCTTTAATACATTTAAAGATATCAAGAAGTATAAAAATATATTTATTTTCATGTTGGCCTATCTTTTTTATATCGATGTCGTAAACACAGTAATTAGACTGGCTGTAACCATTGGAACTGACTTACAGGTTGGAGTTTCTACATTACTTGGTGTTGTTATGTTGGTCCAAGTTGTTGCATTTCCATCTGCAATTTATTATGGTAAGTTGACAAAAAAATACGGTGGAAAGAAAGTGATTTATATTGGTATCATTACATATGCATTAGCTATTTTTGCAACATACTTCATTAATAGTGAAACCACATACTTAATGTTTTTAGTTGGATTATTAGTAGGAACAGCTCAAGGTGGTATTCAATCAATTTCAAGAAGCTTTTTTGCAAAGATGTTACCTATGAAAAAAGCAAATGAATTTTTTGGTTTCTTTTCAATTTTTGGCAGATTTGCTGGAATAATTAGTCCTTTTCTCTTAGCTGCTTTAACACTAAGTATATCTACAAATGTCGCTGTTCTTATATTATTGCTACCTTTAGGAATCGGTGCTTTCTTGCTTTCTTTAGTTAAATCAGAAAAATAAAAATGTTCCGAATATACTACGAGAGAAATAAGGCAACATCAACTATAATATTGATTAACGTAATGATGGCCTTAGTTGTAATTTTATCAGGTGGTTTTAATTTATTAAATTTGATCTCTTGGGGTGCATTAAGTCCTTATTTTGTTTTTGAAAATAGTGAATGGTATAGGCTAATTACCTCAATGGTTTTACATGGATCTATATTTCATTTGATAATGAATATGTATGTGCTATTTTACTTGGGCGCATTTATGGAAAAAATATTAGGTAAAATTAAATTTTTGATATTATATTTAATATCTGGTCTCATTTCAAGTTTGACAGTTGTATTTATTGGAAGTCCAAATGTTGTAACTGTTGGTGCCTCTGGCTCAATATTTGGAATTATGGGGGCTTTATTCATAATGACTTTCATGAAAAATAATTTTCTGAATATTCAAACTATAAAATCAATAAGGTATTTGACTTTTATTAATATATTTTTTACTCTTCTAATACCATCAATAAGTGTTGAGGGTCATCTAGGTGGTCTTATTTCCGGATTGATTATTTATTATTTATTTTCTATACAAAAAGCAAAATAAAAACCCATTGAATGGGTTTTTATTTTACCTTCTTCATGAATTCTTTTAATGAAAAAGTTTTTGGATTATCTAGAATATCAGGTTTCCCATGCTCTAATATTTTACCTTTTTCCATGAAAATTATGTAATCAGCAAAATCTCTAACAAAGCTTAAAACATGGGTAACAAAAACAAAGTTTTTCCCTAATACTTTGAGATCTTCAACTGCAGATAATACTTCATAAGTTAAGATGGGATCTAGTGAAGCAGTTGGTTCATCCATAAATATTATTTCAGGATTAAGTGAAAGTGCTCGTGCGATTGAAGCCCTTTGGGCTTGACCTCCAGAAACATTTCTTGGGGATTTATCATACTGATCAGAGAGTTTTAGAAGATCTAAATATTTTTTTGCAATTTGAATTGCATCATCTTTTTTATGTCCTCTAGTCTTTTCTAAAATTATTGTTATATTTTCAAGTAAAGATAGATGAGGAAAAAGGTTATGGTTTTGAAAAATAAAACCTATTGACTTCTTGTAAGATGATAATAATACGTCACTATCATTAATAAAAACTTTACCTTTTGTAGGAGTTTCTAAACCACTTAATAGTCTTAATAAAGTTGATTTTCCTGATCCAGAAATTCCTATTATAGCTACCGACTTATATCCTTTGAGATTAAAGTTTATATCGTTAAGAACTTTAACATCATATGAATGAGATAAATTTCTTAGATCAATTTTCATAAGTTAGACCACCTTTTCTCTAAGATTTTAGTTAATTGTGATAATGGAATAGTAATAATAAGATAAAGTGCCCACATTAAAAGATATCCTTCAACAAAAGCAAAGGTTTTTGATTGAGCAATAATAATGGTGTAATATAATTCGTTAAATGAAAGGACATATAACAAAGCACTACCTTTAATTATCAATGAAAAATTATTCATCATTGGAGGCATCAATGCTCTAATAACTTGTGGAATGATTAAGTATCTATATTTTTGATATGAAGTGAATCCAAATAAATCCATGGCCATATATTGTTCTTTAGAAATAGTAGAAAATGCAGCTTTAAAAACATTTTTTACATATGGAGACATATAAATTATTAAAGCTAATACTCCAAATAGATCCCTTTGATAAATACCAAAAGCAGGGCCAATTACAAATGCAGAAACCACTATTAAAACTAATAATGGAGTACCATATATGATTTCAGTAAAAACATTTGTGAATGCTTTAAGATAAGAACTAAAAAACCTGATTTTTGATATAGACATTAAATAAAATAGAAAACCCAAAATTGATGATCCAATTAAAACTAAAAATGAAATAATAATTGTATTGAGAAATCCTTGAAATATCAGCTTTCCGTAGTCATCTAAAATCAAGTATAATTTAAAATCAGAAGAACTAGATGACGCAATATAAAAAATGAATAGCAGTATTGATAAAATAACAAGAAAATAACTAATAAAAGTTTCAATGTTTTTTTTGTATTTTTTTAAAATGTTAAGAATTTTTTTCATCTTTACTCCACAATCAGGTTAAAAAAAATGCGGCTGATGCCGCATTTAATCTTAATTTTCGTTAATGTAAAAGTCCAGTCCAAATCTACCTAAATTTTCTAAGATTACAGCATCCCATTTAGTTTTCAAAACATCATATAATCCGCCTTCATCATTGAATGTTGCGATAAATTCGTTGGCAAGCTCTTGTAATTCTGAGTTACCTTCTTGAACAGCCATTGCAATAGGTGAAGACTTCCATGAAGACCACACAACCATTGTCTCTTCTGGATTTGCTTTGTAAGCTTGAACGACAGGGTTTGCACTCATTAAAAGAACATCTGCTGTACCTTGAACTACATTCTCGGTAGCAGTAGCAAGATCTGCAGCCTCTAAAACTTCTAAACCATATGATTCGGGAATGCTCACTGAAACTTGACTGGCAATACCAGTGAATGAACCACCGGAATTAGCTAAATCATCAATACTTGAATCTTCAGTGATACCGTTTGATTCTGCCCAGGTTTTATTTACCAATGTAATAATCTTAAAATAAAAGTAAAAATCAGAAAAGTCGACTTTTTCATCTCTAGCCTCTGTGTAACTCATAGAAGCTATTGCTATATCAACTTCACCAGATTCTAACGCTGGAATAATTGCACCAAATGATGTATTAACGATCTCAACATCTCGTCCAATAAACTCACCAAAAGCATATGCAATATCAACAGAAATACCTTCTGGAGTATTCATCTCATCAACAGTTTCGAATGGAGGATATCTTAAATCCATTGCTACTCTTAAGGGATCAGATGCTTGACATGAACTCAAAACAAATATAGAAGCTAAAACTGTAATAAGTAAAAAAATTTTTTTCATAAAATACCTCTTTCTAAAATAATTATATATTTATTTTGGGCTAAAAATCAAGTCTTATCAGAATAATAATCAAATTAATTTCAATTATGTAATAAATTGTAAAAATCAGTCTTTATTCTTAAAAAATCAATTTTTTTTTATGCTATACTATTTAAGTGGAGGAATTCTATGCCAGCAGTCATTACTCATCAATTATTTGCTTTGGAAATTATTAATTTTTTTTCTGATGAATTTCCAGCCCTAAAAGATCATAAAAATCTTTTTATGGTTGCAAATCAGGGTCCAGATCCTTTCTTTTTTTATTCTATGTTGCCATGGAATAATAAACAGGATAAGGATAGAATAAGAGGATTAGGTAGCTATTTCCATTCCAAGAATCCAGGAAAAAATCTTCAAGAGTTGTATATGTACTCATTGAAAAAAAATGAAGAAATGCAAGTTTATGCTTTAGGTGCTCTACTTCACTATATTCTTGATAGAAAAATTCATCCTTATGTTTATTATAGATCTGGATTTGATTCAAAGGGTGATTTGACACATCCATATGACATTTTTCATTCTCATTTAGAAACTTTAATCGATGTAGAAATGTTAAGAATAAAAGAGATTAAAAGAAATGAATTTACCTTTGTTAAGTATTTAAAATTAAACAAAAAAATCATAAGTCAAATAGATACAATGTACCAATCTGTCTTTCATTTAAAAGTGAAAAAAAGAGATTTTTTAAATTCATTAATTGATATGAAGAAAATTTACTCTATAATTTATGATAGATTTGGGATTAAAAGAAATCTATTAGGTTTATTTTTTTCTAAAAACTCTCAAGCTTATGCTTCAAGTCACCCAAAAAACCTAATTAACGAAGAAAAAATCGACGTATTAAACTTAGAGCAAAATAATTGGAAAAATCCAGTTGACGGTAAAATCAAAAATAAGTCAGTTCCTCAACTCTTTAACGAAGCAAAAATGGAAGCAGTAGAAATAATAAGAAGTTTAAAAAATGGAAAAATAGAAATTTTTAAAAAATTTGATCAAGTTGATTACAATGGAGTAGAATTAGATAAAAAGATGCAATTCAAATCTATTTTTTTTCCTCTTGTAAGATCAAAACAAAAGTAGAATAATTATGTACGAACATGAAAAAAAGCTTTATAAAGCATCTTTCTCAAAAATAAAAAAACCTAATTTAAAATTTATTTATTTTATAATTTTAATTAACATTACAATATACTCATTAACATTATTGTTTTTAAAGTTGAACTTATTAATTTTATTTACAATTGAAATTCTATTTTTATTCATAATGTTTCTAGGTATTAAAAAATATATTGTTAATACAAAGAAGTATTTAGAAAAGTCTTCAGAAATTTTTAAAAAGATTTTTTTCAAAAGATTTTTCAACGATCATAAAATTACTAATTACGGATTTGAAATTGATGTACTAAATAATTTTGAAGAGAGCATTCAAAGAAAATCTAGACCAATAATCAAAATAAAGTCAAGTGAATTAGAATCAATTGTCTTTGAGAAAGATAAAATTAATGGGAATAAAGAGCTTAAAATATTAATTCAAATTAATATAAAAAAAGATTTGAAAACACAATTTTTACTTACAGGGAAACCAAAAATCGAATATGATTTTAAATATCATTATTCTGGTTATCAATTATTTTTATCTGATAGAAATCTTGATAAAAATATCAAAAATATTTTTGACAATTTGAGAAATCAAAGTAAAACAATAATTATTAGTATGCTTTTTGAGAATAAAAAAGCTGAGATTGAGTTGATTATGACACAAGTAGACTTGAGGAATTTAAAAAAGAACATTGTCTCTGATAAAAATCTTAAAAAGTACAAAATTGTTGTAGAAAGTATTTGTGATATCATAGTTAATATAAATAATATTTTTAAGGAGAAAGATTTGTGAGAATTGAAGCAGATAAAAAATTAGATTTTTCAGATGTTTTGTTCAGACCTAAAAGGTCAGCATTAAGTTCTAGAAAAGAAGTGGTTCTTACAAGAGAATTTACTTTCAAACATAGCAAGTATAGGTATTCAGGAATCCCTATTATGGCTGCGAACATGGATGGAGTAGGTAGTTTTGAAATGGCAATTGAGCTTGGTAAAGAAAAATTATTTACTTGTCTAGTAAAAAGTTATAATGTTAAGGATTTTGAGGGATATAATACTCAATTAAATTTTCAAAATTTTGCTATATCAACAGGTACAAGTGATAATGATTACAAAAGATTAAATCAAATATTAGAAAAATTTCCTGCCATTCGATTTATATGTATTGATGTGGCGAATGGATATAGTGAGAGTTTTGGAAACTTTGTTCAAAAAGTAAGAGAGGCTTATCCAAATCACGTTATTATTGCCGGTAATGTAGTAACTGCTGATATGACTCAAGAATTAATTTTGAGAGGTGCAGATATAGTCAAAGTTGGTATAGGACCAGGATCAGTATGTACAACTAGAATTCAAACTGGCGTTGGCTACCCTCAATTATCAGCGATTATTGAGTGCGCGGATGCTGCACACGGATTAGGTGCACATATTATTTCTGATGGTGGATGCACAAATCCTGGAGATGTTGCTAAAGCATTTGGTGCTGGAGCAGATTTTGTTATGATGGGTGGAATGTTTGCTGGACACGATGAAGGTGGAGGAAAAATCATAGAAGAAATAGTTGATACAAATAAAGTTGATAAAAATAAAAATAAAATTTACGAAACTACATTTTTTGTTGAATTTTACGGAATGAGTAGTGAAACAGCAATGAATAAACATCATGGCGGAGTGGCTAATTATAGATCGAGCGAAGGAAGAACTGTAAGAATTCCATACAAAGGTAAAGTAAAAGGTACAGTAAACGATATTTTAGGAGGAATTCGATCAACATGCACGTATGTTGGGGCAGAGAATTTAAAGCAACTTTCTAGATCTACAACATTTGTTAAAGTTAGCAAACAATTTAATGATGTTTTTGTTAAATAATTTTACAGAATCTTTACATTATATGTATTGAACCTTTACATTTGAACAAATATAATTGAATCAAAAAATAAAGGAGAAATACTTTGAAAAAAATATTTACTATATTTGTAATGCTTCTTGGGTTAACTTTATCAGCTTGTTCAACTGAAGCAGAAACAACGTTTGATGGAAGCTCAAAAATATCAGTTTACACTAGAGATACCTCAAGTGGGACTCGTGCTGGATTTATGGGTAAAATAGACTTTAAAGATGCTGCAGGAGATGATTCATTATTAGTCGAAGATTTTGTTATTGCAGGAAACTCAGAGATTATTTCTGCAGTTCAAGAAGATTTATATGCGATAGGTTATGTTTCGCTATCAACACTCAATCCATCCTTATTTAAAGGTCTAATGTTTGAAGGTGTTGAACCTACTGAAGCCAATGTGTTATCAGGAGATTATGGTTTAGCTAGGAGATTCAATTATATGCTTCGTGATGATTATTCTGTCTATGGTGAATTAGCAGATGAATATGAAGCATTATCAAAAGCTTTTGTAGCGTACATGGGTTCAACCGAAGGTCTAGCAACAATCAAAGCTGCTGGAGGAATTGTAGATGTTTCATCAGGAGAACCTTGGGATTCATTAAAAGGTGATCATCCAATTACCGCTGAGGACAATAGTAGTCTTACTTTAAAATTTGGTGGTTCAGATTCAGTTGAAAAAGTAGCGAAAGCTTTATCGGCAGATTTTGCTCCTAAAGCGGGGAACTTTACTCCAGAACATAATCACACAGGATCATCAAATGCTTACAAAGGATTGAATGGTGGAAACAGTGCTGTAGATGATGGATTATCAATAATGGTAGGTTTTGCTTCAAGAGAATTTAAAGATTCAGAACCAGGACTTGTGACAGGTGTTGTAGCAATAGATGCAATTGTTGCTATAGTAAATCTTGAAAATCCAGTAAATGATCTAAGTGCAGCAGATTTAAAAGCAATTTACTCAGGAACTAAAACTACTTGGTCTGAATTTATGACCTCAAGTGAAGTTTCTTACAGATTAAGAAAAAGAATGATTTAGTAATTTCATCATCATCCCTCTATATTATGATAGAATAATAATAAGCACCGATTATTGTGGTGCTTATTATAAGTTTAAAGGAAAAAAATGGGTTTTGTTCAAAGTTATATAACAAAAAAAAGCGTAAGAAAAAAAAATAGAATTGATAAATTATTTGTCTCTCTTTTTAGTTTTGCTAGTCTTTTTTCAGCTTCATTTGTCATAATAATCGTAGTAATTGTTAGTTTAAAAGGACTAAACCCTTTTTTATTAAGTTATGAAGGATTTAATAATGTAACGGGAGTTGTGACTTTAGAACCTGTAAACCCAATTGAATTTATTCTAGCCAATCAATGGTTAGAAGGACCTGTTGGTGCGTCTAGCTATTATGGAATCGGATACGCAATTGTAAATACAATTATTGCTGTTTTTTTATCTATACTTTTAACTGTTCCAGTTGCTGTTCTGACAGCATTGCTAATTGCAAAAATTGCTCCCAAAAAAATATCAAATTTTTTAAGAACTGTTGTAGAACTACTTGCATCAATCCCATCCATAATTTATGGAGTAATAGGTTTAGGAGTAATAACAAATATTGTATCTTGGATCGGTGGACTATTTAATATTCAAACTGCTGCAGGTTTATCCTTGTTATCAACTGTATTAGTCTTATTTATGATGACATTACCAACAATAACTGCAGTTGCAGAAACCTCCATTAGAGCTGTAAAAAATGATATCGTTGAAGGATCTCTAGCTTTGTCTGCTACACCGATGCAAACGTATTTCAAAGTTGTATTATTGAGTGCAAAAAGTGGTATTTTTGCAGGAGTTATTCTTGGAGTGGGTAGAGCATTAGGTGAGGCTACAGCTGTATCGATGGTATCAGGAAATGCTTTCAAAGGAGTAACAATCAATCTTTTGGAGACTACAACAACACTTACATCAAGAATGCTATTAGGTATCAAGGAAACTTCAGGGATTGATTATGACATTAGGTTCTCAGTTGGACTTGTATTAATGGCTATAATACTTCTTACAAACATAACTTTAAAATATTTAATGAAAAAAATTGGTAATCTAGATGAATAACTCTAAAAAGAAAAAATTTGATAAATTTGCATCAGTAATTGTTTACTCGGTTGGTTTTATTGGAACCTTAATTTTAGGTATGATTATCACTTATGTAGTCGTAACTGGATTTTCTTTAGTAAGTTGGGACACAATAACTGGAGATTCAGCAACGATAAATACAAACATATATTTAACTGAAGGGCCAGCTATTTATCAATTAGATAATGATTTAGATGAAGAAGTATATTATTCTGAAAAATGGGGTATTGGATTAATTGATAGCATTGACAGAGAAGGACATAAAATTATCGAAGTCAATTATATTCATCCTGAAAGTCCATTTAATTTAGCATTAGATAAAAATAATGAGGATGAATTAGGAAATTCTATTATTATTTCATTACCTAAGAAATCATCGATAGAAAAAGTAATATTTGATAATTTTTCAAAATTTTCATTTTTAACTGATGGTGCTGAGAGTATGATTGCGAATTTTGAGTCTGCAACAGAAATTAATGACTTGACTTTTCAATTTGTTGGTGGAGGAATCAGAGGATCAATCATCACCACAATAATAATAATTGTGTTAACTTTAATTTTGGCTGTTCCAATCGGAATAGCAACTGCAATTTACTTTAATGAGTTTTCTTCTAAGAGTAAATTTACAGATATAATTAGAAATTTAATCGACGTCCTAACTGGTGTTCCATCAATAATTTACGGATTATTAGGGGCAGCAGTATTTGTTCCTTTGCTAAATAGAGTAATTAATACTTCTGGAGGATCGATTCTTTCGGGGTCATTAACAATGGCTGTCATCTTATTACCAACTATTATTAAATCAACAGAAGAAGCATTAAAAGTAATACCAGGAGATCTTAGAAATGGATCTTTGGCATTAGGAGCAAATAAAACTCAAACTGTTTTTAATGTGGTTTTGCCAAATGCAACTCCTGGAATATTAACGGGGATTTTACTTGGAATAGGAAGAATTATGGGTGAATCAGCCGCATTAATATTTGCGGTTGGGGCAGTAATTAAAGATAATGTAATTGTTACAGAAAGAAGTTCAACGTTGGCAGTTCATATTTGGGTTATAATGGGAGGAGAGGCTCCGAATTTTCAATTAGCTTCTGCAATTGCCATAATTATATTAATCGTAGTATTTATAATAAATATCATTGTAAAAATAGTTGCAAGTAGATTACAAAGAAACATGAATTGGGGTTAATGAATATGACAAAAAAACAAAAAAACAAAAAAATATTTGAATTAAAAAATGTTAACTTATTTTATGATGAATTTCAAGCAATAAGAAATATAACAATGGATATTAATAGTAATGAGGTAACAGCTTTTATAGGACCCTCTGGTTGTGGAAAATCAACTTTTATTCGAATATTAAATCGAATGAATGACTTAATAACAAGCTGTAAATTAAATGGAGATATTTTTTATGAAGGTAAAAATATTTACACCAAAGATTTTGATGTTATAGAACTAAGATCAAAAGTGGGGATGGTTTTTCAAAAACCTAATCCTTTTCCCATGAGTATTTATGATAATGTTGCTTACGGCCCAAGGTGTCAGGGGATAAAAGACAAAAAAGTCTTAGATGATATTGTATATAATTCATTAAAAAAAGCAGCTCTATGGAATGAAGTTTCCGATAGACTTAAAAAATCAGCAATGAGCTTATCAGGGGGACAAAAACAGAGACTTTGTATTGCAAGAACAATTGCGATGGAACCTCAAGTTATTTTAATGGATGAACCTACAAGTGCTCTTGATCCAGTTGCAACACAAAAAATTGAAGATTTAATTTTAGATCTTAAAAAAGAATATTCTATTGTAATTGTTACACATAATATGCAGCAAGCTGCAAGAATTTCAGACAAAACAGCATTCTTTTTAATGGGAGAACTAATAGAAATGGATGATACAAATAAAATTTTTAATCAACCACAAAATGAAAAAACAGAACAATATATTACGGGAAGGTTTGGATAAGATATGGAAGCAAGAAAATCTTTAAATGTAAGCATTGAAAAATTAAAAAAAGAAGTGATTGAGATGGCTGAACTCTCATTTGAAAACATAAAAGGTGCATTTTCTGCATTCAAAAATGCAAGTCATTCAGAAGCAAGTAAAATTTTAAAATTAGATGATGCTGTTGATGAAGCAGAAGAAGCAATAGCTAAGCATGCACTAAGAGTCATTTGGAAAGAACAACCCGTAGCTACAGATTTAAGAATTGTAACAGCGATTCTTAAAATGATTACAGACATTGAGAGAATTGGAGATCATGCTTGTGATATTGCATATATGACAACGCAGCTTAAAGAAATTCCTCATGAAAAAATTGTTGGCTTAGCTACAAAGTTGATGAATACATTAGAATCTATGTATTACATAACTATTGAGGCTCTTCAAACAAACAACGAAACATTAGCTCAAAAAGTAATTAAAGAAGATCAAGAAATAAATAGTGTTTTTAAAACGGCATTAAGAACAGTTACTGAAATGCTAAAAAGTGATCGTATTGAGGCTGAGGAAGCAGTATATAGTTTAATGATTTTAAAGTATTTAGAAAAAATTGGAGATCATGCCACAAATATATCAGAGTGGATTATCTTTACCAAAACTGGAATTCATAAAAGGACGGAATTATATTAATGAAAAAAATTAAAGTAGCATATGTCTGTGTACACAATCCCTGCAGAAGTCAAATGGCAGAGGCTTTAACAAATTTATATCATAGCGATTTTTTTGAAGCTTACAGTGCAGGAACAGAAACTAAAGATCAAATCAATCAAGACGCTGTTAAAGTTATAAAAAAAATCCATAATTTTGATATGAATTTAAAACATAAATCTAAATTGATTGATAAAATACCAGAAGTTGATATTGTTATAACAATGGGTTGCAATGTTACTTGCCCGTGGCTTCCATGTAATTATCGAGAAGATTGGGGATTAGATGACCCTTCTGGAAAAAGCGAGGAAGAATTTGTAAAGACACAGGAAATTATTTTTAATAAGATAAAATCTTTAAAAGAGAGGATTCTATCTAAAGAAATAGTAGTCTAAACAAATTTTAAATCACATAAAATTACAAAATAAATTTAATAAAGTTAAAACTAAAAAAATATCTTTAATCATATGATAATTTAAGTGTAAGAGGTGATTATGAAAAAAATCGCAATAACTGCACTTATTTTATTTATTTTTTCATGTAGCTCAGTGAATACTGAGGTTGAAAAAGAAATGTTGCAACTTACAACTGAAGAGTTAAGTGAGTTTGATGGTCAGAATGGAAATGAGTCTTATATTGCTGTTGATGGAATCATTTATGATGTCACAAATAGTATCGAATTTCTTAGTTTTAATTTAGAAAGTGGAAAAGATCTTTCTGAAGAAATTAAACAAATTAGCAGTTGGGAAGAATTTCTTCAATCTTTGGACATCATTGGTACATTATTACCTGATCTTCCAATTCGATATGAAATCACATTTTTAGGAAAAAATGGTGAAGTAATTAATAAAGAAGTTTATGATGATTTAGATTTGTTGACATATCCCTTAACAAAAATATATGGCGGATACCGATTTGTTAATTGGAGTGAAC
>MDSW01068296.1_pt1 | contig 15723 bp, 22 predicted proteins | sample 811171 | NCBI WGS metagenome assembly MDSW01 (sample SAMN05326641, study PRJNA326480) | marine metagenome | isolation source: seawater | place: Atlantic Ocean: North West | collected 2012
AAATAATGGAGATATACTTAAATCTGATAGCACAGGGGAAAGCATAAGCAATAGCATATCGTTCTTTTTTGATAACGAAGATCAAATTATGATTGATTGTTCAGATTGGTCTGAAGCAATGAATTTTTATGATAATCTTAAGATTGTTATTTTGCCAAATTATATTAATCAATGGCTTTTATATGAAGCATTTAATTAAGCTTTAAATATCAATTCAATTATTTCGAAATCTTGACACATATAGGTCACAGTGAGAAAGTGTAATATGAAGAGATTATTACTAATTCTTATCTTAACCTTAAGCTTTCAATCCTGGACCAAGGCTGATGATATTAGTGACTTTGAAATTGAAGGAATAAGTATAGGAGATAGTTTGTTAGATTTTTATAGTGCTGATGAAATTTATAATAATATAGATCCAAATGTATATAAAGATAAAGATGGAAAATTTAAATTAGTTGGATTTTATGGGAACTTTGGAGAATATGATGGCATGCAATTTGCTTTTAAAGCTAATGACAAAAAATTTTTAATTCATAACATTAATGGAGGAATTTTTTATTCTGATATTGATGAATGTAAAAAAAAAATGAAATCTATATCAAAACAAATATCTCAACTATTTAAAGATGCTGAAACAAATTTAGATTTTAAACAAATACACCCATCTGATAAATCAAATAAAAGCTATGCGATATCAGATATGTACTTTTTAGATACAGGATCTGTTTCTATAAGATGTACTGACTGGTCAGATGAAATTACACAAAAATATAATTGGAGTGATAATCTTAGAGTTGGAGTTAGAACTACAGAATATAACGATTGGCTAGAATGAGAATATTTGCAACAGCAATGATTTTAATTTTTAGTTTTCAATCATTGATTAAGGCTGATGATATTAGAGATTTTGAGATAGAAGGGATGAGCTTAGGTGACAGTGCTTTACTTTTTTTTGACCAAAAAACCTTAGAACAAAATAAAGAAGAGGATTGGTTTGATGATAAATCTTATCTACCTATTGCTGAATTAAAATTAAAAAATAGTGAGATTTATACAAGCTTTCAAATACATGTTAAAAATAATGATAGCGAATATATAATGAAAAGTATTAGTGGTTTTATTTTTTATAAAAATAATATTGATGAATGTTATAAAAAATTAGATTCTATAGTTAGTGATATAGAAAATTTATTCAGCGATATAAAAAATTTTGGTAAAAATAACTATAAACATAATTGGGATAAATCTGGCAAATCTACAATCACTGATGTAGTTCTAGAAGATAGTAATGGTTATCAGATTTCTGTACAGTGTTATGACTGGTCAGAAGATCTTCCTTATTGGGATTCACTTAGAATAACAATAGATACAAAAGAATTTAATGATTGGTTGATAAAAGCTCGATAGGTTATAGGCTGGATATTTAATATGAGGATATTTTTAACAATTATAGTTTTAATCTTAAGTTTTCAATCCTGGACCAAGGCTGATGATATCAGTGACTTTGAGATAGAAGGGATTAGTATTGGAGACAGTATTTTACAACATTACAATAAGGAAGAAATAGATAATGCAAATTCAATTATTTTAGGAGAATACAAAAAATTACTTTTTTTTACAAATTTAAAGCAATTTGAAAGCTTGATTCTTGCTTATAAGAATAATGATAAAGAATATGTTATTGAAGGTTTAACAGGGAATATTGTAATTAATGCAGATATTCATGCCTGTTATAAAGAAATGAAAATAATGGACAATGAAATTTCTAAGTTATTTAATAATTTAGAAAGAAAAGACTGGGGAATTCTTAAATTAGAAAAAGAATTTCAAACATATCATCCAATTACATATGATTTTGATAATCGAGATAGAATTCAAATAGCTTGCTATGATTTTAGAGTAAGTAAAAATGAAGATAATAATGATGGAGATTTGTTAAAACTATCAATGTATAAATCAGATTATAGGGAAGCAACAAAAATTTTGGCAGAATCGGCTAACTAATTAAATTATGAAAATATTTTTAACTATATTTATAATAATATTTAATCTTCAATCTTTATCAAAGGCTGATGATATCAGAGACTTTCAGATAGAAGGGATGAGTATTGGAGATAGTGCTTTAGATTTTTACAGTGAAAAAGAAATATTAACACGCACAAGTAATTCTGCACAATTTCCTAAAAGTAATAAATTTAAAAGAGCACAAATGAATGCTACTAATGATGATTATGACGGAATAATAATAAATTATAAGAATAATGACTCTAATTATATATTACAGTCTATATCAGGACTTAAATATTATAAAAAGTCGATTAAAAATTGTTACGCTAAAATGGATGAAGTTAAATCAGAAATATCTAAAATTTTTAAAAATTTTGAGTTTAGAAGTGTAGAAAGTAAACATAGAGGTGATTCTTCAGGTAAAAGCACAGTTAAATCATATTATTATGATTTCGAAAGCGGTGGCGGAGCAAGTATACAATGTTATGATTGGTCTAAAGAACTGGATTTTTCAGATCATTTGAGACAAAGAATATCAAATAAAGATTTTAGAAGTTTTTTAGCAAATGAAGCTTATTAAAAATTATGTAGTCTTTATTATGAAGAGATTATTATTAATTCTTATTTTAACATTAAATTTTCAATCATGGTCCAAGGCTAATGATATCACTGAATTAGAAATTGAAGGAATAAGTATAGGGGATACTCTTTTAAAACTTATAAGTAAATCAGATATAAAATCAAACATGGTTCTACTTTATAAAAGTAAGAAATTTTCTACAATTGCTTATTATGATAGTCAAATTTATGAAATGGTACAATTTAGTTTTATGACTGATGATGATAATTTTATAGTTCATGGTATTACAGGTAAATTATTTTTTGAAAATAATATGAAGAGATGTAAAAAGAAGCAAAAGCAAATAAGCAAGTCAATTAAAGAAATAATAGGTAGTTACACTGAATATTATCCTCTTCGAGAACAAATTAGAAAGGCAGATCCAAGTGGTAAATCAATAATGTACACTGAAGCATTTTTATTTTCAGATCAATGGAGTATGGTACAAATTTATTGTACTGACTGGAGTGATGATTTCGAAAAAGATTATGATGATGAGTTGAAAATTTCAATTTGGTCTGAAACTTTTTCAAAATTTTTGCAATATGAAGCATATTGATAATCACACATAGGGCACAGTGAGAAAGTGTTTAACATGAAGAGATTATTACTAATTCTTATCTTAGCGCTAAGTTTCCATACCTTAGTTAAAGCTGATGATATTAGAGACTTTGAGATAGAAGGGATGAGTATTGGGGATAGTTTGCTTGATTATTTTAACAAATCATTAATTGATAGTGAAAAAACATTCCCTTCTTGGTCAAGTAAGAAATTTACACGTTTTGTTTTTTTTGAAAATTTAAAAACTTACGATGGTATTTTAATTTATTTTGAGGATAATGGTGATTATGTAATTTCTTCTATTAGTGCAATTGTAAGATTTCAAAATAATATTGATAGTTGTTATAAAAAAAAAGCCACAATAATTAAAGAATTTAAAAATACTTTTAGTAATTATGAATTACAATCTTATAAAAGTGATAATAAACAAGACAAGACCGGTAAAAGTAAAAATGATATAACTGATTTTAATTTTTCAAGTGGAGCTTCATCAAGAGTAATTTGTACTGACTGGTCTAATGAAATGAATTTAGAAGATGAGTTAAGAGTTATATTGTCATCAAAAGAGTGGACTTATTTTATCACAAATGTGGCTTATAAATAATCAACCGCGGCCCTCATAATCCCGTGCTCGGTAGTCTAACTCAAAGTATAGTTAACTAATTTCAACTTACTCGAAATCTTGACACACATAGGACACAGTGGGAAAGTGTTGTTTATGAGGATATTTATAGCAGCATTAGTTTTAATCTTTAGCCTTCAATCCTGGACCAAGGCTGACGATATTAGAGATTTTGAGATAGAAGGAATAAGTATAGGAGATAGTTTATTGGATTATTTTGATGAGGAAAATATAAAAAAATCTATTCGAAAAGATTATTTTAATACAATAAATGATAATACTTTTGTTATAGCTTCGATTCGTGATTTTTCATTTAATACTTATGAAGGTGTGCAATTTGTATTTAAACGCAAGGATAAAAAATATAAAATATATGGAATGCACGGAATAATTTTTTTTAAAAAAAATATTAGCGATTGTAATACTAAACTAAAAGAAATTTCACATGATATATCCAGCAATGTAAAATTTGAACAAAGAGATGATTTTAAAGATTTGAACCTTGGAGGGGATAGTGGCAAATATACTGGGACTACTTTTTTTTTAAAGAAAGGAATTATATCTATACATTGTTATGATTGGTCAAAAAAAATTGAATATGAAAAAAATTGGTCAGACAACCTAAGAGTCAATATAAAAACTGATGAATATGAAGACTTCCTGCAGAAAGAAGAAAATTAATAAATATTAATCACGCACGGCCCTCATAAGCCCGAGGTCAGTGGTCTGATTTCTAAGCATAGTTAGCTAATTACAACTATCTCGAAATCTTGACACACATAGGTCACAGTGAGAAAGTGTTATTTATGAGAGTATTTATAGCAGTTCTAGTTTTAATCTTTAATCTTCAATCCTGGACCAAGGCTGATGATATCAGCGACTTTGAGATAGAAGGGATGAGTATTGGGGATAGTTTATTAGATTACTTTACCTTGAATGAAATAGAAGCACATAAAATGCTTAATTATTATAAGCATATAAAAAAAAACCCAGGAAAATTTATAGCTGTTGAATTTGATAATTATGATGGAGATATCTATTCTATTTTGCAGTTTTCGATCAAAAAAAATGATAATAAATATAAAATTTATATGATCAAGGGAGCTTTGCCTTATAAAAATGATATGATTGGTTGTATAAAAAAACAAAAAGAAGTTGACAATCAATTATCTAAAATGTTTGCCAATTTAAAAAAAAAAGAATTTGAAGACTCTCTAGAAAGTGACACTTCTGATGGCAAACTTGTGTCAATTACTTATTGGTTCAAATCAGAAGATCTAATAGATATTGATTGTTATGACTGGTCAGAGGAATCTGGACATCTTGATCATTTAAGAATAGGCGCTACAGCAAAAGAATTTAATTATTGGTTAATTGAAAAGTAAATATTATGAGAACATTTATTTTAGTAATGGTCTTAATCTTTAGTTTCCAATCCTGGACCAGGGCTGATGATATTAGCGAATTTGAGATAGAAGGAATAAGCGTTGGAGATAGTGCTTTAGATTTTTATACTGAATCTGAAATTAAAAATAATACTTGGGATTATTATAAGAATAAAAAATTTACTCCAGTTCAGGCACCTAATTTTCCATTTTATACAACTTATGATGCTGTTGATTTTGAATTTAAAACAGGAGATAAAAATTACATAATTTATTCTCTAAGCGGAATTATTAAATATGGGGATAAAAATATTGAAGATTGTTACAAAAAAATGGATGAAATCGATAAAGATTTGAAAATAATTTTATCTAGCGCTAGCAGAGAAGAAAAAGCTACCTGGAAACATGGCGCAGATCCTACTGGTGAAAGTATTTTTACTGATATTTATTATGAACTTGATCAAGGATCTATTACTATAACTTGTTATGATTTTTCTAAAGAATATGAAGAAAAAAAAAAATTCTTCAGACTATTTAGCAGTAATGGTGGCATTAGATGAATGGATGAAATTTATGAGGAGCAATCCTTATTAACTATGAAAATATTTTTAACTATATTTATAATAATATTTAATCTTCAATCTTTATCAAAGGCTGATGATATTAGAGATTTTGAGATAGAAGGGATGAGTATTGGTGATAGTTTGTTAAGCTATTTAAGTGAGAAAGAAATTAAAGAAAAAATCAATTCTAATACTACTTATTGGTATCCTAAAAAAAGATGGGTTAGTATTTTAATAAAGTCCGAAGATTTTAAAATTTATGAAGAGATTGGAGCTGTATTCAATCCAAAGGATAATGAATATATTCTTCATTCAATTGAGGGAACATTTAATTACGGATCAAAGATTGACGAATGCTATAAAAAACAAAACATTATTACATCAGATTTAGAAGAAACATTTGCTAATAATACTGAATTTTTTACCTATACAGTTAAATATTCTCCAGATAAAAGTGGTAAAAGCATCTCTAAAAATAATCGATTTAAATTTCCAAATGGTAGTGCGATAACAGTAATCTGTTATGATATGGACAAAGATTTTTTTGATCCTAATGATCAGTTATATTTAGCTATTACTTCAAAAGAATTAATTGAGTGGATAGATAAAAATAAATAACCAATAGTTTCGTAATTTCTAATCTGAAATCTAATTAATTGCTGTAAAATATTTGAGCAGTAATTAAAAGATAAATTATTGCACCCCAAATTTTTATAAATTTATTTATTTCTCTTACTTTTTTTTGATTTTTTGAAATAAATTTACTAAACGCAATACTAAGAAAAACTGGAATACAACAAAAAATATAAGATAGTAGTATAAACCAATCTATATCAGTTAGATATTCTAATTTAGGAATATCATCTTGAAATACAAAATTGTAAGCAATCAAGGCCAACAAAGCTATAATAGAAGTATTAAGTCTAGTTTCATATTTTTCAGTTGGTATCCAAAGCACGTACCAAGCAACACAAAGGATTAAAAAAACTGGTAACATTACCTTAAAAAGATAGTGCTGATAGTTTCTTTCAATAATTATCTCTATATCTAAAACATTTTCAGATCGTTGAATGATTTTATTATTATAAATATCTGGAGTGTCTTTTGTTAAAATTTTACTTTTAACATTAATGCCATCCTTTTTTATTTGCCAAGCTTTTAGTTTATTATTTTCTGGATCTAAAAAATTCTCTAAGCTTACAAATACTCCTTTTTCAGGAGTAATAAATGTTATAGAGCCATGACTGGAATTATCTTCATTGTTGCTATTGGGAAAATTTCCAACACCTGTTTTTAATCTAATGATTAATTTTTGTGTATCGAAAGGAAATTTTGTAAAATCAAATGATTGTCTAAAAAAACCTATACCTTTTTCTGTTCGCAAAGTTCTCAATAAATCGTTATCATATGTAATTTGAAAAACTGGGTTTACTAGCTTTTCTTTATTTTTTAAACCTTCTCTTACATCAGCGTCATATCTAAATTCCTCAAATTCTATTGATGTTAATGGCCAAACCAGAAAGTCTCTTACTTCATCACAAATATCATGTAGAGCATCATCCAATAAATTTGTATCTTGTAAAAGTTTTTTTAAATCTTCTCTTTTATTTGTTAGTTTTGCATCAAATGATATTTCCAAAATACCTTTGGTTGTATCGATGTTGTGGATACTTAAAATTTTAAAATCAGATAGTTTGAAATTATTTAATTTATAAGATTGCGAGGGTATAGTTATATTCTTTCCATTTCCAAGTTCAAAATTTATTTTTCCAGGAATAGAAGTTAATTTTTCTAAGTCTTTATCATTTAAATTAGAGAGGTCTTTTGAGTTAATCTTTTTTACAAATGTTTTATCAGCTATAAAATTTTTATTATCAAAAAGTGAGTATCTAACAATAGGGAAATTATTTTGGTTTCTTTTGATAATAATTTCATTTTTTAATTTATCCCATTTAAAATCAAAAAATACACCTGCATCATTTCTAGTTTCATTATAATTAAAAACTTTAGTACCTTTGTTAAAAATATAAGTTATTAAATCACTGTCACATTTTCTATTTTCACTAAAAGAATTTGTCGAAAAAATAGATAAAATTGAGATTAATAATAAGTATTTAATTATATTTTTAAGTTTCATTAAAAATAATGTAATTATTTTAAATAAAGATGTAAATTAAAAGAATAATTAAATGGCAAAAATAAGAAAAACAGCTTCTGTTGAGAACGGAATAATGCAGGTTTTGAAAATTTTAAATGATGAAGAGATTCAAGCCGCTATTGGAAAAGGCTCTTCTTATTTGAGAAAATGCAGCAACCCTGATCTTCAACAACAAATTGATCATAACGATTCTATAAAACTTGATTTAGCATGTATTAAAAAAGGGAAAGCCCCACCTTTATGCAATGCTCATGAATATATTGTAGTTAATGAATTGGAAAATTTAAGTTCTCATAAACAAAACGATATTGATGAAATGTTAGTTAAATCAACAATCCTTCATGGAAAACTAACAGAGGTTGTTAAACAAGCTGAAGATCCAAAAAGTGATAGTGGAAAAGAAATATCTAAATTAGAAAAAAAAGAGATTATGGAAGCAATAAAAAATTTAGAAGATAAAATTATGAAAATTAAAATTACAGTTGATCAAAAATAAATTAAGTTCTTTCAAATTTATCCCATTTTCCATCTTCGTTAAAGTCATAAGCAATTACATCAGTTTTGCCATCTTCATTTTCATCAATTTCTGCTTCATCAGCATTTCCGTTATTGTTTGTATCTAATAAAATTATTTCAAAATTTCCATCTTCATTTTCATCTATTGCAACTATTTCAATAATGCCATCTTCATTTTCATCGCCATATGCTTTTTCATAGATATTATTATTGTTTTCATCTACAAGCCATGCATCAATAACTCCGTTGCCATTAATATCAACTTCTCTTGCTTCAGATAAATCTATCGAACCTTTTTCAGAAGATTTCTTTTTCTTTTTTTTAATCCAGGTATTTCCTTTATCTTTTTTTTGAAGATATTTACTTTTTTTCTTTTTTATTAGTTTTGGTTTTTCGTTGATAAAAGAAATAACATCATCAACTGCTATTGCAAAATTTAAATTTTCTCCTTCAGAGGTAAAAGTATTTACTCCTATCAATTCTTTATCTTTATTAAATAGAGGTCCTCCAGAATTTCCAGGATTAATTGGAACTTGTATTTGAATCACATTAGCCTGATGTCTTGATCCTTTATATGGCCATTTATAATTTGGTCTTACTTGACTTATCATTCCTGATGTAAAAGACCAAAGAAGCCCCTCTGGATGACCAATTGCAAATGCAGTTTGGCCAGCTCGAACCTTGTTAAATTTTCCATAAATCAAAGGTTTCATTTTTATTGGTAATCTTTCAACTTCAAGCATTGCTAGATCTTTAGTTTTGTTAACACTAACTAATTTAGCATTGTAAGATTCTACTTGAGATATTAAATAATTTTCATCAACCATTTCATTTGGTTTGAGCCAAACACTTAAGCTATCAGCGTCATCAATTACGTGCCAATTAGTTATGATTTTCAACTTTCCTTTATGTTTAATTACAAAACCTGAGCCCATTCCAACAATTCTATTATTTTTCCTATTACCAATAAAAACAACACTAGAGGAAAAATCATTATATATATCTTCAGCACCTTTAAATTTAGGCTGACTTCTATTTTTATTATTTTCTATTATTTCTTTTTCTTTTTCTGATAATGCCTGATTTAAATCATTTACATTATTTAAAAGATCTTCTGCATTTTCAGTATCAACAAGATTTGTATCATTTATTTCGTAAGATGCTTTAGAAACTATTTTAGATTGATTGATATTTCTTATATCAAATGCTTGTACATCAAAATTTATAATAGAAAATATAATTAAAATAAAAATAATCTTAAATTTCATATTTTATTTTTTAGAAAGAAAAATGAAATCTCCACCACCGTGAGCCCATCTTTCAGGAGTATAAAGATATGGTCTTTGATCCATACCAGCATGTGCTATATCGATTGCTCTATATATAGCTTGCATATTAATTACATCAGATTCTTGCAGTAGATCAATTACTGTTTTTGCAAAAATAGAGTGTTTTCCATTAAAACTATCATCCACAGGTTCGTTTCCTCCTGATGATAAAACATACCTAACTCTTCTATCTAATAATTTTTGTGCAAGTATTTTAAATTTATCATAAGTAGAGGCTTCAAAATCATTTGTGCTACTTCCTTTAAATGAAGACCCCGTGTAACAAGAATCTACCATCAATACTAAATGATGAGCATTAAAAGTTTCCATATAATCACTCACCTCACTAATGCTTATCCAATCTCCTATTTTCCACTTCTTCTGACCATCTATTGGTATCCAATATGTTTTATCAGATACCTTGTCACCATGACCTGAATAATAAATCAAAACGTAATCTTTATCTGTAGCTAATTGTCTTAGTTCATTAAGAGCCTCAAAAATTTCATTTTTTGTGGCGTCTATTAAAGTTGTTACTTTTTCAAAATTATATTTTTTATTTAAAACTTTTGAAATAGCTTTAACATCATTTGTTGGAGAATTTAAAGAAGCCCAATTTATATATTTTGAATTACCAATTAATAAAGCATAATATTTACCATTGGTTTCTAAATCTAGAAGATCTGGTTGATTGTAATTTTTATCATTTTCTGCAAGTAAAGTTCTTCTATTTTGTATCTCCTTATAATTATCTAGTTTTGCAATTGCATCTGATTTGGATGTATAAAATTCAAATCTAACATTGTTACCATTACTAGTTTCTCCATTACCTTTACCTACTATCCCTACTTGCCTGAACCCTCCAGTCATGGATAAATTTTTTTTACATTTTAAAACAACTTTCCCCACCATCTGATCAAAAATAACACCTATTTGACTATCAACTTCACAGCTATTTTTTTTATTTTCAAAATAAGCAATACCATCACTTAAGCTGTGATAAGATTTATTATTAAACTCAAATAATTGTGATTTTTTATCAGAGTTAACATAACCATAAATGTATTCTGGTTTTTCACCTTCTAAGGGTTCTATTATTGCTGCAAAATAAAATTCTGCTTTTGGTAGACTATTTATATTTTTGTGTTTTTTAAGTTTATTCTTTATGTCTTTTACTTTTTCTTTACTTTTTTTAGTTATCCAAGATTTAGATTCTTTAATTTTTTCTTTAAGTTTTTTTTTATTTTCTTTAACTTTTTTTTTCTTAATCCATTCTGAAGTTTTCTTTTTTTCTACTTTTTCTACTTTTTCTACTTTTTGAGATTTATCTTTTTTTTTGATCCAAGTATTTTCAGATTGAGCAAAAGTAATTACACCCAAAAAAATTATTATTGATAAAATAATTTTTTTTATCATTCTATAATTTTACAAAAAAATATGGATTTTAACAGCACTTAATTACAAGCTAAATTTTCTCTCATACCGAGTAATACACCGCCCCAAAAACCAGTTACTACACTATTTGAGTTGTCTTTTCTTACATTTTCACATTCTAGCATTTTTTTAGTAGTTAATATTTCATTTCTTGTAGTATCAAGTTTTAACAAACAATTACTAAATTCATTAGACCCTTGTGTGAAACCGTAATATTGACAAGTTTCAATATCTTCATTTCTCTGTTTATCTTTTAATGAAATTTTATTTTCATTATTAGAGCTCATACAGCCACTAAGAGTAATTAAAAAAAATATGATCAAAATTTTTTTCATTTAATTTATCAATAAAGTTAAGATTAATATTGCATCAATAATTAATAAAACTTCAATCATTAAAACAATTTTCCTTCAGCATTTAATTTGGGCAGATCATTAAAGGTTATCTTTTTTACAACACATCTAATTTTTCCATCACTTCTCTTCCACTCACCAGTGTTTCGATTTATTGTGCCCCCAACATATGAAATAGAATCGTTTGTGTAGCTCCATATTTCTGAGGAGTATTTAAACTTTTTTGTTCTTACATTATATTGAGACTCTAAATTAGTACCTGTTAATTTGTAATATTGATCATTACATTTGAGATAAGTTGGACCCTCAGAACTATGCGCATAAGTTCCTATTGTGCTTAATAGAATTAAACTTGTTAAAAATTTACTATAAGAAAAAATTAATCTTGAAATTGAGGAAAAAATTAGTTTCATAATTTAATGTTTTTCTCCCCTATAAAAATAGGGGAGAAGATTGAAGATTAGCCATCCTCCTTATTAATGTTCATTAAGACTGAACCAATTACACCAAAAATAATTGGTGAAAACCTAGAGGCAGTACCCATAAATTGAGTTAAATTAACTCCCATCCAAGATAATGCAAAATCAACAACTGCAAATATTAAAAACAAACCTCCTAGAATTTGTAATATCGAAACGTCATCATTTTTTGTTCTTGTTTTAACTTGTGTCATTTTTTTTCTCCTTTTGTTGTTTGTTGTCATGACACTTACATAGTTGTTTGAGGTTAAAAAGTCTTGTCCAGCTTTATAAAAAAAATTGGACAAAAAATAATTCTGTCCAAAAAATAATTTGATGTTGGACAAGAAAAAAAATTAAAAAGATCTAAATTAAGCCTATGAAAAAACTTATAGTAACAGTGTTATTAGTCTTGTTAACTGGTTGTGCGACCGGAACTTATTCAAGTCGAGATGGTGACAACTCAAATTTAAATTTAGATACTTTATATTGTAAATCTTTAGCGAGATCTAAACATCCAGGTTATATTTGTAAAGATCCATTAATGTGTGCACCGGATGAGTTCAATATTGTTATTAATGAATTGACACAATATTCAGCAGTTTTTCAAAATTGTATGTTGGGAAAGGGCTATAATTATCAGTAATTAAATGAGTATTTTTCCTGTAAAAAATATGATTAGCTTAAGTCCTAGAGGAAATTGTATGTGGGAAAAATATCGTCATGAATCTAAGCAAACAATTTGTGTTATCGGTGTATTAATTCTTGCAGCAAAATTATGTAAAGCTGATGGACATTTTAATATTTATGAGGAAGAGGCAATATTAAAAATAATTCCACATGAGCCTCAACAGAAAAGAATCCTAATGAAAATTTTAGATGAAGCTGGAGCAGATAGCAAACCAATTGAATATGATGCTTTGAGAATTAAAAAATTAATTGGTGATGATCATAAAGATTTTTTAGAATTTATTTTGGCTGTTCTTTATAAGTTGGCTTATAGCGACCACGTTTATAGTGAAGAAGAAGAAAGAGACATAAGAAAAGTTGCTAAAATATTTAATATTGAAAAAACCTTACTAGAAAAAATTTTAGTCTTTATTAAAAAAAAATTTAAAAGGAGAGATAATTAATGCCTAATTTAGATAACGTATTTAATAAATTTTTTCCTAAATCCAAAACTGCCCCTATGGGGAAAAGATTAATTTATTTTGCATGGGGTATTGAAATTTTAGTAGCTTTAGTTGGTCTCACAATGGCAATGCTATTTTTCTTTAGCAAAGGCCAATCTGGAATTGCTGCAGATGATACTGAGTTAATGAAGGATGTAGGTAAAAATTTAGATAACTATATTGTTGGCTTGGCATTTGTTGTTGTTGCAATAATGGAATTAACCAAAATTCCTCTCGCAACAGCTTGTTATTATGCAGCCAGGTGGTCATGGAGAACAATATTTATTGTTGCACTAATTGCTGTAAATTATTCAACTTTTGAAACAATTATACAAGGTTTCGAATTAGGTTATCATAATAGGCTCGCAATAGTCGACGTAGAGCTAGAAAAAAAACAAAAATTAGAAAAAGAAATTGAAGATTTAATTAGTAACAATTTAAACAAATCTGATCAAAATGAAAAAATTAATAACGAAATAAATGAGTTAGAACAGCAAAAAGCAAATATTCAATCTCAAAAAATAGATGCAATAAATAATATTAAAAAACAACATAGCATAAGTAATAATGATGTAATAATTCAGTATGAAAAAAATAAAGAAAGTAAAGAGAAAGAAAGATCAGAAAAGGAAAAGTCATTAGACGATCTTCAAACTACTTTGGTTGGGCTAAATAAAAGTCAAGGAGAATGTCCTTTAGTAGGAAGAAAAAAATGCCAAGATCAAATTGCACAAAGTATAAATGGTGTTAATAAAAGAATTGTTTCCGTACAAAATAGAATAAGCTCAATCGATAATGAAATAATAATTATTGAGAATAAAATTTCAAAACTTACTGCTACAATAGATGGAGATATTATTCCTTTAATTGAAGCAGAGGAAAATAAAGCAACAATTGCAATAGAAAAAATTCAAAATCTAATTGATCAAAAAAGAAATGAATTAGAAAATGTCCAAAATGTTTCTTCTTCTGAAAATTATCTAGAAGATTTAGAAAGACTTAAAAAAGAACTGTCAGAACAGGAAGAAGTTTTAGTAAAAACCGCAAGACAAAATCAGATTTATAGAATAGCTAAATTTATTAAAAATACAGGCGCTAACATAAGTGCTTGGTGGAATAATAAACCTGCTAAAGAATATAAACTAACGGATATTGATCAATCAGATACCGATCTAGCTTTTATGTTATGGTTTGGTGGATTGGCTTTAGTTATATCAATTATTGGAACATTAGTTGCTTTAGCAGGACTGCATCTACAAGATGAAAGAATGCACGAAATTAGAAATAAACCAATTAAAGCAAGATTAGGAAGATTTTTTAGAAATATAGCTTGGATACCTGTTTATATTAATAAGTACATTTGGGCTGGAATTAAAAGATTAAAAGAACCTAAAATTATTAAAGAAAAAGTTGAAGTTGAAGTTGAAAAAATTATTGAAAAACCGATTTTCAAAGACAAAGTTGTTTACGTAGACCAAGAAGTACCTAGAGAAACAATAATTGAGAAAAAAGAAATGGTTTATGTTCCTTTGCCAACAGATGATGAAGAACTTTTAAAAAAAGGACCTTTTAAAGCACCAGATTACGATAAAGATAAAAAGAAATAATGGCTGATAAAACTATTGAAAACATTAATCATAATTACGAACCTGTAAATAAATATATTGATGATCAAGCTAGATTAAAGAGATCTGTAAGCTCATGGAGATACGCCAAATCTACTGCTCTTATATTAGTAGCGGCTGGCATTTTAGCTGTTTTACTAGCTTGGGCTTATCATATTTTTAAAAAACCTCATTATTTGAAAACTGAGAACAATAAATTAATGCAAGAAGATAAGAAAGATCTTTTAAATCAAGAATTAAATATGAAAGAGGAAAAAATTAATGATTTAGAAAAAAAACTTAAAGAAAATCCTGAAAATAACCTTCTAAAAGATGAAATAACAAAACTTCAAAATGAAAAAAAAAAATTTACAAAATCAAATTGAACAACAAAAAAATATTCATACAAATTTTATAAAATTTGAATGGAATTATAACGCACAAATTCAAAATATACCTGTAGCCGTTGCGACAAGGTTTAAGTACAAAGACTCAATGGATAATAAACCAGAAGAAATAAATTGTTATGTTGATTTTAATAGAGACGATCTTTCCACTTTGGAACTTGGGACTAAATATAATCCTTTTCCAGATGGTATATCTCTGGTCCATAAAGAAACATTAAATGCTACAGAAAATGATTTTAAAAAATTAAGAACATATTGTAACTTTGAAAGTTAATTTTTAAATAAAAAATAAAGTATAATGGACAAGATACTACCTGTTATATATATGATTGGAGTTCTTCTTCTAGTTCTTCCAGCTTTTTTACAGTCAAATTCTAAATTGAAACAATTTCTCAAAAATTTATCTATTTGGATCATTATAGTAATTATTATTTTAACTATAATTCATATATTTAATTAATTTGCTCAAGCTAGAGCAAGACAAGAGCATGGAGAGATAGTAAGATAAATTTATGGGTTTAAAAAGAGATAGC
>MDSW01212188.1_pt1 | contig 15723 bp, 19 predicted proteins | sample 811171 | NCBI WGS metagenome assembly MDSW01 (sample SAMN05326641, study PRJNA326480) | marine metagenome | isolation source: seawater | place: Atlantic Ocean: North West | collected 2012
AACAGAATAATATACATCCCATCTTGCTCTCCAAAGTTTATTTCTCTCCTCTAAATCCTTAGCCCATTTAAATGAACTACCATTATTATCTTTTGATATTTCTTCTACAATTTTTATATTTTCATTATTTGAAGCTTCAGAGCCATGAAATTCGAAAAATAAGGTTGGAACTGCTTCAATATCTTTTAATTTTGAATAATTAATACTAATGCCCATTTGATCCTTATTTAACATTTCTATTCGTGCTATTGGGACACCATATTGAATGACTTGTTGAGCTGTTTGAACTGCATCTTCAAGTGTTGGGAAATGACAAACAGCACTCATTATACTTTCTGGTATTGGAGATAATCTCAAATGTACTTCTGTAATAATCCCAAGCGTACCTTCAGATCCAATAAATAAGTTGGTTAGATTGTAACCTGCTGATGTTTTTTTTGTTCTACCTCCTGTTTTAATGATATCACCATTTGGCAAGACTACAGTTAGTCCAGAAATAACTGTTTTCATAGTTCCATATTTTACTGCCATCGTTCCCGACGCTGAAGTTGAAGCCATTCCACCAATTGCTGCATTCGCACCAGGATCAATTGGAAAAAAAACACCATCTTCTCTTAAATAATCATTTAATTGTTCTTTTGTTACACAAGCTTGAACTCTGCAATCGAAATCTTCTACGTTTACACTTAAAATTTTATTCATTTTTTCGAGGCAAATTGTTATGCCTTTCTCATTACCAACAACATTGCCTTCTAATGAAGTGCCTGTACCAAAGGGTACAACTGGTATTTTGTGCTCATTACACAACCTGAGTATTTTTGAGACCTCTTCGTTAGTTTCTGGAAATACTACTGCTTTAGATAAAATTGGATCATACGTATCCTCGCCTCTCGCATAATTTCCTCGGGTAGACTCTGATGTTGAATACCTATTATTTAAAAGATTTTTAAGTTCTAGCTCGATTTGTTCATTCATGGACTTATCTTACTAAAAATTACATTAAAAAAATATACAATTTTATCCTAGCATTTTTTTAATGTTTTCTAGTGCTTGAGAAATATTATCTCGAGAAGCTGCAAAACTAAACCTTACATAATTTTGGCAAGTTTCGCCAAAAGCTGAACCAGGCACTATGGCTACTCCCGCTTCATGCATGGCTTTTTTAGAAAACTCAGCACCATTCATTCCTGTGCCAATTACCTTAGGAAACGCATAAAACGCACCACCTGGTAAACTACATTCAACACCAGGCAAACTATTCAATCCATCATAAATTAGTTTTCTTCTCGCGGTAAATTTTTCCATCATTTCATTTATAGAGTCATCTGGACCATCAAGTGCTGCAATACCTGCAAATTGTGCTGCAGCGTTGACACATGATACGCTATTGATTAATAGTTTATTTACATGTTCAACTAAATGTTCTGGCCAAAAACTCCAACCCAGTCTCCATCCAGTCATTGAGTAAGCCTTGCTCCATCCCTCTAAAACTATTAATCTTTCTCTTAGTTCTGGATAATTAAAAAAAGTTGGCATTTCCTTATTATCAAAAATTTGTCTACTGTAAATTTCATCACTCAATATTGTTACATGTGGGTGTCTTTTAAGACCATCAGCTAAATAATCAATATCTGATCTTTCTACAAAACTCCCTGTTGGATTATTTGGATTAATTAAAATTAATAGTCGTGTTTTATCTGTTATAAGCGATAAAACCTTATCGGGATTAAATTTTAAATCTTTTTCTTCTGTTAAATCATATGGAACTGATGTTGAACCAGTATAATTGATCATTGACTCATATATCGGGAAGGCTGGAGTAGGATGAATAATTTCTGCTCCTGGTTCACCAAAACATTGAATTGCATATGTCATGGTTGGTTTCCCTCCTGGCATAATCAATATTCTTTCGTGACCTACATCAACGTTGTATCTTTTTTTTATCCACCTTGTTACTGCTTGTCTGCACTCAGGTATACCGTTTGACATTACATATCCGTGATGTCCATCATCTAATGCCTTTTTTGCAGCGTCTACCACATGTTTTGGAGTTTTAAAATCTGGTTGACCAAGGCCTAGGTGTATCATTGGTTTACCTTGTGCTTCCAATTTTTTTGCTTCAGCTAATACACTAAAAGCTGTTTCTGTTCCAAGTCTACTTAAATTGCTAGCTAATTTCATTTTTAACTCCTTATTAATTTCTATAAGTTATTTTTGTATCATTTAACTCTTTTAAATTTTTGCATCCCATTAATACCATATTTCTATAAATTTCATCATGCATTATTTTTAACAAATGTTCAACGCCTTGCTGACCACCTGCGCTCAAAGAAAACAGAAACATTTTGCCGAAACTACATGCTCTTGCTCCTGCCGCTAAAGCTTTAAGTACATGTGTTCCCCTTCTAACTCCTCCATCCAAAATTATCTCTAATTTATCGCCAACTGCATCAGATATAGCTTTAACCTGATCGAATGGAGATCTAGAGCCATCTAATTGTCTTCCACCGTGATTTGATATCATAATCGCTGTACATCCAATATCTATTGCACGTTTAGCATCATCAACTGACATAACGCCTTTTAAAGCAAATGGCCCACCCCATTTTTTTACACAGTATTCTGCATCTTTCCAATTCATTGACGGATCATATTGCTCATTAATATATTCAATAACAGATTTGGTAATGTTTGTGCCTTTATCTGTTTTTTTAACTACGTTAGATAATTCAAATTTTTTGTTAGTTAAGTAATTAAACACCCACTTTGGCTTAATTGCAAAATTGAATAGACTATTTAATGTTAATTTTGGGGGAGTAGTAAAACCAGTTCTATGATCCCTTTCTCTGTTACCTGCAACAAGTGTATCAACTGTTAAACACATTCCATCGAAGTTTGATCTTTTGCATCTTTCAATTAAATCATCTGTAATTGATTTATCCTTGTGAACATATAATTGAAACAGTTTGGGTCCACTTGAAATATTTGCTATTTCTTCGATTGAATTGTTAGCCATAGTAGACATGCTATAAAATGTTCCAAATTTTGCAGCAGCTTTTGCTGAGGCTTTGTCTCCATCTGGATGGTACAATCTTTGCATAGCTGTTGGTGATAAAAAGATTGGCATATCAATCTTTCTTCCAAACACTGTAGTTGATAAATCTGGTTTTCCTACACTTGCAAGAATACTTGGAACTAAATCACACTCATCAAAAGCACTTGTGTTTCTTTTAAGTGTTATTTCATCATCTGATCCCCCGTCTATGTAGTGAAATATTGGGGATGGAAGTTTTTTTTTTGCTAAATTTCTGAAATCCTCAAAGTTATAACAGTTCTTGAGGCTCATTTATGATCTAAATCTTAAATTAGTTCTATTAAGGTCACTTATTTTTGTACATCCCATTAGTTTCATATCACGTTCTAATTCTGCTTTATATTGTCCTAAAGCTCTTTCAACTCCAGCCTGACCAGCTGCTGCTAAAGCATAAAGGTATAACCTACCTCCTGCGCATGCCTTAGCACCGATTGATAAGGCTTTAAGCATATGTGTACCTCTTTGAAAACCTCCCTCACAAATTACATCTATTTTATCACCAACAGCATCTACGATTTCTGCTAGTTGGTCAAAAGGTGATCGAGATCCATCAAGTTGTCTTCCTCCATGATTAGATACCATAATACCTGTACATCCAATATCCACAGCCCTTTTTGCATCTTCAACACTCATAACTCCCTTGAGTGCAAAATGTCCACCCCATTGTGAACATAATTTTTCAGCATCATTCCAATTCATAGATTGGTCCAGCATTGTAGAAAAATAATTGCCAATTGAAGTATTAGTACTGGTACCCTCTTTTACATAATCTTGGAGGTGAGGTAGCTCAAACTTGCCTTTAGTCAAATAGTTTATTCCCCACATTGGTTTAGTAGCAAAACTAAATAAACTTGCCAAAGTTAGTTTTGGAGGTGATGTAAATCCAGTTCTCAAATCTCTTTCACGGTTACCACCTGTTATTGTGTCAACAGTCAATGCCATAACATCAAACTTAGCTGCTTTTGCTCTTTCTAAACATGAATCATTTAAACCTCTGTCTTTATGAAAATAAAACTGAAACATTTTTGGTGTATCTATTAATGAAGAAATTTCTTCAACACTTACTGTGGCTAATGCTGAAACACCAAACATCGTATTATATTTTTGAGCAGCTTTTCCTACTGCTCTCTCACCGTCATAATGAAAGAGTCTTTGTAAAGCTGTTGGAGAACAATAAAAAGGTAAGTCAATTTTTTTTCCAAATATTGTTGTTGACAAATCTATTTTATCAACACCTCTTAAAACGTTAGGAACTAAATCAACGTCATTAAATGCGCTTGTATTTCTTGCGTATGTAACTTCATCATCTGCTGCCCCGTCAATATAATGAAAAATTGGAGAAGGCAACTTCTTCTTAGCCAGTGTTCTGAAATCATTAAAATTGTGACAATCTTTTAGTTTCATAGTAAATTATAATACCCTAGAACTTTTTGAGAAAATTAAACATGTAACTATTGGCCCCAGGATTTTTATCACCTAAGCTTGCATTAGAAATATGATTATATGAAAAACCTAATTCACTATTAGAGAATATGTCTAAAGATAACTGCACTTCGCTTTTGAATTCAACCATGTGACCCAAATCTTTACCATCTCCTTCCCCATAAATTCCTGGTGTGAAACTTGGTATAATGTTTAATTTTCCAATTTTGTACTGTGCTTGGACTCCAGTATAAGCATATGTAGCATTATCTGCTGTCATCATAAATCCAGTAACAGGTGACAATGTTCCTAAAAAACTGTCTCTAACCAAATTCTCATTTTGGTGCTGAATACCAAATAGAGAAGCTCTTTTTCCATCATCACTAAAATCAAAAATTCCTGAGTAAAAATTCCATTCGTGATCCTTTTCAAATATTTTATTTTCTTCACTTGATACATTTTGGATAGTAAAAAAAATAAATATCGAACAAATTTTTAATAAGTTATTTATAAATTTCATTTTAAAGGACTACTTATAAATACTTTTCTTACAATTAAAAGGCCTCCAAAAATAAACAAAAATAAAGGTAATATCCACAAAATTAAAGTATATTTATTAAATTCAGGTTCATAAACAATCCAATCTCCATATTTAGATTTAAGAAATATATATATTTCATCCTCTGAGTTTCCAGATTCTAATTTTTCTAAAATCAAAGACTTCACGCTTAATGCAAATTCTGATTGGGAATCATAAATTGATTGTCCCTGACAAATAATACATCTAAGATTTTTTGAAATTTCATCAACTTTTGAAATTTTTTCAAACGCATTGCTTGAAATAGTAGTAGTTAGAAAAATTAAAAGCAGAATTAATTTGAAAATTTTTTGCATTATTTTAATAATTTTTTAACCTCAATTGTGCTTTCTGAGCCTACAGGTCCAATATATTTTTTCAAAAGATTTAATTCTTTGTCAACAAGAAATGATTCTGGAACTCCAAAAGCACCTAAAAAGATAGACTTTGTCCCATCAAAGTCTTTCAAAATGATATCATAAGGATTACCAAGTTCATCTAAAAAATTTTGAGCATTATTTTTTTTATCTTTATAATTTAATCCTATTACTTTTAAATTATCAAATTTAGAAATCTTTGTAATATAAGGATGTTCTTGCCTACATGGTAAACACCAAGATGCCCATATATTAATTAATATATATTCATGATCCTCAAATAAATTTTTTAATTCCATGTTATCATCTGAATAAAATTCTTTAGCTGAAATATTCTCAATTTTATTATTTAATTGATTTGGAATATAAACTTTATCCTCATATAAGCTTTTAAAAAAAATTAAAAATACAAAAATTATAGTTATAAAAATTAATATAAAAGATAATCTTAATTTCATCTAAATTTATTCCTTAAACCCAACAATCCTCCAACAGCTAGCATTATAGCAGAGAGCCAAATTAAAAGCATGAATGGTTTCTTTTGATATCTTATATTTAAATAATCAGTGTCTTTTAGATAATTTACAACTACAAGATTATCATTGAATAAATTTGTTTTAATATCAGCTTCACTTGTTATAGTTTCAGGCATTTTATAGAGCCTAAGTTCTGGATAGAATATCAATTCTTTTTCATCACTAGCCACCTCAATTTCAGCTCTTAAAGATGTATAATTGTCAATTTCAGTTTTGGATATATTATTAAATTTTATTAAATAGTTTGATACTTTTTTCTGTTCACCTTTATTTAGATTTACAGATGCCTCTTCACTGAACAAACTATTCATAAGAATACTTATTATTAAAATACTAAATGCTAAATGAGAAATTTTTTGTGATATTTTAAGTTTTTTATTTTTAAGATCTATTATTGATACGAAAAATAAATAAACAGAAACAGACATTAGAATTGTTAGATATAAAATTTTTGTATTTAAATGTTTAACAATAAAAAAAGATATTAATATTGATAAGATAAATAAAATAATTTTTTTGATTTTAATTTGATTTGTTTTATTTTTAATCCAATCTAACTTTGGGCCAAAAGACATAAAAAATAAAAAGGGAATAAGTAAGGGAACTATTAATTGGTTAAAATAAGGTGGACCAACTGAAATTTTTTCAGTTGTTAAAACTTCTAAAAAAATCGGATAAATTGTACCAATTAACACTACAGCAAGGAAATACATCATAAACCAATTATTAATCACTATTGATGTTTCTTTGCTTAAAATGAATGAACTACTCTCTTTTTCAAAATTGCTGTACTTAAAAAATATAATTAAAGCAGACATAATTAATACAAATAAAAATATTAAAATAAATACACCTCTTTCAGGATCATTAGCAAATGTATGAATGGAATTTAAAATTCCTGATCTAACTAAAAATGTGCCACTCATACTTAATGTAAATGTACAAAGAGCTAATATAATTGTCCAAGATTGTAAATTTGTTCTTTTTTCAAGTACAGATGTACAATGCAATAATGCAGTTAAACAAAACCATGGCATTAATGAAACATTTTCTACTGGATCCCAAAACCAAAATCCTCCCCAACCCAATTCATAGTATGCCCAAACAGAACCCAACATTATTCCAAGAGTCAAAAATACCCACGAAATTAAAGTCCATTTTTTTAAATCTTTAGCCCATTCTTTGTTTACATATCCACAAATTAGTGCAGCTAAAGATGATGAAAAAATTATTGAAGATCCAACATACCCTAAATATAAAATTGGTGGGTGAATAGCTAAAGCAGGGTCTTGTAAAATTGGGTTTAGCCCTAATCCTTCGATCGGTCTTGGAATAATTAATTGAAAAGGATTTGAAGTAAATATAATAAATAATAAAAATCCCAAAATTATTATTTGTTGAAAAAATATTGCCAAATTCCTAAAAGAATTTAACAACTTTTTTGAATTAAGAAAAAAAATTAAGTTAAATAAACTTAATACTAACAGCCAAAGCAACAAACTTCCCTCATGATTTCCCCATGTTCCTGAAATTTTATAAAATAAAGGTTTTGTAGTATGAGAATTATAATAAACAGCTAAATTGCTAAAATCAGAGTATACAAAAGCTAACAATAAGGCAAGGAAGCATATAGAAATTAAAAGAAACTGAAGGGAAGTAGAAACAAAAATGCTAAAATTTAGATTTTCAGTTAATCGTAAGTTTTTTAGGCAAATAAATATTATTAAAAATGAAAGAATTAAAGAAAAAATTAATGAATAATTACCAATTAAATTTAACACTTTATTTTTCCTTTAATGCTTCTTTTACTTCAGGAGGCATGTAATTTTCGTCATGCTTTGCTAAAATTTTAGATGCTTCTAAAAAAAATCTATCTTTCAGGAATCCCTCTGCCACGACACCTTTTTGCTCAGCAAATAAATTAGGTATCGCTCCAGAATACTGAACATTAATTTCATTTTTAAAATCTGTAATTATAAAACTTACTTGATTTGTGTTCATAGAAACTGAGTTTAACTTTACCATTCCTCCTACTCTATATTTTTTATTATAATTTATTTCTCCTAGTTCTTTTATGTCTGTAGGTGAAATAAAATAAACAACGTTTTCTTCTAAGGATTTTAATACTAAATAAACTGTAAGTATAAATACTATTAATATGAGAAATAGAAATAAGAACCTTAATTTAACTTTTTTACCATACATGAAATTTTAAAGTTAAATTTTTGAGCCAGAATGTTTTAAAATTTCTTTATAAATTTCTTGATTTATAGCAACGTTATATTGTTTTTCTGTAAGCGTTGAGAAATTTTCTTCAAATCTTTTTTGCTCTTTTTTAAATTGTAAATTAATAATGAAATACAAACTAAAAAATCCTAATAACGTGAATGCAAAGGAAGACCAAACATATATTCCGTAACCATTCATTATAATTAAATCTGATATCATAGCCGTTTTAACCCTTTGTTCTTAATTTTTATCAGTTCTGTATTATATTTCATCAAAAAAATCAAAATTGAAAATAGAGCAAATGCCGCAGTCATTATAATTAATGGGGTTAACATGGAAGAGTGAATTGCTGATTTTTCAGTTAAACTAATTGATGCTGGTTGATGTAAAGTATTCCACCAATCAACAGAAAATTTAATTATAGGTATATTTATTGCTCCAAAAATTGCAATAATTGAGGATACCTTTATTAATTTATCCTGATCTTCAAAAATTCTAAATGACAAAAGATAAAGTGTGTATAGGATAAATAATATTAACATAGATGTTATTCTTGCATCCCAAGCCCACCAGGTGCCCCATGTAGGTTTTCCCCAGATTGAACCTGTAACTAAAGCTATCAAAGTAAATAACATTCCTGATGGCGCTAAGCTTTTGGAGATCAAAATTATATTTTTATTTTTAAATAAAAATACTGAAATTGACAGAATTGCAATTGAGGTAAATATACCTAAAGAAATCCATGCAGCAGGAACATGAACGTACATAATTCTTACTGAATCTTTCTGGAGATAATCTTCCGGTGACAAAAACAATGCCTCAACAAGACCAATACAAAGGACTATTATAAAACAAAAAAAAATAATTTTTTGTAGTGCCGAATTAACTTTAAAGATTTTATAAGGGTTTAAATAGTTAAACATTTTTTTTTATAACATTTTCTTATGGAGATATTATTTTTAATCACTTTGATCAAGAGCTCTGAGGGAGATAAATAGGGAAAGTTTGAACCCCTGATCAAAGTATAATTATACATATAACTAATGTTTGTCCTTGTTTGGGATTAAATGTGTTTAAAAATTGTCCAAGTCTTTAATTTGAAGGTTTGAAGTAACTCGATCCCTTTTTTCCACTGAATATTTCATTTATCAATGGATGTTGAATTGGCTCTCCAGAGTCATCTGCAAGCAAATTCTGCTCTGATACATAAGCTTCGTAGGTAATTTCCTCATTTTCGGCTAGTAAATGATAAAAAGGTTGGTCCTTCCTTGGACGCACATTCTTTGGGATAGATTGATACCACTCCTCCGAATTATTAAATTCAAAATCAACATCGTAAATAACACCTCTAAAGTCAAAGTGTTTATGTTTTACTACGTCGCCTATTGAAAATTTTGCTTTTTGAGTTGACACGTTATTAGTATGGGTATTTGAAAAAAAAAATCAATAGAAAAAATGTAATCTATTTGCTAGGATGTTAATAAATATATAGTGAATAAATCATTAGTAAAATTTGTCACAGATTTTGGACCATTAGCTTTATTTTTATACATTTATTATTCTAGTGGTAAAGACATTAAAGTTGCATTAGTACCTTTTATAATTGCAACCATTTTAGCTTTAATTTTTGTTTGGTTTTTAGAAAAGAGAGTTCCAATGGTTCCACTTTTGGGCGGATTATTAATTACTTTCTTTGGTGGTTTAACCATTTACTTCAATAATCCTATTTTTATTTACATTAAACCAACTATAATAAATATTCTTTTTGGATTAGCTCTATTATTTGGAAAACATTTCACAAATGAACCAATATTAAAAAAAATACTTGGGAATGCACTAAATCTTAGTGAAGAAGGATGGAAAATTTTAAATACTAGATGGATGTACTTCTTTTTTATGTTGGCATTATTAAATGAGATTGTATGGAGAACCCAATCAGAAGAGTTTTGGGTAAATTTTAAAGTCTGGGGTCTGCTTCCAATAACGTTTATTTTTACTGCATTTCAAATAGGTTTAATTAACAAATATAAAATAAATGAATAAATATCTAAAATTAGTTGTAAATAATTCTTACCCAAATGAGAAACAAAAATATTTTTTTGAAAAAGATGAACTTAAAATAATTTTAGACTTATATGCCAAAATGGTATCCAATGGTTCATGGAAAGACTACGGGTTAAAAATTTCAAGTAAACAAGTAGCATTTAGTGTTTTTAAAAATTCATCAGAGAGTGCAGTTTATAATATTTGTAAAAATTTTAAACCAATAGATAAAAATCTAAAATATTCTATAACAGACACAAAAGGAAGAATTTTAAAAAATTCTTTTCTTCTGGAAAATCTTCTTAAAAATACTAATTGGAAAAAACTTTAAAATTTATCTTCTTTGGCCAAATAATCTTAAAAGCATTATAAATAAATTTATGAAGTCTAGGTATAAAGTTAATGCTCCCATAACAGCTTTTTTGCCAATAACTTCTCCACTGTCCGATGCTGCATACATGTTTTTTATTTTTTGAGTATCATATGCAGTTAATCCTACAAAAATTAAAACTCCTAGAATTGAAATTACAAAATACATCATTGAGGACTTAAGAAATATATTTACAATTGAGGCAATGATTATTCCAATCAAACCCATAAATAAAAATGATCCAAGTTTGGTTAAATCTCTTTTTGTTGTGTAGCCATAGATACTCATAGCTCCAAATGTTGCAGAAGTTATAAAAAATACTCTAGTAACACTTAATCCAGTATAAACCAACAAAATTGATGACAATGATAGACCCATTAAGGCTGCAAAAATCCAAAAGGTAGTTTGAGCCTTAGATGAGCTCATTTTATTTATCCCAAAGCTCATATAAATTACTATGCCAAGTGGTGCTAACATAACCAACCATTTCAAACCTGAAAGATAAATTGCATTACCAACTTGCGTTAAAGCTACAATTGACCCACCTGCATCAGTTACAACTGACATTTTAAATGTAATCAGTGCAACTATTCCTGTAAGCAACACCCCAGTAGCCATATAATTATAAACCTTAAGCATGTAGGCTCTTAAGCCTTCATCCATTACAACTGTCTGTTTTGCAGTTGTTGATTTATTTAAAATGTTTTCTCTATTAAAATCCATTACATCTATATAATAATATTTTTGTTTATTTTCAAGCAGTCAAAAGATAAGTAACAATGACATTATATTTATGAATTACAAGAGTTTAGGCAATACGGATTTAAAAGTGAGTACAATTTGTCTCGGTACAATGACTTGGGGAGAACAGAACACAGAACAAGAGGGGTTTGAACAAATGGACTTTGCTTTAGATCATGGAGTAAATTTTTGGGATACTGCAGAATTATATTCCGTTCCTCCAAGAGCTGAGACTTTTGGGTATACAGAAAAAATTATAGGAAACTGGTTTAAAAAAACAAAAAAAAGGAGCAGTGTAATTCTTGCAACAAAAGTGGCAGGACCTGCAAGAGATTATCTTAGAAATGGTGAAAATAGTTTTGTAGGAAAAAATCTTGATCAAGCAATAAATGGAAGTCTAAAAAGACTTAAAACTGATTATATAGACTTATATCAACTTCATTGGCCTGAAAGAAATGTAAATATGTTTGGAAGACTTGGTTATAAACATGATGATAATGAAGATGAATGGAACAAAATTGAAGATGTGTTATATGAGTTACAAAAATATATTAAGTCAGGGAAAATAAGATATATAGGTCTTTCAAACGAGACGCCGTGGGGAGTAAGTAGGTTCTTGCAACTCTCAGAGAATTTTGGACTACCAAGAATGATGTCAATACAAAATCCTTACAATTTATTAAACAGAAGTTATGAAGTTGGATTAGCGGAAATATCGATCAGAGATAAAATAGGTTGTTTAGCATATTCACCACTAGCCACTGGATATTTGACAGGAAAATATAGAAACGGTGCTTTACCAAAAGGCTCTAGAATTGATCGGGATGGAGATTTTTGGACAAGATATCAAAAACCAAATATGGAAAAAGCTGTAGAGGAATATTTTAAAATTTCAAAAAAATATGATGTAAACTTTACTAAAATGTCTCTAAAGTTTTGTGAAATTCAGCCATTTATGACTTCAGTGATCATTGGGGCTACTACAATGGAACAGTTGAAAGAAAATATTGAAAGTGTAAATATAAATCTTACAAGTGATTTGATAAAAGATTTAAATGAAATACAAAAAATTTATCCAAACCCATGTCCATGATTAAAAAAACTATATTATTTTCAATTTTTACCAGTTTAATTTTAGCAACCTCTACATTCGCCCAAGAAGTTAAAAAAATTGGTAAATACAAAGATTGGGAAACTATAGTATATATTGATGGTGAAGACAAAGTTTGCTTTGCACAATCTGTACCTGTTTTACAGGCACCCAAAAAAAATCAGAGAGATGCACGATTATTTGTTAGCTTTAGACCTAATGATAAAATTTCAGACGAAGTCAGCATTACTTCAGGATATGAATTCAACAATCAGAATTCAATTACTGCAACATCAGGAAAATCAAAATATAAATTTGATATAGCTCAAGAGAATTTTGCTTGGATATCAGAGAATAAGGTAGAAAAAAAAATGATTAAAACTCTTAAAAAAGGATCTAGAATAATGATTACAGGGTATAACAAATCTGGCTCACAGACAATTGATCATTATTCTCTTTTGGGTTTTACAAAAGCTTATAATTCTGCAAAAAAAAATTGTTCTTGATAGATGTCTAAAAAGATTGTTTTAGCTTATTCAGGAGGCCTAGATACTTCTATTATTTTGAAGTGGTTACAAGAAAATTATAAAGCAGAAATCATCGCCTATACATCAGATATTGGCCAAGAATTAAATAAAAAAAAAATTATCAGAAATGCTCAAAAACTTGGTGTTAAGAAAATAATTATTAATGATTTAAAAAATATTTTTGTAAAAGATTATGTTTTTCCAATGATAAGAGGACATGCAATTTACGAAGGTATTTATTTATTAGGCACATCTATAGCAAGACCATTAATTGCAAAAGACCAAATTAAAGTTGCAAAAAAGTATAAAGCATATGCTGTATCTCATGGATCAACAGGAAAGGGAAATGATCAGGTTAGATTTGAATTAGGCTACCATTACTTTGGACCAAAAATAAAAGTTATTGCACCTTGGAGAATTTGGAAATTAAAATCACGAACTGATTTAATAAATTATGCAAAAAAACATGGAATTCCAATTCCAAAAGATAAAAAAGGAGCTCCACCTTTTTCTGTAGATGATAATTTATTTCATACTTCTACTGAGGGTAAAGTTTTAGAAAACCCTAAAAATTCTGCGCCTGAATTTATTTTTCAAAGAACTACTTCACCTCAAAATGCTCCCAATAAACCAGCATATGTAACTATAAACTTTAAAAATAGTGATCCGATTGGTGTAAATGGAAAGAGGTTATCACCTGCAAAACTTTTAGAAAAATTAAATCTCTTAGCTGGTAAAAATGGAATTGGTAGAGTGGATTTGGTTGAAAATAGATTTATTGGAATAAAATCACGAGGGGTTTACGAAACACCAGGTGGAACACTTTTATTAAATGCTCATAGAGCAATTGAGTCTGTTACTTTAGATAAAGAAACAATGCACAAAAAAGATTCCATTATGCCTCGATATGCCGAATTAATTTACAATGGATATTGGTTTTCAAAAGAAAGGATTAAACTTCAAAAAATCATTGATATAAAAAGAAATAAAGTAAATGGGTCGGTTAAACTCAAATTGTATAAGGGAAATATTACTATTCAATCAAGAGTTACAAAAAGTGATGCTTACTCAATGAAAAAAGTATCTTTTGAAGAAAATAAAACTTTTAATAAATCAAGCGTTGAAAAATTTATTAATTTTCATAAAAAAAAGTTAAGAAATTAGTGCTAAATGAAGCTATGGATGGACAATTTGACATTTGAGAATTTTGACTTATGAATTAAATCTTAATTATGGAAGGTATTAAAAATTGGTTAAAAGATTCAGCTAATATACTATTCGATGATAGTAAAAATGATCTTAGAGCTTTGCCAAAAACAGTTAGATTACAAATTTTACTAGTATTAAGTTTTATTTGGTCAACAGTTTTTAGTCTTTATATATTCTCCTATACAACTTTTGCATTTGGGTGGGCTGGAACTTTTATTGCACATATTGGTTTAATTTTCGCGGTTTATTATACATTTAAACAATTTCATAAAGCTGAAAAAAGTTCAGTAAGCGTATTTAAGTCAAAAAATTATGACCCATCAAAAATTATGGTAATAGTATTTGTAGTTTTGTTTATGTTTGTGTTTTCAAAAGGAATTGAAGTTTTAACAAGAACCAATTCTTATTCAATTCCATATGATGGACCAGCAAAATCAGCTTTTGAAAAATGGCTGCCATTTACAAAAGGGGATTAATGGATAAAGTTACAAAAAATTTACAATTCATTCTTCTTAGTATCATTTTATTAAGTACAGTGATTGCTGTAGGCATCGAATTAAAGAGAATGATTATTGAACAATCTGTAAATTTAGCAGATCTTCTTTTGATGTTCCTATACTTAGAGGTTATGGCGATGGTGAGAGTTTTTTGGAACCAACAATCAATTAGTATCACACTGCCTTTATTGATAGCAATAACAGCCTTAGCAAGATTTATAATATTGCAAGGTAAAGAAATGGATGCATCAGCATTAGTTTATGAAGCAGTAGCGATAGTGCTTATCGCATCAGCAATTGTGATTTTAAGATTAAGACATAGTGATAAATTAGGACTTAAAAAGAAAAAATCAAAATAATATTTATGAATTTTAGAGCTTCAAGAGCTTCGGCTGTTGAGAAATTGGAAAATTTTATAGAAAATAGTCTTTCAAATTATTCGAAGGAAAGAAACTTTGATTACGGTCCTGATAATAGATCAAATGTATCATGTCTGTCACCTTATGTAACTCACGGCGTCATTAACGAAATAGAAATAATAGAAAAATCATTAAATAAATTTTCTTTTGCAAAAAACGAAAAATTCATTCAAGAAGTTCTTTGGAGAACTTACTGGAAAGGATGGCTAGAATTAAGACCAAATGTATGGTCTGATTATTTAATTGATTTAAAAAAAATTAGAGAAGATTTTAAAGATAAGCAAATTTACAAGGATGCGCTTGAGGGCAAAACCAATATCGAATGCTTTAATTGTTGGGTGAATGAGTTAAAAAATAACAATTATTTGCATAATCATGCAAGAATGTGGTTTGCTAGTATATGGATTTTTACTTTAGATTTGCCTTGGCAATTAGGAGCAGAATTTTTTATGCAACATCTTTACGATGGGGATGCTGCATCAAACACTCTTGGATGGCGATGGGTGGCTGGTGTTCAAACACAAGGTAAACATTATTTAGCAAGCGAATGGAATATCAAAAAATTTACTAATAATAGGTTCAATAATATTAA
>MDSW01149927.1_pt1 | contig 15721 bp, 16 predicted proteins | sample 811171 | NCBI WGS metagenome assembly MDSW01 (sample SAMN05326641, study PRJNA326480) | marine metagenome | isolation source: seawater | place: Atlantic Ocean: North West | collected 2012
AAACAGGTTTTTCATGTTTCAAATCTATTCCCTTTATATTAATATATAGCACGTCAACTTTGAGCACTACATGAAAACAACAGCACTAAGAACTCAAGATATTGAGCAAAAATGGTACTTAATTGATTGTTCTGGCAAAACATTAGGTAGACTTTCAGTAAAGGTAGCAAATATATTGAGAGGTAAAAACAAACCTGAATATACTCCAAATTCAGATGTTGGTGATTTTGTGGTGCTTGTAAACGCAAAAAATCTTAAGGTTACTGGTTCTAAGAATGAAGACAAAATTTATTACAGACATACAGGCTATCCTGGTGGAATTAAGCAAATTTCATTTAAAGACCTTTTAAATAAAGACCCTGAGAAAGTTTTAAGACTCGCAGTAAAAGGTATGCTTCCAAAGAATAAATTGAATAGGCAAGTAATTAAGAAGTTAAAAGTTTATGCAGGAGAAGAGCATCCTCATGAAGCACAAAAACCTGAGGTACTAAATTAATGTCAGTTATTTCAGGAAGAAGAAAAGAAGCCACAGCAGTAGTAAGGTTAAAAAAAGGTAGTGGCGTAATTACTGTCAACAAAAAAAGTCTAGATGATTATTTCGGCAGGGACGTTGCCAAGATGATAGTTCGTCAACCCCTAGTTCTTACTAATCAAGACAATTCTTATGATTTAGATATTAAAGTTGAGGGTGGTGGTTCGTTTGGTCAAGCCGGAGCGATAAGGCTTGCTATTTCGAAAGCACTTATTGCTGAGACTCCGGATCTAAGAGGAGAATTAAAGAAAGCTGGCTACCTTACAAGAGATTCAAGAGTTAAAGAAAGAAAGAAAGTTGGCTTGAAAAAAGCTAGAAAGAGTCCACAATTTTCAAAGAGATAATATTAAATTAATGTCAAAAAAAATTGACCAAAACAGAAGAAGAGCTCTTCACATAACTTCTGGTTTAGTTGGAGCAGTCACGGTTGCAGGTTTTGCTGTACCATTTTTGAGTGCATGGAATCCAAGCGAAAAGGCAAAAGCACTTGGAGCATCTGTTAAATTTGATTTATCAAAATTAGAAGCTGGCGCGATGGCAGTTTTAGAATGGAGAAGAACTCCAATTTTTGTGGTACATCAAACGTCAGCAGCAATTGAGAATCTTCCAAAACTTGATACAAAGGTAACAAATCCAGCTAAAGAAGAAGGTATTACCCGTTCAGTCAATAATAAATTTTCTATTCTTAAAGGTGTTTGCACTCATTTATCTTGTGCACCAAAATATCATCCTGAAATTGAGCCAAAAGCTTGGGACCAGGAATGGTTAGGCGGCTTTTTCTGTCCGTGTCATGGTTCAAAGTTCGATTTAGCAGGAAGAGTTTACAAAGGTGTTCCGGCCCCAACTAATTTAGAGGTTCCTCCACATTCATTTGATGGAGATGTTCTTACAATTGGAGAAGTAGCATAAGATGAGTAAACAAAAAAACTCCTTTATGAATTGGATTGATAAACGTTTTCCTGTTACTGAAAATCTAGAACGGCATTTAACAAAACACCCAGTACCAAAAAAAGTAAATTTCTTCTACATCTTTGGTGCCTTGCTTATGGTTATTTTCATGGTTCAAGTTATAACTGGAATTTGGTTAATGATGTTTTATACAAACACAGAAGAAGGAGCATTTGCATCTATAGAATATATTATGCGTGATGTAGAGTATGGCTGGTTAATGCGATACATGCACAGTACAGGAGCGAGCGCATTCTTTTTCTTAATGTATTTTCATATGTTTAGAGGCTTGCTATATGGCTCTTACCAAAAACCTAAAGAGTTAGTGTGGTTATTTGGATGTTTCCTTCTATTTTTATTAATGGCGGAAGGCTTTCTAGGTTATGTTTTGCCTTGGGGTCAGATGTCATATTGGGCAGCAAATGTGATTTTGTCCCTTTTTGGCGCAATTCCAGTTATTGGACCAGATTTGCAGGTATGGATACAAGGCGATTATGTTCTTTCTGGAGCAACACTATCTCGTTTTTTTGCTTTGCATGTAGTAGTTGTGCCTTTGCTTATGATAGCCCTAGTTGTTTTCCACATATTCGCATTACATGAAGTTGGCGCTGGCAATCCAGAAGGAGTTGATATTGAGAAACATAGAGACGAAAAAGGCATGCCATTAGATGGGGCACCGTTTCATCCGTACAAAACATTCAGTGCTTTGCCGGCCATTGGAATTTTCTTCGTAATATTTTTTGCAATAGTATTCTTTGCGCCGGAAGGTGGAGGCTATTTTCTGGAAAAACCAAATTTTGAAGAGGCAGATTTTCTTAAAACCCCAGAACACATTGCACCAGTATGGTACTACGCCCCATTTTATTCGATTCTAAGAGCGATAACATTTGGAATTCCTTTCTTAGGTATAACCAGCAAATTCCTTGGATTTATAATTTTTGCAGCCAGCATAGCAATCCTTTTTGTAGTGCCATGGCTTGATAGGTCAAAAGTTCAAAGTATTAGATATAAAGGCATATACAGTAAAATTGGTATGATATTATTCGCAGCCTCGTTTATTACACTCGGATATTTAGGAACAAAACCAGTTAATGAACTGAGAACACTCATAGCTCAGATATGTACATTGTTTTACTTCTTACCACTTATATTGATGCCAATATATACAAAATACGAAAGAACCTTGGAGGTACCAGAGAGGTTATGATTAGAGTTCTTGCATTTTTGTTTTTAATTGCATTTTGTGGAAAGCTTTTTCCTGCAGGTGAAAGTCAATGTGGTGCTCTAGAAAGTTGTACAGAATATAAAGCAGATGTACATGATTTATTTTCACTTCAGAGAGGCTTAGGCATTTACATGAATTATTGCTCAAGCTGTCATAGTCTGCAGTATTTGAGATGGAACAGACTGCAAAAAGATTTAGATATTCCTGAAAATATTCTAAGAGAAGATCTCATTTTAAACTCAGACGTAAAAAATAGTGATTATATGACTTTTGGATTGAATGGTAATGATTCAACGGCTTGGCTTGGAGCCTCAGCACCTGACTTGACACTTAGAACTAGAGTTAGAGGCGAGAGTTGGGTATACACATATCTGAAATCATTTTATGAAGATGCTTCAAGACCGTTAGGCTCTAACAATTTAGTATTGCAAGGAAGCTCAATGCCGCATGTATTAGCAAGTTTGCAAGGCAATCAACAATTGAGCAAGGAAGGTTCACTTGTAAAAGTTTCAGAAGGCATTTTAACAGATGAACAATTTGATAACTCCATGAAAGATCTTGTTAACTTCTTAGCCTATGCAGCAGAACCGATTAGAAGTGATAGAGAAAAAAATGGAATATTTGTGATATTATTTTTCATCATTTTTACTGCTGTAATGTGGTTGCTTAATCGAGAATACTCTAAGGATATAAAATGATTTTTTACTCAGAAGAAAAAGGGCATTACAGTCACATGGTGAGGCTTGTATTAGCTGAAAAAGATATTTCGTGCGAAGTCAAGGAATTTGATCCAGAGGGGAATCTTCCTGATGAGTTACCAACAATAAATCCCTATAACAAACTTCCTGTGCTTGTTGACAGGGAAGTAACTATTTATGAGCCAAGAATTATCTTGGAATATCTTGACGAAAGATTTCCTCATCCACCTCTTTTACCAATATATCCAAATGAAAAAGCAGAATGCAGGCTTTTAATCCATAGAATTGAAAGAGATTGGCTGCCACTAATTGATAAAATGATGGAGCCAAAAGTCTCACAGAAAGAGTTTGATAAGCTTAAAAAAGATCTTGTATCTCTAGTTTCTGGAATTGTGCTGATCTTAAGGGAGAAGCCATATTTTATGAGCGATGAATTTACATTAGTTGATTGTTATATGTCAGCTATTTTATATAGGCTTCCTTATCTTGGTGTGACTGTGCCAAATACAAAATCTTTTTCAACTTTGAAAAAATATCAGGAAAAATTGTTTTCTAGAGCAAGTTTTGATCTCTCATTAACTGACTCCGAGAGAGATTTGAAATACTCATTTAATTAAAATAGGAAGTTGATTCTATTTTTTTATTTGATAGTGTGTAAATCCCATTATATCCACGTAATTCACCCAGAAATCTATTTGATTTAGCGAAGGCTAACAGCATTGAATCATAGCCTAGTGTGTAACTCCTACTTTTTTTAAGATCGTAGCCAAATGGGTTTTCATAAGCATGATCAAAAGTATTTATTCGATGAAGTGTAACTTCATTAGAGTCTAATGAAGTTTCAAGGTCAAAAGTAAGAATTGAAACCATATAACTCAATCCATAATTAAAGCGTATCTTTGATGCAATATCATATACTTCATCTTCACTTGCTGGAAAAACTACTATTTGATCAATATCAGTTCGAGTTCTTGGTTCAAAATTTACTTTCGAAAAGCTTGCTCTTCTTACCAATTCGTACCTATTCACACTTTGAGATACACCCAATGTGGAACGAATGCTTTTTTCCGATAATGGTTGCTTGAAAAAAACATAATCCAAGTCTTGGTCTAGTTTCTCAAAATTTTCTTGAGCATTATCTCCCGCCAATAAAACCTTTGATGTCTTTGAGTTTGATAGGTGTTTAATCAAAGAGTTTATCTGTGCTTGCGAGTTTGGAGGTACAAACATATTATTCCTTCCAGTATTCATTAAGATAAGATTTAAATTTGTTCCTTGACTATCAATAATGTCAACCTGCACTGGATCAAATGGCCCAGTAACAAAACTGTTTTGATTAAAATTTAGCAAGCTTCCTTCATCAAAAAATTTTACAGAATTTTTTATGTTGAGATCCTTGTAAGCATGCATCACACCAAGCTGGTAATATGCCAAAAAGCTTTCATATTGATTTGAATCAGGAACTAAAAAAATATACTCATATACATTTGATTCAATTAAATTCTTAGAGACATCAGAAATGCCAGTGAAATACAAAGTATCAATTGGTTTTAGATATCGTTCATTATTATTTTCCAACTGTACATTTGCACAAGCAGAGATCAGGATTATATGAAATACTATTAATAAAAATGTTCTGAACATGATTTTTTATATTATACCTACACCCATAGGCAACCTTAATGATTTCTCAAATAGATCATTGAAAATTTTATCAAGCTTAGATTTTCTTGTGGTTGAAAATTTTAGTACTACTAGAAAGCTTCTACATCATTATTCATTAAAAGTGCCTAAAATAATTACTTATAATGATCAGTCCTCTGCAGAATCCAGACTTAAAATCTATGAACATATTAAAAAAGGATTATCTGGTGCATTAGTTTCAGACTCAGGATCTCCCCTTATATCAGATCCAGGTTACAAGTTAATCAATTATCTTATTGGAGAAAATGTAGAGATAATAAGTATTCCAGGACCAAGCTCGGTTTTATCAGCACTTGTAGCGAGCGGGTTGCCAACTGATAAGTTTCAATTTTTAGGGTTTTTTCCCAGAAAAGAAAAAGAAAAGTTAAATTTTGTAGATTCAATTCAAAAATTTTCTGGAACTAGTATTTTTTTTGACTCCCCAAAAAGAGTATTAAAAAATCTCCTTTGGCTTGTGCAAAGCTTTGATGTTAGCGAGTTTGATATTTGTATTGCTAAAGAAATTTCAAAATTAAATGAACAATATTTAAGAGGGAAGCCCTTAGATATTATTAAGTTAATTTCTGAAAAAAAAGACTTCTTAAAGGGTGAATTTGTTTTACTTGTAAACCCTAATTTCGACACAGCAAAAAACTTTCCGCTAGAAAGTTTTTATGTGAATTTTTCTCATTACGTACCATTGAAGGATTTAATAAACTCTGTCCATAAAATTACTGGGGAACCAAAAAATAAAATTTATAAATTATTTTTAACACTTTCAGAAAAAGACTGATAATATTTACCTGAGTTGGTCGAGCTATCGCTTAAAATTTAAGAGGAAAGTCCGGACTTCAAAGAGCAAGGTGCCAGTTAACAGCTGGGAAGCGTGAGCTTACGGAGAGTGCAACAGAAAAAATACCGCCATTTTGGTAAGGGTGAAAAGGTAAGGTAAGAGCTTACCGCACATACGAAAGTTTGTGGCATTGAAAACCCCACCTGAAGCAATGCCAAGTAGAGATTATATTGTGTTGCTCGCACATAATCAGGGTAGGCAGCATGAATGATGTGGCGACACATCATCTAGATAAATGATAGCTGAAAACAGAATCCGGCTTATAGACCAACTCAATTCTCTAATCTAAACTTTATATATGACTTGGCAAATACTCGATACAAACTATGAGCAAGCAAAAATAGCTGTAATTGGCATTGGCGGCGGCGGCGGAAATGCCATCCAGCATATGATTAATTCAGGTATTCAGGGTGTAGAATTTATATGTGCGAATACAGATTCACAAGCACTAAGCATGATTAATAATGCCAAAACAATTAAATTAGGAAGTAACTTAACCAAAGGATTAGGGGCTGGAAATAATCCAGAAATTGGAAAACAAGCTACAGAATTAAGCCGTGAGGATATAATCGATCACCTTTCAAACACAGAAATGTTATTTATAGCAGCTGGAATGGGTGGAGGTACAGGTACAGGTGGTGCTCCAGTGATTGCAAAAATTGCAAAGGAACTGAATATTTTAACTGTTGCAGTAGTAACTACTCCTTTCAAAACAGAAGGAGAAAAAAGAGCAAGCCAAGCTAAAATAGGTATATCAAGCTTAATTGAAAATGTTGATTCGCTGATTGAGGTCGATAACGAAAAAGTTTTTGACATTTTCCCTCCAGAGACCCCAATAGAGAAAGCATTTAAAGAAGTTAATGATGTTTTGATGAATGCAGTAAAAGGTGTGGCAAATATAGTTTTAAAGCCATCAAAAATTAATGTTGATTTTGCTGACGTTTTATCTGTAATGTCTCAACAGGGTATGGCTTTGATGGGTTATGGTTCTGCCACTGGAAATGACAGAGCGCCAAAGGCAATTTTAAAAGCACTTAATAACCCTTTTTTTGATCGAAAAGAAGTTAAGAATGCTAAAGGGCTTTTAGTAAATGTGTGTGCTTCATCAAGCATTACCCAAAAGGAGCTTAAAGATATTTTAGAGGAGGCATCCTCTATCGGTCAGAATGGAGTTGAAGCCATCCCTGGATTGACTATTGATGAGTCATTTGGTGATTCAATTAGTGTAATTATAATTGCTACTGGATTAAGAAGATTTAATTTAGGGGATTTCCAAAGACCAAAAGTATTTTCAAATACTTCAACTATTGAAGATCAAAAGAGTGAATTTATTGATTTAGATTTAATTAATAAAGCAGACCTAAAGACAGTATTAGGGAGGTTAAAAAATTAAACATGTTCCAGTGTTATTTCAAAAGACTTTAGATAGTCTTATAAATAATGTGAACGGAAAATATGTTGACTGTACTTTTGGGCAAGGAGGACACTCAAGAGGAATTCTGAGCCGTTTATCTACAAAAGGAGCACTCGCTTCATTTGATTTAGATGAGCTAGCTGAAATTGAAGCTAAGAAAATTAAAAACCCAAATTTTAGCTTTCATAAAACTAACTTTAAAAACATAACAGATTACTTTAGTGATAATGAGCTAGACGGCATTCTTATTGATTGTGGTGTTTCATCTCCTCAGATTGATGAACCTTCTCGAGGCTTTAGTTTCATGAAAGATGGACCGCTAGATATGCGATTTGGAAAGGAGGTGGAAGTATCCTGTGAAAACATTATCAATGACTATGCCTATGAAGATCTAGAAAGAATATTTAAAGAATATGGAGAAGAAATTGAATCTAAAAGAATTGCTAAAGAAATTGTGACTAAAAGAGAGCAAAATAGAATTGTTTCAACCAAACAACTATCAAGCATTATAGAAGACATAAAAAAAATTAAAACAAAAAAAAATCCTGCCACAAAGGTATTTCAAGCGCTAAGAATAGAGGTTAATAAGGAGCTTGATAACTTGAGAATTTGTCTTGATAGCGCAAAAAGACTCTTAAGGAAGAATGGGCGATTGGTTGTGATCTCTTTTCATTCTCTTGAAGATCGGATTGTAAAGAATTGCTTTAAAACAGAAGAGCGCCTACACGAAAAAGATCTGCCATTATTCAGTGAACAGGTGCAAAAAAAGAAATTTTCAGTTAGCAATGTTATCACACCAGAGAAACATGAGCTGACTTTAAATATTAGAGCAAGAAGTGCAAAAATGAGAGTAGTGACAAAATTATGAAACATACAAGGGTTTTTTTTTTAATTTTGATGCTTTTGCTAGGAGCATCAGCTTTTATGAAAGCCAAACTTGTATTTGAATATAAAAGACAATTTCTATATCTAGCTCAAATTCAAAATGAAATAGATAAGCTTGAAAATGAAAATACAAAGCTAAACCTTGAACTTTCTTTGCTTAAGTCATCTCCATATGTTTTACAATCTGCAACAAGCCTAGGTATGAAGAGAATCGAGTAGATTAAATGAATAAGATCAGATTTATTTTTGCAGTCGTTTTAATTCTTTTAGTAACTCCGTTTTATAAATTCTTTGAGCTTGGCCAAGATAAAGATAGATTTTTAGTGGCAGGAAAATCAAGATCTCAGTTTAACGAAACGATAAATTTCCCGCGAAAGAAAATTCTAGATAGAAATGGGAACGAGCTCGCTCTCAGTATCCTTAGATCAACTCTGCTCTTTAGATCATCAGCAGAAAAAGATCTTGGCCTAACATATGCAAAAAGAGTAGGTGAGCCCATTTTTTTATTTAATTCAAAAAGAATTTATTTTGAAAATCAACTAACTGCAGATTTTATCGAAGAACTTAGTGAATTTTGTGATTGCTTTGTTATATCAGAGCCTATATACAGAAGATACTATCCTTATGGGGGCATTATAAGCCCACTAATTGGTTTTTCTGGATTAGGCGGTGGGCTTGAGGGCCTAGAAAAATCTTTTGATGCATCACTTAAGTCGAATCAAAGAAGTTTGAATTTTTTTCGAGATGCTAAGGGTCGAAGAGTTAAAGGTGACCTTAAGAATTTTATTGAAAAATTAAGTCAGAATGATCTAACTTTAACCATTGATATAAATTTACAATTCAAGCTTTTCGAGGAATTAAAAAAATCAATTTCAGCAGCATCAGCAAAAGGAGGGTTTGCAGTTATTATGGATGCTCGTAGTGGAGATCTTCTTGCCCTTGCAAATTACCCTACATTTAACCCCAACAGATCTGATAGGATTGTCCAAAGAAACCTATCATTTGACGAGTACTTAGAGCCTGGCTCTCTTATTAAGCCAATAACAATTGCAGGTGCTTTTAGTAACGGAATAATAAATAAGAGCTCCTTAATTGATACAAATCCTGGATATATTAATTTGTCTGGATTCAAAAGAAGTGAAGCAGGAGGAAAAAATTATGGGGTTTTAACACCCTCTGAGATTATCTCAAACTCTTCTCAAGTGGGGATAGCAAAAATTTCCATTATGTTATCAGGGGATCAAATTACCTCAAATCTCAGACACTTTGGCATTGACAAAGAGTTGGATTTAAGTTGGCATGGAATTAATTCTAGTTTTTTATACGATAGTTCAACTCTTTATGATATAGATAAAGCCTCTTTGGGTTATGGCTATTTATTGCGGGCGAATATTGTTCAAATAGCAAGAGCATATTCTGTATTTGCTAACCAAGGAGAAATGATTGAGCCAAGGATTGAAATCAATCAACCAGTAAGAAAATCAAGAGCAATAGATAGCGAAACGGCAGATTATATTTTAGCTTCCTTAAGATCAACTGTCGTTGAAGGAACAGCAGATAAAGTTTCAGATTCAATTGTAAGTATTGCTGGAAAGACTGGGACTACGGAAAAATATATTGTTGGAAATGGTTATACTCCTGGTAAATACATTTCAAGTTTTGCTTCTATTTTCCCTTATGAGAGCCCAAAATATATTATGGTTGTCTCTATTGATGAACCTGATCCAAATAATTATTTTGGTGGTGATATTTCAGCTCCAATTGTGGCGACTTTAGCAGAACATATGTTGATTAATGGCTATATAGAATGAGTTTCAAGTAATTATGATTTATGTAGATCATTCTAATGACATAGAGCCAGACTCTATTTTTATATCAATTGATGATGGCTATAAACATCTTTCAGCTGAAGATATAGAATTAGTATCTGAGATATGGTCTTCAAAATCCACAACAATTAATTCTAATAAAACAAAAGTAATTCCAGATCTGGATTCTAAAGTACTACAAATTATAGAAAGTGATTATGGGTTAGTATTAGATGATTTTGAAAATTTTTTTATAACAGGCACAAATGGCAAAACAACATCTGCTCAATTTGTATCGCAAATATTAAACCTAAATAACACAAGAAATGGTGTAATGGGAACATTAGGGAGTTACATAAATTGCAAAAGGATAGCCCATCAAAGGCTAACTACAGAAACTCCTATCTTTATTAGGAATTTCCTTAAAAAATGCTTAGATAGAGACGCAAAAAAAATTATTTATGAAGCCTCATCAATTGGCATTGAAAGCAACAGACTTGAGGGCCTTAGAATCGATCACTCTGGCTTTACCAACTTTACTAGGGATCATCTGGATTACCATAAAAGTATGCCAAATTATCTCAAAGCCAAATTAGAGTTAGTAAAAAATACAAAAAATTCTTTCACATATAATCTCGACGATGATAATTCAAATAATTGGATCAAAGCTTTTGCTGGTGAAAGTAAATTTTCTATCTCTAACATTAAGCCGAGTGCTGACATCTTCTTTTCAGTTAAAAAAATATCTATTGATGGGAACGTTGAATTTGATATAAGTAGTCCATGGGGCTCCTCAGAAGGCTGCGCCCCAGTTTTCACTAATTTTAATTTAGTTAATATTTTAATTGGACTGCCATTTCTGATGCTCCAAGGACTATCATTTGATTCATTTATATCTTCATTAAGTTCATTAAGTTTGCCTACTGGTAGACAGAAGCTAATGAAATATAAATCCAACAAAATTTTTATTGACTATGCCCATAACCCTGATGCACTGGAAAAGCTTTTATCTGGGCTATCTAAATTGGAGTCCACAAAGACAACATTAATTATTGGAGCAGGCGGGAATAGGGATCATGGTAAACGTTCGTTAATGGGTAGCATCTCATCAAAATTTGCAAACCACATAATTATCACCTCCGATAACCCAAGAGAAGAAGATCCACAGCTAATTGCAGATATGATTGCAGAAGGGATAGAGGAAACAGCTTCTTTTGAAGTAATATTGGACCGAAAAAGAGCAATTGCAACAGCAATAAAACAGTTAACTGAAAATCAGACATTAGTGATAATTGGGAAAGGGCATGAAGATTACCAAATTATTGGAAATAAAAGGGTCTATTTCTCAGATGAAGAGGAAGTAAATAAATGTATTACGTAGCAGGGCTAGGATCAAAAAATGAATTTGCAGAATTCCTTCAAGGCAATACAACAGGACAAAATACTGTCATTGGTGGCATATCTTTTGATTCAAGAACTGTAAGAAAAAATCAATTATTTATTCCTCTAGAAGGGAAAAATTATTCTGGTTTTTCATTTGTTGACGAAGCAATAAAGAAAGGCGCTGTTGTTTTATCAAATAAATGCCATTCACATAATTGTATCCAGGTAGAGGATGTTTACTCTTCTTTAATTAAGTTATGTCAGAAACACATTGAAGAGCTGGGAGTCAAATTAATTTTGATAACTGGAAGTTATGGCAAGACAACAATAAAAGATATGCTAAGGCATTCTATTGGCTCTGTATGCCACATAAATAAATTAAATGAAAATAATGAATTTGGCATTCCTTTTACAATTTTGAGCTGCAATCCAAATTCTGATTATTTAGTTGTAGAATGCGGGGCGAGAAATATAGGTGATTTTGATCTTCTTGCAGAACATCTTAAATCCGATGTCTTTATTTTGACAGATATTGCTGCAGTTCATCTTGAGACTTTTAAAACAATAGAGAATATCGAAAAAACAAAGCTCATGCTAAAGGAAACACTTAAGGAAAAGAGTAATTTTATTGATGGAAGGAAGCTTAATTATCTAAATTATCAAGAAAAAAATAATCTAATCGTTGAGAGTGTGATTAACAAATTACATATCGCTAAAGAGAAGAATGTAGATAGCTATCAACCATCAGCAGGCCGAGGGAAAATCATTAAGACCATGGGGGGAAGCATAATTGATCAAACATATAATTCCAGTCCCAACACATTAATTGCAACAGTAGCTCCTTATAGCAATAAAAACACTTCCTTGATTCTAGGAGATATGGCTGAGCTTGGAGAGTCTGAGTTAGATGAGCATGTAAAAGTTCTCGATCATTTCCATGAGTACAAAGTTTGGGTTACTGGACCAATATTTAAGCAAGCTGTTTTTAAAACAAAGTCAAAAAATGTTAATTATTTTGAAAACGAGAAAGAGTTTCCCTCAACTGTATTTCGATTATTATTGCAAAATAATGAAAATTTATATTTTAAAGGCTCGCGATCATCTAAAATGGAAAGATTCATTAAACTATTGCTGAATGATTGAATATTTATTGGACTTTTTCCCCGCAAGAGATGGCATTTTTAATGTTTTAACTTACCTGTCTTCACGAACAATAATTTCTACTCTTACAGGATTATTTGTTGTGCTTTTTTTTGGAGACAGATTTATTTCCTTAATAAAAAGTATTCAATTTAACCAAAGTTTTGATGGAAGAGCTCCAGAAGCACATCGACATAAAGATGGGACTCCGACAATGGGAGGACTTTTGATAGTTGGCAGTGTTATTCTGTCTGGTTTGCTGTGGGGTGATCTTTCAAATAAATATATATTGTTAGGTATGTTCTGCCTTATTTCTTTTGCAGGTATTGGTTTGGTCGATGATTATAAAAAGATTACAGACCCAGGCTCAAAAGGCCTTTCATCAACAACAAAGATATTTTATCAGATAGTTTTTGCTTCAATAATTGCTCTTACCCTCTATATGAGTGCCACGGTTGCAAACGAAACAATATATATAGTGCCTTTCTTTAAAGATGTAATTTTAGACTTTGGAATCGTATTTGTGCTTATTTCAATCTTTATTATTGTTGGCAGTTCCAATGCAGTAAATCTCACCGATGGTTTAGACGGCCTTGCAATACTCCCAGTGATTATAATTACTATTGCACTTGGAATGATTGCTTGGGCAGCAGGCAATACCATAGCAGCGGATTATCTATATATACCTTATTTGGAAACTACTGGAGAGTTATTAGTTCTTTGCGGCGCATTGGCAGGAGCAGGTATAGGTTTTCTGTGGTTCAATTCCTACCCTGCTCAAATTTTTATGGGAGATGTTGGTTCTCTATCAATGGGTGCTTTCATTGCGTTTGTAGCAATAGTTGTTCGCCATGAAATAGTTTTTGCGGTAATGTCTGCTGTTTTTATCATGGAGGCAATGAGCGTGATTCTTCAAGTGAGCTCGTTTAAGCTCAGAAAAAAAAGAATCTTTAAAATGGCTCCTATTCATCATCATTTTGAATTAAGCGGTTGGAAGGAGCCAAAAATTATTGTGCGCTTTTGGATTCTAACATTTATCTTTGTATTGATAGGGCTGTCATTGTTAAAAATACGATGAATGAAACACCGGTAATATTAGGCTATGGGCTTACAGGTAAATCATTCGAAAAGTTTTTAATTAAAAAAAAATTAGAATATCTTTTATATGATGATAAGCATCCTCATGGTGGCATATCAAATGGTTTAAGAAATAAATTTATATCAAAATCTGAATTAGTTAGATTTGACACATTTTATGTTTCTCCAGGCTTTAATAAGAAAAAGTTGAAAGAGCTTGGAGTGTTAGATAAACATTTAATTTCAGATTTAGATATTTTTTTTAGGTTTAACCAATCATTCAAAATAGGAATAACCGGAACAAATGGGAAGAGCAGTCTTACACACTACCTTACGCAAATTTTAAATTGTAAATCTACAGCTATAAGCCTGGGCAATATTGGGGCCCCCTTACTAGAAAACCTTGACCACAAGCATAAATATAGCGTAGTTGAACTATCCAGTTTTCAGCTTGAAAAGATGAAAGTAAATGAGCTTAATCTATCAGTAATAATAAACATTTCAAAAGATCATATTGATCACCATGAAGACTTTGAGTCCTATAAATCCTGCAAGTTTAAGATTATGAAAGCAAAAACATTTTTTTATAATGATGAATATCAGCTTCAAGACTTTGCATTTTCAATTGCAAAGTCATTGGAACCAAGTACTGATGAAAAATTAAAATTAGAGGAGCTACCCTTTCGACTGCAACCACTTACTAAAAATATAGTTAATGACTCAAAATCTACGAACTCTTCATCTTTGTACTATGCCATTAAAAAGCTTAATTTTTCTGGTGTTTTGATAATGTGTGGCAACCCAAACAAAGAGAATTATCAAAATCTAATCATTGATGGCCCAGCTAAGGTTTTAATTTTTGGCAAACACAGAGAAGATATAAAAAAAAGAATCATCCATAACAACATAAAGCTTTATAGCTCTTTAGAATCATTAGTCTCTTCTTTGGACGCCAATGATCGGATCTTATTTTCTCCTGGTAATCCAAGTGGCGAAGATTTTTTAAATTTCATGGAAAGAGGCGAGTATTTTTCCAAGATCATTGAGGTTCACTTTGATAAAAAATAACAATGAATTATTTGATAGATACTTGGTCTTACCATTTTTGGCCTTAACTTGTTTAAGTTTGGTTTTTATATATTCATCCTCGAATGTAATGGCAAATGAAATTTATTCTGACCCATATTTTTTTTTAAAAAGACAGCTTCTTGCTATAAGTATTGCCCTCATTGCTTCAGCAATATTTTTATTCATTCCAACCTCTTTTTACCGAGATAATGGAGCAATTTTAGTTGTCGTATCAATATTGCTATTATTTGTGGTGGCATTGCCTTTTATTGGGACAGAGGTAAATGGAAGTAGACGATGGCTCAATCTTAGAATATTCAATCTTCAACCCTCAGAAGTAGCAAAGATATTCATTCCAATATACCTTTGTGGCTATTGTTTACGCAGGAAAGAGCAACTGGAGACAAAATGGAGGGGTTTCTTGAAGCCACTCATTTTAGTAGCAATATGCTGCCTTCTTTTACTACTTGAGCCTGATGTCGGAGCAACAGCAGTGCTATTTGCAGTATCAATAATTATTCTATTTCTTGGCGGAGCAAAAACTTCACAGCTACTTATGCTGGCATTTATATTTATCGCTCTTATTTCAACTTTTGTTTACTTTGATGAAGAAAGGTTTTCAAGAGTTTTAAGTTTTTCCGATCCTTTTGATGATCCTTTTGGTACGGATTATCAGCTCCTTAATGCCTTAATTGCTTCAGTTCAAGGTGGTATATTTGGTATGGGTGTGGGAGAGAGTACACAGAAATATTTCTTTTTACCAGAGGCACATACAGATTTCATCTTTTCTATTTATATTGAAGAATCAGGAATATTAGGTTTAATTGTATTGACTGTAATTTACGGTGTAATTTTATTTCGATTATTTTCATTAATAAAAGAATCTGCAAAAAAGAATTTTTTCTTTATACATCTAATTATTAGCAGCTTTTTCTTAATATTTTTTATACAAACTTTGCTAAATATTTTTGTGAATTTAGGCATTTTGCCTACAAAAGGTTTGGCAT
>MDSW01180997.1_pt1 | contig 15721 bp, 18 predicted proteins | sample 811171 | NCBI WGS metagenome assembly MDSW01 (sample SAMN05326641, study PRJNA326480) | marine metagenome | isolation source: seawater | place: Atlantic Ocean: North West | collected 2012
CACCCCAATGGGTCTCACCCACGCCCCAGCCGTTGAGCACGACACGATCGCCTTCTTTCCATTCCGGGTGGCTGCTTTCACTGACCACCCCGGCCAGGTCGATACCCGGCACCATGGGAAATTTGCGCACCACCGGCGAGCTGCCGATAATGGCCAGGCCGTCTTTGTAATTCAGGGTTGAGCGTTCGACCTCGACGGTGACATTGCCTTCCGGCAATTGGGACTCTTCGATCTGAGCCACCTCAACTGTCTGGCCTTCATCGTTTTTGTTGATCAGGATTCCTGAAAACATACTAATCGTCTCTCGCTGCTATCCAACATTCATTTGAGGAGGTCGTACACTACCGACCAACAAGAGATGTTAGTCTGCTGGTTCAGTTGATAGTAGTCAACAATGTTGTTCCTTTCTCAGCAGCTGAAACCGGATCATCGACAATCCGCGCAGGCCGCGAAAAAATGGCGGAGCGGACAGCCCTGCCCGCTCCGCCAAGCTGTTGAAATTACGCGATGAATCAGGCTTTTTTACCGGTGAAGGCAAAGCTGCCCATAAACCCGGTTTTCACTTTTCCGCTCATGGTGTCGCCTTCCACCACGCCCTTGAACTGCAGCTTCAGCTTCATGGGTTTCTTGATCTTGTTGATCCAGAAAATTTCCCCGGTGCTGCTGTCATAGGTGATTTCATCGATCACGTCGGAACTGCCATCGCCGGATTGCACGCCGGACAACTGACCGCCTTCCTCCTTCAGTTCCAGGGAGCTGTCCATGGGGCCGGTGGGGCTCTTCGCGGTGACGGTCCAGGTGCCCACTACAGAATCCGGCGCCTTGTCACCGGCTTCCGCCTCCGCCTTGGCTTCCGCCCGGGCTTTGGCCGCAGCCCGCTCGCGAATATTCTGCAGGCCTTTCTCTATTGCGATAAGTCGGCAGACTTTCCCAGCCCCGCACCGTGGAGGTGGAGGTGGAGGTGGAGGTGGAGGTGGAGGACAGTCGGGCATGTTCCAGATCCACATTCCAGTCCTGAATCCGCTGCAGCAGTTCTTCGAACACAATGCGCGCTTCCATCCGGGCCAGCACATTGCCGATACAGGTATGAATACCGTCACCGAAAGACATATGCCGTGGCTTGGGCCGGTGGATATTGAACTGCTCGGGATTTTCGAACACTTCATCGTCGTGATTGGCCGATCCCACCAACAGCAGAATTGCGCTGCCCGCCGGCATGGTCTGGACCTGAATCTCCACGTCTTTAGCCACGTAACGGCCCACGTGGGGCGGTGGCGGCTCCAGCCGCAGGGCTTCTTCAATGGCCTGGGGAATCAAGTCCGGATTGGCCACCACGTCGCGCAACTGATCGGGGTTTTCGGCAAAGGATTTCGCCATCCAGCCAATCAGACGGTTGGTGGTTTCGTTACCGGCGCCGGCCAGCAGATTAACAAAGGTGACCAGTTCTTCCTGGGACAGTTTGCGTTCCACGCCGTTTTCATCGGTAAACTCCACCCCCAGCAGTTCGGTGATCACGTCATCCGAGGGGTTCTCCATACGCCAGTCCACATAGCGCTCAAAACTCAATTCCAGGTTCAGCCCATCCGAGTAATCCACCGGTTTGCCTTCCTCGGTCACCAGCTTGGAATCGGTAATACGGCGCACTTCCTGGAAGTCCTGCTCCGGGATACCCAGCAGCATGCCAATAACCCGCATGGGAATCTGACCGCCCACATCGGCGATGAAATCGAAGTCGTCCCGGTCTTTCAGCTCGTCAAAAATCCGCGCGCTCATATCACGGATTTTCTCGTCCAGCACTGACAGGCGTTTGGGGGAGAAGATACGCTGCACGATGCGGCGATGCACGGTGTGCTGGGGTGGATCTTCAAAAATGAAGGTGCCTTCGGGCATCTTCACATTCTCTTTGATCAGTTCCAGAATGCCGCCCTTGCCGGAGATGAAAGTCTCATGGTCGGCAAAGTACCGTTGCATGTCCGCATACCGGCTCACGGCGTAAAAGTCGTATTTTTCGTTGTAATAGAGGGGGGCTTCCTCACGCAATCGGCAGTAAACAGGGTAGGGGTTCAGTGCGATCTCCCACAAACAGGGATCGTAATAAACCGCAGAACTGTCCTGGGCAGCGCTTTGAGACATAACCGGCTTCTCCGTTCTTGTAATTTGGTGTCAGCATAGCGCCACGAAATAAAAGGGTCGTCAATCATCACCGTTGGCGCTTCTTGTGCAGGCCTTCTGTAACCCGGCACCGGGCGGCCGTTGGCCAGCCGTAATAAGTTTTATCAGGAGTATTCTGTGATGAGTGAAGTGACCATTACATTCGTTGATATCAACGGTGAAGAACAGGTGATCAAAGATGCCGAGGTGGGTGAGACCATGATGCAGGTGGCCACGGCCGACAATGTCGAGGGCATTCTCGGTGACTGCGGCGGCGGTTGTGCCTGCGGCACCTGCCATGTGTACGTGGACCCGGAGTGGCAGAGCGTGGTGGGGGAGCCCGATGACGTGGAAGACATGACCCTGGAGATGGTGTTCGATGCCCGCAAGCCCAACAGCCGGCTGTGCTGCCAGATTACGGTATCTGAGCAACTGGACGGCCTGAAAGTAACGGTGGCTCCGGAATCCCTGTAACGGCGCCGGAGCCGGTGGACTACAGGTGCTGCCCCCTGCCAACGACACCGGATCCCCGGCTGCCGCCGGAGGGTTGCAGCAAACAAACTCAAACAAAAACCGGGAAATCCTATGAGCGCAAACGAAACCTATGACGTCATTGTCGCCGGCTCGGGAGCAGCCGGAGCGCTGGCAGCCCTCAGAGCCGTGGAGCTGGGTCTGTCCGTGCTGATTATCGAAAAAGCCCATAAATACGGCGGCACCTCAGCCACGTCAGGCGGAGTCATGTGGATTCCCAACAACCAGCTGACCCCCAATGACGACAGCCGGGAAAAAACCCTCACCTACATCGACAGCCTGCTGCGGGGCGACGTGCAACGGGACCGGTTGGAAGCATTCCTGGATCAGGCGCCCGAGATGGCAAAGTTCCTGGTATCCCTGGGGGTTCCCCTGGTGCAGGCGGCCTGGCCCGACTACTTCCAGGACGCCCCGGAAGCCAGGGCGGATCGCTCGGTACTGTGCGATACCTTTGATGGCCGCCAGCTGAGCGATAAACAATTCGTGGCCATGCGGTAGCAGTACAACCGCTTTAAGCTGTTCGGACGATACACCATGGACATTGGCCAGTTCTTTGCCATTTCCACCCGTTCCCCGGGCTGGATCACCGTGTTTCTGAAAATGCTCTGGCACTACTGGTCCGATATCAACACCCGCCTGCTGAGCAGCCGTGATCGCCGGTTTACCCAGGGCGGTGCCTTGATGGGGCATCTGTATCACAAGATCTTCGAACGCGGGGTCGAAGTGCGAACCGAGACCGCGCTGAAGGAACTGATCGCCAGTGATGACCGAATCACGGAGGTGAAGGTGGAAATCATTGGCCGCCAGTATGAAATCCACCCCAATCACGGCGTGGTACTGGCCGCCGGTGGCTTCGAGTGGAACCAGGAACTGCGGGACAAGTTTTTCCAGGTCCCCGGCCTGACCCGCCACAGCAGCTCACCGGAGGATGCCAACCGCGGTGAAACCATTGTTGCCGGCATGGCCCAGGGGGCGGCCACCGAACACACGGAGGCAGGCTGGTGGATTCCCACCATGCACAAACCCCTGGAGAGCGCCTCCAATTTTGATGAAATTCATCAGGCGGCCTTCGACGTGGGTCGCCCCCACAGCGTCTGCGTGAACCGCAACGGCCAGCGTTTTGTCAACGAGGCCTGTAGTTATGACGAGTTTGGTGTGGCCATGGTGGAGGATCAGTTGAAAACCGGTGCCAACACCCCCTGCTGGCTGGTGTTCGACGCCAATTTCCGGCGTAAATTCACCGCCGGCGGCTTTCTGCCCAGTCTGATTATGCCGGACTGGCGGATTCCCGCGGACTGCTGGGACCACTATATCTTTAAGGCGGATTCCATCCGTGGTCTGGCGGAGAAAATTCACCTGCCCGAATCCGCCCTCAGTACCACCATTAACAATATGAACCAGTACGCCAGAACCGGTGAGGATCCCGAGTTCGGGCGTGGCAATAACGACTACGACAAAATGTTTGGTGACCCCGCCATCAGCCCCAACCCCTGTCTTGGCCCCATTGATCAGGCACCCTATTACGCCGTGCCGATTAATCTCGGGGATCTGGGCACCAAGGGCGGCCTGAAAGCCAACAGTCAGGCCCAAGTGGTTGATGGCAACGACAAGCCCATTCCCGGCCTGTACGCCGCTGGCAACAACTCTGGCAGCCCGTTTGGCAATCTGTACCCCGGCGCCGGTGGCACCATCGGTCCGGCGGCCACTTTTGGTTTTGTAGCCGCCAACCATATCGCCAGTGAAGCCGGTAAAAATCTGAAGCAGCAGGCCGATGACGACGATAAAGGCAAGCAGGAAAAAGTGGCTTAGCCGGCGCTGATCAGCGTCGGTTTAAGTTCCGCCGCAATGGTTACTGGTGATTATTCCGGGCTGCCAATCCCCGCCCGGGCCTCTGAACTGGAGGCCCTGGGCGCCGAGGGCCTGACCGGCTTGCTTCAGCAGTTCGGTGCCCTGGATCCGGGCAACGCAGTCACTGACGTCTCGACGCTGGAACCGGTCAGCGCCGGTAGCACCGGCCGCAAATTTCTACTCACCCTCAGTTACGCCCGGCCCCGCCCGGGATTGCATCAGCAGTTGTTCGTCAAGTTTTCCCGGGATTACGACGATCCCAGACGGGACGCGGCGCGGTTTCAAATGCAGGCAGAAGTATTACTGGCCAGGCTGTCGCGGGAGGCTGACTTTCCCATCCGGGTACCGGTGGCCTACTTCGCGGATTTCCACGCCGAATCGGGATCCGGTGTCATGATTTCCGAGCGGGTTGATTTCGGCAACGGCCACAACGAACCCCATTACGCCAAGGCCCTGGATTATCGGATGCCTGAGCCGCTGGCGCATTATCGGGCTCTGATTCGGGCACTGGCCCGTCTTGCAGGTCACTCACAGGCAGCACCGCTAAGCACTAAAGTGGCTGACGCCTTTCCCTTTAATCCGGAAAAACTTCAGGTGGGCAGCCGTCATCCGGCGACGGAGCAAGACATCCAGGGGCGGGTGGCCGGCTACGGGCGGTTTGCGGAGGCCTGTCCACGGCTGATTCCCGCCCGGCTCCGCAGTCAGGAGTTTCTCCACCGGCTGATGGTGGAAGCCCCCCGTCTCAACCGCCTGCAATCCGCAGTCTACCGTCGCCTGGGCGCGAAACCGGAAATGATCGCCCTGTGTCACTGGAATGCCCATGTGGATAACGCCTGGTTCTGGCGGGCGCCGACGGGCGCAATGGAGTGTGGGTTGATGGACTGGGGCAACGTCAGCCAGATGAATCTGGGGATGGCACTCTGGGGCTGCCTCAGTGGAGCCGAACCCTGGATCTGGAATCAGCATCTGGATTCACTGTTACAACTGTTTTGCCGGGAATTTCAGGCCAGCGGTGGTCACTCTCTGGATGCGGACGAGCTACACCAGCATCTGCTGATGTACGCCGCCATTATGGGGCTGACCTGGCTGCTGGATGGACCGGTGGCCACCCTGTCCAGGGTGGTGGGCGGGGATGCGTCCTGTAGCCGGTACGATCCCCGCATTCAGGACAACGAAAAGGCCCGGGCCCAGCTGCTGATCATGCTTGGATTTCTCAATCTGTGGCAACGCTCCGATATGACCGGGCTCATCCGCAGCCTGGAAAACCAGTGAATTTAATTCAACAACCGGCTTAACTTGGTGGTCAGTTTATACAGCTGCGCCTTCAGCGTCTCGCTGTCAACATCGTCGCACAGAGGGTGCATCACCGCCCCGGCGATTCCGGTCACCATGGTGGCCACCGTCACTTTGTCCTCGGCGCTCGGGGCCGGTCCCAGCAGAACCGCATTCAATTCATCCATGACTTTTCGAAACGGCTTCTGCTCCCGAAACAACCGCAGCAGGTGGGGGTCGTGCTGCAGCGCCCCGGAGATCTGCCGACTGGCCACCGCCAGCTCAATAAGCCGGCTGATCAGGAACTGCCGTTGCCGGCGGATGCCGTTCTCCTGCAAAGCCGCCGCGGTGATCGCCGCCAGCGCCATGTTGACCTGTTCCCCAACCGCATACACGATATCTTCCTTGGCCGGGTACTGATGATAAACCGCAGCCTTCGACACCCCCACTTCATCGGCAATCATCTGCAACGAAGTACCACCCACGCCGTGCACAGAAAACAAACGTCGTGCCGCGTCCAGGATTCGCAGTTTGGCGGGGCTGAGGTTAGTGGATTTGTCACTGATGGGAGTCATGGCGTTATCGAGTAAGTTGCGCAGGTTGCGTGGGTTTACAGGTGTAATAAAGCGTCACCGTCCGGCATTTTGAGCCAACAAACTGCGGGGGTGCGGAACCCGGGTCAGGCGGTAAAGTATACCCGATTCGAATTTGAAAAACTCTTTCAGAACCCGTGGGTCAAGCCCTTAGGCGACAATGTCGGCGCCCGTCAGGTCAGGCCTGGCGAATATCCGACTGCCGCAGTTCCGTCACCGAGCCCAGCCGCAACAGATTCAGGCCACCCAGCAGCACCAGCGTACCCCCCAGTAACAGAAATCCGGTGAAACTGTCGGTCTTTGCCAACATCAGGCTCAGCAGGCCAGAGCCCAGCCCGATGGACAAGCCCACCGCCGTGGTCAACAGCCCCATCACCGAACTGTAGATTTCCATGGGGAAAAAATCCGCCGTCACATAGGCCAGGATATCCGCCTCGGCACCAAACGAAAGCCCCAGCATGATAATGGCAAAACCGATAAACAGCAGACTGGTGGTGTCGGTGGCCGGAATGTAGTTGCCCACACAGGGCAGCCCCATGCCAATGGCGGCGATAATGTGAGTGGGCCATTTGTCCAGGGCAATACCGGCAATCAACCGCCCCACTATCAAACCCTCGGCGAATACCGACACCATATAACCCGCTTCCACGGCGGACACACCGTGATCCGCCACCACAATCTTCAACTGGGAAGTGGCCAGGGCATGGGTCAGACTGCATAGAAAGCCGCTCACCGCAATAATCCGGAACGCCTTACTGCTGAAAATAACGCGATAATCTTTGCGGGCACTGTGGCCGCTGCCGGGCCGGCGGCGGCAATCGCCAACGCCAGGCCCCGATGGCGGGAAAATTTCTCCGCCACCACCCGACAGTACACCGTGGCAGTGGTGGTGGCACAGAGAATCACCTGCATGAAGTGAATGGCATACAGGATGCGCACATCACCGGTCATCATGCTTAACAGCACAAAACTCAGGGGATAGCCGACGATGCCGAAGAACGCCACCTTGCGCACACCAAACAGGTCTGTCATGCGGCCCACGAAAGGTATCCAGAATACGGTTATGATAGAGATGGCACCGTTGAGAGCGAATTCCGCTTTGCTCCAGTCAAACGCCTCCAGCAAGTAGGGTCCGAAAATATTATTGACATAGGCGTTCAGCCCCAGGCCGGCACTTAAACCGGCGGTGGCGGCCAGTAAGGCGTTCCAGCCGGTGCGAAATTCACTGCGAGAATCCATTAACGGATACCTGTTGTTGTTATCGGTGGGGAGATAAATCCTGGTGGCAGTCTAGCAAATTCCGCCTGCAGCCACGATACCCGGCGCGCAGCGGGAATTGCTCAGGAGTGACGGGCTTCCAGGCTGATGGAAGTCACCCCAAGATCGGCCGGCAGATCGGTCAGGGTATGGATCAATTGCGCCACGGAATCGAATTGGGACAGGGGCCGGTTGACGAAATCAAAGCCCCGCCCCTGTGCCGCCAGGACGAATGCTTTGCGGGCTTCGGGGTCCACATCCCAGGTTTTGCCTGCCTCAAACATGGCTCCGGCGTGCACATTGGTGACCCGGATGCCCCTGGGCTCAAGCTCCCGCAACAAGCTGCGGGATAACGGTTCCAGACCGGCTTTCGTGCTCTGATAAACAGACAGGTGGGGCAAGTCTGCATCCACCGACTCACTGGTGATATTGATAATATGAGCACCGGCGCCCATCAACGGAATGGCGGCCCGGGCACAGAGCATGGGGCCGATGAGATTGGTGCCCACAGCGCCGAGGATCTGCTGGTCGCTGGCATCCTCCAGCATAAACGGCTCAAAGAGGGCCGCGTTATTGATAAGCACATCCAGCCCACCGGCCAGCTCCGTAATACGATCAAAGGCCGCCCGTACCGAATCCGGTGAACTGACATCACAGGGCACCGCACCGGCGCGTTCACCCAGCGCTACCGCCGCCGCCTGAAGTTTGCCGGCAGTACGGCCCAATAACATCACCCGGTCGCCGGCGGCGATAAATTTCCGGGCCACCGCCCGCCCCAGGCCCGCACCACCACCGGTGATCACAACGGTTCTCATGCTGTCCGTCACCTCAGCCATGGGCGACTGCCGCAACAGGCAGGTGGGAGACCCGGCGCAGACAGAGCCCGCTCAGCCCCGCAAACACGGCTTCAAAAGCGATAGCCCCCAACACATAGCCGGTGGTGCTGCCATCCAGCAGCAACCCCAGAGTGCGGGCCAGAGCGAGCCCGGCCATAACAAAAGTCAGCATTACCAGGGCCGGCCGCAACAGGCCCGGGTTAAACAGGGCCAGCAGACAAACCACGCCGATGGCCATCTGCACCCCCCCATACATGGCCCGCACTTCCGTCACCGCGGTGGGGGTAGTGATCTGCATGCCGGTGAGTTCTGTCAACAAAGCCGGCTGCAGCAGGCAATATATCCCGTAGAACAGCCACGCCACCGCGTTAAGCAACAAAAAACCCTTGATCAGCTTCATTAAGGTACCTCACCTTTCCAATTCGTTTGTGACCCTGTCTTTTTGAATCGCGCCTTTCAGCCGCACTTCACTGCTTTATTTTTGCAGCAATACGGTCGCCAGGGTCAGCAACTTATTATCATTGCCCGCATCCACCAGCTCCAGAGCCACTACACTGTGATCCGGCGCATCCCGCAGCACCCGACCCCGGGTACGGGCGGGGCCGGCTTTCATCTGGGACAGGTATTTAATCTGAATGTCCGTGGCCACCATGCCGGGCCGCAGTAACTCCGCCGCCGTTTCCAGCATAATGGCCTGGACCCCGCCATTGATGGTACCGATGGCATTGATCACATAGGGGGCACTCGCCACTTCCACTATTCCGGCGGCCGGCGCCACCACCTGGATGCCGATCTTGCGGTTCAGATCCTCTCCGGTAGCCGGATGCAATGGCGAGCGCCGCCGCACCTGCCCCACCCATTCACCGGGATTGTAATCCGCCACCCCCCGGGTGGCGGCGCGGGGAATTCGGGCGAAGGTGAGCACACAATCCGCCCCCAGGGGCGCCGGATCACCGGGGTCGGCAACCGCGTCGCCAAGGGCACAAAGCCGGTCCAGCTCCGTCTCCCCCCGGGCGTCAAAAATACGGGCTGAGGTGACCACTGTTTTCTTGCCAATGCGCACCAGGCGGGCGTCAATCACCACCGGTCCTTCCCGCAACGGCTGCGCCGCCTGTACCGCAAGATCCTGAGTGGCGGTCCAGTCCGGGCTGCAATTGGCAAGCGCAGGGTCCGAGCAGGCCACATCGATCATGGTGGCCAACACCCCCACCCGCACCGACCCGTTGGCAGCTTTAATCAGATCGCTAAACGGCGCCCACATAATGCAGCGCTGGGGATTAACCAGTGCCGACGTTAAATCCAGATCGGCGACAAAATTATTGTGTTTATGCTCAATTTCGGCCATCGGCCACCTCAAATGTCAAAGCTCCTGGCGTTAGCCGGCAAGAGTAAAACGGCCACAGCTGTAGTATACTGGCGTTTGCCTCCAGCCTGCCGTGCTCAAGCTGAATGATGACGCTGGCGCCGGACCGGATCCTGAGCCTGACAGACCGTTTCAAACAGCGTTCAGAGTAAGCCAGTTGAAATGTTTAAGCAAAATTGATTGTGCCTGTGCAAAGCAAAAAACCCGCGCCTTGACGCCACTGAAATTCAAGACGTTCCGCAGTATCTGGACCGCCAGCGTATTTTCCTATTTCGGTCATCTGATACTGGGGGTGGGCGTGGCCTGGGAGATGACCCGGCTTACCGATTCTGCCACCATGGTGGCCCTGACCCAGACCGCACTGATGGCGCCTTATATGCTGGTGGCTATGTTCGCCGGCGCGGTGGCGGAGATGTTCGACCGCCGCAAGATCGCTCTGTGCTCTCTGGCGTTCGCCGTCGTTACCTCCATCACTTTGACAACCCTGGCCTTTAACGGCATCACCACTCCCTGGATGCTGTTACTGTTCACTGTCATGATCGGCTGTGGCGTGGCCTTTTATTCGCCCTCCTGGCAGGCGTCCATTCAGGAACAGGTGCCAAAAGAGGAGCTGCCTGCCGCCATCGGGCTCGGCGCGGTAGCCTACAATGTGGCCCGCAGCGCGGGACCAGCCCTGGGCGGTATCGTGGTGATGGCCTTCGGCGCCAATTATGCATTTGCCATCAATTCGGTGTTTTACATCCCGCTGTTCGTGACCTTTTTCCACTGGCGGCGTGACCACGCCCCCTCACGATTACCACCGGAGCGGCTGCGGCGGGCGCTGGTGTCAGGGCTGCGTTACGCGCAACATTCCTCACCCATCAAACGTGCCCTGCTGCGCTCGTTTGTTTCCTGTGTCTGCGTCGCCTCCGCCAATGCCCTGGCACCTCTGGTGGCCAAGGACCTGCTGGGTGGAGAAGCTAATATCTTCGGCCTGTTGCTGGGGGTCAGCGGCGTGGGCGCCGTCTGCGCCGGGCTATCCGTCAGCTATGTCCGCAGCCGACTGGCCACTGAAACCACTCTAAAACTACTGGCTGTGATCGCGGCGGCGGCTCTGTGCCTGGTGGGGCTGAGCCGCTCGCTACCACTCACTTGCCTGGGGCTGTTTATTGCCAGCGGCGCCAGCATCCTGATGATTTCCACGCTCAACATTTCCGTGCAGTTATCCACCCCCCGCTGGGTTATCGCCCGGGCCCTGTCCATGTTTCACACCTTCACCGCCGGTGGCATTGCCGTGGGGTCCTGGGTCTGGGGCGAGGTGGCGGGGGATTTCTCCGTGCCGGTGGCCCTGCTGGGATCCGCCGGCGCCCTGCTGGCCACCACTCTGGTGGGTTTTGTGCTGCCGGTGCCCAAGGACAGTGGCGAGGATATCGAGCCCATTGAAATTCAAAACGAACCCCAGGTGGCGCTGGATTTGTCCCTGCGCTCCGGACCCATCGTCCTGGAAATCGATTACGATGTGGCGGCGGAACAAGCGCGGGCGTTTTACAACGCCATGTTGAACATGCAGCGGGTGCGCTTGCGCAACGGCGACTATGACTGGTCCCTGGCCCGGGATATCGCCAAGCCGGATCTGTGGACCGAACGTTTCCATTGCCCCACCTGGGGGGACTATCTGCGCATGCGCTCCCGCTATACCCATAATGATCTGGCGGTTCACGCCAAGGTACGGGTGTTTAATCGCATTACCGGGGAAACCAAAGTCCGACGCAAACTGGAACGGCCCATTGGCTCGGTGCGCTGGACCGACGCTGCCCCGGATGTTAAACGGGACCCCATGGAATACACGGGTCCGTGATCACGACGCAATTGCCATGCACAGTCTCGATCATCAGGTTTTAATTCAACTCCAGCAATGGCTGGCCCGGGGGCAACGCCCCTGGCTCTGCTCCATTGTGGCCACTCACGGCTCCTCCCCGCGGCCGGTGGGATCACTGATGGCCTGCAACCCGGCAGGGGAAGTGGCGGGGTCGCTCTCCGGTGGCTGCGTGGAGGATGACCTGATCGCCCGGTTGCAGGCTGCCGATCACCCGGCCCTGCCCTGCGTCATCGAATACGGCCTCAGCGCCGAGGAAAACGCCCGGCTGGGACTGCCCTGCGGGGGTCATATCAGTGTCCTGGTGGAACAGTGGAGCGAGCAGCAATTGCCGCTGCTGCAAACGGTGAACGCTCACCTGAGCCAGCGCTCCTGTATTGAACGCAGCGTGGATCTCGGCAGTGGGGCCATGAGCATTGAACCGGTGGCCCGCTTTCGGCCACTGACGCTCACGGAAACGCGGTTCTCCCAGGTGTACGGTCCCCGGTTTAATCTGCTGCTGGTGGGCGCCGGCCAGATCGCCCAGTGCCTGGCGGCCATGGCCGCGATGATGGACTATCGGGTAATTATCACCGACCCGCGCCCGGACAAGCTCGAGGAACTGACTCAGCAATTGGACGGGGAACGGCTGGAATATGAGGTGGTGGGTGGCATGCCGGACGATGTGGTGACGGAATGGGCCAGCGATCCTTTCAGCATTGTGATTACCCTGGGCCATGATCCCCGCATCGATGATGTACGCTTCAGACATCTTGCCCTTCTCCTGCGTCACTGTTCTTATTGGATTTACCCTGGATCATCTATCAGTAGGCCACTATACCATCATCCCCCGCTATCCAACATTGTTGTTCAATGGCGGCCCGCCATTCCCACCTGCGTTTTTGCATTCCCCCGCTTATTTGGGATGATCCCACGATTACCTGCGGGGGATTTACACCACATGTCATCTCGATCCAGCACGCCCAAACGGGCGGCAAGCGCCAGCGCCAATAATAACAGTGACTCGAAGGCTGACGATGCCAGCAAGAGCGCTGACAAATCGAGAAAGAAACGTCGCTACCGCAGCGTGGTGCGCCAGCAACAGAGCCACCAGACCCGGGAGCAAATTATCACCAGCGGGGTGGAACTGGCCCACGAGTTTCCTTCCTGGGACTGGAAAAATCTGACCTTTCGCGCGGTAGGGGAACGGGCCGGAATCAGCGAACGCACGGTCTATCGCTACTTTCCCACGGAACAGGCCTTGAAAAGTGCGGTGATTCATCGCTTAACCGAAGAGTCCGGCATCAACCTCAACGCCCTGACCCTGAACGGCTATGCCAACACCATCAAGGGCCTGTTCCTCTACATGCAATCGTTCGCTGCCAAAGCGGATGAGGAAAAGGATCCCACATTCAGTGGCCTGGACGAGGAGCGCCGACAGGCACTGGTGCGCATCGTAGCCTATGCCGCCGATGGCTGGTCGGAAACCCAGGTTCAGCTGGCCGCCGCCACCCTGGACATGCTGTGGCAACCGCAGCTGTTTGAGCGCCTGCTCAACGAGTGGCAGTTCGATACGGAGAAAGCGTTGGGCACGTTGGATTGGCTGTTGAAACTGATCAAGACCACCGTCGAAAACGGGCCGCCGCCGGAGATCACCTAAGCCAGTTTGCCACGCCAACATCGACGCCACCCCAGCCCCAGCGCGATCGAAAGCACGAGGGCGGTATCAAAAAGCCCGTTTGATAGAAATAAAAAAGGCGGGAGCACCCGGCCCCCGCCTTTTGCAAGGCGACCACTATCTGATTAACGGCCAGAAAATCTGGACGTCCTATGCCGGCGAGGCGGAAACCTGCTTTCTGCTGGCCCGCACCGGCACCGGCAAACGGGGCATTTCCATTTTTCTGATTCCCATGGACACCCCGGGGATCAGCGTGGTGGAAATCCCCAGCCTGATCGGCGAAGGGGACATCCACGAGGTCTTCTTCGCGGATGTTAAAGTCCCCACCAGCGCCATGCTGGGGGAGGAAGGCCAGGCCTGGGATATCGTGCGCACGGCGTTGTCCCTGGAGCGGGTGGGCATTCCCCGCTTTGCCCTGGCATCGCGGATGCTGCACCGGGCAGTGGCCAGGCTCAAACGCGAACAGCGGTTTCATCCCGGCGCCGCGGCTCAGGCCGCCCGGGCTGAGGCCGCCTGTGAGGCCTGCCGCCTGTTCAGCTATGAAATTATTGATCAACGGCAACGGGGCATTACCGCCGGGGCCGAGGCCAGCGTGGCCCGCGTGGCTACGGTGAACGCGGAACGGCTGGTGGCGGAGTTCGTGGTGGAGCATCTGCCGGACGCCCTGGCCGGCGCCGGCGCCATGCTGCTGGCCCATCATCAACGTGGCATCGTCGCCGGTATTGCCTCGGGAGCGGCGGAAATTCAGCTTAACCTGGTGGCCACCCAATTCCTGCAGTTACCAAGGGAGCTCCGCTGATGGACTTTAGCCTGAACGACGATCAAATTGCCCTGCACAGCGCCCTGGACAAGCTGGCCGAGCGCTATGCCCACTCCCCCACGGAATTTCGCGAATTCAGCCTGGTAAATCCGCAAGCTGACGGAAGAGCTGGAGCAGAACGGTTTTTTCGATGCCGCAGAGATTCCCGAGCTGGGCCCGGTATCCGCCGCCATGATGGTGAAGACCCTGGCCCGCCTGCCCTATGCCGCGGAAACCGCGCTCTCCATGCTGGTGCGACCGCACCTGGAGGGGGACTGGCCCCGCCCCCTGGCGGTGGTGGAACACGGTCGGCCCGGCCGCTTCGTGGCCCAGGCCAAAACCCTGATCATTCTGGATGGGGATCAGGTGGGGCTGGCACTGGCCGAGCCGTACAAGGCGGAAGCCGTGGACTCCCTGTACGCCTACCCCATGGGCAAGCTGAAACAGCCACCCCAGTACGAACCCCTGGATGCCGCGGCCAGCGTGCGCAAATGGCTGCGTATTGCTCTGGCGGCCGAGGCTGCCGGCCTTGCATGCCCAGGAAAGCGCCACCCGTGTAGTGTACGATCTGCATCAGTTTATGGGCGCCATGGGGATGACCTTGGAATTCCCGCTGCACCTGTGGACTTACCGGCTGAAAGCCTTATTGTCGGAATTAAACGGACGGGGTGGCCAGGCCCAAGCGGTCGCGGAACACTGTTTCGCCGACGACTGAGAGTTCAACCGCTCGCAGCTGCCAGCGGCGGCTCCGGCATTGTCCCGGAAGCCACCGCTGACCTGGCGCCAGCTCGTTACCCCCTGCTTCCAAGCCTATGGAGTCATCTGCTTTCATGTCTAAGTCAATCCCCGTGCCTGATTACCAGTATCTGACCCTGACCCGTCAGGGCCGCCAACTGACCATCGCCATGAACCGTCCGGAGCTGCTCAACGCGGTCAATCTGAAACTGCTGCAGGAGCTGGCGGAATTTTTCGTCTACGCCGCCGCCGATGGGGAATCGGATGTGGTGGTGCTCACCGGCGCCGGCAAGGCATTTTCCGCCGGTGGCGACCTGGAGCATATTGCCGGCAACGCCGCCCGCCCCGAGCAGTTCGAGTACGAGGCGCGCCTGGCCAAGCGCATTGTGTTTTCCATGCTGGATCTGGACAAGCCCCTGGTATGCCGTATGAACGGCCATGCGGTGGGCCTGGGGGCCACCCTGGCGCTGACGTGCGACGTGGTCTTCGCGGTGGACAAGGCCAAGATCGGTGACCCCCACGTGGCCCTGGGACTGGTGGCGGGGGACGGCGGCGCCGCCATCTGGCCCCAGCGTATCGGCTTTGGCCGGGCCAAGGAATACCTGCTCACCGGGGAGTTGTGAGCGCAACGAAAGCCGAACAAATCGGGCTGATTAACCACGCCCTGCCGGCGGAAGAATTGGATGCCGCAGTGGACGCCTTCTGTGAAAAAATGCTTAATGGCGCCACCAAGGCCATTCGCTGGACCAAGTTCCTGGTGAATCTGGAGCTGAAACGCATCGTGCACTCGGTACTGGATACCGGCCTGGCCTACGAAGGGCTTA
>MDSW01219927.1_pt1 | contig 15719 bp, 18 predicted proteins | sample 811171 | NCBI WGS metagenome assembly MDSW01 (sample SAMN05326641, study PRJNA326480) | marine metagenome | isolation source: seawater | place: Atlantic Ocean: North West | collected 2012
TCTAAATATCCAAAACTATTACTCATAATTTGATAAATATACATGAATAATATAATTTTGTATCAGACAAATGAACACATTTTTCTTAATTTTCATCGGTTTACCTGCTCTGGAGATATTCTTAATGATTAAAATAGGAGCTGAAATCGGAGCGTTAAACACAGTCGCGCTAATATTCCTAACTGCAGTAACAGGAGTGCACTTTGCAAGGATGCAGGGAATTCAGACTTTAAAATCAGGAGTCGTGAATTTATATCAAAATAAAGTTCCAGTTTATGAACTTATTTCAGGTGCATCTATAGCTATTGCAGCATTACTATTAATAGTACCAGGTTTTTTTACAGATACGATTGGTTTCCTTTTATTAATTCCTTTTACTAGAAAGATTTTATTAAGATTAGCTCTTAAAAATAAAACTAAATACTCTGCAAATAAAGAGAGTAAAAATATCATAGATGGTGAAATAATTGATAAGGAAAAAGATGAATTATAAAATCATTGGTAAATATATAAAAGATCTCAACTTTAGCATTCCCAATCCTAAAACTTTTTTTTTACTTTCCAAAGATATTACTAATTATAAAATAAATATCGACATTAAAAGCAATCAGATTAAACAAAGTATTATAGAAGTAGTTACTTCTTTAAATCTGTCATCAAATAAAAATGACCTTGAAAAAATAAATACTAAAATAGTTTATGCAACACTTATTGAACTAACTGATGAAAATATAGAAAAAAATAAACTGGAACAAATTGTTCTCATTGAAGTTCCATCAAAAGTTTACGGTGAGCTAAGAAAGATTTTTGTTAATTTATTTGAAAATTCCGGATTCAAAGATATTAAGATTAGTGAGAGGGTAGACTTTAAAAAACTTTACGAAATGAGAAAAGTTCAATAATAGTTCTTCTTTAATTCCTTCTTAATAAATTCATGATGTAATTTAATTTCACTTTCTGAAATTTTAATGATTTCTTTATTATAATTATTATTTTTTTTTATCCCTCTGTCATAATTATTTGTAGGTAAATTAAACTTTGGCTCTTTTACATCCAATAAATTAATATAAACCTCTCTTAGCAATTCACAATCTAATAAAGCATTATGTTTATTTCTCCTAGATAGGTCTATATTGAATCTTTTACATAATGCGTCTAATGAATTAGAAGCTCCTGGAAATTTGTTTCTAGCTAATTCAAGAGAGTCTGTTACAAGCTTTTCGTCAATTGTTTCCTTGTTTATAGATTTTAATTCACCATTTAGAAAACTTAGATCGAAGGATGCATTATGAATTATTATTTTTTTTCCTTTAACAAATCTTAAAAAATCATCTGCAACTTTATCAAAGGTTTCTTTTTCGCTTAAAAATTTTTGTGAGAAACCATGAACTTTGAACGCTTCATCTGGTACATTTCTTTTTGGATTAATAAGTTTATGAAATATCCTCCCAGTAGAAACAAGGTCTACTGTTTCAACACAAGCAATTTCAACGATTTTGTGTCCATCATTGTATGATAACCCAGTGGTCTCTGTGTCCAAAAAAATTTCACTCATACTTTCTTAATATACCTGACAAATTTTTTTTTAAAAACTTTAAATCCTTATTATTAACAATAACATAATCACAATATTTAATTTTCTTAAAATCGGGAAGTTGTTTCTTATTGAGCATATTAAATAGTTTTTTATTACCCCCTTTGGAAACAAATCGTTGTAATCTTTTAGACTTATTAGACTTAATAAAAATAATGATATCAAATTTCCTCATAAGATTACTTTCTACTAGTAATGGGATTTCAAAGAAAAGGAATTTTTTAGATTTATTTAAACTAATAAATTTTTTCATTTCTTTTCTAACTAAAGGATGAATAATTTTTTCAAGTAATATCAATTTTTTTTTATCCCTCAAAATTCTTCTTTTTAAGACTTTTTTAATACTCAAAATATTTGGTATATTAAATTTTTTAGAAATAATTTTTCTGAAAAATTTTTTGCGATATAGCTCCTTAACAACATAGTCAGCGCTGAAAAGCGGTCCTTTGTTTAAAGATAAAATTTTACTCGCTGATGTTTTTCCTGAAGCTAAAGACCCTGTTATGGCAATTTTTTTCATTTAACTTTAGATGTTAATAATTCAATCAGTTTCTGATCGATTTCTGGATTAATCTTGTTCCACAAGTAAAAAGATTTTTGACCTTGGTAAATAAACATATCAAGTCCATTGAAAACTTTTTTTTCTTTTTCTTTTAAATATTTGAGAGTTTTTGTTTCTAAAGGATTATAGATTGTATCAATGTAAATTAAATTGTCTTTTATGAACTTGAAATCAAAATCAAAATTTTCTCCATTTTTTAAACCTAAACTTGTAGCATTAATAATAATGTCATATTCTTTAAGACTATTCTCTAAATTTGTCCAATCGACTATTTTAATATTTTGGAATTTTTTTTTAAGAAAAATACATTTTTCCATTGTTCTGTTTGTAATTGATATTTCATTTAGTCCAGATTTTATCAAAGATAATATTACTGATGGAGACACACCTCCGGCACCTATAACTAACGCTTTTTTATTTGTAATAGCAGATAACTCTTTTAAATAAGCTGCTTGTAAACCAAACACATCCGTATTTTCTCCTATTACAGCTCCTTTATCATCGAGAAATATTGTATTTACGGAACTCGTGATCTCGGCATCGTTTATAAGCTGGTCCAAATGTGGGACAATTTTTTGCTTAAAAGGTAAAGTGATATTAATACCATCTAATTTTTTTTCCTTAATTTTTTTAACTACATCTGCTAACTCGCTTTCTTTGATATTTATAATAGAGTACTCAGCGCCTATGTTATATTTTTTAAACCAATAGTTATGAAGCACAGGTGATAATGAATGATTAATAGGGTTTCCTATAATTCCAAATTTTTTTGTCATTTTCTATATTCTTTAATATAGTTTAATATGTCTGTTATAGGCAAACCCATAATAGAATTATGATCTCCTTTAATATATTCAAATAATTCCAGACCATTAGCTTCAACTTGATAAACGCCATAAGCTAGTAATGTTTCAGTACTAATTTTATTCAAATAATCTAAAAATTGTTTTTCTGAAAACTTTTTCATTTTTAGTTCCGATTTATCTGTATGATTCCATATCATAGCTCCATTTTTACTAATACATACTGAACTTATTAAATAATGTTTTAAATTATTAAGTTTTTTGAGTATTTTTAAAGCTTCATCTCTTGATCTAGGTTTATTAATAATATTGTTATTTAATGAAATTACGCTGTCAGCACCTAAAACTAATCTGTTTGGGTTATTATTACTTACTTTAATTGATTTTATCTCGGCTAAGTTTTTAGATATCAAGGTAGGGTCAGCTCCCTCGGCTAACAATGAGGCCTTAACTTCATCCTCGTCAACATTTGACGCTATCACCTCACAATCGACTTTGTATTTATCTAATATTTGCTTTCTTACTCCACTCTTAGAGGCTAAAATTATTTTCATATATTCTTTCTTTTTATTTCAATTATTTTTAAAATTGAGGCAGCAGTTTCTTCTACTGATCTTCTCGTAACATCAATAATAGGCCAATTATTTTTTTTGAAAAGATTTTTGGAGTCATCAACTTCTTTTTTTATATAGTTTAAGTCTGTATAATCTTTAAGTTTATGATCATTCATTAATGCCACTCTGTTTCGTCTAATATCCGCAAGCCTTTCTGGATCAGCGACTAAGCCTATAATACAGACTTTCTTATTTAATAATAAATCTTTAGGAATTTTTTGATCTAACACTAATGGAATGTTTATTGTTTTGTAACCCCTGTTAGCTAAGTAAATTGATGTAGGAGTTTTACTTGTCCTGCTTACTCCTAATAATATTATATCTGCGTTGCTTATATCATCAATTTTTTTACCATCGTCATGGGACATTGTAAATTGTATTGCTTCTATTCTTTTGTAATAATCTTCATCTAAGACGTGCTGTGCGCTTGGTTTATGTATAGCTTTTTGATTTAAAAGTTTAGAGAAGCTTAAAATTAAATTTCCTAATATGCCAAAACATGGCACATTGTTTTTTTGACTTTGACTTGAAATATATTTAGCAAGCTTTGTTTCGACTATTGTATATAAAATAAGTGAGTTTCGAAGATTAATACACTCGCTAATAATTTTATCTATTTGTTGTTCAGTTCTGACAAAAGCAAATTCTTTTTTCTCATACTCGAAATTCGCGAACTGAGATTTTAACGACAAAAATATTCTATCAAGTGTTTCCCCAGTAGAGTCAGACACAAGATATACATTGTATTTTTGGTTCATATAGTTGTTAATAATTTTATAATAAACTGCTTTTTTTAACTTTTTTATAATTTCAGTAAAAAAAGATTAACATTAATTAACACCATTTAAACAGTTTGTTCGATGTTAATAAGAATGTTTTACTAATGTTTACAAGATTAATAAAGTCTACAAATAAAGGTTTTTTTTAAATAATTTATACACTTATGTATGTATAAAAATTGTATAAAAAGTTATATGACCATTAAACATAACCTAATACTTAAACATTTTAATTAAAAACTTTTATTTTATATGAGTACATTAAAAAAAATTTTAATAGATAAAATTTCTTGTAAATCAGTATGGTTTATGAGACAAGCAGGTAGATACCTGCCTGAATTTAGAAAAGTTAGATCAAATAATCCAGATTTTATTAAGCTTTGTTTAAATAGTGAATTAAGTACTGAAATAACTCTTCAGCCAATAAAAAGATTTGATCTAGACTCTGCAATTATTTTTTCTGATATCTTGATAGTCCCATATGCTTTGGGACAAAACGTGACTTTTAAAAAAAATGATGGCCCTAATTTATCTAACTTTAATTTAAAAGTTTTTTTAAATAACAACGCAGACAAATTTTCTAGTAAACTTAGCCCTGTATATAAAGCTATTGAAATTACAAGAAAAAAATTAGATCAGGAAAAGTCTTTAATTGCTTTTATCGGTGCACCATGGACACTATTAATTTACATGCTTAATATTGCTAAACAAAAAAATAAAGTTAAAAACATTGAAACACAAAATACAGAGTTAAAATTAAATGATATTATACAAGAGTTAATTAAATACTTATGCATTCATATTAAAAATCAAATTAATGCAGGTGCAGATGTTATTCAAATTTTCGATTCCTGGTCAGGACTTTTACCTAAAAACTTAATTAACGATTATTGCTATATACCTAATTTGAAGATTGTAGAATTTTGCAAACAAGAAAAAATACCAAGTATTTGTTTTCCTAAAGGACTTAAAGAAAAATATGCAGATTTTAACGAAATAGTGAAACCGGATGGAATCAGTTTAGATAGCGAAGTAAGTCCAGCTTGGGCAAAGGAAAAACTTAAAAATGTTGTTATTCAAGGTGGGTTAAATCCAAATATATTATTGAAATCAGACAAAGAAATGTACGATGGAGCGACTAAATATATTAAAACTTTTAAAGATTTACCTTATATTTTTAATTTAGGTCACGGGTTACTTCCACAAACAGATCCTGATAAAGTAGAAAAATTAATAAAATTTTATAGGAATTTTAATGAATGATGAACATCCAGAAGTAAAGTTTGGCAAGACAGGAATACTCTTAATAAATCTGGGTACTCCCGACTCAACAAGTTGGTGGGATATAAGAAAGTATCTTAAGGAATTTTTATCAGACAGAAGAGTAATAGAAGTGAACCCAATTCTATGGCAAATAATTCTCAACTTGTTTATTTTAACATTTAGACCTTCTAAAACTGCTCATGCTTATAAAAAAATATGGAAGAAAGATACAAATGAATCACCTTTGTTACATTTTACAAGAAGTCAAGCCCTTAAACTGAATGAAAAAATCGGAAATGAAAAAATAATCGTTGACTTTGCGATGAGATACGGAAATCCAAGCATTAAGTATAAATTAAATAAACTCAAAGAGGATGGTTGTGAAAATATAATTGTTTTGCCTTTATACCCTCAATATGCAGCTGCAACTACAGCAACGGTTTGTGATGAAGTTTATAGATCATTAATGAAAATGAGATGGCAGCCGAGTTTACAAATTATTCCACATTATGAAAGTGAGCCTTTATATATTGACTCGATTGTTAGAAGTATCGAAAATAAAATCAAAGAGATAAACTGGAAACCTGATCTAATCATTGCTTCTTATCATGGTATTCCAAAATCTTATTTTGATAAAGGTGATCCCTACCATTGTTATTGTCATAAAACAACAAGACTGGTTAAAGAGAATTTTAATAAAGTGGAAATTAAGACAACTTTTCAATCAAGATTTGGCCCACAACAGTGGTTAACACCTTATACGGACAAAACTCTAGAAGAATTACCAGGAAAAGGAGTTAAAAATTTATTGGTAATTTGCCCGGGTTTCGCATCCGATTGTGTAGAAACTTTAGAGGAAATTAACATTCAGGGAAGAGAAAGTTTCATGGAGAAAGGCGGTGTGAACTTTGACTTAATTCCTTGTTTAAATGATAGTCAAGATCACATCAAGTTGCTAGAAAAACTTGTAGTCAAGTATTTATAAAATGAACTTATATCTATTATTTAAATCTCTCCATTTAATAGCAGTTATTTCATGGATGGCTGGTCTATTGTACCTACCAAGAATATTTGTTTATCATTCAGAAGCAAACCATGAGACACAAAAAGAAGTTTTTAAAATTATGGAAAGAAAGCTTTATAATTACATTATGATGCCAGCTATGTTATTATCTTGGCTGTTTGGTGTTTTATTAATTCATAATCTTGGTTTAAGCATATTTGCAGAGCTTTGGATGCAAATTAAAATTGTTGCAATAGTCATTTTAACCTATTATCATTTTACTTTAGGAAAATTTTTAAATAATTTTGCTAATGATAATAATCAAAAAACATCAAAATTTTTCAGGATTTATAACGAAATACCTACAATAATACTAATTGTGGTCATATTTGTAGTAGTTTTTAAACCTTTATAATAAAGGGTTGAAATTTTCAGAAAAAGTCATATATTTTTAATACATTCCTATAATCAAAACAATTTCATGAACTTACAAGAACTAAAGCAAAAAAACCCTGCAGAGCTAATTAATGAGGCTGAAAAGCTTGGTATTGAAAATCCTAGCACATTAAGAAAACAAGAAATTCTTTTTGCAATTTTAAAGAAATTAGCAGAAAAAAATGAACAGATTACTGCAACTGGTGTTTTAGAGGTTCTCCAAGATGGATTTGGTTTTTTGAGAGCAATAGAATCAAACTACCTTCCGGGGCCAGATGATATTTATGTAAGCCCGAGTCAAATCAGGAGATTTGGTTTAAGAACAGGTGACTCAGTCGAAGGTGAGATTAGAGGCCCTAAAGACGCAGAGCGATATTTTGCTCTTCTCAAAGTAAACAAAATAAATTTTGATGAACCCGATAAAGGAAAAAATAAAATAGCATTTGATAATTTAACCCCACTTTACCCTAATGAGAGAATAAAGCTTGAAGTTGAGTCAACAAAGGTAGAAAAAAAACCTGATAATACAGCAAGGTTGATTGATTTAGTAAGCCCAATAGGTAAGGGACAAAGGTCTCTAATCGTTTCTCCACCAAGAGCAGGCAAAACAATAATTCTTCAAAATATTGCCCAGTCAATAACAGCAAATCATCCAGAGTGTTATCTTATGGTGTTATTAATTGACGAAAGACCCGAAGAGGTTACTGATATGCAGAGATCTGTAAAGGGAGAAGTTGTTGCTTCAACTTTTGATGAACCTGCCTCGAGACACGTTGCTGTAGCTGAAATGGTCATAGAGAAGGCTAAGCGGTTAGTAGAACATAAAAAAGATGTAGTTATCTTATTAGACTCTATTACCAGATTAGGAAGAGCTTATAATGCTGTGATACCTAGTTCAGGGAAAGTTTTGACAGGAGGTGTGGATGCAAATGCACTCCAGAGACCAAAAAGATTTTTTGGAGCAGCGAGGAATGTAGAAGAAGGAGGATCGTTAACAATTATTTCAACAGCCTTGATCGATACAGGTAGTAGAATGGATGAGGTAATATTCGAAGAATTCAAAGGCACAGGAAATTCAGAGCTAATCTTAGATAGGAAAGTAGCAGATAAAAGAATTTACCCAGCCCTTGATATCACAAGATCAGGTACGAGAAGAGAGGAACTTCTATTCGCAAAAGACGAGCTTTCTAAAATGAATGTGCTTCGAAGAATAATTAGTCCTATGGGAACAATGGATGGAATTGAGTTTTTGATCTCAAAACTGAAAAATACAAAAAATAACTCTGATTTTTTTGATTCGATGAATAAGTCAGCTAATTAATTTTTTACTGAACAGTTTGATTATTGAAATTTACTTCATGAAGATAAAAATTAACTATGTCTTCTAATGTTTTTATTTTATCTTCAATAGTAAGTGCCTCTAATAGTTTTTGTTTTTCTCCATTTGTAACAGGAGATATCATTGATAAGGTATTTATTTGTTGAGTTTCATCTAATTTCTCAAACTCTTTCCAATTTAATAAAAGTCCGTTACGTTTAAAGAAAATTTTTACTTTTTCCATTAAACTTTCCGTATTTTGATTCACAACTGTATTTTTTAAATCTAACTCAAAGTTTTTGTAATCAACTTTAAATTCACGGTATAATTTATCATTTTTTATTTCATCTAAAATTTTAAATCTTGTAATTCCAGTTAAATTAATTAATATTCTTCCATCTTTACTTTTTTGAAAATCACTTATTTTTCCCAGGCAGCCTATACGATAAACTTCATTCCTACTAATTTGAGATTGAACCATTCCCATAAGCTTATCCCTATTGAAAGCATCATTAACTAAGTTGAGATATCGTTCCTCAAATATATTGAGTGGTAAGTTTGTTTTTGGAAAATAAATTACTCCGCTTAAAGGGAATACAGGAATTACTTTCGGGAAAGGCTTCATTTGAACAATATAATAAATTTTTTTGTCCTCTGAAAGTGACATTTTACTCACTATAAATAAAATCTCTAAACTTTTCAGTATTATTAACTAGATATTCTGGGAAGGTTTTATCAATTTTAATTACTTTAAATTCATAACCCCTCTTGAATAAATCTTGCTTTTGCTCAATTCTCTTCTTTATTATATCTAAGTTTTTAAAATCATCATTGTTCCATTTTTGTTCAGCGTATGAGTCAAGCTTTTGGTAAATATCTTTTGGCGTTTTTACTGAACTAAAATGCCAACCACCATCAAATATAAATTTATCAAATTTTGGCTTATAAAATTTATAAAAGGGGAGTTTCCTTACTTTTATATCTCTTATCCACTGTGGATTTTTCAAGTTTTTTTTTTTACATATCCTTGTTCCATACCAATTCGGCACAGTAGTATTAATAAAATTTAATTTAAATAAAAAATCTTTTTGTACAAAACAACCTAGTTTATCGGTATCTCTAAAATTTTTTATGCTTTTTGGATTTGGAATTTCATCAAGATCGGAAATCATTATTAAATCATCAGGATTACAGTCTGAGTATCCTTTTTCTAAGGCATTTCTTTGTAAATTCTCTCTTCTCCAAGACGGTCCCCAGTTTTTTTTGTAAAATTTATTATGCGTTGGCAGATCTTCAATTAAAAAGTATTTAATTTTTGAGCTAAAATTCTTAAATTTACTCATATTAAATTTTGGTGTCCGTTTATTTCCGGCATGATCGATGTTAGCTTCTACAATTACAAATCTATCCACATAATCAAATAAAGTATTTAATCTTATTTCAAGTAGATGGTCCTCATCAAAATACATAAAACAGTCTATTATTTTCATAATTTCCTTTCAAAAAAATAGCTTACATCACATTGCTTAATAAATTTAAAATTGTTGCTTTTCATAAAATTAAATATTTTTTCACCATCAGCACTTTTTTGTAAAATTTCAATGCAAATTAATTTAGGATTATATTTATTAAAATCGATTGTTTTAAGAACTTGATAATCGTGACCTTCAAGGTCAATGTTTAAAAAATCAAAGTCGTGCGTAACTAATTTATCAAACGTTCTACTTACCATTGATCTTTCATTTGTAAGAACTTTTTCAAAATCACTATCTAAAATTGTTGTATTTCCTGCACTCCAATCGTGTTGAAAGTAGGCTTTTTTTTCTATTCCATCTTCATTACTAATGAGTGCACAAATATTAATGTCTCTTTTTCTAACATAATTAAACATATCAATCGATGTTGGATTCAAGTCGATATTTGTACCTGACCACCCGCGTTTATAAAGTAAATAAGTATTGTTTAGACGCATAGGATGAAACGCACCAAGATCAACATATTTACCAATTTTTTTATTTTTAAAAAACTCGTTTATGAATAAATCTTCCTTAAATTGCGAAAAGCTTTTTCTTTTTCTTAAAAAAATTTTATATCTAATGAATAAATGATAAATTAAATATATTTTGTAGAGTACAGTGCCCCTTTTTAGTTTTTCTTTAATCATTCTTAATTTTTTGGTTAAATACTAATAAATACGTATACAAATAACATCAATAAAAAAGCTCTACTTTTCTTGCATTATTAGGGTTATAGAGTTAAGTTCTTAATTAATGCGGGCATAGCTCAGTGGTAGAGCGTCTCGTTGCCAACGAGAAGGTCGAGGGTTCAAGTCCCTTTGCCCGCTCCATTAAACAACCTTTTTTTTTGTTTTTAGATATATTTTACCGAATAATTTTTTAAATTCTAAATTGCCATCGACATCGTCTGTCCCAGGTCTTTGCCTAAATATTGTAGAATGCAAACCTAATTCTCTTTCTGAAGATGGTCTTCCATTAGAGTAATAATATAATGCTATAGATTTTCTCGAAAAATCATTATCTACTTTAACTTTATTAGGGTTTCCATGATAAGAAAAATCAGTAGTGCTGAAAATAACCATTCTATTGAATATAGGTAAAATATTTTTTACACATTTCGTCATTTCTCTATCCCACAACTCTAACTCACCACCGTTTTTATTTTTCCAATTTTTATTAAGATAAATTAATATATTAAGCCTTCTGTCTAATTTCATAGAAGGGTGTTGATTAAAATCTGCATGGACATTTAAATAACCATCATTTCGTAGTTCATGTAATCCTCCTCCTAACAAGTAGGGATCAGTTATTAAAGTTTCTTTTATGCCAGTTAATTTATTTAAAAATTTTACAAAAGGGGCTGAGTTTAAATAATTAATAAAGTTATTTGTTTCGATTGAGAATTTTAATGGATCATTTAAACTTAATTTTTTTTCAGCTTTTGTGTCGTATTTATTACCTACTTCATTCAAATTACTTGGAAAGTTTTCAAGTATCTTCTCTAAAACTTCCTCATTAAAAAAATTATCAAAAGTTATATTAGGAAAAGGTTTAGCATTCATATAATTTTCATTATTTAGTACTGCGACTTTTTCTAAATCAAAATAATTTTTGTTTAAAAAATTAATCATTATTGCTAATGTAACTCATTTATTGATAAAATAAAATATTTTATGAGTGATTTATACAAAAAAAAATGTGTGGCTTGCGATGGTAGTATTCCTGCTTTTGAAATAAGTGAAATTCATAAATACTTGAAAAAGATTGATGGCTGGCATGTGAAAGAAAATGAAGAAAAAAATTTTTATCTTTTTAAAGAATTTAAATTCAAAAATTTTAAAGAAAGCCAAAATTTTATAAATAAAGTTGGAGATATAGCTGAAATTGAAAATCACCACCCAGATTTATTGTTTGGTTGGGGATATTGTAAAATTAAAATTTTTACTCATGCTATTAAGGGATTGGCTGAAAGTGATTTCATACTTGCTGCTAAAATTGATAAAATATAATTAATGGTTGAAATGCCTAATTCCCGTAAAAAGCATTTTAATTTTTGATTTATTAGCAGTGTTAATGATTTCTTGATCTCTAATCGAACCACCTGGTTGTACTATCACTTTAATACCAGCCTTAATAAGAGTTTTTAGTCCATCTGAAAAAGGAAAAAAAGCATCCGAAGCAGCTATCGAGTTCTTTATTTCTTTAGGACGAAATTTTTTTGCTTTCCCTATAGCTATTTTACAACTGTCAAGCCTGCTAGGTTGACCGGCGCCGATCCCAATCGTTGCAAAGTTTTTGCATAAAACAATTGCATTTGATTTTGCATATTTACTAATATTAATTGCAAACTTAATTTCTGACAATTCTCTCTTATTAGGCTTAAGCTTTGTTACACATCTAAACTTTTTTTTGTCAAAAATAATTTCGTCCCTATCTTGAATTAAAAAAGAACCATTGAATGATTTAATAGAAGACATACTTTCCATTTTTAAATTATTAATGTCTATAATTCTCAAATTTCTTTTTTTTTTTAGAATTTGTAGAGAAGCTTTATCGAAACCTTTAGCTAATATCACTTCAAGAAAATTTTTCGATATTTCATTTGCAATATTCTTATTGACTTTGTAGTTACAAGCAATCACCCCACCAAATGCACTTACAGGATCACAAGCATAGGCTTTTTTAAAAGATAATATGGGGTTTGAATTTTCAGAAACACCACATGGATTAGCATGCTTAACTATTACTGTTCCATTATTTTTTTTTAAGGATTTAAGAATTTCTAATGCAGCGAACATATCATTGTAATTGTTATAACTTAAATCTTTTCCATGCAATTGTGCGAAACCCATTTTTTTATCTTCATAATCACTAATGTAAATTGATCCTTCTTGGTGAGGATTTTCACCATATCTCAATGTTCTCAATTTTCTACCAAAAATAGTTTTTCTTTCGGGAAATTTAATATTTAATTTTTTATTAAACCAGTTAGCAATCATAGCATCATAATAAGCAGTAAGACCAAAAGCTTTTGATGACATTAATTCTCTATATTTAATAGTTGTGGCACCTTTATTTTTTTCAAGTTCTCTTATGAGACTTAAGTAATCTTTTTTATTAGTGACAATTGTTACATTTTTAAAATTCTTTGCTGCGGCTCGGACCATTGTTGGACCACCTATATCAATGTTTTCTATAATATTTTTTGAACTCTTATTACTAGTAACTACTTTTTGAAACGGATAAAAATTAACAATTATTAAATCGATTGGTGGAAATCTTTTCTTAAACATTTGATTTTTGTGTTTTTTATTTTGTCTGTCATGTAAAATTCCAGCATGAATCTTTGGATGGAGAGTTTTAACTCTTCCATCTAACATCTCTTTAAATCCTGTGTATTTTGAGATTTCAGTGCAGTTATAGCCAAGTTTTCTAATGGACCTGTATGTTCCACCAGAACTAATAATGTTAATATTAAATTTTTTTAATATTTTTAAAAGTGATATGATATTATCTTTATCTGAAACAGAAACTAAGGCATTTTTTATTTTTAATTTCATAACTAAATTTTTTTCTTAATCTCCCAAATAAAAGTTTTATTCTTATTAACTAAATCACCAGAAATAGTTATACAAGAGTTATCTATTATTTTTTTACTGCCAAGAAAAATACCTTTTTCAACATTTATACTTTCATCCTTAATGGAGAAAAGAAGTGATTTATTCTTTGAAATTTGTATTAAAGCACTATTTCCACTCATAGTTTTTACTGCAGTAATTCCAGGATTTAAGTAAAATCTAAAAACATATCTTATAGGAATACCATCACTTCTTTTAAAAATATGATCAATTCCTTTTAAGTTATTATCTTCCTTATTCAGATACATCTCTCGCTTGTGAATACACCCAAATCTTTTTTCATATCCGTCATGAGAAAATGAACAGCCAATAGTTTTTTTGTCTTCTAATGTATTTAATTCAGATACCTTAAAACTATTCTTTATTGAATTTCCAAAAACCCGATTAATTAATTTATTTTTTTCAAATTTAGAAACAGTAGTATCATTAATTGTTAAAGTTGACTGGCTTGCTGTAAGTTTACTTATTAATTCTGCTTTAGAGGATATGTTGCTACCGTAACCACAATTAGTAATGATTTTAGATCCATCCAAGTAATATTCAAATGAAAGAGGTCCTGATTGATAGTTTCTGGAAAATTTCTTATCTGGTGGATTTCCAACTTCAAAATAGATTTCATGATTTCTTGACTTAAAATGAAATATTCCTCCAACTTTTTTTTTATTATTTTTCTTTTTAAGATCAATGTTTTCAAAATATTTTTCAAATTGTCCTAAATTTGTATCTGTGCTTCCGTTAAAAAAAGGTATTCTTGTATTTGGTGTTTTTAAAAATTTAATGCAAAATAGATTTTTACTTATTATATCATCTAAAAACTCTGGATTGTATTGCTGAGCATCTTTGATTGAGTCTCTACATAGTATTAAATACTTGGCAAAAAAGATTAAATCACTTGGATTTCTAGATAAAGGAAAACCATCAGTGTCAAAAAAAGAATATGTTAATTTTTCTAGTTCCTTAATGGCAATTTTATAATTTTCTTCATAATCTTTAAAAACTAATCCGGATAAAATTAAAGCAGTAAGTATTTCTATTTTTTTAAGATAGTCATTTTCATATTTTATATTCTTTTTTAAATGATTACATTGAGTAATTATATTAAGAAAAATATTCTTCTTGAATTCAAAAGTTCCATTTTTAATTATTATATCAATATTTAGTATCCAACTAATTATTCTTGAACTTAAAGTTGAGCTTTCCCATATGTTTCTTTTAAATTTTGAGTACTTTAATATCCAAAGATATATAATTTTTTGAATGTTTTTTCCGTCTATTTTGCGATCTATTAAGCTGAGCCATAAAAAATTATGATTTTTTTTAAAATTTCTATTTTTTTTTTCTAACCAAAATTCATTTGGATTAATTTCGTTTATTTTAAAAGTTTCTTTTTTATAAGGAGAAATTATAGATAGTAAAAAAGGATTTGGATTGAAGTAAACTTGGGCAGGTATCTTGGACTCTAATGATTTATTATAAAAATTTGTCGAGAAGTAAATTTTTTTAAAAAATTTTATGAGAGTTATCTGAATAGCTTTTAAATAAAAATAGGCACCGTCTAAGCCAATCATTAATCAATTTTTTCTTAGTTTCTCTATATTTTTTTTTAGGTCACCTTTATTTTCTTTGAATACTGTGGAGCCGGAAACGAGAATGTTTGCACCAGCATTTTTAGCTAAAGAACAATTTTCAAAGTTTATTCCCCCATCGATTTCAATATCTACATTTAGATTTCGTTCATCAATTATTTCTTTGATCTTTTTTGTTTTTTCTAAAACTTCAGGCATAAATTTCTGTCCGCCAAATCCAGGCTCAACACTCATTATTAAAACTAAATCAATTTTATTTAAATATTCATATATCAAATCTATTTTTGAATTTGGTTTAAGTGATATCCCAACTTTCTTATTTTCTTTCTTAATAAGATTGATAGTGTTTGAAATGTTACTTGTTGCCTCTGGATGAAAAGTAATTATATCTGCACCAGCATTTGCAAAATCTTTAATGAAATTGTCTACTGGAGATATCATTAGATGGACATCAAAAGTTTTGGTGGTTAAAGGTCTCAGTTTTTTAATTACCTCAGGTCCAATAGTTAAATTTGGAACAAAGTGACCATCCATAACGTCTATGTGAATATAATCAGCACCGGCTTTTTCGAGAGCAACAACTTCACTACCTAACTTGCTAAAATCA
>MDSW01057892.1_pt1 | contig 15717 bp, 14 predicted proteins | sample 811171 | NCBI WGS metagenome assembly MDSW01 (sample SAMN05326641, study PRJNA326480) | marine metagenome | isolation source: seawater | place: Atlantic Ocean: North West | collected 2012
TTTTATATCAGCGGGAATATTTTCGATTTTCATAAACTAAATAATAATTACATTATGAAAAACATCTATTCAAATATATATTCTTTCAATAAAATTGTGCTTAAAAAAACTGTTGAGATGCTTAAACAAGGTAATTTAGTAGGATTACCAACAGAAACTGTTTATGGACTCGCAGGAAATGCTTATTCAAAAAAAGCAGTAAAAAAAATTTTTAGATTAAAAGCTAGGCCAAAAAAAAATCCATTAATAGTGCATTACTTTAGTCTTAAAGAAGCACAAAAAGATGTAATATTTAATGACGAATTTCTCAAGCTTTATAAAAGATTATGCCCAGGACCTTTGACTTTTGTTTTAATGAAAAAAAGAAAATCAAAAATTTCACCTCTAGTTACTGCTAATTTGAATACAGTTGCAATTAGATTTCCAAAACATAAAATTGTAAGATCAATTATTAAATCACTTAATTTTCCTATAGCGATGCCCAGTGCAAATATTTCATCTAGATTAAGTCCTGTTACTGCAGAGGATGTTTATGAAGAATTTAAAAATAAATTAACTACTATAATTAATGGGGGCAAATCGAAAATTGGAATTGAGTCAACAGTCATTGATTTAACTGAAAAACCGAAAATATTAAGACCAGGTATAATAAGCGCAAATGAAATAAAAAATTTTTTAAAAACAAATTTGTCTAAAAAAAAAAATAAGATTAAGTCTCCAGGAATGCTTAAAAAACATTATTCTCCAGGTATACCCTTGGTTATGGGTAAAAAACCAAAAAAATCATCACATGCTTACATTGTGTTTGGAAAAAAATTCAAAAATTGTAGGAATTATTTTAACTTGAGCAAAAAAGGTCACTTGAAAGAAGCTGCAGCTAATTTATATAAAATTATGCGAAAAATAAAAAATAAGGGATACAAAAAAATCTTTGTATCTAAAATTCCAAATCAAGGTGTGGGAATAGCCATAAATGATCGATTAAAAAGAGCATCAAGGTGATATTAATAGAAATTAAAAAGCTTACAAAAATTTATAATAATTATTTAGCGGTAAATAATATAAATTTTAAAATTGAAAAAAATAAGACTGTTGGGATGCTTGGACCAAATGGTTGTGGTAAAACTACTACAATTGGAATGATATTAGGGCTTGTGACACCATCAGAAGGTGAAATCTTAATAGAAAATAAAAATATAAATTTATTTAAAAGAGATGAAATTCTTAAAAGGTTTAATTTTGCATCACCATATGTAGAATTACCGAAAAAATTGACTGTAAAACAAAATCTTGAAATTTATGGAAGATTATACGGAATTAATGACTTAAAAAAACGAATTGAAGAAGTTTCAAACGATTTAGATATTAAAAATTTTTTTGATAGAAAAACAGGAGAACTTTCCTCTGGTCAAAAAAATAGAGTTTCATTAGCAAAATCTCTAATTAATAAACCAGAAATTTTACTTCTAGATGAGCCCACTGCAAGTTTAGACCCTGATATTGGTGATTTTATAAGAAGTTATGTTGAAGACTACAAATCAAAAAATAAGGTTACAATTTTGTTAGCTTCTCACAATATGAGTGAAGTAGAAAGACTTTGCGATAGTATTATTATGATGAAAAAAGGCAAAATAATAGATAGTGGAACTTGCAAAGAATTAATTATCAAACATGGACGAAATAATTTAGAAGAAACATTTCTTAAATTAGCGAGGAGTAAAGATGAATCTTAAAAAAATTTATGCTTTAGGTTTAAGACATCTGTATTTAATTATGAACTCTTTTCCTAGAGTTCTAGATTTAATATATTGGCCTACAGTTCAAATTTTTCTATGGGGATTTATATCTAAATTTTTTACATTAAATTCAGAATACTACAGTAATACTGTTGGAGTAATTTTAACTGCAGCAATTTTGTATGATTTTTTATTCAGAGCTAGCATCAGTTTTAACATGATGTTTCTTGAGGAAATATGGAGCAGAAATTTTACTAACTTATTTATAGCTCCTTTAAAAATTAGGGAAATAATAGCTGCCTTAACTTTAACTGCCATTTTAAGGACTTTAATTGGTTTAATTCCTGCAGTTCTAATAGCTATCCCCTTATTTGGAGTTTCTGTTTTAAAACTTGGAGTTCCTCTAATTTTTTTACTTATTGGATTATATTTATTTGGGGTTACACTAGGTCTACTGGTTACTTCAGGCCTTCTAAGATACGGACCATCTTTTGAAAATATTGCTTGGGCAAGTTTATTTTTTTTAGCACCACTTGGATGTATATATTATCCAATAGAAATACTTCCAGTTTCTCTTCAGTATATAGCTAAAGGTCTGCCTTTGGTTCACATATTTGAAGAAATGAGAAGTATTTTAATAAACAATTCTGTAAATTATATAAATATTTTTAAATCAATTTCTATATCAATAGTATATTTTGTTTTTGGTGTTATAATTTTTTATATTTCCTATTTCGGTGCCAGAAAAAGAGGAACTTTAATTAACATGGGTGAGTAAATATGAACAATAAAATTAATGATATTAAAAGACTAGAGTCATCGCCAAAAGTAATTAAGAATTTATTTAGTAAAGATGAAATTGGTGAATTTTTAAAATTATATAAAGATCTTCCTGTAACAGTCCATAATAAAAAACAAAATGTCATAAAAAAAAGGTGGCTACAAGGGTTTAATCAGAATTTAGAAAAAATATTTCGTAAAAGACTAGAAAATGAAATTGGAGCTTTTAAAATGGATAATTTGAAAGACGAAAATGGAAATGATATTTTAGGTTTAATACAAGAAAGTTACTCTCCTATAGGGCTTCACGTAGATGCTGGTTTTGAGTTAAACAGCCATATATATAAACAAAGTTTAATTCCCTTATCATCAGTTGGGAGTACAGTTATTTTTAAAAATAGGTATTATGATGGATCTACTAGTTTTACTCAAGACCCAGATGAATTAAAAAAAAAAGATTTAAACTACGGTCAAAATAAAAGATCAGATATTCATTTAAAAATTTTTGGAGGCAAACCTTTTGATAAAGAAATCCATGAAAAATATCTTCAACACGAAAATATAGAAAATTTAAAAGGTTTAGAGGTTGAATTAATATATGAGTGGGAAGTTGGTTCAATGCTGATCTTTGACAGAACGCATTTGCATTGCTCTTCGTCTGTGATAGAAGGTAAAAAAATTGGAATAGCTACTTTCACTAAAAAATAACTTATAATTTATAATGGCGATCTACGATTGTTTTCAGTATTTTAATGAGGATCATATTGTTGATTTACGTCTTAATATTTTAGACAAATTCGTAGATTATTTCATAATTTCTGAGTCTACAAAAACACATCAAGGTAAAGAAAAAAAAATAAATTTTAACAAAAATAATTTTCCTAAATTCAAAAATAAAATAAAATTAATAATCGCAGATTATAAAGAAAGTATAAATTTTAAAAATCATACCGGAGGGGAGTCACCAATTGAACAGCATCAAAGGAATGCATTAATAAATGGAATTAAAGATGCATCTCCAGAAGATTATATAATATTATCAGACTCTGACGAAATACCGGATTTAACAAAAATTTCAGAAATAAATAAAAATAAAAAATTTATCGCTTTCTCACAAAAAATGTTTATGTATAAATTAAACTTACAAAACATTAATGAAAGCAACTGGATAGGATCAAAAATTACAAAAAAAAAGAATATTACTACAATGCAAAATCTTCGAAATTTAAAATTTAAAGAATATCCCTTTTGGAGATTAGATAAAAAAAATCTTCAAATTATAAAAGGCGGATGGCATTTTTCTTATCTTCAAACTCCTAAGCAAATTTTAAAAAAAATTAAATCATTTTCTCACGGAGAGTATAACGATGATATTATTAGTGAGAAAATTATTGGGGAAAAAATTCTTAAAAATGAGGACATTTTTGGAAGAAATCATTTTTTGAAAAAAGTAGAGCTTGATGAAAGTTTCCCAGATTTTATCAAAAAAAATAAAGAAAAATTCTCAAAATGGTTAATATAATTTAATGGTGCGCCGGATAGGAGTCGAACCCATAACCTCCGGAGCCGAAATCCGGCGCTCTATCCAGTTGAAGCTACCGGCGCATAATTGATAATTTAAATTAATTTATGGATAAAACAATAAGATTTTTAGTAAAAAAAACTGATGAGGATAAAAGAATAGATATTTTTTTATCTAGAAAAATTAAAGAAGTCACACGCTCTTACTTAAAGAAGCTAATTGAAAAAAAATGTTTGACTATTAATAGTAAAATAATATGTGCTCCCTCAACAAAAATAAAAGAAAAAGATGAGATTTTAATAAATATTTCAGAAAAAAATGATAAAAATTTAACACCTAAAAATATAAAACTAGACATCATTTATGAGGATAATGATGTCATAATAATAGATAAACCTAAAGGAATGGTTGTTCATCCTGGTGCAGGTAATAGAGATAATACTTTAGCTAATGCGTTAACTTTCAAATATAAAAAAAAATTGTCTGATATTAGTGGAAATTTGAGGCCAGGAATAGTTCATAGAATTGATAAAGATACTAGTGGATTATTAGTAATTGCTAGAAATAATTTAGCTCATTCTAACCTTGGTAAACAATTTAGTGAACATTCAATTAAAAGGAAATATAAATGTCTAGTATGGGGGGTAATAAGGCCATTAAATGGTAAAATAGAAACACTAATTACAAGAAATAAAAAAAATAGACAGTTAATGATGGTAAGCGAAATTTCAGGAAAAAAAGCCATAACAAGCTATAAAACAATTAAAGTTTTTCATCTCAAAGATGTGCCTAAAATTAGTTTAATTGAATGTGAGTTAGAAACAGGAAGGACACATCAAATCAGAGTTCACTTAAAACATAAAGGTTCGTCTATTCTAGGAGATAATCAATATGGGAAAAAAAATTTAAAGTTTAGAAAAATAAACAAATTTTTTTTACAAAGATTAGATAAAATCAAAGGTCAAGCCTTACATGCTCAAACTCTTGAATTTAGTCACCCTATAAATAAAAAATGGCTAAGTTTTAAATCAAACTTACCGGAAGACTTTAAAAAAATGTTAGATTTTCTAAATAATAAGAACAGTTGAAAAACTTGATTTAATGTATAAATTTAATTATGGATTACAAAAAACAAATTAATAATTTACCGACTCCTGCTGCTGGCGGTCTTTCTATTTATCTAGCTCAGATTAAAAAGTTTCCAATGCTGGATGCAGAAGAGGAGTACATGTTAGCAAAAAATTGGAGGGAGAATGGAAATCTTCAATCAGCACATAAACTAGTTACAAGTCACTTGCGTTTAGTTGCCAAAATAGCAATGGGTTATCGTGGTTATGGCTTACCAGTAAATGAACTTATTTCTGAGGGTAATATTGGTTTAATGCAAGCTGTCAAAAAATTTGATCCCGATAAAGGATTTAGATTAGCAACATATGCGATGTGGTGGATCAAAGCAGCTATTCAAGAGTATGTTTTAAGATCGTGGAGTCTTGTTAAAATGGGGACAACTACAGCTCAAAAAAAGCTTTTTTTTAATTTAAAAAAACTTAAAAATCAAATAGCCCCAGAGCAAGATGGAGATTTGAGAAAAGAACATGTTGAAGAAATTTCTAAAAGATTAGATGTTGACTCAAGTGAGGTTATTAATATGAACAGAAGAATGATGGGGCAGGAAAAATCATTGAATGACCCAATTAAAAATGGTGAAAATGATGAGTGGCAAGATTGGCTAGTCGACGATAATTTAGACCAGGAATTAGTTTTATCTCAACAACAAGAATATAATGACAAAAAAGAATTGTTAAAAAAGGCAATGACTATATTAAACAATAGAGAAAAAGATATAATTACAGCTAGAAGGTTAATTGAAAATCCTACAACTCTTGAAGATTTAAGTAAAAAATTTAAAATAAGCAGAGAGCGAATAAGACAAATAGAGACAAAAGCATTTGAAAAATTACAAAAATCTATGATAAGTGCAAGTAAGTCTAAAAACTTATTGCCTTCAAATTAAACCTTAAAAGGGTCTTCAATTAGAATTGTATCTTCTCTTTCTGGGCTTGTAGAGATACTTGAGATTTTTGCTCCTATAAAATCTTCCAGACCATAAATATATTTTTTCGCATTTTCTGGCAAATCGTTAATATTTCTTATTCCTTTTGTAACAGATTTCCAACCTTGAAATGATTTGTAGATAGGTTTTATCTTAAATTGATCTTCAGAGGCAGCAGGAAAATAGTTTAATTTTTTACCATTTAAATTATATTCGATACACATTTTTATCTCATCAAGTTCATCCAAAACGTCAAGTTTGGTTAAAGCAATTCCATTGATACCAGAAATCTTAATAGTTTGACGAACCAGTACTCCGTCGAACCACCCGCATCTTCTTTTTCGAGCAGTGACAGTTCCAAATTCTTTTCCTCTTTTACCCAGGCTTTCACCTACTTTATTTTTTAATTCCGTTGGAAAAGGACCGCTCCCAACTCTTGTTGTATAAGCTTTAGTTATACCTAAAATATATCCAATTTTATCTGGACTTGTGCCTGAACCGGTAGCCGCAGTGGCAGGGACAGTATTTGAGGAAGTCACATATGGGTAAGTTCCATGGTCAACATCAAGAAGTATACCTTGTGCTCCCTCAAAAAGAATTTTTTTTCTATCCTTCTTAAATTCATCTAATTTCAACCAGACAGGTTTTGCATATTTTAAAATTTTAGGAGCAATTTTTAAAAGTTTTTTTTTAAGGTCATCTTTTTTAAAAATTTTCTTCTTTAGCCCTTTTCTTATCGCATTGTGATGCAGTAAAACATTTTCAAGTCTACTGTCTAAATTATCCGGTGATCTTAGATCCATAATTCTAATTGATCTTCTGCCAACCTTATCCTCATAACATGGTCCAATACCTCTTCGAGTAGTGCCTATCTTTTTTTTGCCAGCTGTATCTTCTCTAATTTCATCCATTTCTTGATGAAAAGGCAAAATTAAAGAGGCTGACTCAGAGATCATAAAATTTTCGGAATTAACATCTATCCCTTGTTTTTTAATATCATCTATTTCACTTATTAGAGCCCAAGGATCAATTACTACACCATTTCCCAATATTGATATTTTTCCATTTCTAACTATTCCTGAAGGCAGTAATCTTAATTTAAAAACTTTTTTATCTATTACTAATGTATGACCTGCGTTGTGTCCTCCTTGAAATCTTACAACTACATCGGCTTGGCTTGAAAGCCAATCAACAATTTTTCCTTTTCCTTCATCTCCCCACTGAGATCCTACTACAACAACATTTTTCATTATAAAAGTTTTTTTTCTATCATAATCGAATTTAAATGATTAATTGGACCATGTCCTTTTCCATAGTTTAGATTAGATTTTATTGATTGGTTAACATATTTAATTCCTAACGCACAAGATTTCTTTAAAGGTTTTCCACATGATAAATAAGTAGCTATAGCACTAGATAAAGTACAACCTGTACCATGGGTGTTTTTTGTTTTAATTTTTTTATTTTTAAAAATTTTATTTTCTTTTCTATTAAGGAAAAGATCTACCATAATTTTTGATTTTCTATGGCCACCTTTTATTAAAACATTTTTTGCTCCTAAGTTTAAAAGTATTTTTGCAGCTTTTTTCATTTCTTCGATGCTTCTAATTTTAGTTTTAGTCAAAATTTCTGCCTCTGGAATATTGGGTGTAATCAGATATGCTCTGCTAATCAATTTATCTCTTAAAGTTTTTATTGCTGTTAAATTTAATAATTTGGTTCCAGCTTTAGCTACCATAACTGGATCTAAAATAATTTTTTTGGTTTTAATTTTTTTTAAGGATTTTATTACAGAATTTATTACTGAAGATGAGTGCAGCATTCCAATCTTTATTGCATCTGGTTTGATATCTGAAGATGTAAATAATATTTGTTTTTCTATTTCCTTAGGCCTTACTGGCAAAACTGATATTACGCCAGTTGTGTTTTGAGCAGTTATTGCTGTGACAGCTGTCATTGCATAGCTTCCCAATGAAGTGACAGTTTTTATGTCGGCTTGAATTCCAGCACCACCTGATGAGTCTGAACCAGCGATAATTAATATTTTTGATCTAGGCTTCAATTTAAATTATTGAGTTCTTGATTAGTTTTATACATTTTAAAATTATTTTTTTGTGATTTGACTCTGCCATAATTCTTATCTTAGGTTCTGTTCCAGATTTCCTCACTAAAATTCTTCCTTTAAATTTCATTAGATCATTTGCTTTTTTAATAGCTTTTTTGCAATTTGGAGAGTTGATAATTTCTTTATTCTTTACATTAATATTTTCTAAAATTTGTGGCAAAGGTTTAAATACATTTAGTAATTTACTTGCTTTTTTTATTTTTCTTAACGAATATAAAACCTCTAGTGCAACAAGTAACCCGTCTCCAGTGGTAGCAAATTTTCCTAATATTATATGGCCAGACTGCTCTCCTCCTAGATTAAAATTTAATTTTTTCATTTTTTCTTTCACATACCTGTCTCCAACTTTTGATCTTACAAACTTAATTTTTTCTTTTTTTAAAAATTTTTCTAAACCATAGTTAGACATTAACGTACCAACTACTCCTCCTTTCAATATTTTTTTTGATTTCCATCTCCTTGCAATCATCGCAATAATTTGATCACCGTCTATAATTTTTCCTTTTTCATCACACATTATTATTCTGTCAGCATCACCATCAAACGCTATGCCAATATTTGCTTTATATTTTTTAACTGCATTTTGAATTTTTGATGGAAAAGTTGAACCACACTCATTATTTATATTTAAACCATTTGGATTGACTCCTATACTAATTACCTTTGCTCCTAAGTCAGTTAATAGTTTTGGTGCAGCTTTATAACTTGCTCCATTAGCACAATCTAAAACAATCTTTATTCCTTTTAGATTTAAATTATTCGGAAAATTATTTTTTAATATTTTAATGTATTTATCGTTTCCGTCCTCTAATCTTTTAACCCGTCCTAATAAGTCTGGATTAGTAAGCTGTTTTGTAATTTTTGTATCAATTAATTTTTCGATTTTTTTCTCAATTTTGTCAGACAGTTTTAAACCATCAGGGCCGAATAATTTTAAACCGTTATCTGTATAAGGATTATGAGATGCTGTTATCATAATTCCCATGTTAGCTTTCATTGATTTAGTTAACATAGCTAACCCATTAGTGGGAAGAGGACCTAGAGTAAAAACATGCATGCCGCCTGATACCAAACCTGATACTAGTGCAGGCTCTAAAGAATATCCTGACAACCTTGTATCTTTAGCAATTATGCAAATTTGTTTGTTTTTTTTTTGATTCTTAAAATATGTTCCTGAAGCTAATCCAAACTTGAAAAATTTTTCTCCAGTTATATTGCCTTGATTTACCGTCCCTCTAATGCCATCTGTGCCAAAATATTTATTCTTCATAATTGTTTATGTATTTCCTTAAAAACTGAAATTCCTTGCTTGACCTCATTAACATTATGTACCCTAAAAATTTGTACTCCTTGAGACATTAAAAATAAAACAGAAGCTAGAGTCCCACCAATTCTCTCTTTACTATCGTACTTTTTAGAAATTTGATTTATAAATCTTTTTCTAGAAGTGCCGACTAAAATTGGAAATCCAAGACTATGAAACAAAGATATTTTTGAAATTAAAGTCAAATTATGTTTCAAAGTTTTACCAAAACCAATACCGGGGTCCAGTATAATTTTTTTATCATTTTGACTTTCAATAATTTTTTTTTCAAAATAATCATAGATATCTAATAAAACGTGCTTATACTTTGGTTTATTTTGCATTGTATTAGGTGTTCCTTGCATATGATGAATAACTTTACAAATCTTATATTTTTTTAATTTTTTTAATGAACATTTATCAAATTCAAAGCCTGAAACATCATTAATTATATCCACGCCGTATTTTATACTTTTAATCATTAAATCTGATTTTCTTGTATCAATTGATAAACAAATATTTTTATATTTTTTTTTAAAGTTTTGTATAACATACTTAATTCTTTTCCATTCTAAATTTGAATTTATAGTTATTGATCCGGGTCTTGTAGACTCTCCTCCAACATCAACAATGTTTGCACCGAAATGTATCATATGCTTTATTTGATTAAATGATTTTTTTTTAGTATTAAATTTACCTCCGTCTGAGAAACTGTCTGGGGTTAAATTTAAAACTCCCATTATCATTGGTTTGGAAAAGTCTATATTTTTGATAAAATTTTTTCTTCTAGAGCAAATTTTTTTAAGGTCTTTTTTTATTATTTGTTTTTCATTATCATTTAGATTTTTTAATTCATTTAATTTAATTATTTTGCTTTTAACTATTTTATTATTTCTTCTTAAAATTTCGACTTTATCAAAAGCTATTTTTTTATTTCCACAAAGTGGTAACGCTTTTTTTTTGATAATCAATGATGTTGCTATACTTCCATAATAAAAATTACACGCTCTAGTGTAATATTTAATCATGTTAACTAGATTGCTGGTTTTGGTTTAAGTCCTAATGAACCTAGTGCTGAGGAAGATTTTCCATCGTCGTTTTCTTCTTCTTTAAACGATCTTGTTGGCTTAATATCTTTAATAATCAGATCTCTGATTTCATCTCCAGATAATGTTTCATAAATCAAAAGTGCTTTTGAAAGTTTGTGTAAATCATCGATTTTTTCAGTCAAAACTTTTTTTGCTCTTTCGTACCCTTTATCAACAATTTTTTTGACTTCTAAATCAATCTTTTTAGCAGTTTCCTCTGACATGTTTTGTTGTTTTGTGACAGATCTGCCAAGAAAAACTTCTTCCTCATTTTCGCCATATGCTATGGTACCTAGTTCTGTGCTCATACCATATTTTGTAACCATGTTTTTTGCCATTTTAGTAACCATTTCAATATCAGAAGATGCGCCTGAAGTAACTTTATCGTGTCCAAATATAATTTCCTCTGCTATTCTTCCACCCATTGCAACAGCGATGTCCGCATGCATTTTTTCTCTTGTTACTGACAGTTGGTCTCTCTCTGGTAATCTCATTACCATTCCAAGAGCTCTACCTCTAGGAATTATTGTTGCCTTATGGATTGGATCCGAAGCTTTTTCGTTTAGTGCAACTATCGCATGTCCACCTTCATGGTAAGCAGTTAATTTCTTTTCATCTTCTGACATAACCATAGATCTTCTTTCAGCACCCATCATTACTTTATCTTTTGCCTCCTCTACATCAGACATTGTAACAACTCTTTTGTTTTTCCTCGCAGCAAGTAAAGCGGATTCGTTAATTAGATTTGCCAAATCTGCTCCAGAAAAGCCTGGCGTTCCTCTGGCTATAGTTCTCAATTTAACATCAGGTCCAGTGTTAACTTTTTTGATATGCACTTTTAAAATCGCTTCTCTACCAATAATATCAGGATTACCTACTACTACTTGTCTATCAAATCTTCCCGGTCTCAACAAAGCAGGATCTAATACATCAGGTCTATTCGTTGCTGCAATTAGGATTATACCTTCGTTTGTGTCAAATCCATCCATTTCAACTAACAACTGATTTAAAGTTTGCTCTCTCTCATCATTACCTCCACCTAGACCAGCTCCTCTGCTTCTTCCAACCGCGTCAATCTCATCTATAAAAATTATACAAGGTGAGTGTTTTTTTCCTTGCTCAAACATATCCCTAACTCTTGAAGCACCAACACCAACAAACATTTCAACGAAATCCGAGCCAGAGATAGAGAAAAAGGGAACGTTAGCTTCTCCAGCAATAGCTTTTGCTAATAATGTTTTACCAGTTCCTGGTGGGCCAATAAGTAAAGCTCCCTTAGGTATTTTTCCGCCCAAACGACTAAATTTTTTTGGATCTTTTAAAAATTCTACAATTTCTTCAACTTCTTCTTTTGCTTCCTCTACACCTGCAACATCGTTAAAAGTTACCTTTCCTTGAGCTTCATTGAGTAATTTTGCTTTAGACCTACCAAAACCCATGGCTCCGCCTTTACCACCTTGCATTTGACGCATAAAGAATATCCATACTCCTATTAGTAACAACATTGGAAACCAAGATAATAATATTCCTAATAGTGAAGGCATTTTATCTTCTTGTGGTGAAGCAACTATACTAACTCCGCTAGATGAAAGTTTATCAACTAATTCTGGATAATTTGGTGAATAAGTAGAGAACGTTTTTCCATCAGCTAGAACTCCAGAAATATTGTTTCCTTGAATTTGAACTTCAACAACCCTACCTGCTTCAACTTCATTTAAAAAATTTGAGAAAGCTAAAGAGTTTTTCTGGCCCTTGATTTTTTCAGGGTCCTGAAACATATTAAATAGTCCTACAGAGAGTAAGACTATAATGACCCACATTACAAGATTTTTTAAATTCATAATTAATAAGTAAGCATTAAATCAAATATAACAAGTATATTTTATTTTTAATTAAGTTGTAAATAAGACAAAATATTCGCAGTTTATTGAGAAATTTTCACATTTTTTCTATTTTTATACATAAATGATCTTTTTTAATATAAAAAAGGCAACCTCCTAGAGTTGATTTATTAAAATCTCTCAATTTTATCATTTTAATCAAATTTTGAACTTTTTTCGATCTAGGATTATAGTAATTTTTTTTTAATATTTTGATAGAATCATTAATTATTTTCATTTTTATTTCGTTATTAAATTTATTAAATTTTTTCAAATTTAAAGTGATCTCTTTATTTGATTTTTTAACAGTGTCTTTGAAAACTTTTTGGTAAAAAACTTCTAATGTAGCTTTACTTGAAGCTAAATTATTGATTGACTTAATAATTTGGTCGTAACTAATACCACTTTTAATCAAAGGATTTTTCAAATTTCTTATTTTGGTTCGTAAATATTTTGGATCTATATTTGATGGATCTTTTAAATATTTACCAAATGAAATTTTACATATTTTTATCAAAACATTTTTTTTGGTGTCTAATAAAGGTCTAAAAAGACAAATATTATTGCTCAATAATGTTGAATAATTCATCGCTGAAAGCCCAGTTAAACCACTACCTCTAGATAATCTTATTAAAAAAGTTTCAACCTGATCTTCTAAATTATGCGCAGTTAGTATAGATCGAATTTTTTTTCTCAAACAAAATTTTGTTAAAAGCTCATACCTTATTTTTCTAGCATTTCCTTGGATATTTTTTTTAATTGGAAGGTGATTGCTTATAACTTTTAGATTAATTTGATGTTTTTTAAGAAGATTTGCGACACGCTTTGCTTCTGATGTAGAATTTCTTCTTATATTATGATTTACCAAAACGTAATAAAATTTTGTTTTTTTTTCATAGCTGTATGCTTTAGAGAGTGCTGCTAGAGCTAAACTGTCGGGACCGCCTGAAATAGCAACTACTAAAGATTTTTTTTTTAAAATATTAAGTTTTTTTTTAAACTTTAAATAAACTTTATTAAGATCAGAAAAATCCTTAAAACTATTTTTAAGAATTACACTTGAATTTTTTTTGCTCATACTGAGCTTTTTGTAACACAGACTTGCTTGCTTTTGGGTATTCTTTTTTTAGGCCAGATATCATTTTACAACCTTGATCCTTCTCCCCAAGCTGAACCATAGTTATACCCAATTTTAAAAGATTGTCAGGTGCCTTTTTACTTTTCGGATAATTTTGATATCCGTCGAGATAAGCTGTGGCAGCATCTGAATATAATTGTCTTATCCTAAAAGTTTCACCATACCAGTATTGTGCACTTCCCGCTAGGTCATGATCTTTATTCTTATTTATAAACTCCCTTAATGCAAATTCAGCAGTTTCATAGTCTCCTATTTTCATAAAACTAACAGCGAATTCATATTGTTCTTTAGGTGGTTTGTCTGGCAACAAAGAGTCTTTTTTTTCTGGTTGTTCTGTAATTACAGTTTGCGCACTTTCAACTGAATTTATTGTTTGCTCTGAAGGTAAGTTTTTAGTTTGATACCCTGGTGATGCGCCAAAATCTTGAGGTTTACTTGTTCCTGGTAGGTTTACTTGTTCATTTTTTGGATTAGCTGTACCACTTTCAAGATCAGAAAATCTAAGTTGATTATCTGATTGAATTTTTGTTACCCGCGATGAGAGTTTATCCAGCTTAAAATTAACTTCCTCAAATTTATTCGTTAATTCTCTGAATTGATTTTCTATCTCATTTAATTTTAGAAGATGTTTAGTTAAAATATCCTCATTCAAGCCATCAAATTTAGTTTTTGTGTTACTTGATGATACTGTAATATCAGATTTTTGATATACTGCTTTTTCTAATGTTTTTAAATCTTTAGTTATGACTTGAATTTGATCTGAAATTGATTTTAGATAAATTTCTTCTTCCTCAGCATAAGAAACAGAAAAAATAAATGTAGTTACAGCAATAAATATTAATAATACTCTCTTAGTGATTCCAAGCATAACTATTTTTATTCAGATAAAATGGCAAAAAAAAGACCCTTCAATATGGACTATTGAAGGGTCTAATTAATTAAAAATTAATTTACTTTGACTGTTACAGATCTTCTGTTTTGAGACCAGGAAACTGGAGAAGATTTAGGATTTACTGGCTTTTCTTTTCCGTAACTGATCACAGAAATTCTTTTTCCAGAAATTCCGTAAGTCATTAAGTAATCTCTTGCCGCATTAGCTCTTCTTTCACCAAGTGCAAGGTTATACTCTCTTGTGCCCCGCTCATCAGCATGACCTTCGATTGTAACATTAAGACTTTTATTTTTACGTAAGTAACTTGCTTGTTTTCTTAAAGTCTCTCTAGATTTAGTTGTCAAAGAAGATTTGTTTGTTGCAAAAAATACTCTGTCCGGAACTCCTGCAGCTAAAAATTCTACAGTTTCCTTACCAGTATATACATCACCCTCAATATCTCCTGACTTCTTAGCAGTTGAACAAGCGCTTATTATTAAACTTGCAAAAATTACTAAAAATGTGTTTTTTAAATTCGATTTTAATTTCATTTTTTCCCCTAGGTTTATCGTAGTTATTCCAAATTATTATAAGTTATTCAAGTACAAATTACATAAAATTCAACCTCACTTAGATAATAATGAGGACCAAGATGGGTCAGAGGCATCAGTTTTTGTGGAAAGTCTTCTCTCATTATAACCTGTAATATCAATGGACCACAATTTCGCAGTGAATCCTTCACCCTTTTCCCCGGCCTTTGTCTCGCGATAAAATACTAAAACCCTCCCGTTTGGAGACCAAGAGGGGGCTTCTTGATAATAATTTTCCGTCAGTAATCTCTCACCAGTTCCATCTACTCTCATAACCCCGATGTAAAATTTTCCTTTATGCATTTTTGTGAAAGCTATTAAATCCCCTCTTGGAGACCAAACAGGAGTTCCGTAAATACCTTTTCCAAATGTAATTCTTTTCACATTACTTCCGTCACTCCTCATTACATAAATTTGCTGCAAACCACTTCTATCTGAATTAAATGCAATAAATTTTCCATCAGGGGTAAATGAAGGGGAAGTATCGATCGAGGAATGTTCGGTTATTCTTTCCACAAGCCTTGTTTCGAGATCCATTGTATAAATATCTGAATTTCCATCTTTTGCAAAACTCATTATAATTTTTTTTCCATCTGGTGAAAATCTTGGAGCAAATGTCATACCAGGAAAA
>MDSW01091899.1_pt1 | contig 15717 bp, 6 predicted proteins | sample 811171 | NCBI WGS metagenome assembly MDSW01 (sample SAMN05326641, study PRJNA326480) | marine metagenome | isolation source: seawater | place: Atlantic Ocean: North West | collected 2012
CACCGCTCGGACCCGCGCTTCGCCCGCCATGTCCGCGTGGTTCGCGCGCACGCTCCAGTCGGCGCAGCACGCCGCGGCGAATCTCAACGTCGTGGGCGAGCCCGGCGCCGTCCGCGCCCTCGCGGGCGCGGCTCTCGAGGCGGCGAAGGACCGCGTCCACGCCCTCCACGCGCGCGTCACGGGCAGGCACAGCTTCGAAGACGCGGTACGCGCCGCCGACGAACCCGCCGAACCCTCGCGAACCACGCTCGCCGAGCGGCCCCGAGCGCCCCCGAGCGCCCCGACCCCCTCGGAACCATCTCAGATCTGAAACGCCTCGACTCATCAAGAGCCCGCGCGCGCCGTCGATCGCGATGATCTCTCCGCCACGCGCGAAAAATACGTACAAATGGAATCAGAACATCCGACGCGTCTTCGCGCCCTCGCCGGTCCTGACACCTCCCCCCCCCTCCACATAGGTCGCGCGCCTCGAGCGCGCCGCGCGCGAGTGCCCCCCCGAAGACCGCGCAGCGATGCTCCGCGCCTGGCTCGACGCCCTGGACGAAGACGAGGAGGGACCCGAGGAGGCGAACGCCGAAACCGAACAAGCCGCCGATCCCTCCGAACCGACGATCCCTCCGATCCTCGACGCCGCGAAAGAAACCGCCGCCGCCGCCGACGACGACGATCCCGCCGCGCTCGGCCCCGAGTGGGACGCCGTCCGCGACGCGGACGCCGCGAGGAGACAAAGCGGCGACGGTGCCTCCGGAGAACACGCGGCGGCGGAGGGATCGTCGTCGGCGGTTGCGGCGGCGCCTCGAGGCTTCGCGGCGGCGAGGTTCGGCGTCGACCCGTGGCTCCCGAGGGTGTATTTCCGCGAAGCCGCCGCCGCCGACGCGGGAGAGGAGGAAGAAGACCTCCTTTGTCGCGATGAGTCTTCGCGCGCGTTTCGGTCGGCGCCTTCGTCGTCGTCGGGGTCGTCGTCTCTTCTCCCGGCCCCTTCGCCGTCGGTTCGACGACCGCTTCGGTTCCGCGACGCGCTGTTGCACTCCTCCGCGGTGGAACTCGTCGCGCGGTCGTTCATCCTCCGCCCGGGGGGCCCTCCGAGTTCGTCGCCGATACAAATGCGCGCCGGGTCATCCGATTCGGACGCGTCGGCGAAGTCGCGCGTACAAACACAAACGAACCCCCTCCCGGCGTCCTTCTCGGCGGTGCTCGCGAGGACGTTGGCGGGGGGTTCCGCGACCGCGGAGGTCGTGGCGGAGGCGGTGCGGGAGGCGGGCGCGGCCGTCGCCGCGCGCCGCGGGGCCCCCCCCGGGCGCGCGCAGCTGGCGGACGCCGAGCTCGCGGACGCGTTGGCGGACGCCGTCGGGAGGGTGAAGCGGAAGGCGGAGGCGGAGGCGAGCGACGCCGAGCGAAAAAGGCTCGAGAGAGCGCTGCTGCTCGAAGAGCGGTCGAGGAAGAACACGCTCGGCGCGTCGGAAGCGTCGGAAGCGTCGGAAGCGTCGGACGATGTTTCGCTCGCGCTCGCGGCGCACCGCGCGTCGCGCCGCGCGTTGACACTCAGTCTCACGAAACTCGCCCCGGCGACCCTCGCGGCGGACCTCGACGCGACGCTTCGAACGCTTCGAACGTTTCGAACGCTCAAGGAGACGCTCGCGCGCGCCTCCGCGGACGTGGAGTGTCTGCGCGAGGACGCGCGCGCGAGGCTGCGCGACGCGGAGGCGCGCCGCGAGGCGGCTCGAAGCGCGCGCGACGACGAGGCGCGCGTCGCGCGCGAACGCGCGGAGGCGCTCGAGCGCGAACGCGACGCGCTCGAGCGACGATTTAAGGCGGCGACGGAGGCGGCGGACGCGGCGCGGCGCGACGCGTCCAAAATCGCCAGGGCGCGCTCCGCCGCCGAGGCGAACGACGCGACGGTCCTCGCGTCGCTCGCGTCGCGGGCGCGCGAACTCGCCGACCGCGTCGCGGAGGTGGACCGCGAGGCGCGCGCCGCGGACGTCGTCGCCGACGCCGTCGAACGCGTCGACGCGACGCGCGAGGACGCGTGGCGATCGGTCGCGGCGGAGGCGGAGGCTCGCGCGACGCGCGCGCGCCGAAACGCCGCGGAGATCGTCGAGAGGAGCGCGCGGCGACGGGCGGACGCGCTGCGAGCGAGCGCGTCGCGAACGCGCGGAGGATTCGCCGAGGCGATCCGCGATGAGGCTGGTGGTTTGAAAAGACCTTCGGACGGCGGTTCGAAGGGTTCGGAAACGGAAGGGGTCGAACGCCCGTCGGACGAGGCGGACGAGGCGGACGAGGCGCGCGCCGAGCGGACGCGCGACGCCGAGCGGACGCGCGACGCGGCGTCCGCTCGGCGCGAGGCGACGAGGGCGGAGGTGGAGCGCGAACTCGGACCGCTCGAGGGGGACGCCGACGCGTCGCTCGCCGAGGCGTTGGAGGCGTTGGAGGCGGCGGCGGCGGACGCGGAAGCGGCGGCGGCGGAGTTTGGTCTGGAGACGGACGGCGTGGGGGGACTCGAGGTGGGGGAGACGGGCTCGGAAGGCGGGTGGTCATCCGGGGAGGACGACGAGGGCGCCCCCGGGGGAGCGTAGACGACGACGAGAAGGTGCGAACGCGAACGGCGACGGCGACGCGAATATACTCGCAATCGGTCACCCTATACGGTTCACCCTATTATACGCTCAGGCCGCACGCGCGGAGGACCTCGCCGGTGTCCTCGAGCCCGTCGAACACGACGCGCCTTCCCGCCTTCGCGCCGGTCGCCCCGTCGTCCTCGAGCTCGGCGCGGTCGAAGACGCCCGTGGTGACCCCGACGGCGAGCGCGCCGCCGAACGCGGCGGCGCGGACGTCGTTCGGGGTGTCGCCGAAATGGCACCGCTCTCGAAACGCGACGCCGAGCTCGACCGCCGAGTCGCTCGCGCCCGGGTAATCCTCGAGATTCCAGGTCCCCGCGGCGGCTCTCCGCGCGGCGAGCACCACGAGCTCGCCGCGGTCGACGTGGTCGGAGCCGTACCCTCCGAGGATCGCGCCCGGGGGCGCGGCGGCGTCCGAGGGCGGCGGTCGGGAGAAGAGACGATCGATCTTCAGCGCGCGCATCTTCGCCCATGCGATGGGGGCTAAGTTGCCGGTGACTAAGCCGACGACGACGTCCGTCCGCGCCGCGAGCGTCTCGAGGAGTTCGCGCACGCCCGGGAGGAGCTCGAGGCCGTTCGCGGCGTCCGCCTCCGTCTCGGCGGCGTGCTCGAGCATTTTTTCGCACGTCGCCGGCATGTTGGACCAGATGGCGTCCTCGGCGAAGCCGTGATGCCTCAGGACGTCCGCGACGACGAGCTGGTCGGTGGAGCCGTGGTGCTTGATGACGTCGATGTGCGTCTTCAGGCCGTGCACGGCCTCGATCGCGACCGCGAACGCGTCCTTGTGGAACTTGTTCGCGCCCTCGCCGACCGCGCGGATCAACGTGCCGTCCACGTCGAACGTCACGAGCGTGCGCGAGGGCGGGGCGGGATCGGAGGGCGAGGGCGCGTCGGGAGGACCCGCCATCGCGGCTGAGCGCGACGCGGCGCGACGAGTGACGGCGCGCGGACGACGGGAGGGCGGCGGCGACGCGCCGGCGACGAGCGAGTGACGCGAGACGACCGCGACCGCGACCGGCATGCGACGAGCGCGCGGAGCGACGCGCGGTGTGCGGGGGCAAACCCCCGAACTAACAACGACCGAGACGTGCCCGCTAAGATGCTGCTCGTCGCGGCGGGCGGTCGTCTCCACGCGAGCCGTTTGGCCGACGAACGACGGTTTGCGTCGTGGTCCGGTGTCGTCGCGATGCTCGAGACGTCTTCTCGCCCACCCCCTCCCGCGCGCGGTCTCGGTCGCGATGTCGCGCGCTCCCGCGCTCGCGGAGCTCGACCGCGCCCTGGCGGAGTGCTCGGAGTGCGAGCTCGCCGCGCGCGCGCTTCGCGACGCCGTTCGCGAGGCCAAGGCGACGCTCCGCGGCGGGGCGTTCGGGAATCACGTCGCGCGCGCGCGCGGCGTCGCCAAGACGCTCGCCGCGTGCGCCAAGCGCGCGGACGCCGCCCTGACCGCGGCGGTCGCGGACGAGCTCGGCGCCGCGCGCGCGGGGCCCGGCGGGTCCGACGCCCCTTCGCGCCCGAGGCTCGCGTCCGCGGCGCCCGACGTCGGCGGCCGTCGCCCCGTCCCCTCCTCGGTCGTCCCGACCGCGCCGCGACGATCCCCGCCTCCTCGACGCGCGCGCGACGTCCCGTTCGACCCCGCGAAGGACGACGCGGCGACGTACGCCCTGAGACGCGACCTCGCGGCGCTGGACCACGAGGAGACGCTCGCGCGGCTCACGACCGCGCGCGCCGAGACCCTCGCCGTGCGCCTCGTGCGCTTCCGCCCCGCCCCGGCGGTGGGAGTCGACCGCGCGAAGCCCCGACCAGACGAAGACGCGGAAGGACGTACCCATCGTCCTCCGCTTACAATTCGCCGCCGCGTTTCGTCGTGCGTCGACCCCAACGCGAAACCGGTCCACTTCCTCGTGCGCCGCGCCGTTCGCGCCCAAAACGAAAGCCTCGCGCCGGATCCTCGCGCCGAATCGCGCGACGAAGACGCGCTCGCGGCGATGCTCCCCGACGTCCGGGAGAAGATGCAGCTCCACTCCGCCGTGCGATGCCTCTACCGACTCGCCGCCGCCGATTCCGACGACGATTCCGACGCGTCGTCCGACGAGGACGAACCCGAAATCGAAAACGCCGCGCCCCCGAAGGGAGGACCCTCCTTCGCCGCGCGCGAGGAGGCGGCGGTGCGCGGTTCATCGTCGCCCTCGAAGTCCCCCGGCGGCGGCGGCGGCGGCGGCGCCCCGCAAAAAAAAAAAAAAAACTTGGACGCGCGTGCGCTCGATCCGCGACGTGCGGCACGGCGACGTCCTCGCCGTGCGGTGCGCGTGCGACGACCCGCCGCCGGGACGCGCGAGTTCGAGGGCGCTCGCCGACGAGAATCCGGAGCGCCGCGAGACGCTCGCGAGGCTCGCCAAGCCCAACGCCGCCGCCGAGGGAGGCGTCGTGATCGTGCGCGCGCTGCCGACCACCGCCGCGGGGCGACGTTTTTTTTCGGACGGGACGACGCGCGCGACGCGACCGGTCTCCGCCCCGCCCGCGTTCGTCGACGTCGGCTCGGACGCGACCGACCAAACCCGTCATCCCCCGAGGAAGGAAGGCGGCGCGTTCGTCGGCTCCGGCGCGTCTTCCCTCGCTCCTCGTCCTCTTCTCGTTCGGATTCCTCCCGCGTACAAGACCCCCGAGTCGGCGCTCGCGGCGGTGTCGCGCGCGGTGCTCGCGGCGCGTCGCTCGCACTCGCCCGCGATTGCTCTGTACGACGAGACGCTCGCGCCCGTCGTCGATTTCGACGCGCAGATTCGCGACGCGGGCGGCGTCGTGTTTTACCGATGCGCGCACCACCCCGCGCCCGCGCCCGCGGGCGCCGGGCGGAGGCAGAGAGCGGCGGACGAGAAGCTCTCGGCGGTGAAGGAGGGGAAGGAACGCTCGTTCGCCGTCGTCGCCGTGAGGCGAGAGCGGAACGGCGCGAAGGCGGTTGTACGGCGGCGGGAGACGATTCACGTCCCGGACAGGCCCGGGCTGCTGTCGATGTCGCTCTCGGCGCTGCGCCGCCGCGTCGCGCTCGCGCACGACGCGGACGTCGAGGACGTCGTCAGCATGCGCGTCGGCGGGCGCGAGCTCGAGCACCCCGCGCAGCTCGAGCCCGGCGCGAAGCTCTTCTGGAGCGCCGAGAAGAGAAGCGCGGTCAAGAACGCAAGATCGGAAGGAGACCACTTCCGAGAAGGGAACGACGAGCCGAGAGAAAAGAAACGCCCGGGGCGAAGACCCGCGTCCGCCGGCGGTTCGCGACACAAGACTCGAAACGCGTTCGCCGAGGAGGTGTTCTCCTCCGGCGTCGCGTTCTCCTCCGGCGTCGGCGTCGGCGCGCCGCCGTCGTCGCTCTCCCCGCCCTCCTCCCCCGCGGCGGAGGCGGCGCGCGCGGCGCTCGCGCTCGGCGTCGCTCGGCGGGGGCGCGTCGTCCGGCGCCCGCCGATGACGAAACCGCTCTCCGCGCGCGACCTGAGGCCGGCGCGCCCGCCCAGACCGACGCCGCGCCCGGGGATCGGCGAGGTCGGGTTTGGGAGCGGCGTGCGCTTCGACGAGAGGGCGCTGCGAAGCGGCGGGGGCGGCGAAAAGCGCGTCGTCGGGCGCCGGGGGGGCGAGAAGGCGAAGAAGAGGAAGGGCGCGGTTGGCGCGAGGAAGGCGCGGCGCGCGATCGAGATCGATCCGATCGATCCGATCGATCGCGGGGGAGGGGGGGCGCTCGAGTCGGGGGATGAGGCGCGGGAGGGTGTCGGTTCGCACGCTCGGGCGGAGATTTCCGGCGACGCGGTGGCGTTCGTGGACGTCGAGGCCGAGGTCGGCGGCGCGGGGGGCGAGGCGGGCGCGAGACGCGCGCCGTCGGCCGGGGCGCCCTCGCCCGCGCCCGAGGTTCGCGAGGGCGGCGCGCGCCTTCGAGGCGAGGGAGGCGTGTAGATGAAGGAGGCTCGGGAGGCGCGTAGATGAAGGAGGCTCGGGAGGCGTGTAGATGAAGGAGGCTCGGGAGGCGCGTAGATGAAGGAGGCCCGCTGGCGAACGTGTCAAAGAGAGACTCTTCGAAGAGAGACGAACTCGTCGGGAACGTTCGACGAACTCGTTCGATTTTCACGACACGTGCAGCGCCCTCCCCTTCGCCGCGGCTTGCATCACCCCCGCCCTGACGACGGCCTTCTCCGCCTCGAGGACGTCCTTCCTGAACTGCAGCCGTATGTCCGGGACGTTCGTCTTTTTGATCTCGTTCCCCTCGGGCCCCGGTTTCCAGTACGTGTCGCTGACCCAGTGTCGCTTATCCGCGTGGGGGAAGTCCGAGTTGAGGACGGAGTTGCGCGCAATCTCGCACAGGTCCGCGGCGGACATCTTCCACACCTGCGCGGCGACGGAGTACTCCTCCACCAGCGGCTCCTTCGTCATGTGGATCTGCAGAGGGTCGTCCGTGCTCAGCGTCACCACTAAGCCGCGCGCGAAGTACTCCGGGAACGGGTTCCTGCGGTAATCCAGGAAGAGCGAGTTGTTACTCAGCGGGGACATGTTCAGGCCGATCTGCGCGAGGTAGTAGAGGTACTGCAACACGGGCGATTTCCGGAGGTTGATGCCGTGCGCGATGTTTTTCGTGAGCAGAAACGCCGCCGCGAGGTGGTCGACGTCCCCGGCCTCGCCCGCGTGCGGCCTGAACGTGAACGCGTGCATCCCCTTGGCCTCGCGCAGGCGGTTGAGCGTGTACAGGTTGGCGTAGACGTAGTACGCGTAGTACGCGAACGCCGGGTTGTGCGGGACGTCCCACTCCTCGGGCGCGCGCATGTGTTTGGACGGCCTTCGTTCCGGTTTGGATTCGTCGTCCACCATGTCGAATCCGACGACGAGTTTCAGGAAGTGGTGCAGCGCGGGGTGCGAGCTCGGGTCCACCGTCACCTCGAAGAGGGGCTGGAAGATGTTGTCGAGCATCTGCTGGAAGTTCTGCATCGTGCCTTGGGACCGGTACACGTTGTACAGGCGCGGGATCTGGATGAGCCATACGACGTTCTCGGAGAAGACGCGGTGGTTGAGGACCCAGCTGGCGAGGGTGTCCCACTCCGCCAGCCTCCGCCCGTAGATGCTGATCCTGTACTCCGCCATCTGGTACTTGTTCGCGTCCAGGTCGCTGATGACCTCCTTGGTCACCTCGGCCAGGAACCTCCCGCGGATCAGGTTATCCTGCTTGATGAACACCTCCCTGAGCCTCGACTGGCCGCACGGGTTGTACTTGAGGTTGAACCGGTCGAAGCGGTGGAACGTGCTCTTGTCCGCGTGCATGTCCAGCGTGTCCACGTTCAGGTCGTACCCGGACAGGTTGATGCTCTCGAACACCTCGCGGAGGTTCAGAAACTTCCCGTCCCGGTAAATCACCTGCTCGTGGCCCTCCTTCTTGAGCTTACTCTTGATGAACCGGAGCAGGTGCTTCTGGTTCATGCACGCGCTGTGGTGCACGTGCGTGTCCACCTTGCGGACGTTGTAAAAGTCGCGGTGGGGGGCTTCCTTCTGCTGCAAGAACTCGCGGTCCGCGTTGAGCATGACGTGCAGAGAGAACTTCTGCTCCGTCAGGTGGAGACGCTTGTGGCAGAAGGATTTCGAGGGCCCGTACGAGTGCACGCGAAGCACCGCGTGCATGTCGTGAAAGAATTCCGTCGCCGACGCCGGCGGAGCGAAGAGCAACCGAGAGCCTCCGGAGGGTCCCGCCGCCGAGCCATCCGACGCGTCACCCGACGAAGGCGGCGAACCGTTTCCCTCGGGCGCGAAGCGATCCTCGTCCTCGTCGCGGCGCCCGGTGGCGTAGACGTGCATGACCCCGGCGACCATCTCGAACGCGTGCGCGGACGCCCCCGGGAGCTCGTCGTCCGGCGCGACGTCCACCTTCCCCGTCTTCACCGACCGCGCGTCCTCCGGATCCTTCTCGTCGAACGCCCCGGGGTTCTTCTCGATGGCGGACACGTACAGGTACCGCTCGCGGAGCTCCAGGCAGTGCTCGAGCATCAAACAAACCTCCTCGCACTCGCTCGTGAGCTCGTCGTCCGGCGCCAAGACGCGACCGTACTCGTGCGCGCGCGGGGCAGCCTCCCGGGACCCGTTCACGTCGCCGACGCCCCCTCGAGGCCCTCCGCCGCCGCCGCCGTCCCCGGGGGGCCCCGCGCGAAGCGCCGCGGGGCCGTCGTACGCGCCGAGGTCGTCGCCGGAGTACCCGGAGTCGTCCGAATCCGCCGCCGCGGGATCATCCGCGGCGGGATCGTCCGCGCGGTCAAGCGCGCGACCGACGTCGACGTGAACGCGCGCCGCCGCGGCCTCGACGTCGTCCGACCCGCCCGCGCCCCCCCGGAGCGAAACGGACCCGAACGATTCCTTCAGCGCCCTCGCCACCGCGCGGTCCGCGGGCCCCCCCGGGGGACCCTCCATCGCCGCCGCGTCGGTCCTGTCGGCGTTCTTCGAGCGCGCGGCGGCGGCGGCGCTCCCCGGGTCGATTCCGAGGGTCGCGTCGCCCCGCAGCCGCGCGGGGTTCCCGCGCTCGTCCGGCGTCGGCGCCGTCGGCGGCGCGTCCACGCCGACAAACGCCAGCACGCGCGCGGACGACGCGGACGCGGCGGAGACGTCGAGGGCCGAGACACCCGAGACACCCGAGCCCCCCTCGCTGTCCGGCGGCGCGAGGACGCCGGAGCCGGGGGTTTTCAGCGTCGCGCCCGCCGATCCCCCGTCGAGCGAATCGCGGCCCAGACGCGACGCCGGTCGTCCCGGCGGGGGCGGCGTCTTCTCCCGCGTAGACGTCGCCGCCGCCGCCGCGCGCTCGGAGGCGCCCGCGTCGTCGTTCGCGCCGCCGCCAAAAAGTGCCGCGCCGCCGCCGTCTCCCCTCTCTCTCTCTTTCCCCCGCGCGCGTCCGCCCTTGGGCGTGGTCACCACGCGCACGTCCGCCATGAGGTGGTCGCCGTCGTTTTCGAACTCGGACGCCTCGGTGAACTCCGAGTCGCCGCCGCCGTCGCGCATCATCGCGCGGAGCGCGACCCCGGACCCGCCGTGCGACCCGGGCGTCATCATCCCGCCGCGGATCGTCGCGATGGGCGACGACGAAGACGCCGCGCCGCTATTCATGAGGTGCATCTTCCCCACGCCGCCGCCGCCGTGAACGACCTTGAGCTCGCGCGGTTTCCTCGCCGAGCCCGCGGGGCTCCTCGGCGGGCGATTGACGAGGGTATTTCTCGAGGGCGTCGCGGGGCGCGACCCCGGGGTGGACCCGGGTGGTGGACCCATCGTCGAGGAACCGCCGCCGCCGCCTTTTTCCCCGCCGCCTTTGCCCGCGGGGGAGAGAACTCCTAGGCCTCCTCCCAGGGCCGCCATCGCGAGTCCGCCGTCCTCTAGGCTCGCGCGTCGGCGGTGGAGCGCGGCGGCGGCGGCGGCGCGCTTGGACGCGGACGTGGGCGCCATCCCCGTGGAATCGTACCCGGGGCCGGCGGGTCGGCCGACGGAATCGTAATCCGCCGACGTGCGCCCGCCCCGGGGATCATCGTCCGAGTCCGAGTCCGAGTCCGAGTCCGAGTTCCCGGGGCGCGGCTTGGTCGGGTCCCCCCCGGCGTCGGCGTCGAGGGTCGAGGTCTGGAAGGGGGAGCGCGGAGGGAGGGGGAGCGACGCGCCGCGCTGGATGGCGGCGGCGTGAGACCCCGGGGGATCCGACGGAGGAGGGGCGCGATGGTGGTGGTGGTGGCCGTGATGGCCGTGGTGGCCGTGCGCGCGGTCGCGGTCGCGGTCGCGGTCGCGGTCGCCGCGCCTGTGCCTGGGCGCGCTTCCGTCGACGCTGTCCTCGCGGCGGCGGTGCGCGCGGCCGGGCGCGCCGGCGCCGCGGTGCGACTGCTGCGGAGGACTCGCGAAGTCCCGCTGGGGGTCGCGCTGGGGGTCGCGCGTCGCGCCGAGCGGTTGGCGCGCGAGCTGCGCGAGGGCCAGGGCGCCGCCGCCCGCGACCGCGGCGCCGAGGAGGCTCCCCGCGACGAAGAACCCCAGGCGAGCGGCGGAGGTGTCCCCGGCGTCGCTCATGGCGCGCGCGAGGGCGCGGGGAGACCGCGCGCGAACGACCCGCGGATCTGAGCGGCGCCGCGCGCGCGAGGTGTGCCAATAATCAAAAGACGGTCGCGGACGCGGCCGACGACGCGCCGGCGCGCGTCCTCCGTCGCCCGCGGACGCGGCGCGGGACCGGGAGGACGCCGACCGGGGAGAGAGGGGGCGAGAGACGACGCCCGCGGAGAGACGCGCGCGCGAGCCCGCCGGGCGGGGAAGCGGGACGGGGGAGCGACGCGCGCGACCGAGTCTGGAAGGGTGCCGAGAAAAAAGAATCACGCGCGGCAGGTTCAAAATGCATCAGCATCATCAGGCGATGACCGCCCATGCAGCAGCTCAGCAGGCCGCCAGGTGGACGATTGTTGCTCAGTGGCGGCGAGTGTGAAATCTACTCGTCGCCACCAGGCGGCGAACACTTTCGAAAGTATGACCTCCGCCGTCGACTCGCCGCGTATGCTCGCCGTTCCGTTCGTGGCGCGCCCCGTCGCTCCCTCGCGCCTCGCCCCGCTCACCCCATTACCCTCCCCGCACCTCTGATCCATCTCGCGAACGCCTCCGCCCCGCCCTCCTCGTCGAGCCTCGCGTTCGCCAGCGCCGCGACGACGGCGGCGTCCTCCGGCCCCTTTTCGTTCGCGTTCGCGTTCGCGTTCGCGTTCGTCCTCCCCTCGCCCTCGGCGCGCGCGTCGTCCGTGCGCCATCTCGCCCACGCGCCGAACGGTCGCCTCGCCGCGTCCAGCCTCTGGAGCTCGGCGATCCGCTCGAGGACCTCGCGCGGGAGCCCCGCGTCCAGGGCGCACCGGAGCGCGAACGCCGAGTCGCTCGCGCCCGGCGCGAGCGAGTGCAGAAACACCGCCGACGTCTCCTCGTCTTCGAGGTCGTCTTCTCGTCCTCGCGCGTCAATAATCCCCGCGGCGCGCGCCTCGAACGCCGCCGTCCCGCGCGCGGCCGCCACCACGCGCATGTGCGCGATCGCCAGGTTCGGGTGGCGGGGCACGAGGGTCTCGTCCGCGACCTCGGCGAAGTGCGTGGTGACGAACGCGCGCGGGCCCGCCTCCGCCGCCTCCGCGAGCGCCCGGACGAACCCGCAGAGCAAACCCGCGCCGTCCGCGCTCCGGGTGCCCTTCCCGAACTCGTCCACGACGAGGATCGTCCGCGCGGTCGCCGCTCGGATCGCGCGCGAGACGCGGTCGACGTCGCGCGTGAACGTGGACCTGTGATCGCGCGTCGCGAGCTGGTCCGCGCTCGCCGCGAGCGCGAAGACGCGGTCGGCCAAACCCACCGTCGCCGACGCCGCGGGGACGAACGAACCCGCGTGCGCGAGAAACGCGATCGTCGCCATCGCGTACGCGTAACACGATTTTCCCGATTGCGTCGGACCCGTGATGACGACGACGCGAGGGCGGCGAGCGCCGTAGGAGGGTTCGGTCGGAGACGCGTCGTCGTCGTCGTCATCGGTCGGCGCCTCACCGTCGGGAAGCCCTCCGGGCTCGCCCATGTCGGCGTCGTTGGGGACGGCGGGCGCGCCGGACGCGCGCTCGACGAGGAGGTTCCTCCCCCCTCGTATCCGCAGCGCGTTCTCGCGCACGACGCGCGGCCTCGCGAGGCGGTGCGCGACCGCCGCGCGCGCCAACGCGAGCGCGACGTCGATCTCGCCGACGCAGAGCGCGAGTTGGCGCAGGCCCCGCGCGCCCCGAAGCGTCCGCGCGCGCAGGTCGCGAAGAACCTCCGCCTCGAGGTCCTCCGCCGTCGTCAACGCGTCCCCGACGAGCGCGTCCAGCTCGCGCGTCAGATCCGTGAAGTAGTAAAACGCGGGAGCCGACGTCGTCCCGCGGGTCGTTTCGAAGTCGTTCGGAGCGTTCGGGTCCCCGAAAACAGCGTCCGCGTCCTCGCGTACCAGGGATTCGAGAGCGTCCTCGTCCGGGGCTTCGAACGCGAACTCCCAATCCGCGAGCTCCTCGGCGAGGTCGGCGGTGAGTCGCGCGCCGCGGAGCTTCGCGGCGAACCCGAGCGTCGGGAGGTACTGAATCGCGACGCGATCGGGGGTGAACCCGCGCCCGTGACGCAAAAAACGCGGCACGCGCTCGCACTCCTCCCTCGCGGCGCGCGCGAGCAAATCGGGAAGGCCGCGAAGGACGCGGCGCGCGTCGTCCAGAGCCTCCGAGACCCCGGCGCGGACGATGGGGCGGTACGACCAACCGCCGTCGGAGAACCCGCTCGAGACGCCGCCGAGGTCGATCGTCGACGCGACGATGGAGAGGAGCTGCTTCGCGCCCCGGGCGGCCGTCGGGAGCCTTCGAACCGCCTCGGGGGTCCCGGGTACCCATCGAACGGACGCCGCGCACGACGCCTCCCCCGTGAAGGTCGCGTCGTCGTCGGAGAAGGAGGAGTCTCCGCCGCCGCCGCCGCCGCCGCCGCGCGCCTCTCGGAAAAAAAAAGCATCCTTTTCGTCCTTCGCGCCGGACGTCATTTCGCTCAGCCTCTCGATCGCCGTCTCGGCGAGCGCGACGCTTCCGCGCAGGAACCCGTCCAGCCTGACCCAATCGTCCACGCTCCGCGTCGCCCTCGTCGCGTTCCGCGCCATCGCCGCGAGCGCGGCGACGACGTCCGTCTTAGACGCGCGCGCGAGCGCCTCGTCGAGCGCGGCGGCGGCGTCCCCGTCGCGCGCGAAGAACTCCACCGCGTCCAGCCGCGACTCGATCGTCTCCACGCACAGAATCGGCCGCGTGAAACGCTCGCGCAGAAGACGCCGGCCGCGAGGCGTGACGCACGTGTCGAACAGGGCGAGGATCCCGGCGTCGCGCTTGGAGTCGACGAACGCGGAAGGGTGCGGATCGCGCGCGAAAAGACCAAGGGTCTTGGCGCTCGCGTCGTCCACGCGGAGGTAGCCGTCCAGAGACATCTCGCGAAGGTCCATCGCCGCGGAGAGGAGAGCGCGCGAGGGAGGGAGGCCGCGACTATGGGCGTCGATGGAAATCCGACGCGTAGGGGACGAGGAAGGCGACGCGGACGCGGGCGGGGAAGGCTCCGCTTCGCGCTCGTCGTCGCGCGCGGACGGCTCGTCGGCGTCGGGGTTCTCGGGGCTCTCGAGCCCGAGCGCGGCGGCGAGCGCGCCGGCGGCGCGTATCTGCCGCCGCGCCTCGAGGGCGACCCTCGCGGCGACGTCTCGAACGGATTCGAAGCCGCCCGCGCGTCGGAGGGTGTCGAGGGCGGCGTCGTAGTCGTCGAAGTATCGCGCGGGGAGCTCGACGACGGCTCGGCGCCGCGCGACCCCGGAGGGTTCGCGCGCGGCGGCGTCGGGACCGGCCTCGAGCTCGGGGGCGTTTTCCTCCGCTCGGAGGACGCCGAGGAGGACGTCGTGGCGGTTCGAGCGCGCGCCGCCGTCGCGGCCGCGCGCGGGGACGAAGATCACGTCGGGGTCGCGGGCGAGGAGGACGAGCCTGAGCGGCGCGAACTCGTCCGCGTCTGCGGGGGTCTTGGAGGGGAGGAAGAAAAAAAAGCGAGTGAGGAGGGGAAGGGCGGGGTGAAAGAGACTCGGGGGGGAGAGGAGGCGCGACGCGTGGAGGGACGCGGCGGGCGCGCGCGCACCTCGAGCGTCTCCATGACGCCGTCGTCGCGGTCGAAGACCGCGGCGGCGAACCGCGAGGCGTCCGCGAGGACGGCCATGAACACGACGGCCGCGTCGTCGTCGTACGGGGGGGCTTCGGGGGGGGCTTCGTCGTTCGCCTCCGTCTCCGCGCGAAACGCTCGGCGTTTCGCTGGCGGGGCGGGGGTCTCGGGGGCGTGCCGCGGCGGCGCGGAGGGGGGGGACATCGCGGGAGGTCCGCGCGGCGAAGCGCTCCCGGCGAAGGGCTCCCAGGTCGGGGGGTGGGAGTGGAGAGGGAGTGAGACGTCCAGCTGTGTGAGAGGGTGCCAACATTTTTCGTTGAACGGCGGCGAAAGCGCGTGATGATGACGCGCGACGCGATTTCGTGGGGGTGCCCAGAATTTTTTCGCGAGACACGGCTCAGATCTCGCCGCGCGTCCGCCTCCGCGCCGCGGCTTCGCGCTCTATGTCATGGACGACTACGTCCTCGACGCCCGCGTGGAGCACGTGCGCAACTTCGTGCACATCCTCACCGCGGTGAAGCTCTCTCGCAAGCAGCACGCGCGCGTGAGCGTGGGCGAGCGCGGGCTGACGATCGTCTCCTTGGACGATTCGAAATCCCTCCAGGCGCAGGCCAACTTCCGCGCGGAGGTGTTCCGCGCGTACGACGTCAACCTCGCCGCCGCCTCCCACCACCACCACGCCGGCACGCGGCGCGCCGGCGTCTCCTCCCACGCCGCCACCTTCGCCCTCGCCCTCGGCCCGCTCATCGACGTGCTCAGCGCGTTCGCCCCTCTCGACGGCGAGGCTGAGCTGTCGCTTCGCTGGCCCGACCGCGACGGCCGCCTCCTCCTCTCCGCGCGCCACGTCGAGCGCGGCGCCCCGGACCGCCCCCTGCGCGGATGCACGCACGCCGCCGTCTCGCCCGAAACCGTCACGGCGGCGACCAGCGGCGACGACGACATCGTCTTCCGCGGCGAGCGAAACGCCTTCACCCTGCCGACGACGACGCTGCGAGAGATCGTCGACGACCTGGACTGGCCCGCCGCGCCCGTCGCGCTCGAGATGCGCGCCCACCCGACCGCCCACCTCGCGTTCGCCTCCGAGGGCAAGGACACCGGCGGGCTCAGGATCGACGTCGACGCCACCGGCGCGGGGTCGCGCCTGAGCGAGTTCCACTGCGGCGAGCCCGGCCGGTGGACCTACCGCCACAGATTTCTCAAAGCCGCCGCGAGCGTGCCGACACAGCTGTGCGCCGGCGGCGGCGGCGCGGATGGGGACGCCGCGCCGACGATGACGCGCGTCGCGGTCGGGGAGGGCGGCATGCTCAAGGTCGTGCACCTCGTGCACATCGCCAGGGGGGGCGGCGCGATGGGCGCGGGGGGGTTCGGGGGTGGGGGCGGAGCGGGGGCCACCGGCGCGAGCGCGAGGGTCAGCGCGCAGGCGGGGACGGGG
>MDSW01181921.1_pt1 | contig 15710 bp, 13 predicted proteins | sample 811171 | NCBI WGS metagenome assembly MDSW01 (sample SAMN05326641, study PRJNA326480) | marine metagenome | isolation source: seawater | place: Atlantic Ocean: North West | collected 2012
CAACAGATATTCACTAACTTTAAAAACGTCATAGACTCAACATCAAAGCCAGTACCATTTGGAATTGCGCAAATTGGCAAAGCATTTAGAAATGAAATAACACCAAGAAATTTTATTTTTAGAGTTAGGGAATTTGAACAAATGGAGATGGAGTTTTTTGTCAAACCTGGTTCTGATGAAAAATGGCACAAATATTGGGTTGAAAATAGAATCAAATGGTGGATATCACAAGGTGTTAACAAAAAAAATCTTCATACAATTAATGTTGAAAAAAGTGAACTTTCTCATTATTCAAAAGCAACCGTAGATATTATGTATGAATTTCCTCACGGTAAAGAGGAGCTTGAAGGTGTAGCTAATAGGACAGATTTTGATCTGGGTTCACATACAAAAAATCAAAAAGATTTTGAAATTTCATCTCAGGTCAAAAAAAATGAATACTCAACAACTAAATTAGGAGTACAAAATTTGGAAGATAAAACATCTTATATTCCTTATGTTATAGAGCCCTCAGCAGGTGTTGAAAGAGGTTTTCTGGCAATTCTGAATGAAGCATACAATGTGGAAGATGTTGAAGATGGAAACACGCGAACTGTGCTTAAACTAGCACCTCATTTATCGCCTATTAAAGCAGCTGTTATCCCGTTAAAAAAAAATAACGATCAAATAGTTACTAAAGCAAAATTAATTAAAAATGACCTGCAAAACCTTGGATTAGGAAGAGTTATGCTTGAGAATTCTGGAAATATTGGAAAAAATTATAGACGCCACGATGAAATTGGCACTCCTATATGTATTACAGTAGATTTCGATACATTTGATGATGATACAGTAACAGTAAGAGATCGTGATACAATGAAACAAGAAAGATTGCCTGTAAAAAATCTTCATCAATTTTATCAAAAGTATTTCATTAAATAACAGTCATAAAAATTATGAAAACTATTAATGATATAATCGCATGCAGATTATTATTTTTTATTATGGCCTTTTTTGTTGGTTTGTGGGCTATTAGAATTCCAACAATTAAAGATCAAATAAACACAGATTATTTTGGCATAGGTTTAGTAATGGCTACATTTGCAATAGGATCTATAATTGCGATGGTATACGCAAATAAAATAATCAAACTGAGTTCTTGTAGAAAAGTTCTTTTGTATACTAGTATATTGCAAGCACTTTTATGGTTGCCTACGCCTTTTATTCCATCTTTGCATACTTTTATGATTTTTTCATTTATTTTTGGACTTTGCTACGGGAGTTTTGAAATTAGTTGTAATCTTTATGCTTCAAATTTGGAAAAAAGAGAAAACAAATCAATGATGTCCAGTTTCCATGCTTTTTGGAGTTTAGGAGTATTAGCAGGTTCTTTGGCAACAAGTTTTTTTTTAGAGTTGAATATAAGTTTATTCAATAACGTTTTAGTTTATGTAGTGGTTTTATTACCTTTAAATATCTTTATAGTAATGAAACTTGAGGAGGATCAAGTTGAAACTAAGAATAATAAAACAAGTATTTTTTTTATATGGCCATTAATTATTTTTGTTTTAGCTTTAATTGCGATGGTAAACGCTTTAACAGAAGGAAGTGTTGACTCTTGGGGTGCACTATATATGAGAGATTATATTAGAGTAGATGGATTTTTTATTGGGTTAGCAACAATTAGTTTTAATATATTTATGGTAATAGGAAGATTAAGTGGAGATTGGTTTAGAGATAAAATTGGTGTATATAATTTGATTAATATTCTTTTTTTAATTTCAATACTAAGTCTCTACTTTTTATTTACATTTAATAACATTTTTACTGCTTTATTTGGTTTTGCCATGCTAGGTATTGGAACATCATCGATAGTACCCATTGCTTACAGTTTAGCTGGAAAAGTAAAAGGTATTGATAGTGGCACTGCTATATCAATTGTATCAATTGCTGTATACGGTACTTTTATGGGTGCGCCTGCTACATTGGGCATCATAGCAAACACATATGGCGTTAACACAATTTTTTTACCAATGTTGCTAATATTCATATTTGTATTACCAATACTTTTTTTTTCAAAGAAAAATTTTAAGTAATAAAATCTAAAACTATCCCATCATCTGTTTTAATAAGTTGTTTAGAATTAATTTTTTTTGTAGCAAGATCTATCTTTAGCATAGCTAATACTGATTTATTTTTAACATTAATAATTTTGCCATATTCATTTTTTTCTTCTTTAATAGTTTGTTGAATATTTGGTGACCCTTTTTTTAAATTTAGTGAATAAATTCTTTTTTTTAATAAGGCTCTATACTTCATTCTCGCAGTGATTTCTTGTCCAATATAGCAACCTTTATTCCAATCAATTGCATTATTTCTTTCAAAATTATTTTCAAGCAGTAGTGATTTATTTGTTGTTAGATCTTCTGGAGCATAAGGTACTAAGTTTTTAATCATTAATTCTCTATAAATATCAAAATCTACTACTTTCATTTGATTTTTTTCTACAAAATCATCTTTTAATTCTTTTTTTAAAAATATTTTTTTGCCAAGTTTATAACATCTAGGATCAATAAACTCTATATGATCTATATTATTGATATTTTTTTTGTTATCACTATTTAATATAACTAACGAAGAAAAATTATTTTCAGTCAAAATTTTTATATTTGAATTAAGTTTATATTTATTCAAATTCTCAATAAAAGAATCAAAAAAAAATTTGTTTATTTCAATTAAAAATTTTTCATTGTAATTTATAATAAAAAAATCACACAAAAATTTACCTTGTGGGGTCAATAAACATGAATAAATTGGCTCATTATTTTTACATTTATTAATATCATTTGTAATTAATCCCTGTAAATAATCTACACAATCCTCCCCATGTATTAATAAAAAACTAGAATCTTCTATATAAACATAGTTACATTTTGTCATATTATCTATTAATATATATTTATTATTATTTTAACAAAAGATTTATAAGTGAACATTTTAGTTATTTCTTCTAATTTGATAGGTGATACAGTTTTATCCTCTGGAATAGTGAAATATTATAAAGACAAGCATAAGAATTCTAAATTTACAGTAATAATTGGGCCAACAGCTAGTCAATTATATAAACACTTTCCTAATCTTGAAAATTTGGTAGTTATAAAAAAACAGAAATTTAATTTTCATTGGGTTAAAATTTGGAGAATCTGTTCTTATAAGAAATGGGATTTAATTATTGATTTTCGATCATCATTATTAAGTTATTTTTTATCAAACAATAAGAAAATAATCTTCAAAAGATCCAATAATAAACATCAGTTGCAACAATTATCTGAAAAATTTAATATAAATGATATTCAAATGCCTTATGTATATAATAATAAAGAAGAAATTCATTATGTAGAAAAAGTTCTACTTCATAACAATAAATATGTTGTTATTGCACCAGGCGCGAATTGGAAACCAAAGATTTGGCCTATTTATAAACTTAATAATTTAATTAAAAAACTTGCAAATGAATTTGATAATTTAACCTTCTTGTTGGTTGGTTCTGAAAAAGAAAAAAAAGATTATTTTGAGGATGTTGTTGAAGGAGTAGAGAAAGAAAAAATTATTGATTTAATGGGAAAATCCTTAACCTTAACTTGTGCCTTCATGAAAAAAAGTAATTTATTTATCGGCAATGATTCTGGATTAATGCATTTAGCAGTAGCTTCTAATATATCAACAATAGGATTATTTGGACCTACTAATGACGGTATATATGGGCCTTTTGGAAAAAAAAATTTCACTATCAGAACTAAAGAAAATTTTTCACATTTTAATAGAAATAAAATAAATAAAAATAAATCTTATATGGGCTCAATCAAAGAAACAGATGTATTTAATTTAATTCTTGAAAATAGATTATTATGATTATTAGCGATAAATATATTGAAATAATCAAACCAGATGATTGGCATGTTCATTTGCGAGAGGATGAAATGTTAAGGGCAGTAATCAACTCTACATCTAGAATTAATGGCAGATGTATTGCAATGCCAAATTTATCTTCGCCAATTATTTCTGCAGAAAAATGTATAAAATACAAAAGAACAATTCAAAAATTACTAGGTAAAAAAAAATTAGACTGTTTTGTTCCATGCTATCTAACTGAAAATCTTGATTTGAGCATTTTTAGAGATTCTTTAGAAAAAAATATTTTTTTTGGTGCAAAATTATATCCTTCAAATTCTACTACAAACTCAGAATTTGGCATATCAAATATTGAGAACATTTATCCAGCTATAGAAATTCTTGAAGAAACAAATAAACCTTTGCTTATACATGGAGAAAAAACATTATCAGATTCATTAGAGATAGATATTTTTGATAGAGAAAAAATTTTTATTGATGAAGAATTGACAAAAATAATTAATAAATTTCCATTATTAAAAATAGTTTTAGAACATGTCTCATCAAAATATGGTGGAGATTTTGTTAATTCTAACAATAATATTGCAGGAACAATAACCCCCCACCATATGCTTTTAACAAAAAAAGATGTTTTTAAAGACAATATTGATGCTCATAATTATTGTATGCCAATAGTTAAAGAAGAAAGAGATCTTATTGCTTTAAGGAAATTTGCTTGTTCAGGAAATAATAAATTTTTTTTAGGAACAGATTCTGCGCCACATCATATTAAGCATAAAAAAGACATAAAGAGTATAAGGGCAGGAATTTTTTCTGCACCATGTTCAGTAGAGCTATATCTGAAGATTTTTTGTGAAGAAGATTTATTAAAAAATTTTGAAAAGTTTTCTTCTATCAATGGTCCTAGATTTTATAATCTTCCTACAAATAAAGAAAAAATTAAAATTTTTAAAAAAGACTGGAAATTAGATGAGTTTACAATATTTAATGACATTAAAATTAAAAATTTTTATGGCGGGAATATTTTAAATTGGAAAATAGAAAATTAATAAATTATAATAATTCATAAAATGAATATAGGAACATTTATATATACATGGATATATGGAGAATTAGTAGGTTCAGACGAATTTGGTAATAAATATTATTGTAATTCAAAAAATTTTACTGAAAAAAAATATAATAGATGGGTAATATTTAATGGAGAAGTTGAAGCTACTAAAGTACCTCCTCATTGGCATGCATGGCTTCATAAAACGGTTGATGAACCTCCAATAGACTATTCCCACAAATATGATTGGCAAAAACAACATTCTAGAAATCTTACAGGCACAAAAGATGCATACTATCCAGATTCGCATCCACTTTCTAAAAACAATACTAAAGAAGAGAAAGAAGAGTATGAAAAATGGACTCCTTAATATTTTATTTATAGGCTTATTATTTCTTTTCTCTCAGAAAAGTTATGCAGAAACTATTACTGGAAAAGCAGTATCTATTCAAATTTTAGATAAAGTAACGTCAAAAATAGAAAATATCACCATAGATGTTGGTGATAGTTTTATTTTTGGAACAATAAAAATCAAAGTTTTCTTATGTAAAAAAAGACCACCTGAAGAAGTACCTGAAGATTTTGTGCTAATACGTATATTTGATGAAACAAGTTTAGGAAAATTTGAAAAAATTTTTCAAGGATGGATGATTTCTTCTAGTCCTTCCATAACACCTTTTGAGCACCCTACATATGATGTTTGGGTCAAAGATTGTAAAATTAATTTAGATTCAGAATAATATCTTAATTTGGTCTTTCAAATTCATTCATGAAATTAATGTTGTAATTACCTTGCGTAAAATTTTCTGATTGGATTATTTCCTGATGAAGTTGAATATTTGTATCTATACCCATAATTACGTATTCTTCTAAAGCTCTCAACATTCTTTTAATACAATCATTTCTATTTTCACCATAAGTAATAAGTTTTGATATCATGCTATCGTAATGACTTGGTACAGAATATCCCTGATAAATTGCTGAATCGACTCTTACCCCAGGTCCTCCAGGTTGATGATATTGCTTAATATTACCAGGTGATGGAATAAAAGTTTTTGGATTTTCTGCATTTATTCTACATTCAATTGAATGACCTTTAAAAATTAAATCTTCTTTCTTAATTTGTAATTTTTCACCTAATGAAGTAAGTATTTGTTGTTTTACTAAATCCACATTTGTAACCATTTCAGTTACTGGATGCTCTACTTGTAATCTTGTATTCATCTCCATAAAGTAGAAATTATTATTTTCGTATAAGAATTCAAATGTGCCTACTCCTTCATAGCCTATAGATTTAGATGCCTTTACGCAAAGATCGCCAATGAACTCTCTTTGCTTATGATTTAGGATAATGCTAGGACACTCTTCAATAAGTTTTTGATGTTTACGTTGAATTGAACAATCCCTTTCACCAAGTGAAATTACATTTCCATGCATGTCAGCTAAAATTTGAATTTCAATATGTTTAGGATTAATTAAAAATTTTTCAATATATAAAGAATCATCATTAAAAGATTTTTTTGCTTCTAATTTTGCTGATTGTATAGATTTTTGAAGCTCTTCTTTTTTTTGAACAATTCTCATTCCTTTGCCACCACCACCATTTACGGCTTTAATAATTATAGGAAATTTATTTTCTTTAATAAAATTCTCAATTTTGCTATCATTTGTTAAATCATTTACTCCAGAAATAACTGGTATCCCATTTTCACGCATAATTTTTTTAGCTTTTGTTTTATTGCCAAGTAGTTCAATATGTGAAGATTTAGGTCCTATAAATTTATAGCCATGTTCTTCAATGATTTCAGCAAATCTTTTATTTTCGCTTAAAAAACCATATCCTGGATGAATTGCATCAACATTTGTAATTGTCGCTGCAGTTATTATTGCAGGAATATTTAGATAACTTAGTTGAGCAGGTGAGGGTCCAACACAAACACTTTCATCAGCTAATTTTACATGCATTGCACTTTCATCTGCTTCAGAATGTATCGCTACTGTTTTAATTTCAAGCTCTCTACAAGCTCTTAGAATCCTTAAAGCAATTTCACCTCTATTAGCTATGAGGATTTTATTAAACATTATTCAAAAATTATTAGAGTTTCACCAAATTCAACAGGTTGGCTATTTAGAGCAACTATTTTTTTAATTACCCCTGATTTAGGAGCTTTTATTTCATTAAAAGTTTTCATTGCTTCTATTAGTAAAAGTACATCCCCTTGTTTGACATGTTGACCTTCTTTAATAAAGGCAGGGGCTTTGGGGTCTGAAGAAAGATAAACAACACCCACCATTGGTGAAGAAACAATATTTTCTTTTTTTAAATCTTGATTTTGGTCAAAAGATTTTTGTGATTCTTCTGTTTTATCTTCTTTTTTAGCATGATTAATATTTTGTTGATTATGATTTTGTTTGATTGATATTTCTAATTCGTAATCTTTTTTTTTGATTTTGATTGAATTAAGATTTTTACTTTTTAATTCTTTTTGAAGAATAGTTATGTTTTCTATATCTGTTTTTTCAATTTTAGTCATAATCAATTTTCAATTAAACTATAAATAGCCTGAATAGCCAATACATAACTTAAATAACCAAATCCACATATTATACCATTTACCGCTGAAGCAGTAATACTTTTCTTACGATATTCCTCTCTTTGGTAAATATTGGATATATGAACTTCAATTTTAGGAATTGATATAGCTCTAAGCGCATCAAGTATTGCAATTGAAGTATGAGTAAAAGCTGCTGGATTAATGATTAATCCTTTGTGAGCTTTTTCTGCATTTTGAATTAAATCTATTATCTCTCCTTCATTATTTGATTGAAGAAAGCTTAAATTTAAATTGAGTTTTTTAGCTTCATCTATTGAAATACTTTTAATTTTATCCAGGGAAATATTTCCATAAATATTCTCTTCTCTATTTCCTAAAAGATTTAAGTTGGGTCCATTAATTATTACGATGCTAGACATTATTTTGACATTATATTGAAGTGTTTACTTAGTGCAAGACCTTGATTTTGATAATTTGATTTAATTTTTTTACCATAAATGATATTTGTACTTTTATTTAGTCTTTCATATATAATTTTGGCAACAATTTGACCATCCATCAAATTAAAAGGAACTTCATTAGTTCTTATTTCTAAAACTGCAAAAGACCCATTTATATTGCCAAATCCTGGATCAAAAAAGCCAGCATAATGTGCTCTAAAATCCCCTATTCCTGTATCGTAAGGTATCATTTCTCCAGCCATATTATTGGGAATCTTAATTTTTTGTTTAGATTTTAATATAAAAAATTCGCCAGGCAATAATGTAAGCATATTGTTTTTAGTTTTAACAATTTCCCAAAAGTTTTTAGCTTCATGATGTCTGACTTTATTAAAATAGAGTAACGGTGCATTTTTTTTAGCTTTATATGCGCAAATATTGTTTGAGCTTTTTAAATCTATTCCTATTTTGATTCCTGTTGAGATTATGGGATCAATTGCTTTATTAAATTTATTATAAACTAATGAGTCTTTTTTATGATATTTTAATAATTGATTATCTGAAAGTGTATTTTTTTTTAAGTTAACAAGTCTCATCTGATTTAAAGACTCTCCTTTTTTTACAAAAATGTTAAATGCTCTTGATGTTACTTCTAAATATATGTCACCATTATAGCCGAATGGAATTTTTTCATATTCATCAGAATTATCTAAAATTGTTCTACAAAAAATATCTAACCTTCCTGTGCTACTCTTTGGATTACATTTTCCAAATAAATTATTTTTTAAAAAAAGTTTTTCATTAAGTTTAATTAAGTATGTAGTGCCTTTTTTAAGTACAAAACCATTCTCTAAAGAAATATTTTTTTTTACAAATTGATTGAGTCTATCTTTAACCTTATTTTTATGGGCTAAGAAACTAGCACTAATCTCATAACATTCCTCACTTAAAGTTAAATCTATACTTGATGGTTGAATTTGATTGATGTTGAGTCTAGGAGATTTTATTAATTTATTCTCAACTAGGTTAATATAATTTTTATAATTTAAAGTACCTTTATTCATACTTAATCTTATTAATTAATTTTTTTGATTCTTTAAGCAACACCTTATCTCCAGATGTTGAAACAATATTATTTAATTTTTCTATTGCAGATTCATTGTTTTGATTAATTATTTCATTATTTGCATCTAAAAATTCTAACCAATCTTGTTTTCCTAATATTGAAAAAATCTTTTCCCATTTTTTCAGAAAATAATTGTCGTTATATAAGTAAAAAATCAGATTCTTATTCTGATTAAAAATATTATTTAAATCATCAAAATTTTCGAAATCAATATTTTGATAATCTATTTCAAATAATCTTTTTCTAACATATTTATTTTTGGGATAATTGTATAATGCTAATTCATAAAAATTTTTTGCTTCTCTAGTATATCCTTGATTAAATAGTATGTCGGCCTTAGTTTCTATTAAATTAAAATTCGTAGGATTTTCTTTTATAATATTGTTGAGAATTTTAAGTGATTCTAATAATTTGCCCTGTTTAGACAATAATATTGAATTTGAATAGTCTTCATATTGCTCTTTGAGATAATAATTAAAACTTTCTGAATTCTTTTCAGTATATCCAAATAACTTAGCTCTTATAAACTGATATTTTTTATATAAATCAATATCATTTTTTTTTTCTATTTTTAATGCAAAGTTTGAGATTATTTTTAACCTCTGATCATAATTTGGATGTGTAGCAAATTGAAAATTTTCTTTTGTCATACCTTTTTTGTAAGATTCTTCTTCAAGATAAATTAAAAAATCAATTAAGTATTGCGAAGAAATTTCTAATTTATTTAATATGTTTATAGCATAAATGTCAGCTTCCCTTTCCTGATTCCTGCTATATGATGAGTAATAATTGTGTATACTCATTTTGTTAGTTACTGCAGTTTTAAGCAATACTTCAGGATTTTTTGTTACTACTGATGAAGCAATAGCAGTTATATTTCCAATTTGATCAAATATTCTTAAATTTTCAAGAGATTTTTTTCTTTTAGATATATGAAAGTTATCTAAATGACCCATTTCATGAGCAAGAATACCAATCAAGGTTTCAGGATATTCTACATATTTAATTAAACCAGTGGTAATAAATACAATGTTTTTTTCATTTATAAAAGCGTTAGGGTTTTCATCAAGTAGTATATTAAAGTGAATTTTAAATGACTTGTCTTTATTATCAATAATTTTGACAAAAATTTCAGATATAAAGTTTTCTATTTCGTAATCACTTATTGAAACTGCATTAGCTTTTGTAAAAAAAAAAATAATTACTAAAATTTTTTTCATTTTTTAAATTTTATTTAGACCACCAACCTGATTTTTCTATACCATTATCAATTTCTATATCTTTTTGTTTAATTTTTTCTTCTTTATTTTTTGATTCTTTTTTGCCCTTTTCTATTTTTGGTTTTATACTTTTCTTAGTAATAGATATTTTTTTTGCAAGATTTTTAGTTTTTTTTGTAACTTTTTTTACTTTTTTAATTTTTTTCTCTTTAACCTCTAATTTCTTTTCCGTGTCTGGAATTATTTTATTATTTTGAGAAATAACAGGTTCATGAAGAGAAAAATGATCATCTAAAATAAACTTAATTTTTGATTTATATTTATTTTCTAATTGTTGTATCTCATCTCTTTTAGAATTAAGCAGTATATCTGCAAGAGCAGTATTACATTTTACTTCTATATCCATTTCATTATTTGAAATTAATTTTTCATTTACAACCTTAAGTATTTGTTCACAGATAGAGATTGTGTTTAAAATTATCCCAGATCCATCACAGTAGTGGCATTTTTTAAAAGATCTTTCAATTAAACTTGAGCGTAATCTTTGTCTGGAAAGTTCTAAAAGACCAAACATACTTATTCTGCCAACTTGTACTCTTGCCCTATCTCTATAAAGAGCATTTTTTATGGCTTTTTCTACTTTATAGTTATTTCTATAATCATCCATATCAATAAAATCTATTACTACTAATCCCCCAAGATCTCTCAACCTTAATTGTCTAGCAATTTCTACTGAAGCCTCCAAATTAGTTTTTAAAGCTGTATTCTCAATATTTCTTTCAGTAGTGTTTTTCCCTGAGTTAACATCAATTGCAACTAGGGCTTCAGTATTATTAATAACAATAGAACCACCTGAGTCTAAATTTATTTTCAGACTAAATAGATCATTTATCTGATGCTCAATTTTATTTTCGTTAAATAAAGTTTTGTCTTTTTTGCTAAAAAGTTTAATATTTTTAGCAAGTTGGGGTAGAATTTTTTTTGTATATTTCTTTGCAGTTTCGTAACCATCTTTTCCATCTATAATAACTTCATTAACTTCATTTGTTAATAAATCTCTTATAGTTCTTTTAATCAAATTCCCTTCCTCATAAATAATTGTAGGAGCTGATGATTTAAGAGTTTTTTCTCTTATCTTATTCCATTGAGTTATTAAAAAATCTAAATCCTTGTTAATTTCTTTTTTTGTTTTGCCAATGCCTGCAGTTCTAATTATTACAGACATTTTGTCAGGAATATTTATGCTTTCTAAAATTGATTTCAACTTCTTTCTTTCTTCGGCATCAGCAATTTTTCTTGATATTCCATCACTGTTCAAGCTATTGGGCATTAAAACACAATATCTTCCAGCAAATGATAAAAAAGTAGTAAGTGCTGCGCCTTTTAATCCTCTTTCTTCTTTATTAATTTGTATAAGTATTACTTGTTTTGATTTTATGACATCTTGAATTTTATATTTTCTAAAAAAATTTACATAATTTCTTTTATGGAAGCTATTTGATTCATATTTTTCTTCAGCATCAATTGAATTATTTTTAATTTCATCTATTTCTTGATCATTTTTAATTTCCATAGTTAATTTTTTTAGAGTTTCTTGATCAGAAACTGGAATTTTAAAATAATCTGGATGTATTTCTGTTAGGGGTAAAAAACCATGCCTATTAGCTCCATAATCTACAAAAGCAGCTTGTAGAGATGCTTCAACTCTTGTAATTTTTGCTAAATAAACATCACCTTTTACTGCTATTTTTTTAATTGGCTCGATTTCAAAATCATCGAGTTTCCCATTATCTGTAAGTGCGATTCTAGTCTCTTCCGCAGAAGAGCTATCGATAAGTATTTTTTTTGACATTTTCTAGTAACTCCGTATTGTAAAATTGGTAAAATATTAAAATTATTATTAAAAATATTCATGAATTTAGATATATTTTGAATTTTAGTGAATTTATTGACTTTGTTCATGATATGAATTCAGCTAATGTCATATTTTTATCTCTTTCACAACTTAGAAGTTGTTTTTTATGAAAAAATTTTTTCTATTATTTAAAATTATATCGCTTTTAGCCATTTTAAATATACTAGCATTGAGCTTTACAGCGTTTTTTTTGTTATGGAAATATTCTCCAGATTTGCCTAGTTACTCTGAATTAAAAAACTACAACCCTCCATTATCTACAAGAGTTTATACTTCGGATGGAGTTTTGCTTGATAAATATTATATTGAAGAGAGGTTATTTGTTCCAATAGATAGAATTCCTAATATTTTAAAAAATGCTTTTATTTCTGCTGAAGATAAGAATTTTTATAGTCATTATGGTTTTGATTTATTTGCTATATCAAGAGCTTTTGTAACTAACATTATAAATTATATAAATAATGATAAAAGATTAATAGGTGCCTCAACTATTACTCAACAGGTTGTTAAAAATATGTTGTTAACTAACGAGGTTAGTTTCGAAAGAAAAATAAAGGAAATAATTCTTGCTATAAGATTAGAAATTATCTTGTCTAAGGATAAAATTTTAGAACTTTATCTAAATGATATATATCTAGGTTATGGATCTTATGGAGTAGCTGCAGCAAGTTTGAATTATTTTAATAAATCTCTAAATGAATTATCTTTAGAAGAAGCAGCTTTTTTAGCTGCTTTACCTAAGGCTCCAAATAATTATCATCCTGTAAAAAAGTATGAAAGTGCAGTTAATAGAAGAAATTGGGTAATTGATCAAATGTATAAAAATAAATATATATTAAAAAACCATTTATCAAAAAAAAATACAAAACTTATAGTTAAAGATAGGGACTTAATAGATCTTAATAAGGCTCAATACTTTAAAGAAGAAGTAAGAAAAAAATTAAATAATTTATATGGAAATAAAAATTTATATAGAGATGGATTAATTGTTAAAACCACAATTGACACCAATTTACAAACTTTTGCAGATGAGGCATTAATTGAAGGCTTATTAAACTTTGATATAAAAAATAATGGATGGAGAGGAATATTAAAAAAAAATATTAATATTATTTCTAATGATTTGATAAAAGAATTTAAAAACCCATTTCCTAATAAATGGAGATTATCATTAGTAAAAAAAGTAAAAAATGATTTTATTCAAATATCTACTCAAAATACAAAAGATGAAATAATCTCAATAAATAGTAATAATGAGTGGTTAAAAAAAATAAATATTGAAGTTGGAGATGTTTTTTTTACAGAAAAAATTGAGAATGAGATTATTGTTAGACAAATACCCAATGTTAATGGTGCAATAATAGTTTTGGATCCACATACAGGCAAAATTTTAGCTTTGACCGGTGGATTTAGTTTTAAACTAAGTGAATTTAATAGAGTTACTCAAGCAAAAAGACAGCCTGGATCAGCTTTTAAACCGTTTGTATACATAACTGCATTAGAAGAAGGGTATACTCCTTCAACATTAATTTTAGATGCTCCATATGTAATTGATCAGGGTCCAGGATTACCTAAATGGAAGCCTTCAAATTATACTGATAAATTCTATGGTCTAAGTACTATGCGTATTGGCATAGAAAAATCAAGAAACTTAATGACCATTAGACTTGCTGATAGATTAGGAATGGAAAAAATTTTAAGAACTGCAAAAAAATTTAATATAGATCAAAATATTGATATGAATTTATCAATGTCTTTAGGTGCAGGAGTTGTAACACTTGAGAATTTAACTAGTGCTTATGCAATGATTGTGAATGGTGGAAAGAAAATTAAAACAAAATTAATAGAAAGTGTTTCAAATAAAAGAGGAAAAATTATTTATAATAGCCAAGAAAAAGAATGTATAAATTGTATTCAATATTCTGATAATCTAATCTATGATTTACCTGTTATAGAAGAAAATAAAGAATCAATAATAAATAGTACTGTAGCTTATCAAATGAGCTCTATGCTTGAAGGCGTTGTTCTTAGAGGTACTGGAAAGAAAATTTCAGATCTTCAGACACCTTTAGGAGGAAAAACTGGAACAACAAATGACAATAAAGACGCTTGGTTTATAGGATTTTCTCCTGATCTAGTAGTTGGAGTTTATGTAGGATATGACAATCCAAAATCTCTTGGCTACAAACAAACTGGTTCAAGTGTTGCCGTACCTATTTTTAAGAGTTTTATGAAAAAAATTGATGTTAATAAAAATAAAATACCATTTAGAATACCTTCAGGAATTAGTTTTGTAAAAATAGATACTCAAACTGGTTTGCAAACAAATAGCAATAATGGTATTTTAGAATCGTTTCTAATAGGAACGGAGCCATTTAATCAAAATATAACTGTTTTGGATAGCCTTGGATCTGTTCAGCAAGAAACTTTGAGCGGTGTTGGAAATCTATTAATATATTAAGTTTATGACAAAAGAAGATATAGAACAAAATATCAAACTAGTTAGAGATAATATAGCTCTTCTAAGGAGGGCAGTTTGACGAAGAGGCTCTTAAAAAGGAATTAAAAGAATTAAAAATTATTTCGTCTAATCCAGAAATTTGGAATGACTCTAACGCTAAAAATATATTTAAAAAAATAACTTTTATTGAGAACAAATTAAAAAATTTAAACGAAATAAGTTTGGAACTATCTGATATAAGTGAGCTTATAAAAATTACATCGGAAAAAAATGATGCATCATTAATTTCTCAACTTTTATTAGACTCAAAAAAACTATTAAAAAAATCTGAATCAGCTCGTTATTTGAATCTTTTAAATGAAGAAGCTGATCAATTTAATTGTTTTATAGAAATACATGCAGGAGCAGGAGGCACAGAAAGCCAGGATTGGGCAGCCATGCTTCAAAGAATGTATTTAAGATGGTCTGAAAGAAAAAATATGAAATCTACATTACTTCAAGAATCTAGGGCCGAAGAAGCTGGTATAAAATCTGCAACTATGAAAATTATAGGAGATTACAGTTATGGATGGTTAAAAAGAGAAAGTGGCATACATAGATTAGTTAGAATATCTCCATTTGATAGCAATAAGAGAAGACATACAAGTTTTGCAAGTGTATGGGTATACCCTGAAGTAGACGATAAAATAGAAATTGAAATATCAGAATCAGATTTAAGAATTGATACATATAGAGCTTCTGGAGCAGGAGGACAGCATGTAAATAAAACTGATAGTGCAGTTCGAATAACACATTTGCCTTCAAATATTGTAGTGCAATGCCAAAACGATAGATCCCAGCATAAAAATAGAGCTAATGCATTTTCAATGCTTAGATCTAGATTATATGAACTAGAAATCCAAAAAAGAAAAAATGAAGAGAATAAAAGAAATATTGCGAAAAAAGATATAGGATGGGGTAATCAAATAAGGTCATATGTACTCCATCCTTATAAAATGACTAAAGATTTGAGAACTAATTATGAAACTTCAAATGTTAATGATGTTTTAGA
>MDSW01018290.1_pt1 | contig 15709 bp, 17 predicted proteins | sample 811171 | NCBI WGS metagenome assembly MDSW01 (sample SAMN05326641, study PRJNA326480) | marine metagenome | isolation source: seawater | place: Atlantic Ocean: North West | collected 2012
AAATTTGTCCACCAGGAAGTGAAATTGGTGAACCGCCAAGTTTTCCAAGAACTTGTCCACCTAATCCAGGCATACGCATTTTTAAACCTTTGAAGTCATTAGCAGATCTAATTTTTTTATTAAACCAGCCACCCATTTGCACTCCTGTATTACCAGCTATAAAACTCTGGGTTCCATAATCATCAGTTAGTTCATCCCAAAGCTGTTGTCCTCCACCAAAGTGGATCCAAGCATTTATTTCTGAGTAAGTGAAGCCAAATGGACTTGCAGTGAAATATCCAAAAGCTGGGTGTTTCTTAACCCAATAGTAGTCTGCAGCATGATACATTTGTGAGTTACCTGACGCAACTTCATCAAATGAGTCAAATGCTTTTACTCTTTCACCAGCAGCATAATAAGTGATTTGTATACGTCCATCACTCATATCAGCTATTCTTTTTACCAATCTTTGTGCGCCTGTACCTAAACCAGGAAAATCTCTTGGCCAAGTAGCTACCATTGATGCCTCTACTCTATCAGCAGCAACAGCTGGAGCAGCTAAAGATGAAGCAGCTACAGCAGCAACACCAGTTGCAGCAGCAGCTTTAAAGAACTTACGTCTTGAAGGGGTTTTAATTCCTTTTAACGTTTTTTTCTTATTTGACATGTCTTTATCTCCCGTTGTTGTTTTTATAAAAACTGAATATATTTAAGCATACTCAGTTGTGAGAGTCTCATAAAAATAGAATTTTTTTGTTACAATCTTAGATTGAATTTACAATTTTTTTAAGCTTATGAGGCTTTGGTCCGCCAGTAAACCAATCAATAATTTCTACTGTATGAAGAATTGGTATATTCGTCCCGCTTGAAATTTGAGTCATACATCCAACATTGCCAGTGGATACAAAATCTGGCGCAATTTTTTCAATATTTTTTATTTTTTGTTTAAGTAAAATTTCCGCAATTTTTTGCTGCAATATATTATATGTCCCTGCTGAACCACAACAAACATGTCCATCAGGTATGTCAAACACTTCATTTCCAGTTTGTCTTATTAAATCAATAGGTTGATTGTGAACCTTTTGACCATGCTGCATAGAGCAAGGTGAGTGATAAGCAATTTTATATTTTTCTTCTTCTTTTTTAAAATTTAGATTTAAGCTTTCATACAAATATTCGGTTATGTCTTTTGAAAGTTCTGAAATTTTTTTTGCTTTCTTTTTTAAATCTTTATTATTTCTAAAAATAAAACCATAATCTTTTAAAGTCGTTCCACAACCAGATGTGTTGCTAATAATGGCGTCTAAACCATTATTTAAATATTCATCATACCAAAGGTTTATATTTTTTGAAAAGGATGAGTGAGCTAAATCTTTTTTTCCCAAATGATGATTTAAAGAACCACAACATTTAATTTCGGGTAGCACAACAACTTCAACATTATGTCGATTAAGCAAACGTATTGTAGATTCGTTTATTTCTGGAGAAATAATCCTTTGAACACATCCTGTTAATAAAGCAACTCTTGCAATCGTTTTTTTATTTGATGAAGGATAAATTTTTTTATTTCTTAAAGTCTTTTTAGGTAAATCGTTTGGTATTAAACTAAGAGAATTTTTTATAATTTTTGGAAACATAAAATTAAATGGTTTTATAATTCTAGTTAGTAAAATCATGATTTTAAAAATACTAGGATTAGGCAAAGCATAAGAAAGAGTTGTTCTCATTAATCTATCAAAAAATGGACGTTTATAAGTTTTTTCAACATGATTTCTTCCATGATCTATTAGATGCATATAATTAACACCTGAAGGACATGCGGTCATACATGAATAACATGATAGGCATCTATCAATATGTTTTGCTATTTTTTCATTTGCAGGCTTATCCTGTTCCAACATATCTTTGATTAAATAAATCCTTCCTCTTGGTCCGTCTAATTCATCGCCTAAAATATTATAAGTTGGACAAGTTGCATTACAAATCCCACAATGAACGCATTTTCTTATTATCTGTTCGCTAGATTTGTTTTCTTTGTCTTTTAGTTGTTCATTTGTAAAATTAGTTTGCATTATATTCCCACATACATTTTTCCAGGATTTAAAATTCTTTTAGGATCAAAACTTTTCTTAATTCTTTCAGATATTTCATGTTTTTTTGGGTCAATAGTAAAAATATCAACTGATGCTTTGAGGCTATCTTCAATTTTGATAACAGTTAAATAGCCTGATATTTTTTTAACTATCATCCTAATTTCATTTAAAATCTTTGAGCTTATTTTGTCTAATTGTAACCAAATTAATCCACCTCCCCAATCTACAAAGTATTTTGCCTCAAAAGATTTCATTTTGTTTAAAAATTCAAAAGTTTCGCTTGAAGGGACAACAACTCTAATTAAATTTTTTTTTAATTCTGAAAAAACTTTCAAGTTTCTAGTATCTTCCCAAAAAATATTTGACTGCTCTTGTGATAAAATAGCTATTTCATCATTAGCTATTTTAAGTTCTTTTGTTAATTTATTTATTCTATGATCAATAGACGATGATGAACCTTCCATTCTTATAGCAGTAATTGGTCCAGAAAAAGTTAGATTGTTAAGAGTGAAACGACTACGAAAATTTTCCGGGTAAAAAACTGCGCCAGAAGGATCGCTTGATGATGACAAAGAAAGATTTAAATATTCAAGACCTTTTTTTAAATGAGGATTGTCTATAACTAAAGTTTTGTTTGATTCTGGTTTGGGCAAAACTTTAATGGCAATTTCACTTAAAACTGCAAGTGTCCCAAAAGCTCCAGATAAAATTTTACTTAAATCATAACCAGTGACATTTTTTACAACAGTTCCGCCTGATTTTATTATTTCTCCCTTTCCATTTACTCCTTTAAAACCCAATATATGATCTCTAACACTGCCTGCTTTAAATCTTCTTGGCCCCGAGAAATTGCAGGACATAACGCCGCCTATTGTGCCTTCATTATTTTTTCCTGAAAAAAGTAAACCAAAATCTATTGGTTCAAATGCAAGATGTTGATTATTTTTGGCAAGTTCATCTCTAATTTGTCTTATAGGAGTTCCAGATTTAACCTTAATATATAGTTCTTCAGGTTTATATTCTATGATTCCAGAATATTCGGAAAGATCTAAAGTTTTTTCAAACTGAAAGTTTCTGCCAATATTTTTTTTTGTTCCTAAACCTAAAATTTCTAAGGGAATATTCTTTTTATAACACTCTTTTATTATTTCAGATATTTCCTTTTCATTATTTGGTTTTAGTGTTGAGCTACTAAAATCTTGGGATGTCTGGAAATTTTGTCTTTCCCCCGTGGACATGAACTCTTCCCTCCTCTGCACATTTTCTTAATATTGGATAGACCTTACCTGGATTAAGCAAAGACTTAGGATCCAGTGCAGCCTTTATTTTAATTTGTTGTTGAATATCATTATTGTTAAATGCTTCACACATTAGTTCCCTTTTTTCAATACCAACTCCATGTTCTCCTGTTAAAGCTCCGCCGACCTTGACACAATACTTTAAAATTTCTGCACCAAATTCTTCTGTCTTTCTTAAAGATTCTTTATTATTTGCATCAAACATAATTAAAGGATGAAGATTTCCATCACCCGCATGAAATGCATTAGCTACTGGTAAATTATATTTTTTTGATAGCCTGGCAATTTCCTTTAACACTTCTGCTAATTTACCTCTTGGTATTGAACCATCCATACACATATAGTCAGGAGCTAAAACGCCACAAGCTGGAAAAGCTGCTTTTCGTCCGGCCCAAAATTTTAATCTTTCTTCATTTGATTTGCTTATTTTGATGCTAGAACATTTATTTTTATTTGCAATTGACTCTACTCTTTGAATTAACTCAGAGACTTCAGATTCTGTTCCGTCCAATTCAACAATCATCATCGCTTCTGCGTCTGCTGGATAGCCTGCCTTTGCAAAGTCATTTGTGGCCTTTGTTAAAGCTTTGTCCATAATTTCCATTCCTGCGGGGATTATTCCTTCCGCTATTATTTCAGAGACACATTCGCCAGCATTTTCTATGCTTGGAAAACCAATTAATGCAGCTTTAACATTTTCAGGAGTCTTTAAAATCTTTACTGTAACTTCAGTAATCACTCCTAATAATCCTTCGGAGCCTGTCATTAAACCTAAAAAATCATATCCTTCGGAGTCTAAAGTCTTTCCTCCAAATCTAACAATTGTTCCATCCATTAATACTACCTGAATTCCTAATAAATTATTTGTTGTTGCCCCATATTTCAAAGAATGAACTCCACTTGAATTTGCCGCAACATTCCCTCCTATTGAACAAGCTATTTGACTGGAAGGATCTGGAGCATAATAAAAACCATTATCTTGAACAGCGTGAGTAATTGACAAATTTGTTACACATGGTTGTGCAACAACACACTTATTTTTTAGGTCAATTTCTAATATTTTATTAAATTTTCCCATACTTATTAAAACACAATCTTCTAGTGGAAGAGAGCCTCCTGTAAGACCTGTTCCCGCCCCTCTTGGTACAACTCTTATTTTGTTTTCATTACAGTATTTTAAAATTCTACTAACTTCATTTACCGTTTCAGGTAAAACCACTACAAGAGGTGTTTGCCTGTATGCTGTTAAAGCATCAGTCTCATAGGGTCTAATTTCATCTTTGTGCGTAAGAATATTTTCAGATTTTAATATTTTGCTTATACTACTAATTATTTTCTCTTTATTGAGGAGAGTTGATTTTTGTGCTTTTGGCATTTGTAAGCTTGTCATAAAATTACTTTACAGTTTAAATTGTTTTTGGTCAAAATACTTAGTGTACCTTAAACAAGTATTTTTTCAATTTTATTGAGAGCTTCTTTAATATTGTCCTTCGAGGCTGCAAAACTGAATCTCACATAATCAGCTCCTGCCTTTCCAAAAGATGTTCCTGGGACCACAGCAACGCCTGCTTCATGTAAACATTTTTTGGCAAATTCAGATCCATTCATTCCTGTGTCTTTAACGTTGGGAAAAGCATAAAATCCACCTCCTGGTAAATTACATTTAATACCTTTTAAATTATTTAAACCCTCATAAATTATCTTTCTCCTTTCCGAAAAATGATTCATCATTTGATTAATGGATTCGTCTGGGCCATCCAAAGCTGCTATTCCTCCGAATTGGATGGCAGCATTGACGCATGAATGATTATTAATACAAAGTTTTGTAACGTGCTCTATAAGTTTCTCTGGCCATACTCCCCAACCCAATCTCCATCCTGTCATTGCATAAGTTTTGCTCCAACCATCAAGTACTATCAATCTATCATATAAATCTGGATAGTTAAAAAAAGTTGACATTTCCTTGCCATCAAAAATTTGTCTAGAATAGATTTCATCACTTAAAATTGCAACATGGGGAAATTTTTTTAAGGCACTAGCAAGTTTATCAATGACATTCTTTTCTGTAAAACTACCAATTGGATTAGCTGGATTATTTAAAATGATTAACCTTGTTCTATTATTTATTAAAGGAATAATTTTTTCAGGGTCTAATATAAAATTTTTTGTCTTTAATAAATTTATTGGCACTGCTTTCGCACCTGTATAATTTATCATTGATTCATAAATTGGAAAACCAGGGTCAGGATAGATAATTTCAGCCCCGGGCTCTCCAAAAATTGTTATGGCATAGAACATTGTTGGTTTTCCCCCTGGCATTATAATGATTCTTTCAGGATCTACTTTGGCATTGTATAATTTTTTTATTTTTCTACTTACCGCCTGCCTGCATTCTAAAATTCCATTTGATAAAACATAGCCATGATGGCCTTCATTTAAAGCGTTTATAGTGGCATCAATTATGTGTTTTGGTGTTTTAAAATCAGGTTGGCCTATGCCTAAATTAATTATTTTTTTTCCTTGTAACTCTAACTTTTTTGCTTCGGCCAGTATTTTAAAAGCTGATTCTGTACCAAGCCGACCAAGAGATTCTGCTATTTTCATTTTATCTAAATACAACTTTACTTCTATTCAATTCCTTTACGCTTTTACAGCCCATTAAAGTCATATCTCTATAAATTTCATCTTTCATTCTTTCTAAAATTTTTTCAACACCTTTTTGTCCGCCGGCACCTAGAGCAAAAAGATAGCCTTTACCAAAGCTACAGGCTTTTGCTCCTAAAGATAAAGCTTTTAGAACATGAGTCCCTCTTCTTACGCCGCCATCTAAAATTACTTCTATTTTATCACCAACAGCATCTACTATTTCAGCAAGTTGATCAAAAGGAGCTCTGGAACCATCTAATTGTCTCCCCCCGTGATTAGAAATCATTATAGCTGTACATCCAATATCAATTGCTTTTTTAGCATCTTCAACTGACATAACTCCTTTTAATGCAAATGGTCCGTTCCATTTTTTTACACAGTATTCTGCATCTTTCCAGTTCATGGAAGGATCAAATTGTTCATTTATATAATTCATAATTGATTTATCAATTTTACTTCCTTTGTCAGTGATGTGAATAATATTTGCTAATTCAAATTTTTTATTTAGTAAATTATTTAATGTCCAACCTGGCCTTACCGCAAAGCTGAGAAGGCTTGCTAAAGTTAATCTTGGAGGAGTAGTAAATCCTGTTCTATGATCTCGCTCTCTGTTCCCGGCAACAACTGTATCAACAGTTAAACACATACTATTAAAACCAGCCTTTTTACATCTTTCTATTAAATTATCGGTTAAGCCTCTATCTTTGTGAATATATAGTTGAAACAACTTTGGTCCTTTTGTTAATTTTCCAATCTCTTCTATGCTAGTTGTGGCCATAGTTGATATTCCAAACATCGTACCCATTTTTTCTGCTGCCCTCGCTGTAGCTCCTTCTCCATGATGATGATAAAGACGATGCATTGCTGTTGCAGAAAGAAAAAGTGGAAAATCAATTTTTTGTCCTAGAACGGTTGTAGATAAATCTATTTTACCAACATCAGATAAGATGTTTGGAATTAAATCGCAATCATTAAAGGCTTCTGTGTTTCTATTTAATGTAACTTCATCATCAGATCCTCCATCTATATAATGGAAAATTGGTGAGGGTAGTTTTTTTTTTGCTAATTTTCTAAAATCTTCAAAATTGTAACAACGATCTATAGACATTTTATTTATATTTATAACTAAAACTTTTTAGAAAAAGTTATAGATTGATTGTCAGAGCCAGGATTAGTTGTTCCCCAATCATTGTTTGAAATATGGCTATAACTATAACCTATTTTAGAATTTTCAAATATATCTAAACCTAATTTTAACTCACTTTTAAATTCAAGAACATCTCCTAAATCCTTGCCATCTCCTTTTTGATAGTAGCCAGGAGAAAAACTAGGTAAAATTTTTATTGGACCAAGATTGTACTGTCCTTCTACTCCTGTATAAAAATAAGTCGAACCTTTTCCCGTAACAAATGCACCAGTAATTGGTGAAAACTTTCCTAAGAAAGTATCTCTAAATAAATTTGAATTTTTATGCTCTATTCCAAAAAGAGATGTTTCGTCATCTCCAACGTCATCTTTAATGTCAAACTGGCCCGTATAAATAGAAATATCTTTGTTACCTTCCTCTGCATTAAGGTAAACGCTCGACATAAAAAATAATATAAAAACAAATATAGTTCTAATAATCATATTCAGAAAAATACTACCTAAATTAGAAAAAGTATACATTCAATTAAGCCTCTGCTTCTTTCTTTTTTTCAATAAAACAAAAATAATTATACCTCCAAAAACTAGTATTAAATAAGGCAAAAACCATAATAGAAAATTATATTTATTAAATTTCGGTTTATAAATTATCCATTCCCCATATTTACTAGTCAAAAAATCGTATATCTGCTCTTTGGATTTGCCTTCGTTAATCTTATCTTTAACAACCGATTTCAGTGTTTGAGCAAAGTCTGAGTTTGAATCTGCTATGGATTGTCCTTGGCAAACCAAACAACGAAGATTTTTGTATATTTCCAATTGTAATTTTGTATTTTCAAATGAAAATAAATTTTTTGTGCTCAACAAAATAAAAAATAAAACAAAAAATAATTTTTTCATAATTTACTCTGTTAATTGCAATATAGTTTTATAATCTTGAGAATTAATTGGGCCTATGAATTTTTTCATTATTCTTAATTTTTCATCAACTAAAATACTTTCTGGAATTCCATAAATTCCAAAATTAACTGACATCTTGCCATCTGAATCTTGTGCTGAAAAATGATAAGGATTCCCAAATTCTGATAAAAAAAATTTTGCCTCATTCTCTTTATCTTTAAAATTTATACCCAATATTTTCAAATTTTGAGTATTTTTTTTTATTTTTATTAGATATTTATGCTCTGCACGACAAGGGGCACACCAAGATGCCCAAAAATTAATAAGTGTAAATTTATTATTTTTTAATAATTTTTCATTAATTTTTTCTTCGCTATCAAGATATTTTAATTCAAAAGTATTTATATTCTGACCAACTAAATTTTTAGTATCATAAATTTTTATTTTATTTAGACTAAAAAGAAAAATAGATAAAACAAATATTGCCAATAGAAATATTAAAGCTCTAGAAATATTTATTTTCATTTTATGTATCCCTTTTAAATAGTCTAATAAAACCACCTACAGAAATCATAATTGCAGATATCCAAATCCAAACCATGAAAGGTTTTTCTTGAAATTTGACGTTATAATAATCTGAACGAGCAATGTTGCTCATCGTAATATATTTGTCCGAATAAATTTTTGTTTTGATTGATGCTTCATAAGTTAATGTTTCTGGATATCTATATATTCTTATTTCAGGCTTTAAGTTTTCTTGTGAATTATTATTCAAGTTTTTTATAATAAAATTACCTATTATAGCTTTATAGTTTTTTCTATCTTCTTTTTCTAGTAATGTAAAATTAATTTGATAATTATCAAATTTTTTAACTTCGCCAACTTTTAAATTAAAATCTTTCTCGACTGAATAATTATGATTTATTCCTATAAAAAATATTAACATTCCAAAACTAAAGTGAGAAATAATTCTTGGCAAGTCTACTTTTAATCCTTTTTTTATCATTTCAATAAAATCATACACTGAGTGAATGATCAAAAAAATTGAAGAAATAATTATTAAATTTGATAATATACTATAACTGCCAAAAATATAAAAAATTAAAAAATTAATTAAAATTGATAATGCTAAAATAAAAAATGCAAAACTTATCTTTTTATAGTTGCCTTGAATCCAATTAACATTTGGTCCAACTGCCATAAATATTAAAAAAATAATAGTAACCGGAAAAATTACAATATTATAAAATGGCGGACCTACAGAAATTTTTATCTTCGTTAAAACCTCTAAAAATATAGGATATAATGTTCCAATTAAAACAGATGTAAGAAAAAAAAACATAAACCAATTATTTACCAATATGTAAGTTTCTTTGCTTTGTAATTGGAAGTTATAAGTTTCTTTTTTATAATTCTTAAAGAAGATAATTAATGCTGCAAATATCATAATAGAAAGGAACAATAAAATGTAAATACCTCTTGAAGGATCATTCGCAAACGTATGCACTGAATTTAATATTCCTGATCTAACTAAAAAAGTTCCTGTTACACTAAGAGTAAATGTCAACAAACAAAGTATTATAACCCAAGAATAAATCGAATTCCTTTTTTGCAAAACAATTGTTGAATGCATTAAGGCGGTAATCACAAACCATGGCATAAGAGAAGCGTTTTCAACTGGGTCCCAAAACCAAAAACCTCCCCAACCTAATTCATAATATGCCCATATAGATCCTACGGTTATACCAAGTGTCTGAAAAATCCATGATATTAGAATCCATGACTTGATTGAAACGGCAAATGATTTTCCTTTGTAACCACTTATTAGAGAGGACATTGCTGCTGAAAAATAGATAGAAGATCCTACAAACCCCACATAAAGAAGTGGTGGATGGATAGCTAAAGCTGGGTCTTGTAAAATTGGATTCAATCCTAGGCCATCTGAAGGAATTGGATAAATTTTACTAAAAGGGTTTGAATTAATTAATAAAAATATCAAAAAACCTGAAATTAATAAATTTTGAAAAATTAAAGTATAAAGACGAAAAATTTTATTGTGATTTTTATTATAAATCAAAAATAAATAAGAAAAAATAACTAGAATATTTATCCAAAGTAACAAGCTTCCTTCGTGACTGCCCCATGTGCCAGCTATTTTATAAAACATAGGTTTACTGCTATGAGAATTTTCAAAAACATTTATTAGAGAAAAGTCAGATTTTATAAAACCTATTAAAAGAGTAAAAAAACTTAAAACGCAAAATATAACTTGATATAAAGTAAAATTGTAAATTTTCTTACTAATTGTATTGTCTTTTACTTCTAAACTAAAGAAAGAACTATAAATTATTACAAAACTAAAAGTTAAAGTGAGTATTATTAGAGATATGCCAAAATTACTTAACACTAATTACCTAAAACCTTCTTTTTATCAGGTGGCATGTATGTTTCATCATGTTTGGCTAAAATTCTATCTGCAACAAAAAATTTCTTATCTTTAAGTCTTCCTTCAGCTATAACACCTTTCCCTTCTGAAAATAAATTAGGCACTGTTCCTAGATAAGTAACTATTATTTCATTTTTTAAATCGGTAATTACAAATTTTATTTCTTTTGAATCAGTAAAAATTGAATTCTCTTTAACCATTCCACCAATTCTCATAGATTTTCCGATTTCTAAATCTTCTTTTTCCTTAATTTCTGTTGGAGTTAAAAAATAAAGCACATTTTCTTTTAGAGAGCTCAATATAAAAAAAATTGAAATTACTAAAAGAAAGATTAGCAAAACCAGAAATGATATTCTGCCTTTTACTTTTTTGGTTAGCATTAAAAAATGCTTTAATCTATCCTAGAGTTTGTTGCTAAAATTTGATTAGAAATTTTAGATTTTTCCAAAATCGCTTTTCTTTCTGTTTCTGACAGGGCTTCTAGTTCGGCTAAAAATTCTTTCTCATATTTTTTTAAAGTTTTTCTTGTTTTTAAGTAAAGGACACCGCACGAAATTAGAACAATCCCAAAAGATAGCCAAACAAACGACCCATAACCATTCATAGATAAAAAATTTATAATCATAATCTTTTAATATTTTTCTTCTTCATTCTAATGATTTCTGTTTTATATTTCATTAGAAAAATTAACGCACCATAAAGCAATAAAACTAATAGCATAAGCATTAATGGTAACATCATTGATGGGTGTATACTGCTAGAATTGCCTATTTTTAGACTTGCTGGCTGATGTAATGTCGCCCACCATTCAACTGAATATTTAATAACAATAATATTTATAAAACCTATAATAGCCAAAAATGAAGATATTTTTAATAAAAGATCTTCTCTCTTAATTAATTTTAAACTTAAAATGTAAAGAATATAAAAAAACATTAAAAATATCATTGATGTTAATCTTGCATCCCAAGCCCACCAAGTCCCCCATGTTGGTTTACCCCACAATGAACCAGTAACTATTGCTAGTGATGTAAAAAGAAGACCTATAGGAGCAATACTTTTATTAATGAAATAAAAGTTTTTTATTTTAAAAATAAAATTTAAAATTGATAATAAGGCTATGGTAGAGAAGCATGCTAAGCCAATCCAGGCTGAAGGAACGTGTACATACATAATCCTTACTGAATCTCCCTGTATGTAGTCTGGTGGAGACAAAACTAGAGCAAAAACTAGTCCTATAATTAAAATTAGAAAAAAGATAGAATTAATAAATTTTATTATTCCTTCTAAAAATAAATAAATATTACTTGGTAATAAGAACTTAATCATACTGCATTCAATATATTAATATGAATTTTAAGTGAAGATGAATTTTAGGCCTAATTGAGAATTGAGAGGGAGTTAAAGAAGTATGAATAATTCCCAACTAGGCACTAACAAACAAATACTATTGCTGTTCTTTGTCAGATATTGGATTTAATGTTGTTAAATTTGTGGCGAATTAATCTATTGACTAGTTTGAAGGCTTAAAATAACTAGCGCCTTTTTTACCGGAAAAAATTTCATTAATTAAAGGATGCTTTACCGGTTCGCCTGAACGATCAATTAATAAATTTTGTTCTGAAACGTATGCTTCATAAGTAACTTCATTGCTTTCTGCAAGAAGATGATAAAATGGTTGATCTTTTCTTGGCCTTACTTCTTTAGGTATAGATTGATACCATTCTTCAGAGTTGTTGAATTCAAAATCAACATCATAAATTACTCCTCTAAAATTAAAATGCCTATGTTTGACTGTATCGCCGATAGAAAATTTGGCATTGTTAATAGACATAATAGAAGGATAATAATTTTTCCACAAAAATCAATATATAAATTTATTTAAAAATAAATTTATGTTAGAAATTACAGTGTGAATAAGTCTTTATTAAAGTTTATCACCGACTTTGGCCCCTTATTAATTTTTTTTACTATATATTATAAGAGCGGAAATAATTTAAAAGTTGCAATACCTCCACTAATTATCTCAACGCTAATTGCTGTCATTATAGTATATTTTATTGAAAAAAAAATTCCTTACCTTCCTCTGATTGGGGCAATATTAATCTCTGTTTTTGGAGGTTTAACTTTATATTTTAACAATCCAGTTTTTCTATATATCAAACCTACAATAATTAATATTATTTTTGCAGCAGCTTTGTTATCTAGTAAAATATTTTTTAATATTAATTTTCTAAAATTCTTTTTTAAAAATGCATTTCAACTTGATGAATTAGGTTGGAATAAATTAAATAATAGATGGGCGTATTTTTTTATTTTTTTAGCTATACTGAATGAAATCATATGGAGAACACAAAGCGAAGTAGCGTGGGTTAATTTTAAAGTATGGGGAATCTTACCTTTAACTTTTATTTTTACAGCATTTCAATTACCTTTGATAAAGAAACATAAAATATGAAAAATATAAAACTTGTGATTAACAATGAAAGAAAAATTGGTAAAGAAATTTTTTTCGTAAAAAAGGAATTAAAAAATATTTTAAATTTATATGCTAAAATGGTGTCCAATGGATCTTGGAAAGACTATTCTCTTTCAACAAATTCAAAAGAAATATCTTTTGATATCTATCAAAGAGCTTCTGATCAACCGGTATTCAGAATACTTAAAAATCTAAAACCAATTAGCTCTAATGAAAAATTTTTGATCAAAAATAAAAATGGCCAAGTAATCAGAAAATCAGAAAATCTTGATAAATTAATAAAGAAAACAAACTGGAATAATTTAAGACTTATTAAATAGTTATCTTCTTTGCCCAAAAAGTCTAAGTAACATTATAAATAAATTAATGAAATCTAAATAGAGAGTTAAAGCACCCATAACTGCTTTTTTGCCAATTAATTCTCCACTATCACTTGCAAGATACATGTTTTTAATTTTTTGAGTGTCGTAAGCTGTAAGTCCAACAAAAACTAAAACTCCTATGATAGATATAACAAAATACATCATTGATGATTTCATAAAAATATTAACAATAGATGCAATTATAATACCAAACAAACCCATGATTAAAAATGATCCTAACTTTGTTAAATCTTTTTTAGTTGTGTAGCCATAGATACTCATAGCTCCAAAAGTTCCTGCGGTAATAAAAAAGACTCTTGTGATACTAGCGCCAGTGTAAACTAAAAATATTGACGATAAAGAAGCTCCCATTAATGCTGCAAAAATCCAAAAAACACTTTGTGCTTTTGAAGCGCTCATTTTGGCTATGCCAAAACTCATATAAAAAACAATCCCTAAAGGAGCAAGCATAAGAACCCACATCAGAGCTGAATTATAAATTGCATTACCAATGCTGGTAAGGCCAATTATTTCTCCGCTTGTGCCCGTAATAACCGAAAGTTTAAATAAAAATAAAGCAACTACTCCGGTTAAAAGAACACCTGATGCCATATAATTATAAACCTTAAGCATGTAAGATCTTAAACCTTGATCAATTATATGCTCTGATACCGAAGATTTTGTTTCTACTTTTTGTCTGTTAAATTCCATATAATTAATATAATTACTTTTTATCACTTTTCAATCTTTAATATATAATTTAATTATTGCTTAAAAATATTACATTTTTTTTATGAAATTCAAGAAACTTGGTAATACAGATCTTGAGGTAAGCTCAATTTGTCTAGGCACTATGACTTGGGGTGAACAAAACACTCAGGAAGAAGCTTTTGAACAGATGGACTACTCTATCGATCATCAAGTAAATTTTTTTGATACAGCTGAACTTTATGCCATACCCCCAAAGAAAGAAACTTATGGCAAAACTGAAGAAATAATTGGAAATTGGTTTGAAAAAAGAAAAAATAGAAAAAAGATAATATTAGCTTCAAAAATTTCCGGTCCTGGACTTAATTGGATAAGAGGTGGTGGCAACCAGTATTCCAAAAAAAGTATTGAAGAAGCTATTGAAAAAAGTCTTAAAAGACTAAAGACTGATTACATTGATCTTTATCAATTACATTGGCCTGAACGAGAAACAAATTACTTTGGTAGAGTTGGTTATGTTCATAGGTCTGATGAGAAAGAATGGAATAGTTTTGAAACAATTTTACAAATTTTACAAAAATTTATTGAAAAAGGAAAAATTAGATATATTGGACTGTCTAATGAAACACCCTACGGACTAACACAGTTTTTAAAACTTTCAGAAAAACTTAATCTCCCTAGAATAATGTCTGTGCAAAACCCGTACAGCTTAATAAATAGAACTTATGAAGTAGGCCTTGCAGAAATATCTATTAGAGAAAAAAGTGGTTTATTGGCATACTCTCCTTTGGCAGCAGGTTATTTGACTGGAAAATATAGAAATAATAAAATCCCAAAAAATTCCAGGATGGATTTATTTGGTGAGATGTGGAAAAGATATAACAATACTAATTCGTTTAAAGCAATTGATGATTATTATGAAATAGCAAAAAAAAATAATCTATCTCTAGCTAAAATGTCTTTGGCTTTTGTTAATTCAAGACCATTCGTAACAAGCACTATTATTGGAGCTACTAAAATGGATCAGCTTAAAGAAGATATTGATAGTATAAATGTTAAACTTGATAAAGAAATCATAGACAAAATAAACTTGGTACACAGAAACAATCCCAATCCGGCTCCATAATGCATGTTGGGACCATTGAAATACTTTTTATTTAGTATAAAAGCTAAAAATATGAATTTTAAAATTTTATTTATATTTCTAATAACATTGACTCTATTTGTCTCTAAAGCAAACACTGCTGAGCCAAAATCTACTGGTAAATATAAAAATTGGCAAAGCTTTGTGGCTCAAACAGAAAAAGGGAAAATCTGTTTTGCACAAACACTCCCGGCAAAAAGAGCGCCTAAAAATATTAAGAGACAAGAATCAAGATTGTTTGTAACATTTAGACCTGGAGAAGATGTCAAAGATGAAGTTAGCATAACTAGTGGTCATCCTTATAAATCATCAACTGTTACTGCAAAATCTGGAAAAAATAGTTTTTCTTTTTTTTCACAAGAAAATTTTGCTTGGCTGCTTGATGAAAGGGAAGAAAAAAATTTCATTAAAGTAATGAAAAGGGCGACAAATCTTATTGTCACCGCAAATATGACAAATGGAGCTCAAACTGTTGATCACTACTCAATGATGGGTTTTACAAAAGCAT
>MDSW01003746.1_pt1 | contig 15708 bp, 10 predicted proteins | sample 811171 | NCBI WGS metagenome assembly MDSW01 (sample SAMN05326641, study PRJNA326480) | marine metagenome | isolation source: seawater | place: Atlantic Ocean: North West | collected 2012
GCAAATCGTCACTACGCTCACGTTGACTGTCCAGGTCACGCGGATTATGTGAAGAACATGGTAACTGGTGCTGCTCAGATGGATGGTGCTATTTTGGTAGTTGCTGCTACAGATGGCCCTATGCCACAAACTCGTGAGCACATCCTTTTGGGTCGTCAGGTAGGTATTCCACGCATCGTTGTGTTTTTGAACAAGGCTGACATGGTGGATGACGAAGAATTGATGGAATTGGTAGACATGGAAGTTCGTGATCTACTTTCTTTCTACGATTACGATGGTGATAATACTCCAGTTGTCACAGGTTCTGCCTTAGGCGGATTGAATGGAGAGCAGAAGTGGGTTGACACTATTATGGAATTGATGGAAGCTGTTGATACATGGATCGAAGAACCTGAGCGTGATCGTGACAAGCCATTCTTGATGCCTATCGAGGATGTGTTCTCCATTACTGGTCGTGGTACTGTGGCTACTGGTCGTATCGAGACTGGTGTTGGAAATACTGGTGAAGCAGTTGAGATCATCGGTTTTGGTGATGAGAAATTAACTTCTACCATTACCGGTGTTGAAATGTTCCGTAAAATCTTGGATACGGGTGAAGCAGGTGATAACGTGGGAATCCTTCTACGTGGTATCGAAAAGTCTGACATCCGTCGTGGAATGGTAATCTGTAAGCCAGGGTCAATTACCCCTCACAAGAAGTTTAAGGCTGAGGTCTACATCTTGAAGAAAGAGGAAGGTGGTCGTCACACTCCATTCCACAACAAATACCGTCCACAGTTTTACTTGCGTACAACTGACGTAACTGGTGAGATTCAGTTACCAGACGGTGTTGAAATGGTAATGCCAGGTGATAACTTAAGCATCACTGTAGATTTGATCGCTCCTGTAGCCATTAACAACGGTTTGCGTTTCGCTATCCGTGAAGGTGGACGCACTGTAGGTGCGGGTCAGGTAACTGAGATCATCGAGTAATACTCGATTAGATAATTGGTAGTTAAGGTGCCTCCTTTTTAGGGGGTGCCTTTCTGCCTACATACGGGCATAGTTCAATGGTAGAATAGCGGTCTCCAAAACCGTTGATCAGGGTTCGAATCCTTGTGCCCGTGCAAAGAAGTAAAAGATGAGTAAAATTATTTCCAGTATACAAGAGTCTTGGCACGAGTTTGCAGTGAAGTCTTCTTGGCCTACAATGACGGATCTTCAAAAGAGTACCTCACTAGTAATAGTGGGTACAATTATTTTTGCGCTTGTCGTTTTTGGTATGGATAAAGCGATCTCAACTGTGCTTGAGTTCATTTACAAAATATTCGGATAGGCATGTCAGATTCAGGAATGAAGTGGTACGTGCTTCGTACCGTCAGCGGGCAGGAACACAAAACGAAGACTTACATTGAGAAGGAAATGGCTCATGCAGGTATGAGTGATCTAGTGGGACGCGTAGTGATCCCAATGGAAAAGGTGGTTCAAGTACGCAATGGCAAGAAGGTCATTAAAGAAAAGACCAAAACTCCTGGATATATGTACGTGGAGGCCACACTTACAGGTGAGGTAGGCCACATGATTAAAAACCTTCCAAATGTGATTGGCTTTTTGGCAAATATTAAGGGAGGTGATCCTTCTCCAATGCGTGCAGCTGAAGTAGCTCGTTTGCTTGGACAAGTAGATCAAGAGGCAGAAAATACTGCCATGCTGATGATTCCATTTACGGTGGGAGAAACAGTTAAAGTAATCAATGGACCGTTCAGCACGTTTGATGCGACCATTGAGAAAATCAACGAGGAGAAACAAAAACTGGAGGTCACTGTTAAGATTTTCGGTCGTAAGACTCCTGTTGAACTTGGCTTCACGGAAGTCGAGAAATTATAATGATATAGATGTGAGACTATATATAGGTACGTTTTTCATGCTTCCACTAGAGAAACGGCCGCAACAACAACGCTAAATAGTAGAAACAAGAAATGGCAAAAGAGGTTAGTAAAGTAATGAAGCTTCAGGTCCGTGGTGGCCAAGCTAACCCTTCTCCTCCAGTAGGTCCAGCTTTGGGTGCTGCAGGTGTCAATATCATGGAGTTCTGTAAGCAGTTTAATGCCCGTTCTCAAGAGAAAATGGGTCAGATTCTGCCTGTGGTGATTACGGTTTATACTGATAAATCATTCGACTTCATCGTTAAGACTCCTCCTGCGGCAGTTCAATTGATGGAAGCTGCTAAGATTAAGAAGGGATCATCAGAGCCTAACCGTAATAAAGTTGCTAAAGTTACTTGGGACGCTATTCGCAAGATTGCAGAAGATAAAATGGTTGATTTGAACTGTTTTACCATTGAATCAGCAATGTCTATCATCGCTGGTACTGCAAGAAGTATGGGTATTACTGTAATAGGCGAGAAGCCGTTTTAATTAAAAGTTTGAAGCAATGGCAAAATTGACGAAAAACATGAAAAACGCGCTCGCTAAACTTGAAAAGGGTAAAGTATACTCAGTGGGCGAAGCGGCAGCCCTGGTAAAAGAGGTGAACTGCACGAAGTTTGACGCTTCTATCAATTTAGCTGTGCGTTTGGGTGTTGATCCACGTAAGGCGAACGAAATGGTTCGTGGTGTGGTAAGTCTTCCTCACGGCACAGGTAAGAGCGTTCGAGTTTTGGCTTTGGTTACTCCTGATAAGGAAGAAGAAGCTAAAGCGGCAGGTGCAGATTATGCGGGCCTTGATGAATACATCGAGAAAATTAAAGGCGGTTGGACTGACATTGATGTCATCGTAACCATGCCTTCTGTAATGGGTAAAATCGGACCATTGGGTCGTGTATTAGGTCCTCGTGGCTTGATGCCAAATCCTAAGTCTGGTACTGTTACAATGGACGTAGCTAAAGCTGTTGGAGAAGTGAAAGCCGGTAAAATCGACTTTAAAGTTGATCGTTACGGAATCATTCACGCTGTAATCGGCAAGGTTTCTTTCGACGCTGCGAAAATCCAAGAGAATGCAGAAGAGTTAATCAAGACTTTGAATAAGCTGAAGCCATCATCGGCGAAAGGTACTTACATGAAGTCTGTATACATGTCTTCTACTATGTCTCCTGGTATTGCAGTAGATGCTAAATCAGTTTCATAATTAAAGAGTAGGCATCATGACAAGAGAAGAGAAACTTATTCAGATTGAAGAGCTAACAGCGGTACTTAATCAAGCACCGACAATCTACTTGGCAGATATCGCTGCCTTAGATGCTGATACAAGTTCTAGCTTGCGTAGAGCGAGCTTCGGCAAGGGTATCAAGTTGAATGTGGTTAAGAACACGTTACTACGCAAGGCCATGGAGGCTTCAGAGAAAGACTTTGAAGGACTGTATGGTGTGTTGAAAGGAAATACTAGCATCATGCTTGCAGAAGCAGGAAATGCTCCGGCGAAACTTATTAAAGAGTTCCGCAAGAAGAGTGATAAGCCTGTTTTGAAAGGTGCTTGGATTGAAGAAAGCGTTTATTTGGGTGATGAAAGCCTAGAGATGCTCACCTCTATCAAGTCTAAGGAAGAGTTGATTGGTGAAGTGATCACTTTGTTGCAAAGCCCTGCGAAGAACGTTATTTCTGCACTTCAAAGCTCTGCCGGCACATTGGCTAGTCTCCTCAAAACTTTGGAAGAGCGCAACGCGTAATTCCTTTATTTACAATTAACTAAGTAATAAACTTTTAAATTTTACTAAAATGGCTGATATCAAAGAATTGGGCGATGCTCTAGTAAACTTGACAGTTAAAGAAGTATCTGAATTGGCAGATTACTTGAAAGAAGAACATGGCATCGAGCCAGCTGCTGCCGCAGTAGCTGTTGCTGGTCCTGCAGCTGGTGGTGACGCTAGTGGCGGTGACGAGAAATCTGAGTTCGATGTTGTTTTGACTGCAGCAGGTGGTTCTAAACTAGCTGTCGTTAAACTTGTTAAGGAAATGACTGGACTTGGCTTGAAAGAAGCTAAAGAAAAAGTAGATGGTGCCCCTGCTACATTGAAGGAGGGCGTATCAAAAGACGAAGCAGAAGCTTTAAAAGCACAGCTTGAAGAAGCTGGTGCTGAAGTTGAGATCAAGTAATTGATCGTCTGCTAGGTTATCCGGTTTAGGTCTTTGGGGGTCCCCTTAGACCTAAACCTTTTTGTGTTTAATTAACATTTTGGGCTGAAATGATAAACCAAGTTACTGCTCCTAAGGAGCGTATCAATTTTTCTTCAACCGCAATTAAGACGGATTTCCCAGATTTCTTGGATATCCAGTTGAAGAGCTTCATGGACTTCTTCCAGATTGAGACGAAGCCATCAGAAAGATCTGCGGAAGGTCTTCACCGAGTATTTGCTGAAAACTTTCCAATTTCGGATTCTAGAAACAATTTTGTTCTTGAATTCCTAGACTACTTTGTAGACCCACCGCGTTATTCAGAGCGTGAGTGTATCGAACGCGGTTTGACGTTCTGTGTCCCGCTCAAAGCAAGATTAAAACTGTACTGTACTGATCCTGAGCACGAGGATTTCGAAACCATCGTTCAGGACGTGTACCTAGGTACAATCCCATACATGACTCCGCGCGGTACTTTTATTGTAAACGGAGCAGAAAGAATAATTGTAAGCCAGTTACACCGATCGCCAGGCGTATTCTTCGGTCAGTCATACCACGCGAACGGAACAAAACTATATTCAGCCCGTATTATTCCGTTTAAAGGATCTTGGATTGAATTCGCAACGGATATCAACCAAGTGATGTACGCCTATATTGATCGTAAGAAGAAGCTTCCTGTAACTACGTTGCTTCGCGCTATCGGTTACGAGCGCGATAAGGATATCTTGGAGATCTTTGACCTTGCGGAAGAAGTGAAGGTGAGTAAGGCTTCGTTAAAGCGCTCTATTGGACGTAAGTTGGCAGCAAGAGTATTAAAAACTTGGATTGAAGATTTCGTAGATGAGGACACTGGTGAAGTTGTATCTATCGAGCGTAATGAGGTTATTTTAGACCGCGATACAATCCTTGACAAAGAGCACACTGATGAAATCTTGGATGCGGAAGTAAGCATGATTCTTCTTCACAAAGAAGATATCGAGTCTTCCGACTTTGCAATCATCCATAATACACTTCAAAAGGACCCAACAAATACGGAGAAAGAAGCCGTTGAGCACATTTACCGTCAGTTGCGTAACGCTGAACCGCCAGATGAGGAAACAGCTCGTGGTATCATCGATAAGTTGTTCTTCTCTGAGCAACGTTACTCGCTAGGTGAAGTAGGTCGTTACCGTTTGAACAAGAAGTTGTACAATGGTAGTGAAGAGGATTCTCAAGTATTAACGAAGGGAGATATTATTGAAATCATCAAGCGTCTGATTGAATTGATCAACTCTAAAGCGGAGATTGATGACATTGATCACTTAAGCAACCGACGTGTGCGTACTGTAGGAGAGCAGATGGCCAACCAGTTTGGTGTGGGTCTTGCCCGCATGGCGCGTACTATCCGCGAGCGCATGAACGTTCGTGATAATGAAGTATTCACCCCTATTGATTTGATCAACGCGAAGACGTTGTCTTCAGTAATCAATTCATTCTTTGGTACGAACCAGCTGAGCCAGTTTATGGATCAGACCAACCCATTGTCTGAGATCACGCATAAGCGTCGTCTTTCTGCGTTGGGACCAGGTGGTTTATCTCGTGAGCGTGCAGGTTTTGAGGTTCGTGATGTTCACTACACTCACTACGGCCGTTTGTGTCCTATTGAGACACCAGAAGGTCCTAACATTGGTTTGATCTCTTCACTTTGTGTATATGCCAAAGTGAACTCTATGGGATTCATCGAGACTCCATATCGTCCAGTCGAGGAAGGTAAAGTGAGTGTTGAGAAAGAACCTATTTATCTAAGTGCAGAGGAAGAAGAAGCAAAGGTTATTGCACAAGCAAACGCACCTATTAGCCCAGACGGTACATTTATCAATGACCGAGTTAAAGTGCGCGAAGAAGGCGATTTCCCTGTTGTGGAGCCTGCGACCATCGACTTGATGGACGTTGCACCTAACCAAATTGCATCTATCTCTGCATCTCTTATTCCGTTTCTTGAGCACGATGATGCAAACCGGGCATTGATGGGATCGAACATGATGCGTCAGGCCGTACCACTATTACGTCCTGAAGCACCTATTGTTGGTACGGGATTGGAGCGTCAAGTTGCTTCTGATTCTCGTGTTTTGATTAACGCTGAAGGAGAAGGAACAGTTGAATACGTGGATTCTAAGTCTATCAAAATTAGCTATGACCGTTCAGAAGAGGAGCGCGAGGTGAGCTTTGAAGAGGATGTGAAGATCTATAATTTGGTCAAATTTCAAAAGACTAATCAAGGAACAACAATCAACCTCAAGCCAATCGTTAATAAAGGTGATCGCGTAAGCACCGGTCAGGTGCTTTGTGAAGGTTATGCGACACAAAAAGGTGAATTAGCCTTGGGACGCAACATGTTAGTATCTTTCATGCCTTGGAAAGGTTACAACTTTGAAGATGCAATTGTAATCTCTGAGCGTGTAGTTCGTGAAGACATCTTTACTTCTCTGCACATCGACGAGTATTCATTAGAAGTTCGTGATACAAAATTGGGTACAGAGGAATTGACCGCTGATATTCCAAATGTAAGCGAAGAAGCAACGAAAGACCTCGACGAAAACGGAATCATTCGTGTAGGTGCTGAAATCAAACCAGGTGACATCCTCATTGGTAAGATTACTCCAAAAGGGGAGAGCGATCCTTCACCTGAAGAGAAGCTACTACGTGCAATCTTCGGTGATAAGGCAGGTGATGTAAAAGATGCTTCTTTGAAAGCCTCTCCATCCTTGAGTGGTGTGGTTATCGACAAGAAGTTGTTCACTCGTTTGGTAAAAGACAAGCGTCAACGTGCGGAGGACAAGGAAGAAATTGCGCAACTAGATCTAGAAATGGAAGCCGAATTGGCGGAGTTGAAAGGTGTATTCGTTTCTAAATTGTCAAACTTGGTAAGCGGTAAAACGAGCCAAGGTGTGATGAACGATTTGAACGAAGATGTGATTCCTAAAGGAACAAAGTTCACGTTGAAGGCGTTGAACGCGATTGAAGATTACAGCCGTATTGTAGGTGGTAAATGGACCACAGATGCTAATCGTAACGATAAAATCGATACGTTGATTCATAACTACAAGATTAAGGTGAATGATATTCAAGGTGCATACCGTCGTAAGCGCTTCGCTATTACAGTTGGTGATGAGCTTCCAGCGGGTATCATGAAACTAGCTAAAGTTTATATTGCCAAGAAGCGTAAGCTAAAAGTAGGTGATAAAATGGCAGGTCGTCACGGTAACAAGGGTATTGTAGCTCGAATTGTACGCGATGAGGATATGCCGTTCTTGGAAGATGGAACTCCAGTAGATATCGTATTGAATCCACTTGGTGTACCTTCTCGTATGAACATTGGTCAGATTTATGAAACAGTTTTGGGATGGGCAGGTAGAAAGCTTGATAAAAAGTTTGCTACGCCAATTTTTGATGGTGCTTCATTGGATGATATTTCAAGCTATGTATCAGAGGCTGGATTACCAGAATTTGGTCATACACAATTGTACGACGGTGGAACAGGTGAGCCATTTGATCAGAAAGCGACAGTAGGTATTATCTACATGCTGAAGCTGGGCCATATGGTGGATGATAAGATGCACGCTCGTTCTATTGGTCCTTACTCATTGATTACACAGCAACCGTTAGGTGGTAAAGCGCAGTTCGGTGGTCAGCGTTTCGGTGAGATGGAGGTTTGGGCATTGGAGGCCTTTGGTGCTGCCAATATCCTACGTGAAATCTTGACTGTGAAGTCTGATGATGTTGTAGGTCGGGCCAAGACTTACGAGAGCATCGTCAAAGGTGAGCGTATGCCTCAACCAGGTATTCCTGAATCGTTCAACGTTTTGTTGCACGAATTGAAAGGATTGGGACTAAAAGTAACGTTGGACTAATACATGAATAATCTCCAAGGTCTTAAGGTCTTGGGCTTTAACACAATCGCATTATGGTTCTTAGAAAAAGCGATAAAAACACAAACAGCGCATTCAATAAGATTACGATCTCACTGAGCGCACCAGAAACCATCCTCGAGAATAGTCACGGAGAGGTTCTGAAACCAGAAACAATCAACTATCGTACGCACAAACCTGAGCGGGATGGTCTTTTCTGTGAGCGTATTTTCGGTCCTGTTAAGGATTACGAATGTGCTTGTGGTAAGTACAAGCGTATCCGCTACAAGGGTATTGTTTGTGACCGTTGCGGGGTTGAGGTGACTGAAAAGAAAGTACGTCGTGACCGCGTAGGACACATCTCTTTGGTGGTTCCTGTGGTTCATATTTGGTACTTCCGTTCGTTGCCAAACAAAATTGGTTACCTATTAGGACTTCCTTCGAAGAAGCTTGATATGATTATATACTACGAACGTTACGTGGTTATTCAGGCAGGTAATGCTGTAGACAATGAAGGTAATCCGCTAACGCACATGCAGTTCTTGACCGAGGATGAGTATTTAGATGCGTTGGAGCGTTTGCCAATAGAAAATCAATACTTGGAAGATAGCGATCCTAACAAGTTTATCGCTAAAATGGGTGCAGAGGCAGTTCAAGGACTTTTAGGCCAATTGGATCTAGATTCTCTGTCCTACGAACTGCGCCACAAGGCCAATACAGAAACTTCTCAGCAACGTAAGCAAGAAGCTTTGAAGCGTCTATCCGTAGTAGAGAGCTTGCGCGATGCTAACTCACGTATTGAGAACAATCCAGAGTGGATGGTGATGAGTGTGATCCCTGTGATTCCCCCAGAATTGCGTCCATTGGTACCGCTAGACGGTGGTCGTTTTGCGACTTCAGATTTGAATGATTTATACCGTCGTGTCATCATTCGAAACAACCGCTTAAAGCGCCTTCTTGAAATCAAAGCACCAGAGGTAATCTTGAGAAACGAGAAGCGCATGCTTCAAGAATCAGTGGATAGCTTGTTTGATAACACGCGCAAGTCCTCTGCAGTGAAGACTGAAAGCAACCGTCCTTTGAAATCACTTTCAGATTCATTGAAAGGTAAGCAGGGTCGTTTCCGTCAGAACCTATTGGGTAAGCGTGTGGATTACTCGGCTCGTTCGGTAATAGTCGTTGGGCCAGAATTGAAACTACACGAATGTGGTCTTCCGAAGAATATGGCTGCAGAACTTTACAAGCCGTTCATCGTACGTAAGTTGATCGAAAGAGGTATTGTGAAGACTGTAAAGTCAGGGAAGAAAATTATTGATCGTCGCGACCCAGTTGTTTGGGATATCCTAGAAAACGTGATGAAAGGTCATCCGGTACTATTGAACCGTGCACCGACCCTCCACCGTTTGGGTATCCAAGCGTTCCAGCCGAAGCTTATCGAGGGAAAAGCAATCCAATTGCATCCGCTGGCATGTACGGCATTTAACGCCGACTTCGATGGTGATCAGATGGCTGTTCACCTGCCATTAGGACCAGGAGCTATTTTGGAAGCTCAAATCCTAATGTTGGCATCGCACAATATTTTGAATCCAGCAAATGGTTCTCCTATTCAGGTTCCTTCACAGGATATGGTTTTGGGTCTGTATTATATGACCAAGCCAATGAAGAATACAGTTGAGATGCCAGTTCGCGGCGAAGGCATGGTATTCTACTCACCTGAAGAGGTAGAAATCGCTTTGAATGAAGGTGCAGTAGATCTTCACGCCTTGATAAAAATCAAAGGCCGCGTAGAGCACGGTGATGGATCCATGAAAATGGAATTCATTGAGACGACGGTAGGTCGTGTTTTGTTCAATCAAGCAGTGCCTGCTCAAGTACCGTTCATCAATGAGGTATTGACTAAAAAAGCTTTGCGTGGAATTATCGCGAATGTCTTGAAGAAAACGGATGTTCCTACGACAGCGAAGTTCTTGGATGATATTAAATCTATGGGATATGGCCGTGCATTCCGCGGTGGTCTATCGTTCTCTTTGAATGATATCCGTATTCCAGATGCGAAGGCAATATTGATTACTGAAGCTTCGGAAGAAGTAGACGGTATCTTTGCTTCTTACAACATGGGCCTTATCACCAATAACGAACGTTATAATCAAGTAATTGACGTATGGACAAACACCAATGCACGCTTGACACAAGCTGCGATGAGTACGTTGATAAACGACCGTCAAGGCTTTAACCCGATTTATATGATGCTTGATTCTGGAGCACGTGGTTCTAAAGAGCAGATTCGTCAGCTTTCTGGTATGCGTGGTTTGATGGCGAAGCCACAGAAATCAGGTTCTTCAGGAGGTGAGATTATCGAGAATCCTATTATCTCTAACTTTAAGGAAGGTTTATCGATCCTTGAGTACTTCATCTCTACACACGGTGCACGTAAAGGTCTTGCGGATACGGCATTGAAAACGGCCGATGCGGGTTACTTGACTCGTCGTTTGCATGATGTAGCGCAAGATGTTGTCGTAAATGAAGATGATTGTGGTACACTTCGAGGTCTTGAGGTGAGAGCATTGAAGAAGAGTGAAGAGATCGTTGAGTCTCTGGGTGAGCGCATCATTGGTCGTGTTTCATTAGGAGATATTGTAGATCCATTGTCAGATGAAGTATATGCAGCTGCGGGTGAACTGATTACGGAAGATATTGCAGAGCGCATTGATGCTTCTCCAATTGAAGTTGTGGAGGTTCGTTCGCCCCTCACCTGTGCTACCAAACGTGGTATTTGTGCGAAATGTTATGGTACTAACTTGGCAACAAATAAAATGGCACAGATGGGAGATAGTGCAGGTGTTATTGCTGCGCAGTCGATCGGAGAACCAGGTACACAATTGACACTTCGTACCTTCCACGTAGGGGGTACTGCAGGTAATGTATCAGAAGAGAACAAGATTCTAGCGAAATTTAATGGTAAAGTTGAATTAGAAGATGTTCGTACCGTAGAAGGCGAAAACGGTGAGAACATCGTGATTGGCCGCACTGGTGAGATGCGTTTGATTGATGTGAAGACGGGTCGTACGGTAATGACCAACAATATTCCTTACGGCGGTATCTTGAAAATAAAAGACGGTGCGAAGCTTAAGAAAGGCGACGAAATCGTTCAATGGGACCCATATAATGCTGTGATCATTGCTGAGACAGCGGGTAAGATTGCTTACAAGGATATCATCCAAGGTACCACCTATAAGGTAGAGATTGATGAACAAACTGGTTTCCAGGATAAAGTAATCTCGGAAAACCGTAACCGCAAATTGATTCCTACCATACAAGTAATGGATGCTGATGGCAACGAGTTGAAACACTATACATTGCCAGTAGGTGCTCACTTGATGGTCGAAGAAGGAGAAGAGATTGCTGCGGGTAAGATTCTTGTGAAAATTGCTCGTAAGAGTGCGAAAGCAGGTGATATTACCGGTGGTCTTCCACGTGTAACGGAATTATTTGAGGCTCGTAACCCATCGAACCCAGCAGTTGTTGCTGCAATCGACGGTATTGTTAGCTACGGTAAGATCAAGCGTGGTAATCGTGAAATCATCATCGAAAGCCGTACTGGTGAGGTGAAAAAGTACTTGATCAATTTAAGCAAGCAAATCCTTGTTCAGGAGAATGATTTCGTGAAAGCAGGTACGCCACTTTCAGACGGTTCAATCACGCCAGCGGACATTTTAAATATCAAAGGTCCTACAGCGGTTCAAGCATACTTGGTTAATGAAATCCAAGAGGTTTACCGTTTGCAAGGTGTGAAGATTAACGATAAGCACTTTGAAGTGATCGTTCGTCAGATGATGCGTAAGGTTCAAATTCAAGATTCTGGAGACACCTTATTCTTGGAAGGTAACCTAGTTCACGCTGTAGACTTTATGGAAGAAAATGATAGAATATTTGGAATGAAGGTGGTAGAAAATGCAGGGGAGAGTGGCAACTTGAAGGAGGGGCAAATTATCACTGCTCGTGAGCTACGTGATGAAAACAGCATTTTGACCCGTGAGGACAAGGAGTTGGTAGAAGCGCGTGATGCACGTCCAGCTACAGCTTCACCAGTACTTCAAGGTATTACTCGTGCTTCATTACAGACGAAATCATTCATCTCTGCAGCATCGTTCCAGGAAACGACCAAAGTATTAAACGAAGCGGCTGTAAACGCGAAAGAGGATACTTTAGAAGGTCTGAAAGAAAACGTTATTGTGGGTCACTTGATCCCTGCAGGTACAGGTTTGAAAACATATCGTGAGACAGTGGTAGGTTCTCAAGAAGAGTACGAGAAGATGCAGGATACAATGGCTGCTGACGTAGAATAATTGAGCAATGGCAGAACAGAATAACGAACAACAACAAATTAACATTGAGTTGAGTGAAGAAATGGCGCAAGGAGTGTACAGCAACTTGGTCGCCATTAATCATAGCCCTACGGAGTTTGTGTTAGATTTTATTCAAATGATGCCAGGCGTTCCGAAGGCGAAAGTTCAATCGCGAGTAATTCTAACCCCAGAGCATGCGAAGCGTTTGCTTCAAGCGCTAGGCGAGAATATGGCGAGATATGAGCAGAACTTTGGGAATGTACAGACCCATGAACCTCCCCAAGTTCCTCTGAACTTTGGCGGACCCACAGGTCAAGCTTAAGTATATCGACTGAAATTTAAACCCTCGGCCTTGCCGAGGGTTTTCTTATTTTAGCACTTAATGAGAATGATGAAGAATTGTATCGTAGGTGGAATGTTACTGTGTGCAGTACCATCGTATGGACAGATTTATCAGGGGTCAACACAGCTGGGGACTTCTATGAGTTTGGATATTACTTTGAATACCAACACGGATAGTGTAAGTATGGAGTTCAGCGGTCCTTCAAGTGGATATTATGCCGTGGGTTTTGGAGGCACTGGTATGACCAATACTTATACAGTGGTGGTGAACTCAAACGGGACGGTGCAAGAGCGCAAGCTAGGCAGTTATCAGGGCGGCAATGTGCTGAGTGCTTCGGTAGCTTATAATGCAGTGGTTACAGGTGGTGTGAGAACAGCGTATATAGAACGAGCAAGGTCAGGCGCGTCTGGGAATCACTATACCTTCTCTTCAAACGGAGGGTCCATCAATCTTATATGGGCAAAAGGAGGCACTAGTTTTGGGAACCATGGGAACTCGAACAGAGGATTTGCTTCAATAAATCTTGTAAATCAATGTAATATCCCAAATACGTTGCTCGCGACTCAGAATATTTGTCCCGGTGATTCGGTTCAGGTATTTGGTCAGTGGATTAGCCAGCCAGGATTCTTTTATGATACCCTGTTAACAACCATAGGTTGTGATTCCGTTGTTGAGCAGAGTGTACAATATACTCCAGCGGTCTACCATATCTTACCAACTTTAACCATATGTCAAGGCGACAGTGTCCAAATCTTCGGAACTTGGGTAACGACGGCAACCACATTGTATGATTCGTTATCGACCCCAGCCGGTTGTGATTCCGTGGTAGTTCAGGACGTTCTTATTAATGCCACAGTAAGTAATACAATGGCTGTTGCAGAGCTCTGCGCGGGCGATAGCGTATTCTATTTAGATGCTTGGCGTACGGATACAGGTACTGTTGTATACAACGGGGTGACTGCACTGGGTTGTGATTCTGTTGTAACCGGTAGGGTAGAGTACTTGCCCACGGTGGATACTGGGTCTATTTGGGTAGGCCCTTTTATTGATTTAAGTGTTTATGTTGGATTGGATACAGGCGCAACCTATTACTGGTTCAATTGTAACACGGGCGCCTTTGTGGATACGACCATCGGTGCAGATACACTGAACCCGGGTAATCATTTTTTACAAGCGCCTAATACAGGGTATTATGCTGCAATAATCGTGAAGCCAGGATATTGTTCAGATACCTCTGCCTGTTACCTTTTCTATATGGATGTTCCGGAATACGACTATGGTATATCATTGTCCCCCATTCCTACGCAGAAGGATCTAGAGATTACCATAGATGATTTCACAGGCCCAGTTGGCTACCAGTTGCTAAGTGTTTCAGGAAGAGTCTTGGATACCGGAATATTAAGGTCAAATTCTACATTGCTCGATGTACGATATTATGCGTCGGGGATGTACCTGCTGCGACTAGAAGATGGTCGAACGATCAAGTGGATAAAGGAATAAAAAAGGCGCCTTTTTTGAATGCTTATTTTGCGGCTGGCTTGATGCTAAAGGCGAGTGCCCAATTGGCCCCAGCGAGATTTGATTTAGGCAGTCAATTCCTCGATAACACTAAGAATTAGCTTCAATCCTTTATCCAGCTCTTCATTAGTAATAGTCAGCGGTGGTGTGATTCGTATGGCGTTTTCTGCAAACAAGAAACTGTTTGTAATTAACCCTTCTTCTTCTAGGCGAGCAATGACATGAAAACCGTTTATTTCAGGCTTAAGCCATAGGCAGTACATGAGTCCCTTGCCACTGATTTTCTCAATACTAGGATGAACGAGCACATCCCGAATGTGCTGCTCCTTGGTCGGGATATCTGCCATCAGCTCAGTGGAAGATTCAAGTGCTTCAAAAACGCCTAAAGAAGCTGCACAGCTCACGGGGTTACCGCCAAAGGTGGTAATATGCCCGAGGATTGGATCTGCTTGAATGACTTTCATAATGTGTTCAGGAGCTACAAAAGCGCCCAGAGGTAATCCGCCGCCGTAGGCTTTCGCCAAACACATGATATCTGGACAGAAGCCATAGTCTAAATGGGCAAACCATGACCCAGTTCTACCCATGCCGGTTTGAATCTCATCCAGAATCATCAAGGCCCCTACTTCGCTGCAACGGGCGCGCACTGCTTTAATCCACGAGGGGGCCGCAGGAATATATCCACTACCTGCCTGAATACATTCAATTACAACACCTGCAGTCTTTGAAGTGATCTGCTCAAGTACCGCGAAATCATTAAAATTTGCCTGAAATGTATCTGGCAGTAGCGGGTAATAACCGCCTTTATATTTATCAGATCCTTGGATACTTAAGGAACCATGTGTTGAACCGTGGTAGCTGTTTTCAAAACTGATGAACTGGCTTCGACCGGTATATTTCTTGGCAATCTTCATGGAAGCTTCAATGGCTTCAGTACCACTATTCACGAAGTAAACACGGTCCATACAGGGATGGAGCTTCTCTAAAGTTTTTTGAGCCAATTTTACCTGCGGTCCAATGGCAAATTCACCATAGACCATCACGTGCATGTGCTTTTTTAACTGCTCGAGAACAGACGCCACCACTTTGGGATGACCGTGTCCGAGGTTGGCCACAGAGATCCCCGAAATAAAATCGAGGTACCCCTTGCCTTCAGGGTCGTACAAATAATTCCCTTCAGCGCGATCAATAACTAGAGCGCTGGGAGAGCCAACTACTTGAGCAACATGGTCTAAAAACAAAGATTTGATATCGGCCATAGACCGTCAAAAATACAGGTTTTCCCAAAAGCAGAGGTATACTTATCCCGTACAAAGCCGCCTTACTCGACTTATTGAGCATCCAGTATTTTCCGTTTAGAGGAAAAGAATTATGCCGCCATAATACTTTCTTTTGTTGTTGGTAGATTATTAATTTGGTTATTGAAAATCATATAGAATGAACAAGAATGTTTTTTCAATATAGTAGGAGACCATTTAGGACAGGGCTATCATCAATATAAATATGCAAATGAGTATTATCCTAGA